>Ga0265292_1000508_pt1 | contig 53778 bp, 50 predicted proteins | sample Munlanlewell296A_FD_189080 | JGI IMG/M metagenome (GOLD analysis project Ga0265292, IMG submission 189080) | Leachate microbial communities from a municipal landfill in Southern Ontario, Canada - Leachate well 296A | ecosystem: Engineered > Solid waste > Landfill > Unclassified | place: Canada... | reverse complement strand
AGTGATCAATCGTCGCCGATAGGTCCCGTCTCTGGTTATGCCCTGGAGCAATAACTGATATCATCCCTTTTGTACGGAGGGGCGGGGAAACTGTTTTTTCCTTGACAACTGTCAACCATATCAGGGTATAGTGTTCAGGGTCCAGTCTTTCCTGAACCCTGACCCCCGTACCCTGACCCCTGCCGTTAAAGTCTCTCCCACTGCTTCGTGTCCGGGTTGAATGCCTCGCTGAAGGCAGTGACCTCCTGCTGCAGGCCGACCTCGTAACCTTCGTTCAGCCCGAAGTTCACGAGCATCTTGATCGATCGCAGGGAACTCAGGCTGTTTCCTCCGATCTTTACCGCGAGCCTGTTCGCTTCCTCGTCAAGGGCGTCGAGGGGGACCACCTTGTTCACGAGCCCGATCCTGAGCGCCTCTTCGGCGTCCACCATCCTGCCGGTGAAGAGCAGTTCTTTGGCCCTGCCGACGCCGACGGTCTTGTACAGTCTCTGTGACGACCCGAAGATAGGCGGCACACCGAACCGGGCCTCAGGGAACGAGAAGACCGCGTCCGATGATGCTATCCGGATGTCCGCCGCGAGCGCAAGACCGAGGCCCGCGCCCGTGGTCTCGCCCTTGACCGCGGCGATCACCGGGATGGGGAGGTTCTCGATGTGCTTTAAGAGATTGTAGCCCACCTCGGCAACATGGCCCGCCTCCTCCCTGGTCATCTTCACAAACCGGGCATAGTCGATGCCTGAGGAGAAGTTTTTCCCTTTTGCCGTGAGCAGCACCACGCGAAGGTCGCTCCTGGATGAGATCATTTCGCTGACGGTCTTGTTCAGCATTGACAGGACATCCTTGTCCAGATAGTTATCAGGCGGATGATCAATGGTCACGGTGCTGATCCAGTTTTTACAGTTTACGGCTACACATGAATTTGTCATGTTACATTCCTCCGATATCGGATTGCAGCTTTAGGATCGCCCCTCACCCAGCCTCTCCCCGCAGGGGAGAGGAGTTGTTTGAATCAGCATTCCGCACTAATTTACGCATTCTCCCAGTTCCTCTTCTCAACCATATAGTAGAAGAGCGGGATCACTACCAGGGTGAGTGCCGTGGACGCCAGCATTCCGAAGATGAGCGCCAGGGCCAGGCCTGACCAGACCGGGTCGGTCACGATCACGGCCGAGCCGAGGATCGCCGCCGCTGCGGTAAGCACGATCGGTCTTGTCCGGATCGCCCCTGCCTCGATCAGCGCCTGTACCAGCGGTAAGCCCTCGTGCTTCTTGTCGAGAATAAATTCCAGGAGCACGATGGAGTTTCTTACCACGATGCCCGCCAGGGCGATCACGCCGATCATCGACGTTGCGCTGAAGTACACGCCGGTCAGGGCAAAGCCGGGCATGATGCCGATCATCGAGAGCGGGATAGCCGCCATGATGACCACGGGAATGGTGAAGGACCGGAACCTGCCAACGAGCAGGAGATAGATGGCGATGAGCGCCACGCCCATGGCCGCACCCAGATCGCGGAACACATCAAGGGTCAGCTTCATCTCGCCGTCCCACTTGATCCGGTAGCCTTCCGGGACCGGGTTCTTATGCAGATGCTTCATCATGTCGATGACTGCGTAGACCTGGCTCCGTGCTCCCATCTCGGCGTACACATAGGTCACGGGTTCAAGGTTCTTGTGATAGATGGCCTTGTCCATTTCCGACGGGACCACCTTCACGAGCGACGAGAGCGCCACCTGGCTGCCCTGCAGACTCGTAACATACACCTTGTCCATGTCCGACATACCGGTCCGCTCTCCCCGGGGAAGCCGCAGGAAGATGGCAATCGGGTTCTTTGCGTCGGGTTTGTGCAGGGTCGAGATCGCCATGCCCGAAACGGACATGCGCAGGGTCTGAACGATGGTCTCGGTCGAAACGCCCGCGAGCGCCGCCTTTTCCTTGTCAACGATGAGCTGGTACTTCTCCTGTTTCTCCTTAACGCTGTCGTCGATATCCACGACCTGGTCCGTCCTGGCGAAGAGCATCTTGATGTTTTCAGCGATCTCGCGCTGTGTGGCATAATCCGGGCCGTAGATCTCGGCCACGACGGTCGCCCGCACCGGAGGACCCGGGGGGTCCTCCACCAGCTTGATGTTCGCGTTATTTTCCCGGGCGATCCTGGTGATGTCGGGCCGTATCTTGAGCACCAGCTTCTCGCTCGATATCGAACGCTCCTCTTTGTCGATCAGGTTCACGCGTACGTCGGCGAAGTGGCTCGCCTCGCGGAACGCGCCGCCCCTGAGCAGTCCGTTAAAGTCCATCACCGAGCCGGCGCCCACAAAGGTCTCGTAGTCCTTTATCTCGGGAATGCGGCGGAGATAATCGCCGACTGCCCTGGCTGCGCGGTCCGTGTTCTCGAGCGCCGTGCCCGCGGGCATGTCGATCGAGACCAGGAACGTGTTCTTGTTCGCCTTCGGCAGCATGCGGAATTTCACCCACTGCATGAGCGGGAAGGTCATGGAGATCAGGAACAGACCGATGATGATGCTCATGAACAGTTTACGCTTGCCGGGGTTTTCGAGCAGCGGCTCCAGGATCTTCTTATAGCCTTTATAGAGCTTTGTCTCTTCCAGCGGCAGTTGGACGACCTGATGGTCGGTCTTCATGATCCGGTAGCTTGCCCAGGGCGTCACGATAAAAGCTACAAAGAGAGACGTGACCATTGCCACCGGCACATTAAAGGGGATCGGCTTCATGTAGGAGCCCATCATTCCCGTGACGAACGCCATGGGAATGAACGCCAGCACCACGGTTATGGTCGCCAGGATCGTGGGCATGCCGATCTCGTTCACGGCCATGATCGCGCCCTGCAATCGCGAATGCTGCTGCAGCTTGTAGTGGCGGTGAATGTTCTCCACCACCACGATGGCATCGTCAACGAGCAGTCCCAATGAAAGGATGAGCGCAAAGAGCGTTATCCGGTTGATGGTCTGGCCCGCCAGCATTCCCACGGCAAGAGTGATAAAGAGCGTGAGCGGAATGGCGAGCGCCACGATGGCGGCCTCGCGCCAGCCGAGCGTGAGGAACAGCAGGACGATCACAACGACGATCGAGACCACAAGGTGGAAGACCAGCTCGTTCACCGCGTCGTTGGCCGTCTTGCCGTCGTTCCGGGTAACGGTCACGTTGATCCCCGGCGGGATGCTGGTTTTTTTCAATTCATCGAGCTTTGCCAATATCTGGTTCGAGATCTGAACAGCATTCAGCTTCTGCCGTTTGGCCAGTGCCAGGGTCACGGCGGGATGCTCGTTTGCCGCACTCTCGCTCTCGCTGGTGTCCTTGATGCCCGCGTGCGTGGAATGATGACTGTTGAACGCGATGCGCGTAAGCTTCACCGTCTCTTCAAAGCCGTCCGTAACTTCGGCAACATCGCCGAGAGAGACAGGCTTGTTGTTCGCAACGCCGACCACGGCGTTCCGTACATCACTTGCCCGGGTAAAGAAGCCGCCGGTCTCGAGGGTGATCTTCCTGCTGCCCTGCTCAAGCTCACCCGAAAGAAGATTGGTATTCGACTGGGTGATTGCCCCGGCGATCTGGAGCGGTGACAGGCCGTAGCCCGCGATACGGAGCGGGTCGAGGACCACGCGCACCTGGCGGCTGCGTCCTCCGATGACCGTTGTGGTGCCGACGCCGGGGACCTTTCTGAGCTCGTCGAGCACGTTGTCGGCCACGAGCCTGAGCTGAGCATCGTCATAAGCGCTTCCGGCCGCGGGAGAGAGCGTGATCGCAACGATCGGCACATCATCCACGTCAATGGGTTTTACCAGAGGCTGGGACGCGCCCGGAGGAGCAAAGTCCATATTGGACATGATCTTGTCATAGAGCTTCACCATGGACCGTTCTTTGTCCTGTCCCACGAGGAACTTCACGGTCACCACGGACATCGAGTTCATCGAAACGGAGTACACGTCCTCGACGCCGGGGATCTCCCAGAGGATGGACTCAAGCCGCTTGGACACGAGCTCTTCCACTTCTTTGGCGGAGGCGCCCGGCATCATCACCATCACGTTTGCCGCGGGGACCACGATCTGGGGGTTCTCCTCACGGGGTGTGTAGATGAGTGCAAAGAGCCCCAGTATCGCCGTTGCCGCCATAAGCAGCACGGTAAGCTGGGAGTTGATGAAGTACTGGGTTATTTTGCCGCTGATATTGAGTTTCATTATTCAAACCTTTTTGTCCGCAGATTACGCAGATTAACGCAGATGAACACCATAACACTTGTGGTGAATAGGCTCTGAGTCTCTCAGTCCGCAATCCACAATTTATTTTTGCGCCACTATGATCTTTCTTCCCTCGAGCCTGCCGAGGTGCTTGTCGCTGATCACCTGGTCGCCTTGTTTGAGGCCGGAGATCACTTCCACGAAGTTTTCGTGCTCATCGCCGACCTGTATCATCTGGAAGACGGCGCCCTGGTCAAGAGAGACGAGGTACACTCCCGAGATGCCGGACATCTCTACGATGGCACTCTTTGGGACCAGGATGGCCTCGTGTTTGCCGATGGTGAAGAAGGCCTTGCCGTACATGCCGGTGATGAGACCCTTGTGCGCCGGGATGTCGATCTTAACGATGAACGAATGGGTCCGCACATCGGATGCCTGGACCACCTGTGACACCCTGCCGCTGATCTCCGTGCCGGGCATGGCGTCGATCAGTACCTTGACCGGATTGCCGGGCTGAATGGAGAGGATGTCCTGTTCCTTGAGCGTCACTTCGAGCCGAAGGTTTCTGTTGTCCTCGATCTTGATGAGGGGCTGGCCCGGGAGCGCCATCTCACCCAGGTTGATATGTTTCTCCACGATCTGGCCGGAGATGGGCGCGCTGATGATGGTATAGCTTTCCATGGCCTTTGCCGCCTGCAGGCCGGCCTGCGCGTTCTCCAGTCCGAGGGTCGCCTGGTCCATCTCCATCCGGGTCGATGCCTTCGCGTCAAAGAGGCTCTTGATCCGGTCATACTGGAGCCTGGCATTGTTGTACGCCGCCTTGGCCTGGATCGCCTGGGCCGTGATCTCGCCGCTGTCGATCTTCATCAGCAGTTTGCCCGCGGCAACCTGTTCGCCTTCCTGCACGCTGAGGCGGACCACCCTGCCCATGACCTTGCTCGAAAGCACCGAGGTGTTCCTGGAATTCAAGGCCCCTGCCGCGGTGACCACGGAGTCAATGGTCTTTTGCTCTACAATGACTACGGACACGGACACCGGCGCTTCGGACTTCGGTGTCTCCGCATAGCTGTTCTCTTTTCCAAAGATCATATATCCTGCTCCGAGCACGGCGATTGCGGCTGTAATAGAAATGCCGTAAACGATCTTTTTGTTCATGGTCTGGATCTTGTCGGTTATGGTTTTGATATTCATGTTGATCTCCTTGAATTAAACTCTGAACTCCGAACTTTGAACTCCGAACTGAATTACAACGTTCCCACAGCCAGTTTCAGTTCCGCCTGTGCAATATTGTTATCGTAAAGCGCCTGGAGCGCGTTCGTGCGCGCGCGGATGAGCGCGCTCTCTGCGCCGAGTACATCGACGAAGGTGGTCATGCCCGTCTCGTAACGCTTCTGGACGATCCGAAGTCCTTCTTCGGCCTCCTGCGCCGCTGACGCCGATGCCGAGATCCGGTCGAGGGATGCGTCAAGATCGTAATAAGCCTGACGGACCTGGAGTTGGACGCCTGATCGGGTCTGTTCTTCCATCGATCTCATTCTACTGCTTGTCGCGAGCGCTTCCTTCACTTTCGATCTGGTCACAAGACCGTCGAAAAGGTTCCACTGGAGCACCGCCATCACTGCCCAGCTTTTTGCGTCATTGCCGGCAGGCTTGTCGCTGTTCCAATCCATCTGGCCCATGAGGTTCAGGCTCGGAATATAATCGGTGCGCGCCATGGTCACCGATTTCTCGGCATTTTTGCGGTTCAGCTCCATGGAGATGAGGTCAGGCCGCTTCGCAGCTGCCTCGTCGAGCATGGCGTTCATGTCGGTCTTCACATCCTGTGTAGAAAGTGTCCCGGAAAAATCATTCTCATTGCCCTGCGGCGTGCCCATGGCGAAGTTGAGCGCCGCTGTTGCGAGCTTGACTCCGTTCCTTGAACGGGTTGCCATCTCCCTGACCTCGGCAAGCTGCACCTTGGCGCGTAAAAGATCGGACTGGAGAACGGCCCCTGCCGTGTATCGCGCCTGCGCGAGGTTGACGTTCGCCTCGCTCGTTTCGAGCGACTGGAGCGCTACCTTGCGATATTCTTCGGCAAGCAGCACGCCGTAGTACGCTTTCACCACGTTATAGATTGTTTCCTGACGGGTCCGCTCGCGGTCCTGGACCGAAGCTTCCCGGGAAATTTTTGCCTGTTTTCTTCCGATATATTCTTTTCCGCCGTTGAAGACGGGCTGCACGATTGCCAGCCTCGTATTGTAGTTCGAAATGAGCTCGGGATCGTTCATGACAGCGGGATCAAAATCCGCGGAAGTCACGATCTCCTGGTTCAGCTTGGTGCCGAGCGCCATGAGCGGGCTATCCGTCCTGCTCCAGATCTCCGACACCGTCACCTTGGGTAAAAAAAAGGACGCGGACCTGAGCACGCCGGCATCGGCGATTTCGACCTGCGCATCAGCGGCTTTGAGACCCGGGTTGTTCTTGAGCGCCTTGTCGATCGCCTGATCGAGGGTCAACGTCTCGACAGCATAGCTGTAAGCTGCCGCCATAAAGGTCAACAGCGTGATCAATATCAGATATGTTGCGATACGCGCAATTTTGCACTTCCTGCTTTTCATTATGATGCCCTGGTCATCGAAACATTTTCGAGCATGTTCCATGTCATGATCCCGCCTTCAAGATTTTTTACCTTGTATCCCATGCGCGAAAGATAGGAACAGGCATGGGCGCTTCTGTTCCCGACCCTGCAGTAGACCACGATCTCTTTATTTTTCGGCAGCTCGTCGATCCGGTAGCCGAGTTCCTGGAGCGGGAGCAGATACGACCCCTGGATCGCCTGCGCAGCGTTCTCCTGCGGAGTGCGTACATCAAGCAGAAGAAAATCCTCACCTGTTTCTAATTTTTTTATCAGATCATGTGGTCCTATGTTCTGACATCCATTGCTGTTGAAAAACATTATGCACCTCCTGTATACGCTCTCAGGTTCTTTCTATTACAACATGCATGCCAAAACATAATGTGCTGCTTTTGCAGGGGTTTTAGAATTTCAGATGTATCAGTGGGGAAGTGAACGGAAAAATTTGTCGAACGGGTTGCGGGTCTTGGTCAATCAACTTGTTGATTTTGTTGTTTTCATGTATTCGACAATTTTGTGCATTCATACAGCGAATGTCAGATGTGAGATTAACTGTCTCGGCATAGAGAGATGTGTCATTCTCACACGAAGCCACCAAGCCACGAAGGAAGGCTTTAATTAGAGTCTGTATTTTAATTGCCGTTTGCTTAAGATCGTCATTCCTGCGAAGGCAGGAATCCAGTCTTTTCATAAGTCTCTGGATGCCGGATCAAGTTCGGTATGACGAAAAAGAGAGTTTAAATACAGACTCTAATTTTTAAAAGACAGATTCTCATTGTGTTTTACTTCGTGTGCTGCGAGCCTCGTGTGAGCAACGGGGAGGATTAAGGTGGGGATGGGTTGGTGATGATATTCAAGGTCGAATTAGATTTGATACCAAATAGGATTCTCGAAAAGATCAAGCCGACAGAACGGGCCTGTCAATTATTACAACACGGAAGGGAGTTCGCGATTGGCCGGCAGGATGAACACGCGCGTCACTCGCCGCTTTTTGGCGAGTCGATGTGGACGCGCATGTTGTAGTCATCGCGTTGGGTTTCGCACAGCTCTACCCGATTTAACCGCCCGCCACTGTCGTGAGTGACCCTGATTATTACTCAATTTACCATAAATCAAAATTATGCACGCGGCCACGGTTGAGTCGGATTCTCGATTTTTCTTTCTGGCCGTGGAGTGTCTTTTGGTGTTGGACAAGGGGGTTGCGGGGTTGGACGCTCGGGCTGAGATGGCACTTTTGGCGGTTGTTTTTTTTCTGACATAATCAGGCCTCCGGAATGTAAAAGCAGTGAGCCGGGAGTTCATTTGCTACCTGTCTTTCGAACTCGCGTTTTTTGCTCTTTCTAATTGTTCCTTCATTAGTTTTTTGATTTATAAATCTCTTTTGATCTAGGAGATAATAAAACTGATCTTTAAACTCATTGTCATATCTTTGTTGTTGATTTATCAATATAGTGAGTTTATGAAAATCATGTTCTAATGATTTAAAATCCGATAATATTTCACTATATTTTTGGATTTTGCCACTAAGATCCAACATAGGCAGTTCAGAACTGCAAGAACTGCGGTTAACACTGAGAGATATTTCCAAACAGTTTGTCCAGGTGCATCTTGCCAAAACCAAAAACTTGCGACACTAGACGAAGCAGTTAATGCTAAAGTAAATTCAACGAGAAAATTCCATTTTTTATAGTTTGCTAAATGGTATTCATTTATTCTCGCATTTAATCTTGCAGTTCTATATTCATCATAGATGTCCCAAACTGGATGCTGTAAATTCCGTTGCTCAGAATTCATAAGTTCCTCTCAGAGAAGGCGCGGCGGTCTCGACCGTGCAATACATTTCAATCCATGCGCTTTCGATTAAGTTCTTGATTCCGGATATAGAGTTTGCCTATAATCGTCATTGCGAACAGGATTATACTCATAACGATTAGAATGAAACCAGCTCGAAGAAATAACTTTTGAGTCGAAACAGACATCGGGATAAGTTGCAGTACGCCAAGACCAAAGAGAGCAACGCCAATCCACCCAATCAATTGGCTTTTTTGATTCAATAAGCTGTGATACCGTTTTGCTGAAAACTCCGCAAACTTTCGTTCTTGCTCTGTTAGTTCCATTTCATCTCCTGAGTCGATTTATTACTGTATAACGCCCCGGGTGAGCGGCTGGCCCCGCAGGGGCCCGTCCGTCTCGATCCGGTTTGATAGCCCGCGCTGTTTTCGCGGGATATCAGGATCAGCCGCTCACCCGGGGCGATAGCGCGTCGCGAAGCGACGGGCTATCGCCCGCGTGTACCGCCGCGAAGCGGTCGGACACGACGCGGTGGTTGTAATGTCTTTTGCTATTTCGATGAGGGCGATTTCTTTAAGAAACGCGACACATCACGTTTGGAGGCCTCATGCTCAGCTTTCGCGATAAGTTCAGTTTCTTCCGATACAGACAACGCATCGCCAATAAATTCCCGTTTATCTGCCTTATATTGTTCAATAAACGACTTGACCCTGTTGTTAAGCGTTACATTATCAACTTGAAACTTCGTAATCTGTTTTGTAAGTTTAAGATTTTCCGCCTCCAATGCAGCAACATAATTTTGAACTTCAATGTCACACGCTTGGAGTTTTATTCTCAAAGACGCCATGGGGTCAGTGTCCGAAACAGTTTGCGGAACTGCTTTCAATCTTTTTTGATTACTTTTCGGAGTGGTCATTGATGCCTTTCATGAGGGACAAAATGGTAAACGTTCTTACCGTAGTGGTGGAACTTATTATTAGTTTTATGCTGTTAGATTCACTTTTGCCATTGAGCTAAAGCATTTGCAGAACAGGAAGTGATTCCGCTAAAATCATTTCGGCCCATTGAAATTTTAATTCGTTGTTCATTGATGGTTTGAATTTTCTTATTATTTTTGTCTGCATAGTCGTAAGCAAGCGCCGTGAGTGCGCTTTTACAGGCAACTGCAACCGCGTCACTTTCAGGGAAAAACTGATAGCGGGAATAGTAGACTGTTATAGAAAATCCATCGTCCATCGGGTCGATTGCATATTCGGTGTTTTTGTCATAGGTTGTAAATGTTGAATTGGTATACTTCATCGGAGTTGCACAACCCAGTCCAAGTAGGACAATAATGAGTAAAAGAGTTCTCATATAGTTTCTCCAGTACAACCAGTTATTGACTATCCCCCTTGTTTTTAGATCTTTACTATGGGGGATAGTAAAGCACGGATTTCCGGAATTATCGAGTTTAGCAACATATATGCCATTTAGGGCCTGTTGCATACATCGTTTTTATTATGCTTACAATCTCATCTTAAGCGGAATTCTAAAATACCAATGACTTTTCCGCTTGCCCAGAAGCCTGTGAAGGTGAATGGCAGTTTGCGTACCACGTTGTTAGTAAAGGTACCCGCAGTGCTGATTTTTCAGTTGACAGGCGAAAATTTATGCCTATACGCGTGTCAAGATAATAAAAGATCTTCGTTTCTCACAGAGGCAAATCCGTGGTAATATGATCCTGCCATGACCCTCGAAGAAAAACTCCAGAACCTCCCGGATTCGCCGGGGGTCTACCTCATGAAGGACGGAAAGGGGTACGTGATCTATGTCGGCAAGGCCCTGTCCCTCTGGGACCGTGTGCGCTCTTATTTTCAGAAGGGCGCCATGGGCGAAAAGACCGAGAGGCTGGTGCCATTTCAGCTTGACAGCCTTCTTGACATGAATTATCATATTCTCAAAAGAAAGGCGGTTATCATGCGTGCAACCATTAAAACTGCTGATGCACATCCTGCCAGAGCCGCGATTTTAAAAAAGCTCGCTAAATCAACGCGGGCGGTTACGGCCAGTACCATGCTTCCCTTCCTGAAGAAGAAGGGCGCAACGGAGTTGACACTTCTTGAACTCAGAAAGCGGCTGTCTGCTCTGAAGACCCCGCTCTCTCGGGAAATCATCGCGGAGCGCGGAAGAGGTTGATGCGTTATTTCTATTTCGATACGAGCGCCCTCGCGAAAAGATACTCGTTTGAGATCGGTTCGGAACAAGTTGATTCTCTGATCGCCGACGAGAAAAACGTGATCGTTATAGGCAATATCGCCATTACCGAGATTTATTCCGCCCTCAGCAAAAAAGTCAGGACCCGTGAAATTACCCAGCACGACTTCCTTTCCGCTGTTTACAACTTCGAGAAAGACATTGCAAAAAATTCATATCGCTTTTTGGAAGTGGATAACGACATCGTCACTGCCACAAAACGCCTCATCCTTACCTATCCAGAACTCCGTACGTATGATTCCATCCATCTGGCCCTCGCGCTTGAGCTTTCCGAGTTGACTCCCTGCGTCGTCACGAGCGATATCGTCCTTTATAGAACGTGTCAGGCGGAAGGGCTGCAGGTCATCAATCCTGAATAGCTGCCGATCTCGGGGCCTTTTATTCTCCATCTCTCCTAATTATCTTCCTCTGTCCCTGAGCAGTTACAAAAATATCTTAGTTTCTCACAAGTAAGATCCGTGGTAAAATAAGCCTGCCATGACCCTCGAAGAAAAACTCCAGAACCTCCCGGATTCACCGGGCGTTTACCTCATGAAGGACGGAAAGGGGCATGTGATCTATGTCGGCAAGGCCCGGTCCCTCTGGAACCGGGTGCGCTCGTATTTCCAGAAGGGCGCCATGGGCGAAAAGACCGAGATGCTGGTCCGCCAGATCGTCGACATCGAGACCATCATGACCCACACCGAGCTCGAGGCGCTGATCCTTGAGTCCACCCTTATTAAGAAACACCGCCCCCGCTACAACATCATTCTCCGGGACGACAAGAACTATCCCTACCTCCGGTTCGACATGAAGGCCGAATATCCCCGCCTCGATGTGGTCCGGGGACTGAAGAAGGACGGTGCGCTGTACTACGGCCCTTATGTCCCCGCGGGCGGCATGTGGGAACTGCTCTCGCTGATCCGGCGTATGTTTCCGCTTGCTACGTGCAAAAAGGAGTTTAATAAAGACAAGCCCGAGCGTCCGTGCGTGCAGCACCAGATCGGCAGGTGCATGGCGCCGTGCTCGGGAGCGGTGGACCAGGAAGCGTATAAGGACATGGCCGGCCAGGTGCGCTTGTTCCTCGAAGGCAAGGACCGGGACCTGCTCGACCTGCTGAAGCAGCGCATGGCAGAGGAGTCGGACAAAATGGACTACGAGCGCGCGGCGGAGCTTCGCGACCGGATCGCGAAGATCGAAGGGGCCTTCGAGAAGCAGAAGATCATCTCACCGGGGTTCGAGAACCAGGACGTGATCGGCATGGTCTCGGAAGGCGGCCACGCGAATATCCAGGCGCTCTTTATCCGGAACGGCATGCTGCTCGGAAGAAAGGATTTCACCATCCCCGATGTGCTCGGCATGACGGAAGAGGAGGTCATGACCGATTTTCTGCGCCAGTTCTATGCAAAGGAGATGATCGTGCCCGCCGAGGTGCTTCTGCCTTTTGACGTGCCTGACCGGGAACTGTTCGAGGTTTGGCTCACGGAGAGACGCGGAGCGAAGGTGGAGGTCCTTGTGCCGCAGCGTGGCAGGAAACGGGAGCTGGTCCAGATGGCATCCGACAATGCGGGCCAGTCGCTCCGCGAGCACCTGCTCTCGCGCAAGAGCAAGGAGCGGGTCCTCCTCCGGCTTAAGGAAGAACTGGGCCTCAGGAACCTTCCGCGCAGGATCGAGGCGTTCGACATCTCGAACATCCAGGGCGCCGAAGCGGTCGCGAGCATGGTGTCGTTCGAGAACAATCTGCCTGACAAGCGGCACTACAAGCGGTTCAAGATCAAGAGCGTTCAGGGCCAGGATGACTTCGCGAGCATGGCCGAGGTGATCAGGCGGCGCTATACAAAGGCAAAGGAAGAGGGTATACTTCCTGACCTGATCCTGGTCGACGGCGGCAAAGGCCAACTGAACGCGGTGCTTGAGGTATTGCTCGAGCTCGGGATCGACGGGCCCGATGTATTCGGTCTTGCCAAAGCGCGGAGCGGGAAAGAGGGAGCGGAACAAGAGTTCGAACGGGTCTTCCTGCCCGGTGTGGACGAGCCGATCATTCTCGAGCCCACCAGTCAGACCACGCACCTGGTCGCGCGCGTGCGCGACGAAGCTCACCGCTTCGCGATCGCGTATCATCGGAAACTTCGCGAGAAGCGGGCCATCAAGTCCGAGCTGGATGATATCCCCGGCATCGGCGAAGTGAGGAAAAAGGCGCTGCTGCGCCATTTCGGCAGTCTGGAAAAGATCAAGCAGGCGACAATAGATGAACTGGCGGCAGTAAAGGGGATGTCAAAAAAAGCGGCAGAGGAAATCACGATATTTTTTCATGGCTGAGAAATGAAGGACAAGAAGCAAGGGTGTATCTTGCCCCTGAACCCTATTCTCATCAAGGAGCTTTCATGACAAACGAACAATGGCTTGAGATATTCAAAGGCATCGGCAAAAAAATGCGCGACGGTTTGTCCGTCATCCTCGCCAAGGAAGGCGGCATGGTGCCGCTCGGCAAGGGCGCCGGCGGGGACAAGACCTTCCCCGTGGACAAGTGGGCGGAGGATATCATCATTGCCGCGCTCGAAAAGGCGCATGAGCAAGGCGAGTCCTTTACGCTCATTTCCGAGGAGCTTGGCATCAGGAAGTTCGGCGAGGGGAAAAAGGTCGTGCTCGTGGACCCCATTGACGGGAGCAACAATGCCAAGAGCGGGATCCCGTTCTTTTCCACGTCGCTGGCGCTGTTGAACGACGAAACGCTCTCCACGCTTGCCGTGGGATATGTCATCAACCTCGCCATGGGCGACGAGTTCTGGGCAATGCGCGCCCAGGGCGCGTTCAAGAACGGCAAGCGGATCAGGACCGCGGCCACACAGGGCATCACGATCGTGGCCTATGAAGCGTCGTCGCCGAAGGCCGACCTGCCGCGCATCATGCCGCTGCTCGGGGAGGCGAAACGGACGAGGTGCTTCGGGTCCACCGCCCTTGATCTTTCCTATCTCGCTTCCGGCGCCATCAGCGTGTTCGCCACGGCCACAGCCTCGCGCGCCTTTGATTACGCGGCCGGTATGCTGATCCTTGAAGAAGCGGACGGCGTGATCACCGATCTCGAAGGAACATCGCTCGACCACATCGTTGCCGGGCTCGGCCGGACCGTGCCGCTGCTCGCGAGCAAGAACGACGCGACGCACGTGATGGCGCTGAACATCCTCACGTCCCGACAGCGCTGATCCCCGGTTATCGACACCCAGTATTGACATCCCATTTTATTTATGTAATTATGAGGCCATGGCTTTAGTCAATCATCAAACACGCGAGATCAACGCAAAGATCGTTTACTACGGACCGGGGCTCTGCGGCAAGACCACGAACATCCACATGATCTTCCACCGCATCGCGCCGGGACAGCGCGGCAAGCTGATCTCGCTCGCGACCGAAACGGACCGGACCCTGTTTTTCGACTTTCTTCCCGTCGAACTCGGCACGATCAAGAACTACAAGGTGCGGTTCCATCTCTATACCGTACCGGGCCAGGTGTTCTACAACGCGACGCGCAAGCTTGTGCTGAAGGGCGCGGACGGCGTAATCTTCGTCGCGGACTCGCAAAGCGCCATGCTCGATGCGAATATTGAGAGCATCTCGAACCTCCGCGATAATTTACACGATCAGGGGATAAACCTGTCCACCTTTCCCATGGTGATCCAGTATAACAAGCGGGACCTTCCCGACGTCCTCTCGATCGATGAGTTGAATGCGGCGTTGAACCCCCGGCTTGTACCCTTCTACGGCGCGGTCGCAACGACCGGCGACGGCGTGTTGAAAACCTTCACGTCCATTTCCAAACTGGTGCTCCAGGACATGCAGAAACATCCCGAGCACCACAACTTTACGCTGGGCGACATTCTCGGCACGGGAGAGAAAAAACCGAGCCCGCCGACGGACCTCATGGCGGATATGCCGCCGCAGGAGCCGTCAATGCCCGGTGCGCCCATGGCAGAGGCCAAGCCGGAGATGGCGGCGCTCGAAAAGGCCGTGGACGAGGGGATAACGGTGGACCTGGGGAAGCCATTTATGGAAGACGGCCAGATCGTCCTGCCCTTCGATGTGACGAGCAAGGACCGGGAGGACCAGTATCAGATCCGGGTCACGGTCAATATGGAAGCGCCGATGGCAAAGCGGTTCAAGATTGTTGTGAAAAATTTCAAAAAATGACCCGAAGAGGCAGCAGGCTGTAAACAGGGTGCAGGAGGCAGTCCTTGTCTGCTTTCAGCGGTAAGCGTGGTGAGGTACCGATGTCGAAAGTGACGGCACTTATACCCGCGGCGGGCGCGGGCAAGCGGATGGGCAAGGGTACGGCGAAACAGTTTTTGCTGCTCGGAGACAAACCCTTGCTGGCGCATACCCTGCTCGCGTTCCAACGCGCCCCGGAGATCGATGAGATCATCCCCATCATTTCCCGGGAAGACATGGAGGGCTGTCTGCGCGATGTGATCGAACAGTACCGGATTACCAAGGTGAAGACCCTGGTCGTAGGCGGCAAGGAACGTCAGGATTCCGTATTGCATGGTTTGCAGAAGATCGGGGAGGACACGGCGGTCGTGCTCGTTCATGACGGCGTGCGGCCTTTTGTGACGCCTGAAATGATAAGTGAAGCCGTGGGCCTTGCTAAAAAGGGAGAATGTGTCGCCGTGGGCGTGCCGATCAAGGACACGATCAAGGAAGTGGATGAGAATAAGATCGTATGCCGCACCCTGGAACGGGGGACGCTCTGGGCGATCCAAACACCGCAGGCTTTCCCGGCCAAGATACTCAGGCGCGCTTACGAGGAATCGTACAAGCAGAAAATGTTCGGGACCGACGACGCCACGCTCGTGGAGCGAACGGGCGGCACGGTGCGGGTGATCATGGGGAGCTACGAGAACATCAAGATCACCACGCCCGAGGACCTGATCCTTGCTGAGGAAATACTGAAGAGAAGGTAGTCCATTGCAAAGTGCAAAATGCAAAAGGTAAAATGCAAAAGTCAAAATGAGGGGGAATTACCTTCTGGCCTCCTCTTACAGTTCAATGTTATATTTTTAAATTTACGATGTGTATTTTGCATTAATACAGACGCATTAGATATTGTTACCTGTAGGGCAAGGCTTCAGCCTTGCTTTAAGCAACCCTGAAGGGTTGCCCTACAAATGATATAACAACAATTATTGCGTTTGCTATAGTTGCGGCGGAGGCTGTTCTATGCGAATAGGCACCGGCTATGACGTTCACCGCCTTGCAGCGGGCAGGAAACTGATAATCGGCGGTGTGGACATTCCCTTTGAAAAAGGGTTGTTGGGACACTCGGACGCGGATGTGCTGCTTCACGCGATCTGCGACGCGATGCTCGGCGCTGCCGGTCTCGGTGATATCGGCAGGCACTTTCCCGACACGGCGCCGATATACAAGGACATCTCGAGTCTTATGCTCCTCGAAGAGGTGCGGCAGCGGCTTTCTGAGGCCGGTTTCCGCGTGAACAACGTTGATGCGACCATTGTCGCGGAAAAGCCTAAGATGGCGCCGCATATCCCCGCCATGGTCAGGAACATCGCCGAGGCGATCAAGGTGGACCACGCCGCAGGCGTGGTCAATGTGAAGGCCACGACGACCGAGGGACTCGGCTTTGCGGGAAGGGGCGAGGGTATCGCGGCATATGCCGTGGTCTTGATCAGGAAGGTGGAGTGATCCGTGCCGAGAAGTCTTCTTTTCATACTGATGCTGATGGGTTGTGCAATGACGGTCTATGGTCAAGCCGACCCGCAGGCGCAGACTGAGGACCAGGAACTCAAAAAAAGCTTTCTCTATCAATGGACCGATAAAAAGGGCATTGTTCATATCGCCGATGGTCTGGATAAGGTCCCGAAGGGTTACCGCGATAGGGCGGTGAAATTACAACAGCCGGAGAGGGAAGACTCCGATCAAGGGCAACAGGTGCGGCAGCCGTCCGTCTATCCTTCGGGAGCCGCATCCGAGGCCGCGGATGCCGCTGCTAAAGCCGCGTGGCAGCAACGCATGAGGGCCGCGAGGCAGCGGCTTGCAAACGCTGAAAAACGGTACCAGACACTTGATCAACGAAGGAACGAGCTGCTCCAAAGTTGGGGTGGTCCTGCGTCCGGCCGGCTCACTGAACGTACAGAGGCCGAGACGATCGAGCAAGAGATGAAGAATGTGCAGAGAGAGATGGACGGGGCCCGAAGTGATGTCAATGTTGTTATCCCGGAGCAAGCGCGGAAGGCAGGCATCCCGCCGGGATGGCTCAGAGAATAGTACGGAGTTTCGAGTTTGGAGTGCGGAGCGTAGAGTTCGGAGTACGGAGTTCGGAGTGAGGAGAAAACGTCAAAATCCAAACCATGCTTGCATGTCGGTATTCCGCAATCCGAAGCCTGCAATTCGAAATTAAAAATATGCGCGAGACCTTTCAAAAAATAAAGAGAGACTTTAACGCGGCGCTCTCGATGGACCCTGCCGCGACGAGCAGGATCGAGGTGTTCCTTACCTATGCCGGGTTCCATGCGCTCCTGTTCCACCGGTTCGCTCACTGGATGAGCAAAAAGCGGGTTCCCTTTGTTCCGCGGGCGATGTCGCAGTTCGCGCGGTTCATCACCGGCATCGAGATCCACCCCGGCGCGACGATCGGATCTGGCCTGTTCATAGACCACGGCATGGGTGTGGTGATCGGCGAGACCACCGAGATCGGCGACAATGTCACGCTGTTTCAGGGCGTGACCCTCGGCGGGACGGGCAAGCAGAGAGGCAAGCGTCATCCCACGATCGGCAGCCACGTGGTCGTGGGGGCGGGCTCCAAGGTGCTTGGTCCCATCAAGATCGGGGATTACGTCAAGATCGGCGCGAACTCGGTCGTGCTCCAGGATGTGCCGGACCATTCAACGGTGGTCGGGATACCGGGGAGAATTGTCAGGATCAAGGATGAGCGCGTGGCCGACGAGGCGTTGATGGACCACATCCATATTCCCGATCCGATCGCGGACAAACTTATCGAACTGCAGGTTCAGATCGACACGTTGAAGAAGGAATTGGATATGATAAAAAACAGGAAGTGAGGTCCTCGTAGAAATTCCGGAAGAAGATCCTCATGCATCAACAGTGTTCCGGATTATCTCAGAAACGTGTACCTTGCCCCTATCATGAACAGCTCATGCCCGATCCCGATTTCATCGCATGCAAAGAGAGAATGTGGAAAATTCCATTGTCAACGTAAGCATGGCTGAGTAGAATAGTTCCAACCTTTTCGGCATGGAAACGACTTTTTTTCTCAAAGGGCTCATCATCGGTTTCGTCATCGCGGCCCCGGTCGGCCCCATCGGCGTTCTCTGCGCGCGCCGCACGCTCATGTTCGGCAGGAGGGCCGGGTTCTTTTCCGGCATGGGCGCGGCGACGGCCGATGCCATCTATGGGTTCGTGGCTGCCTTCGGCCTGACGCTCGTGTCGGACTTTCTCGTCGGCCACAATGTGTTCCTCAGGCTCGTGGGCGGCTCGCTCTTGTGCATTCTGGGCGTCAAGTCGCTGGTCGCGTCGCCGGCCTCGAATCGCGATTACCCCGCGTCCTTCAAAAAATTCGCGGGTATGTACTCATCCACTTTTTTTCTGACTTTGACCAACCCCATGACCATCTTCTCCTTTGCCGCCGTCTTTGCCGGATTCGGGCTTGCCGGAGTCAAGGGGAGCCTCTTTTCATCCGGCGCCCTTATAGTCGGCGTCTTCCTCGGATCTGCGCTTTGGTGGGTGTTCCTGGTGGTCCTCTTCAGCATTTTCCGCAGACGGTTCCACTCCCATGAACTTCGCTGGGTGAACTTCATCTCCGGCGGCATCATCATCGCCTCAGGTATCCTTGCCCTTCTGAGCCTGGAGTGGTGAGGAGAACAGCATACATTATTAGTTCGGAGTTCAGGGTTCCCCCGATAGATTCATTCGAGGGCAGGCTGCGTTCGGAGTTTGGTATGCGGAGATGGGAAAAGAAGTTAGTCCACGATCCGGTAACTGTGCGTGATCGTTCCGGCCTTGGCAAGTGTAGCGCCTACCGAACAATACTTTTCCAGCGAGAGATTGACGGCGCGCTCCACGGCCGCTTTTTCCACGCCTTTGCCTTTTACCACATATTCAATGTGGACTTCTTTGTAGATCTTCGGAGCCGTGTCTGACTTTTCTCCTTTGATATTGATCTCGAGACCGGAGACCAGCTGCCGCTTCTTCCGGAGGATGGAGATAACATCCATGCCCGAGCAGCCGCCGAAGCCCACGAGCAGAAGTTCCATGGGTCTGAACCCGGTGTTGTGACCGCCTGATCCATCGTCAGCGTCCATGATCAGAGTATGGCCTGACGATGCTGTTCCCGTAAACTGCATATCGTTCAGTAAGGTTACTTTTGCTTCGACCATATTTTTCTCCTTAATCGAGGGGATGAGCATCCTCATGGTAGCAGAACTCATAAGCACAGTCAACGCATTGCTGATAAATAGAGATGATTAAATTGGTTAAATGACCAAAATGGGAGTTTAGTGTTATTGTCATGTAAAATCAATTTGTTGTAATTTTATCAGTGTTTTTATTTGGTCATTGTACCATATCGTACTACTATGGGGCCTTATGATCATGTCGTCTAAGTTTTGATTATTTAAAAGCTTATTTTTATTTATCGCAAATATGATGGTGGCCGCCATTTTGCATCCCTCTAGCGTGAGTCAGCTTCTTCCTGATTATCCCGGCAAATCACATCATTAGTAGATTATTTAGCAACTAATGCAAACGCATAAAATATTGTTACATGTAGGGCAAGGCTTTAGCCTTGCTTTAAGCAACCCTGAAGGGTTGCCCTACAAATGATATAACAACAATTATTGCGTTTGCTATAGTACATTCGAAGCAGTGCAAATTATGTTCGATTATGGTTCAATTAGTATTATTAATTTGACTAAAAGCGGAACTACTCATACAATCGCATGTCTCATCATCTATACTATACCATGGCACTCGAAATCATGAACGATGAGATTGTCATACCAACCCATCAGATTCGCTCTATTTTTTAATATGTTTTTTTGAAAGGGGGGCATCACACCGAATAAAATAAACCGTATCCCTCAGGTTACAGGGCGTTATAAATTACGTTGAGCGCGTTTTGTTTTAAGGAAGCATGATGCCGGTCCGATGACTTTTACAAAATCTTTAGTTTAACCAGATAATTCTATAAGGAGGATTTCCACTATGAGCAAAGATGGTAAGACACCGATGCTTGACGAACTGGAAAAGGGCGCATGGCCCAGTTTCGTGAAAGAAATCAAGAAGGCTGCCGTGAGGAGTAATGCGGCGAAAGATCTGCTCAACATCCTTGAGCGATCGTATCGGGATAAGGTTACCCACTGGAAGCACGGCGGGATCGTGGGCGTGCTTGGTTACGGCGGCGGCGTTATCGGCCGCTACTGCGACCTGCCCGAAGAATACCCGGGCGTCGCACACTTTCACACCGTCCGTATCAATCAGCCCGCGGGTTTCTACTATACGTCCGCCGCGCTCCGTGAACTGATGGACATATGGGACAAGTATGGAAGCGGCTTGACCAACTTCCACGGTTCCACGGGAGACCTGGTCCTCCTCGGCACCCAGACCGACAAGCTCGAGGCCATCTTTGCTGAAACAACGGCAAAGGGCTGGGACCTCGGCGGGTCCGGTTCCTGCCTCCGCACCCCGAGCTGCTGTGCGGGTATGTCACGCTGCGAATTTGCGAACATCGACACGATGGAAATCTGCGATGTGCTCACCCATAAGTTCCAGGACGAGCTTCATCGTCCCGCGTTCCCCTACAAGTTCAAGATCAAGGTGGCCGGGTGCGCCAACGACTGCGTCGCTGCGATCGCCCGCGCCGACATGTCCATCATCGGCACCTGGAGAGACTCCATCCGGATCGATCAGGCCGAGGTGAAGAATTGTTCTTCCAAAATGAACATTCAGACCGAGGTCGTTGACATGTGCCCGACCAAGTGCATGAACTTCGAAGGCGACACGCTCAAGATCAACGGCAAGGATTGCAACCGCTGCATGCACTGCATCAACCTGATGCCGAAGGCGCTGCGTCCTGGCAAGGAAAAAGGCGCCACGATCATGCTGGGCGGCAAGGCCCCGATCGTGACCGGCGCTCTCATGAGCTGGGTCATCGTTCCCTTCATGAAGCTCGAAAAACCCTATGATAACCTGGAAGACCTCATCCGCAAGCTGTGGGAGTGGTGGGATGAGCACGGCAAGAACCGCGAGCGTATCGGCGAGCTCGTCGACCGCATGGGCATGAGGTCCATGCTCGAATCAACCGGTCTGCCGCCCGTGGCGCAGATGGTGAAAGCCCCCAGGTCGAACCCGTACGTATTCTGGTCCGCGGAAGACGTGAAATAACTTAAGGAGGATAACTTAGAATGGCTGACAAACCGAAAAGAATAACCGATATTGGAGCTCCTCACTACAGCAAATTTATGTCTCCCGTGATGACGAAGAACTACGGGAAATGGAAGTACCATGAACAGATCAATAAGGGTGCGATGAAGCACGTCTCCGAGACCGGCGACGAACTCTATACCGTGCGTATGGCATCCCCCCGTCTGGTGAGCAGTGATTTTATTCGCGAAGTATGCGACCTTGCAGAGAAGTTCTGCGGAGGATATCTGCGCTTCACCACACGGAATAACATCGAGTTCTTCCCCGATAAAGCCCAGCTGGAGCCTCTCCAGGCCGAGCTCAAGAAACGCGGCCATCTGGTCGGCGGCATCGGCTATGGCATCAGCAACGTGGTGCATACCCAGGGCTGGATCCACTGCCACACCCCGGCAACGGACGCTTCCGGCGTCGTGAAGGCGGTCATGGACGAGCTGCATGAATATTTCACCACCAAGACCCTGCCGGCCCGCGTGCGCATTGCGCTCGCCTGCTGCCTCAATATGTGCGGCGCGGTGCACTGCTCCGACATCGCCATCCTCGGTATTCACCGCAAGCCGCCGAAGGTGAACGAGAAGACGATCGCGAACCAGTGCGAGATCCCCACAACCATCGCTTCGTGCCCGACCGGCGCCATCGCCCCGAACCCGGCCGCGAAGTCCGTTAAGATCAAGGAAGAGCGCTGCATGTACTGCGGCAACTGTTACACAATGTGTCCTTCGCTCCCGCTCGCGGATGCACAAGGCGACGGTATCTCCATCTATGTGGGCGGCAAAGTCTCGAGCGCACGCGGTGTGCCTCGCATGTCCAAGCTGGCCATCCCGTTCCTTCCGAACAATCCGCCACGCTGGCCCGAGGTCGTGCAGGCTGTAAAGCACATCGTGGAAATCTATGCCAAGGACGCGCACAAGCATGAGCGCGTGGGCGAATGGATCGAGCGCATCGGCTGGGAGCGGTTCTTCAAGATGACCGGGATTCCGTTCACCTATCAGCACATTGATGACTTCACTTTTGCACGCGAGACGTTCAGAATGACCCCGACCTTCAAGTGGGAATAGCCGTATACTGTCATGCCGGCCCCGGTGAAAGACCGGGGCCGGTTTTTCTATGACCTGAACAACCTATGGAGGGGATGAATATGGATGCTGAAGAACTGCAGAAAAAAGTATATGCCCTGGTGGAGAAGAGCCAGGGAAAAAAGAAACTGAAGCCCAAGGACATCAGCAATGCCATGGAGGTTGAAGGCGCGACCCAGGCCGAGACAAAGGCCGCGCTTCGTGTGCTCATTGACGGCGGCAAGCTGGTGTATTCGTATTTCGGCGGCACTGCTGTCGAGATCCCGCACACGGAAGGTTCGGCCAATCCTCAGTCGTAACGCGCGAATGTGGAATGTCCCGAGGCTGATCGTTTCAGCAACACGCGGGGGTCTGGGCAAGACCACCATCGCGATCGGCATAACCGCTGCGTGGCGCAGGCAGGGCAGGCAGGTGGCGGTTTTTAAAAAAGGCCCTGATTTTATTGACGCGGGATGGCTTGGCAGGGCGGCAGGCAGGCCGTGCTATAACCTCGACCTCTTCATGATGGAGGGGGAGAGCATCCTTCGCTCTTTTCAGCAACATACCGACGGCGTTGATGCGGCATTGATCGAAGGCAACCGGGGCCTCTTTGACGGCATTGACGAATCCGGGCGCTACAGCACGGCACGATTGGCAAAACTGCTCAACACGCCTGTTCTCCTTATCGTGGATTGCACCAAGGCCTCAAGCACCATCGGGGCCGTTGTCCTGGGATGCCGGACGTATGATCCCGGGGTGGATATCCGGGGGATCATTCTGAACAATGTATCGCCCGGCAGGCACGAGACGGTGATCAGGAAAGCCATAGAACAGAGCAGCGGCATTCCGGTCGTTGGCGCAATGCCCCGGCAGAAGAACGGTGAATTTCCCGAACGGCACATGGGGCTTACCCCGTTCCATGAGCATCCTGAAGTCGAGCAGGCGATCAGCGCATCAGCAACCGCGGCGACAAAATATCTTGATCTCTCGATGGTATGGGAGATCGGCCGTAATGCGCCGGAACTGGATGTCCCGGAAGCCGTTGCTTCTCCGGACCGGTTCTCGGGTGAAAACAAACACGCAGTGATCGGAGTTATCAGAGATACCGCGTTTCAGTTCTACTATCCGGATAATTTAGAGGCGCTCGAACAACAGGGAGCATCCCTCAGGGAGATCAACGCACTTCATGATAGGGAACTTCCTGATATTGACGCCCTGTATATAGGCGGCGGCTTCCCCGAGACACAGGCCGCGGAATTGGCAGCGAATGAAAGTTTCTGCAGATCGGTCAAGGCCGCGGCAGAAGGCGGGCTTCCCATCTATGCCGAGTGCGGTGGTTTCATTTATCTCGGCAGGAGTTTGACGGTCGGTGAAAAGAGCTATCCCATGACGTCGGTCCTGCCGATCGACTTTATTCTTGAAAAAAGGCCGCAGGCGCATGGATATACTGTTATGGAAACCGGGACCGAGAGCCCGTTCCTTGACAGCGGTGTTATAATAAAGGGCCATGAATTTCACTATTCCCGTCCCCAGGCCGGTGAAGTACTGCAACCGATGGCGTATCATATGAGCCGCGGTCACGGGATCGACGGCAAAGGCGACGGGATCGTATATAAAAATGTGCTTGCCGCGTACACTCATCTCCATGCGCTCGGTACGCCGGAGTGGTCCGCGGCCCTGGTCAAGAAGGCCCGCGAATACCGAAAAAGCAGGCAGGCAGCGTAGGAGGCGGGTTTTCATTTGAGGACAGAAGCAAGGGAAGGTGTTGAACCGGTCTGTCCGTTTTGCCGCACTAGGATCGCACGGCCGGCTGATATCAAGATAAACTCGATGGAGCGGGTTCTGGGCGGTAAATGCACTCTGTGCGGCGCTCTGTATCTCGTTGATCCCACGAGCAGGAACGTGGGGGAAGTGATGTTGCAGGCCCTCGGCCTCGCCGCACAGGAGCTTTCCAAAGAGGTCTCCGATATGATCGCCGGGGAAGACTACGATGACATGATCCTCAGTTATGATTGGAGGACACACCGGTCATCCGGAGAACCGAGGAGCTTCATGGACCGGCATGGCCGCCTGTATTTTCTTAAAGTAAAAAAGAAACAATAACGGTTTGTTGGGATAGAGGCGCAACTGCCGGTGATCGAGCCAGCAAATAATAAAGAGAAGGACGCTGATGCAGCGCCCAAAAAATTTAATGAACGAAAGGGGATACAAAAATGGCAACAGTTGACGTAAAAGGAAAGACGATCGAAGTGGATGAAGATGGATTTTTAGCGAACCTGGATGACTGGAATATGGATGTGGCGAATTACTTCGCGCAGGTCGAGGGCATCGAAATGAGCGACCAGCACTGGGAAGTCGTGAATTTCCTCCGCGAATACTACAAGCAGTATCAGATTGCGCCGATGATCAAGATCCTGGTCAAGGAGATCGGCAAGAAGCTCGGGGCCGATAAAGGCAATACCAAGTATCTCTATGAACTGTATCCGGGCGGCCCGGCAAAGCAGGCATGCAAGATCGCCGGTCTGCCGAAGCCGACGGGCTGCGTGTAGGCTGTCGGGGTTTTTTGTTTCAGGCGCTGTGTGGGCACCCATGACGTTTGCCTTTCGTTCGCTCAGTGAAAGGCCATGACCATCTATGACGCACCGGGTATTTCCACCGCGTGAAGGTCATGGTATGCCGAACCAGTGCAGTATGATACCAGTTAGAAGGAGGTACACATAACCATGTATATGGTAACAATCGACACTAACAAGTGCGACGGCGACGGCACCTGCGTGAATGTATGTCCGCAATCCGTGTTCAAGCTTGATAGCGGAAAAGCAGATCCGGCAAACATGTCCGAGTGCATAAACTGCCTGACCTGCGTGGAGAACTGCCCGCAGCAGGCAATTACGGTTGCCGAGATCTAATGCGGTAACAGACACAGTCAACCGAAGGGGATAATTGAACAACTTATCCCCTGTTTTTTTATTTTCACGATGGCTCAGGGAGGTGATACGATGAAGTTAGCAGTATTCCTAAGCGACTGGAGAAGGACCGAAGACAGCTTTGAACGCTTGCAAGCCGACAAGATGGGGGTGGTCCTCGTAGGCAACGGCATTTATCATGCCGTTGTTAAGGAGAATGGCAAAGATTCGCCCGTGCTTTCCAAGGCAGGAGCAAGTTACTACGTTTTGGCGGATGATCTTGAGATCAGAGGGTATACCGCGGCGAATGTAAACTCCAAGGTGAAGGTCATCAGCTACGGTGATATTGTCGATCTCATTATGAACGACTATGAGAAGACGGCCTGGCTGTAGTAAATACCGAAGGACGAAGGACGAGGGACGAGAGACGCGGTAAGTAAAGTCTTATGCGTCCGTCGTCTTAACGAACGAAGTGAGTGGTCGTCCATCGTCCATCGTATATTTGAAAAAAGGAGGATAAAATGGGAGAATTAACATTGGGAGTGTTCCCTTCGCTGGTCGGCTCGATGTCGCTTGACTTTTCGTTCAAGCTTGCCGAGGCCGCGATCGCAAAGGGCCACAAGGTCAATATGTGGCTGTCCGGCAACGCGGTAATGATGGCTAAGAAGGGGCAAAAAGCATTCAAGGACTACTCGTACAATGATAAGCGGATGAAAGAGCTTATCGCCAAAGGCATGGAAGTCACCGCATGCGAGGCCTGTGCCGAGGCCCGGGGCTACCACAAGGAAGACACCCCGGAGGGCGTGAAACGCGCCAGCATGGACTGGTACCTGGCAAAGACCGTCAAGACCGACAAGCTGCTTCATATCGGAGGTGAGTAAATGGGCGCCGTAAAATTAATGTTCGTTGTTCAGAGACCGCCCTACAAGAGCGAGAACCCCCGCCTGGCGCTCACCCATGCGATCTCAAGCCAGACCGCTGAGATCTACATGGATGACGGCGATTCAGTCGTCCCGACCGTTGTCTTCGTCGGCGATGGCGTGCTGAATGCGGTTAAAAACCAGCCGGCCATGAAGATCTACGGTGTGACCAGCACCGAAAGCCACATCAAGAGTTCCCTTCAGGTAGATGTGCCGATCTGGGTCTGCAAGGAGGACATGGAGCGCCTCGGCCTGAAAGAGGACCAGATGATCGCCGATGCCGATGATATCGGCGGCGCGGATATCAAAACCAAGTTCGTTTCTTTCGCGGATATTCAGAAAGAGATGGAAGCGGCGAAGCACCTGCTCTTCTTCTAAACGTTTGAGACCATGCAGCGATCGCTGCATGGTCCTGTTTTTGCCGGATTGATTATGGATATGGACCTCAAACAACAGCTGATGGAAAAGAAGCCCGCGATCCTGAAAAAGTGGTTCGATGCGGTTGCGGACACCTATCCGGAGAATACCTCAGGTTTTTTGAAGAAGCAGAAGGCCCAGTTCACGAACCCGGTCGGCTACACGCTCGCGGAGGGATTGGACGGCCTGTTCGATGCGCTGCTGAAGGGGATGATCCCTGATACCGTTAAGACCCTTCTTGACGGAATTGTCAGGATCCGGGCGATCCAGGAGTTTACGCCCTCCGAGGCCGTTGCGTTCATCTTCCAGCTCAAGAATATCGTGCGACAGGAGCTCGGCAACGAGATACTGCATCTTCCCGGGATGACCGATCAATTGGCGGCCTTTGATTCCACCATCGATGATCTGGCCCTTTTCGCCTTTGACATTTACATGAAGTGCCGGGAAAAGATATTCGAGCTGAAGGCGAAGGAAGCTACCAACATGACCTTCAGGCTTTTGCAGCAGGCGCGTATCATCGTTGACGGTCAGGATTGACGAACTTCTGAAAACCTAAATAAAAATATTTACCACAGAGATCACAGAGGAATATAAAATAATTCAGGATTTTCTCGGTGTTCTCTGTGGTGAAAAGTTTTAACTAAACGAAGAGAGGTAACGACATGAAAGTCATAGTTTCTTTCATCGCAGTACTGCTCCTTGTACTGATTGCCTACACGGGAGTGACGGTGTTGAACGCGCAGTATGTCTTCGGGATCGTGATCCCCTATCTGGCGGTACTCCTCTTTATCGGCGGCATGATCTACCGTATCCTGAAGTGGGGAAGTTCACCCGTGCCGTTCCGCATTCCCACGACCTGCGGACAGCAGAAATCGCTTCCCTGGATCAAGCAGAGCAAACTTGAAAACCCCTCGGGCATGCTGGGCGTTCTCGGGAGAATGGCGCTCGAAGTGTTCTTCTTCCGGTCCCTTTTCAGGAACGTGAAAACACAGTTGAACGAAGGCGCACAGCTCACCTACGGTGAGGCAAAATGGCTCTGGCTCGCCGGCATGGCGTTCCACTATTCATTCCTCCTCATTCTAATCAGACATCTGCGGTTCTTTATGACGCCGGTGCCTGAAGTGATCCAGACGATCGCGGCACTGGACAGCTTCCTCCAGATAGGGACACCGCTTTTGTACCTGACCGACGGAGTGCTCATGGCAGCGGCTACCTATCTTTTCATCAGGAGGGCGGCCCTTCCGCAAGTTCGGTATATCTCGCTGATCGCAGACTACTTCCCGCTCTTTCTGATCCTCGCCATTGCCACATCCGGCGTGCTCATGCGGTACTTCATTAAAACAGATGTCGTGAGCGTGAAGATGCTCACCATGGGTCTGGTCAGTTTCAGTCCAACGGTCCCCGGCGGCATAGGTTCCGTGTTCTACATCCATCTGTTCCTCCTCTGCGTCCTGTTCGCCTATTTCCCGTTCAGCAAGCTGGTACACATGGCCGGCGTTTTCATGAGTCCCACCCGCAACCTGGCGAACAACAACCGCGCGAAGAGGCACATCAATCCCTGGAACTATCCGGTCCATGTCCACACCTATGCGGAGTATGAGGACGACTTCAGGGAAAAAATGAAAAAAGCCGGCTTGCCGGTAGAAAAGGAGTAATCATGGCAAAACTTCCGACGCCAGAAGAACTGTCGAAGATAGATTACGCGCCGCCGAAGACGGGGTGGATGGACACGCCCGTCGTGTTAAAAGAAGGGATGTTCTGTCACGGATCGAAGCCGAAAAGCCTCCAGACCCTCAGCTTTCCGAACCCGCGGGACTGGAGACCCATGGACGAGGACTGGAAGCTTCCCGAGAACTGGAAGCAGATCATCCTCGAGGGGATCGCGGACCGGCTTGAAAAATACCGGTCGTTCCGGCTCTTCATGGACATCTGCGTGCGCTGCGGCGCCTGCGCGGACAAATGCCATTTCTTCATCGGCACCGGCGACCCCAAGAACATGCCGGTGCTCAGGGCCGAGCTCATTCGCTCGGTTTATAGAAAAGAATTCACCCTGGCAGGAAAGATCTTCGGCAAGATGGCCGGCGCGCGCGAGCTTACCGTCGATGTGCTGAAGGAGTGGTGGTACTACTTCTTTCAGTGCACCGAGTGCCGCCGCTGTTCGGTCTTCTGCCCCTACGGCATCGACCAGGCTGAGATCACCATCATCGGGCGCGAACTGCTGAACCTGCTCGGCCTGAACATTGAATGGGTCGCCGGTCCGGCCGCGAACTGCTACATGAAGGGCAACCACCTTGGTCTCGAGCCCCATACGATCGTGAGCAACCTCGAGTACATGCTCGACGACATCGAGACCATCACGGGCAAGAAGATCAAACCCTCGTTCAACCGAAAAGGCGCGGAAATCCTGTTTGTAACGCCTTCGGGCGATCTCTTTGCCGATCCGGGCACGTACACGGCCATGGGCTACCTCATGCTGTTCGAAGAACTGGGGCTCGACTACACCTGGAGCACCTATGCCTCGGAAGGCGGGAACTTCGGGTACTTCACCTCGAACGAACTGGCAAAGCGGCTCAACTCCAAGATCTATGCCGAAGCGAAGCGGCTTGGCGTGAAGTACGTCATCGGCGGGGAATGCGGCCATATGTGGCGCGTCCTGAACCAGTATATGGACACCTGGAACGGACCCGCGGATTTCCTCGAGGTCCCGAAGTCGCCGATCACCGGCACGGTATTCGAGAACGCGCGATCAACGAAGATGATCCACATCGCGGAATTTACCGCCGACCTGATCAAGAACAACAAGCTCAAGCTCGACCCGAAGAGGAACGACAATCTCAAGGTGACGTGGCACGACTCCTGTAACACGGCGCGCGGCATGGGCATTCTTGAGGAACCCCGGTATGTTCTCAGGAACGTGGTCAACAACTTCGTCGAAATGCCGGAGGACACGATCCGTGAGAAGACCTTCTGCTGCGGAAGCGGATCCGGCCTGAACGCCTCGGAGGACATGGACCTTCGCATGAAGGGCGGCTTCCCCCGCGCGAATGCCGTCAAGTTCGTCCATGAGCACTACGGGGTGAACATGCTGGCAAACATCTGTGCCATCGACCGCGCAACGCTTCCCCCGCTCATGGATTACTGGGTGCCCGGCGTGGGTGTCTGCGGTCTCCATGAGCTCGTGGCAAATGCCATGATCATGAAGGGCGAGAAGGAGAGAACGACCAACCTGCGCGGTGAACCTCTTCCGGGAGTCGAAGCGAAGGAGGACCAAGCCTAATGAAACTCTATGACGGCGGCAAAATAATCATCGGGATCCTGGTGTTCGCGGCATTCGCGGCATTCCCGTTCTACAACAATATCGGGAAGGTGAATGCCAAGCCCGACCCGAAGGTGGATACTCCCGCGATCCAGGAATGGGAGAAACAGTACGGCAAGAAGGAGTGTGTGGAGTCCAAAGAGTTCATGCGGGCCGAACACATGCAGCTCTTGAACAACTGGCGGGACACCGTAGTGCGGGAAGACAACCGGGGTTATATCAGCAATGCAAACCACAAACGGTTCAACATAAGCCTGCAGAACGGCTGTATGAACTGTCACTCCAACAAGAAGAAGTTTTGCGACGAATGCCACACCTACATGTCGGTGACCCCGTATTGCTGGGATTGCCATATTCAGCCGAAGGAGAAGGAGGAGAACAAATCATGAGCATGGACAGGAGAAAATTCCTTAAAATAGCCGGTATCTCCTCCGTTCTGGGTCTCGGCGCGTCCGTCGTCTCAGCCAAAGGGCCATCGCTGCTGACAGGTATGGATCCATCGCAGGTGGACAAGAACAAGGAAGCGTTGCTTGCGAAGCGCTGGGCCATGGTCGTGGACATGAGCAAGTTCAAGACCGAGGAAGATTTCAAAAAGGTCATCGATGCCTGCCACCTGACGCACAACGTTCCCGATTTCCGGAACGCAGACGGCAGCGTCGACAAGAAGTTCGAGGTCAAGTGGATCTGGACAGCGCCCTACGAACGCACATTCCCGGGTCAGGACAACAAGTACATGAGCGAGCACATGAAGGAAATGCCGTTCCTCGTCGCATGCAACCATTGTGATAATCCGCCCTGTGTCCGGGTCTGTCCCACCAAGGCAACATTCAAACTTCCGAACGGGATCACGATGCAGGACGAGCACCGCTGCATCGGATGCCGCTTCTGCATGGCCGCGTGCCCCTACGGGTCACGGAGCTTCAACTGGCGCGACCCCCGGCCTGCCATCAAATCCGAGAACAAGGAATACCCGACGCGGTCAAAAGGCGTGGTGGAAAAATGCACCTTCTGTACCGAGAGGCTTGCGGTGGGGAAACTGCCGGCGTGTGTCGAAGCCGCGCCCAAAGGCGGCCTGCTCTTCGGCGATCTGGAAGACCCCAATTCCGAGGTCCGGAAGATCGTGACGAACCAGTACACGATCAGGCGCAAATCCGACCTGGGTACCGGCCCGGGCATTTATTACATCGTAGGAGGGAGCGACCATGCTTGAGAAGGCATTAGTGGGAAGTAAAAAATACTGGGCATGGATCATGTTTCTCGGTGTCCTGGCTGCGATAGGGGTGTTCACCTATCTCAAGCAGTACTCATACGGATTGGGACTCACCGGCATGCATCGGGACGTGACCTGGGGCCTGTATATCGGCCAGTTCACATTCCTGGTCGGCGTCGCGGCCTCGGCCGTGATGCTCGTTATTCCGTATTATCTGCACGATTATAAGACGTTCGGGAAAATCGTGATCCTCGGTGAGTTTCTTGCCATTTCGGCAGTGGTCATGTGCATGCTGTTCATCCTGTCGGACATGGGGCAGCCCATGAGGGTCATGAACATATTCCTGCACCCCACACCAAGCGCCATGGTGTTCTGGGACACGGTCGTGCTGAACGGTTACCTGTTCCTGAATCTCCTCGTCGGCTGGGTGACCCTCGGATCCGACCGGAAGGGCATTGCCCCGCCCAAGTGGATAAAACCGTTCATCTATCTCTCGATCCCCTGGGCGATCAGCATCCACACGGTCACGGCATTCCTTTATGCCGGTATCCCGGGACGCCATTTCTGGCTCAGTGCCATCCTGGCCGCGCGGTTCCTGGCCTCGGCTTTTGCCGGCGGTCCGGCGCTCCTGATCATCCTTGCGTTGATCGTGCGGAAGATCAGCAAGTTCGACGCAGGCAAGGAGGCCATCCAGGCAGTGGGCAAGATCGTTGCCTATGCCATGTTCGCGAACGTCTTTTTCCTGGGACTGGAGTTCTTCACTGCTTTCTACAGCGGCATCCCGGGCCATGCACAATCCTTCCTGTATCTGTATACCGGGCTTGAAGGCCACAGCGAACTTGTGCCGCTCATGTGGACCTCAACGATCTTTGCGGCGATCTCGCTGGTCATGCTCTGGGTCCCGGCGATACGGAAGAACGAGGGAACTTTGGCGCTTGCGTGTATCATGCTCTTCGCCTCCTTATGGATCGACAAAGGCTTCGGCTTGATCATCGGCGGTTTCGTGCCGAACCCCTTTGAAGAAGTGCATCCCTACTGGCCCACCATGCCGGAGACCATGATCACTATCGGCATCTGGGCGATCGGGTTCCTGGTACTGACCCTGCTCTACAAGATCGCGATCACGGTCAGGGAAGAAACAGCGGGGATCGAGCTGGAGCATTAAGAAAAACCGACCGTTGCCTATCAGGGGTCCACGCCGCACGGGTGGGCCCTTTTTTATTTCTCACTTGATTTTAAACATCGGAGTGGGTAATATACCGCTTCGCTGGATGGATTCATATTTTATCGAAGGAGGAAGCCAGACTCATGTATATGGTAACAGTGGACAAGGCAAAGTGCGACGGCGACGGCGTCTGCGTGAACGTATGCCCCCAGGGGGTGTTCAAGCTCGTAGACGAAAAGTCCGAGCCGGAGAACATGTCCGAGTGCATCAACTGCCTGACCTGCGTCGAGAACTGCCCGCAGCAGGCAATTACCGTCACGGAGATATAAAAAGATCGGCAACGTCACCTGTAAAAGGGGACCCGTTAGTACCGGTCCCCTTATTTTTTTTTTGCGTCCGGCGGGGAGAACACGCCCGGGATGCCTTTTTTGGAGGGGACATGAGAAGAATCTCATTTATCTTAAGTTTTCTGCTTTGTATGACCACGGTTTTGATTGCTGAGGCTGCGGATAAGCAGAAAGACACGGGGATATATGGCTTTGAATCAATTTTATTGGGGACGCCATTTGATAAAGCCGATGCATATATTCAAACTCAATTCGCCTTATATGATGTAATAACAAAGACCGATAGCATCAAAAAAGCGCGCACCATCCTGATAGAGGGCTACGATCCAAAGAGAAAGTCTTCATTCATGGCTGATGTCATATTATTGTTCGATAGAAATGATTTATTTTTCAAGTGTGAGATGGAAGGTCCTAACAGAATATCGGATCCGAAGCTTCTTGCAGCCGATGTGTCCTATTTCCTGGATATGTTAAAAAACAAATATGGGAAAACATATCAGCAGGAGACGATCGGGGGGCAGGGCTTCTATCGGTGGTCTCTCGGCACGGCTCAAGTCAGCCTGACAGCTATACAGGGCAAGGATTTTCAGTTTGCCAAAGTATCCATTTGCGATGTGTTTTTATCAACGAAACAGAACGATTGTGAAAAAGCAGAAGAGGAAAAGACGAAAGGAGCCCCCCCTGGCAAGATCTGAAAGGGAAATATCGTAGCGAATATAGGTTCTGCTCTTGAAGAGTGAATGGTATAGGTCAAGTCGCAACAGGCTGTTGAAAAACGTTCCATTTACCCTTCGACGGGCTCAGGGTGAACGGAATGGGCATTGAATTTGTTGTTCTTTATCCGTTCGTGGTGAGCTTGTCGAACCACGCTAATGACTTTTTCAACACCCTGGTAAGACCCGCCAAGCCCCTTTCAGCAGCAGGAGTAATAGCCGATGCACTCTAGCGCGGCTATTTTATTGTGATCTCCGGACGAAAACTCGGGGGACATCCCGTGTCCCAGAAGCCCATTCCAATGGCATCCAATCAAACCCGGCTCTCATTCTCCCTTTCAATGTCCTGCCGCATCGCCCCACAGCTCCTTGAGCCGCTTGTCCCGACCGCACGAGGTGCGATAGAATTTGTAACGGATCGGGTTCTTCTTGTAATAGTGCTGGTGGTACTCCTCGGCAGGGGTGAACTCCGTGGCTTGCGCGATCTCGGTTACGACAGGTTCTTTGAAGGTCTTGCTCTTCTCCAGAAGGGCCTTCGACTGCAGTGCCAGCCGGTGCTGTTCTTCAGTATGATAAAAGATGGCGCTGCGATACTGATGACCGGTATCACAGAACTGCCGGTCCTTGACGATCGGATCAATGTTGTGCCAAAAGACGTTCAGAAGCTTTTCGTAGGTCACTTGCGCAGGGTCATAGACGATCTGAACAGACTCCGCGTGCCCCGTCCCTCCGGCCGAGACCTCTTCATAGGTGGGCGACTTTTTATGTCCCCCGGTGTAGCCCGGGGTGACCGAGACCACGCCGGGTATTTCGTCGAAAGGGTGCTCCATACACCAGAAGCAGCCGCCCGCGAAGGTTGCCTTCTCAAGGCTCGTTGCAGCCATGACCGCGGCGCTCGCGATAAGCATGACTGACAGTCCCATTATCGATTGAATAAGCATTTTCATGGCACCTCCTCCCACGATAATCAGTGTATGACTCTCTTGCCGTGTTGTCAACGAACATTTATTTACAAGCTCCCGGACATGTCAACCGGATATCGGCAGAAAATCATACGATGTTGGTTATTTTCAGGATAGTTGTAAAGATGTTATAAGTATGATAAATTAATTCATGTTTTGCGGATCAGCTTTTACTTGTGCGTCAATTCGGGAGTTGACACTGATCGTACAAACCATCTTGTGGTCGTGATAACATGCTCATACCGTATCATTGCCTCCGATGATCTGAACCAACGAAAAAAGGTTTATCCATGAATAAAAAACATCTTGCTCTATTTTTGCTCATATTCACTCTGTCCGGATTTTCAGGGCTCATTTATGAATCGATATGGACCCATTATCTGAAACTGTTCCTGGGGCATGCAGCGTACGCGCAGACACTGGTATTGGCCATCTTCATGGGCGGGATGGCATTCGGTTCGTGGATGTGCAGCAAATATTCCATCAAATGGAAAAACCTGCTCATCGGTTACGCGCTGGTGGAAGGCGCCATCGGTCTTTTCGCCATGATTTTTCACAACGCCTTCGATCAGGCTGTTCAAATCTCCTATACCAGCATCATCCCTCTTTTCAACTCCGCGTCACTTGCAAGCATCTATACCTGGACGCTGTCAGCCTTGATGATCCTGCCCCAGTCGATACTGCTCGGCATGACCTTTCCGTTGATGAGTGCCGGGATCCTTCGATTGTCGCCCAACAACCCGGGCAGAACAATTGCGTTGTTTTACTTCACGAACAGTCTCGGGGCTGCGATCGGCGTATTGGTCAGCGGTTTCATTCTCATTCGTTTTCTCGGTTTGCCCTGGACCATAAGAACGGCCGGTCTTATCAATATAGCCGTGGCCCTCTCGGTATGGCGGCTGATGAAAAGCCAAATCATACAACCGGTCAGCGTCAAGGTTGATAAAAAAATACGGCAGGAACGTCCGGCGGACAACGGGTATCTGTTATTTCTCTTTATTTCGTTCCTAACCGGCACGGCATCTTTTATTTACGAGATCGGGTGGATACGGATGCTGAGCCTCGTTTTAGGAAGTTCCACCCATGCATTTGAACTTATGCTGAGCGCCTTTATCTTCGGCCTTGCCTTTGGCGGTTTATGGATACAACGCCGAATAGATGGTATTGCTGCGCCTGAACGCACTCTTGCCTATGTGCAGGTCGTCATGGGGCTACTGGCGCTTTCCACGCTTTTGTTGTACGGAAATACCTTTGAAGTCATGAAATGGCTCGTACAGACGCTGAGCAGGACGAACACGGGGTACGCCCTGTTCAACCTGTCCAGTAATGCCATCGCATTGGCCGTCATGCTGCCGACGACGTTTTGCGCCGGGATGACCCTGCCGCTCATAACCTACCAATTAATCAGGCAGGGGCATGGGGAGCGGAGCATCGGGCAGGTTTACGCGGCCAACACGGTGGGGGCCATTCTTGGAGTTTTTTTCGCCATCCATGTCGGGATGCCGATGCTGGGGTTAAAAGGACTGATCGTTTTTGGCGCCGGCCTTGATATTGCGCTTGGCGTGCTGCTCTTATGGAGTGCGAAAAACGCTACGACGAAGCGTTTACCCGCCATCGTAACCGCTCTCTGCATCTTTGCAATTGCTGCGACCCTTTTATTCGTGAAACTGGATGCATATAAAATGGCGTCAGGTGTTTACCGCATAGGTGATCTCCTTACCGAGGAAAACAGCAGGCTTCTTTACCATAGGGACGGAAAAACAGCAACGGTGAGCGTGGCCCGCTTCAATAATGGGGCTATCAGTATACGTACAAACGGAAAGTCAGATGCCGCGATCAATATGGATACTCGTGGAGCGGCGCACCGAGATGAAGACACCATGATCCTTCTCGCGGTAATTCCCATGGCGCTGAACCCGCAAGCCGAGACCATAGCCAATATCGGTTTTGGCTCAGGCCTGACCACGCATACCCTGTTGAGCAACCCCCGGATCAAGCAGGTTGATACCGTTGAAATAGAAGGGAAGATGGTGGAAGCCGCACAAAATTTTCGCCCGCGCGTAGAGTTGGCATTCAGTGATCCGCGAAGCAAAATATCCATAGATGATGCCAAAAAGTTCTTCGCAGTCCACAATATAAAATACGACATGATCCTTTCGGAACCGTCAAACCCCTGGGTCAGCGGAGTATCAGGCCTTTTTTCCGAAGAATTTTACCGTCTTGTCAGTCGTCATTTAACCGAAAACGGATCGTTTGTACAGTGGCTCCAACTTTATGAGATGGATAACGAGCTTGTCGTGTCCGTGTTAAAGGCGGTCTCGTCACATTTTAACGACTTTGTCATCTACGCCGCTGACCGCGAGAATATAATACTTATCGCAAGGAACAACGGGAAGATAGCCGCCCCTGACCCGGCGCTCTTACGATATCCTGATATTGCCGCCGCACTGGCCAGGATCCATATTAACGGCATGCAGGATATTGAAATCCGAAAGGTAGGAAATAAAAAAATCTTACGTAAACTTATGGAATCGTTTTCCATACGCGCAAATTCAGATTATAACCCTGTTCTTGATCAAAATGCGGTCCGCGCCCGGTTCTTCCAAACCAATGCAAGCGATTTCGTGAGAATCGCTCATATGCCGCTGCCGTCTTTGGAAATGTTGACAGGGTCTGCTCCTGACAGGGGGGCGACCGATATTACGCCGTCCGGCTCTTTTTTCGAAACGAAATCCGCCTACGAAGCTATGATGGCGAGAGATTTTATTTTAGAGGGAAGATTTGATTCACGATATGGAAATGTCTCAATGGACACAAAGCGACTGGCTCTCCAGCTTAGACAGATATTTTATGATTGTCGATCCCTGTCAGGAGAAGACGCTGGAATGAAAAGTCTCTTCGATACATTTATCATCATGTCCTCTTATCTGAGGCCGCACGAATTGGATGTGGTTTGGAAAAGGTTGGACTCGGCCCCCTGCGCCCGATCGCTTTCAACAGAAAAGAGGAACTGGATCGCGTTATTTAAGGCGGTGGGTAAACGAGATGCGACGGGAATGGCGCGTGCGGCTCAAACCATGTTGGAGAGCGGACAACGACTGCCTCCGGACGCCTTAAAATATGTGGTATTGTCCGGGATGATGGGGCACCTGAGACAGGGTGATCGGGAAGGGTCTCTTAAGCTTTGGTCCCGGTATCAGCCCGAGATTTTTGGAGCGGACAATCCGGATCTGTTATTTCGACTGCTTGCTGCGGAAAGCGCCCCGAATTGAACGCGTTGAAAATAATTATATGGAGAACTATGAGAGAGCATCACGCGGGAATGAAAAGAAATCTGCGTTTAAGGGCGGCTTTTGATGGCCTCCCTTCAGGTTGATTCGCTGTTACCGTTCACTCTCCTCTAACAGGTTGTTGAAAAAGTCTTTTTGTGGTTCGACAGGCTCACCACGAACGGATAAATACGAATAAATTCAATACACGCTCCGTTCGCCCTGAACCCTGAGCTTGCCGAAGGGTCGAAGGGTAAACGGAGCGTTTTTCAACAGCCTGCTAATCCTTTTTGTCCACCAGCTTCTGGAACGCCGTAAAAATATCGATCGGCAGGGGGAATATGATGGTCGTGTTCTTTTCCGTGCCGATCTCGGTAAGCGTCTGGAGGTACCGGAGCTGAAGCGCGATCGGGTTCTTGCTGATGACCGCGGCGGCTTCACCCAGCTTCGCCGATGCCTGGAGTTCGCCTTCGGCATGGATGATCTTGGCCCGGCGTTCCCGCTCCGCCTGTGCCTGGATCGCGATGGCGCGCTGCATCTCGGCCGGCAGGTCCACATTCTTCACTTCCACGGTAGACACCTTGACTCCCCAGGGCTCAGTCTGTTCATCGATCACCTTCTGGAGCTCGATATTAATGGCTTCACGGTTCGAGAGCAGGTCGTCGAGGGAATTCTGGCCGAGAATGCTCCGGAGCGTGGTCTGGGCAATGAGCGATGTGGCATAGTAGAAATCCTCGACCTCGACAATGGCCTTGCGCGGATCAATGACCCGAAAATAGACCACCGCGTTCACTTTCACGGTCACGTTGTCCTTGGTGATCACGTCCTGCGACGGGACGTCCATGGTCACGGTTCTGAGGCTGACGCGCACCATCTTCTGGATGCCCGGGATCAGGACGATCAGGCCCGGTCCCTTCACGCCGTGTTCCAGGCTGACCTTGCCGAGGGTGAAGATAAGGCCCCGCTCGTACTGTTTCAGGATCTTGAGTGTGTTGAACAGAAAGAACCCGCCCAAAAATATGAAAATCATGAATCCAAGCCCGTAAACTTGCATTGTACGCCTCCTTTATTAGGGTGTCTTTATTGGCCGCAATTGCGGATTTGGTGAGATATAAAGATAACTCACTCCCTCACGATTCCATCAGCGAAGTTTTATTTTTCAGAGGATTCTGCTTTCTTCACGATGAGGGTAAGTCCATCGATGCCGACGATGTTCACCTTCTCACCTTTTTGAACGGACCCGTTGCTTCGCGCGTTCCAGTTTTCGCCGCGGACGAACACCTGGCCGGTTGGATTGAGGTCCGATCTCGCCTCCGCCTGCTTCCCGATGAGTCCTTCCTGGCCCGTATCGGTCTTTTCCCGGTGCACGCGGACAGCGACCGTGACGGTAACGATGAACAGGATGGCCGACATGGCCACGACCGGGATGATGACGGCCCATGAGATCTGGAGCGCCGGGGCAAGAGAGTCGATGAGCATGACCGAACCGAGCAGCATGGCGATGGTCCCGCCGACGCCAAGGACCCCGTGGCTCGTGATGAAAGCCTCGGCGATGAACAGCGCGATGGCAAAGATGATGAGCATGAGTCCCGCGTAGTTGATCGGCAGGGTCTGGAGGGCGTAGAAAGCGAGGATCAGGCAGATGGCGCCGGCCACGCCGGGAAAGATGGCGCCGGGATTCGAGAGCTCGAAGTACAGGCCGTAGAAGCCGAGGATCATGAGGATATAGGCGATATTAGGATTGCTGATGATGCCGAGGAGCTTGTCGCGGAACCCCATCTTCATGGTTACCACTTCGGCGCCAGCGGTCTTGAGCGTCTTTTTTCCAATGACCACGTCAACGGTTTTGTTGTCCATCGCTTTGACGAGCGAGGCAATGTCCGGCGCAACGAAGTCGATAACCTTGTTCTTGAGGGCTTCGGTCTCGGTGATGGAAACGCTTTGCCGCACGGCATCCTCCGCCCACTTCGCGTTCCTGCCCCGTTTTTCCGCGATACCCCGCATCATGGCGGCAAGGTCGTTCACGGCCTTCTTCTCCATGGTTTCGTCCATCTTGCCCTGCATCTGCACGGGGTGGGCCGCGCCGATATGCGTGGTCGGCGCCATGGCCGCGATGTTGGCCGCGAGCGTGATGAACACGCCGGCAGAAGCGGCCCGACCGCCGCTTGGCGCCACATAGACCACGGTCGGAACTTCGGAGGCCATCATCTTCATCACGATCTGCTGGGTGGAGTCAACGAGACCGCCCGGGGTGTTCAGCTGGATAATGAGCGCCTCGGCCCCGGCTTTTGACGCGCGGTCAATGGATTTGATGATGTACTCGGCAACCACGGGTGTGATGGGAGCGTCGATCTCGATCAGGTGAATCTTCCGTGCGGAAGGGATTGACGCAGCCGCGGGAGGAGTCGGTTTTGTAATCTTCTTCGTCTTCTTCGTGTCCGCGGCCACCGTGAGAACGAACGAACCGGCAATGATCAGGATGAGAGCTATGAAAACGGCATGTCGCGTCTTTATACGCATGTTGCTGTCTCCTTGAATAAAAAAAGTATATACGCATTGTCCATGAGTGTCAAGAAGCCCGTCAACCCAGAAAAAACTGCGGTCCTCCCGCGAGGCGGCGCAAATCCCACAAAGTAGGCCACGAAATATCTGTTTTTCTTCTTTTTGCTTTAGTGTATACTTATAACGAATGGAACAAAAAAGATGGCAATATTCAACAGGGATGAGAGATATGGATGATGTTAATGACATCGGTGAGCTTATTGAAGACTTTATTGATTTGCTATTGGACATGAGGGAGGTAGCATATGTTTATGTTATGGGAAGTTGAGGAACTGAAAAAGGTTGGCGAACTTCAACCGGAATTGGTTGACATGGCTCTAACGAATCTATGGAAAGAGAATCCGCAGCTGCACAAAGCGGTGGTGATGAATGCATATCTCGATGCGAAGATTAACTTGGGGAAAGCGGCGGAAATTCTTGGTTTGACGCGCATTGAGCTTGAACGCGAAATGATGGAGAAAGGCATCCCGATCCGGAGACTAAGCACGGATGACATAAATGCCGAGGTTGAGGCGGCGAAACGGTGACCAAGGCGGTAGCCGACAATACGGTCCTGTCCAACTTCGCGTTGATTGAACGTGAACAACTGTTGCGAGCTGTGCTTGGTGATACGTTGGCGGCCACGGAAGCTGTAATGGAGGAACTTCGACGGGGTGAGCGAAAAGGTATCGTGCCGCTTCGGGATTGGTCGTGGCTGACTGTTTTGAAAATTGACTCCGAGCCTGAGAGAAATGCCTATGCGATCTTCTCTGAGACTCTCGGAAAAGGTGAATCGTCCTGCTTGAGTCTGGCTCTTTCCAAAAAATTACTGTTGTTAACGGATGATGTCGATGCGCGTATGATGGCTCATCGAAGAAGCGTGAAGGTTTCGGAACGATTGGTGTGCTCGTGCTGGCCGTAAGAAAGGGCATTGTCACACTTGAAGTTGCAAATCTGTTGCTGACCGGAATGATTCAAAAGGGATATTATTCGCCGTATTCACGGCTTAACGTATTGGTACAGGATGTTTGATTTAATTTACGAAATCGAGTTACTTTTTCTCCAATATCTTGATTGCAAGCTCATGGATGAACTTGATGTCCGCTGGCGTGCGGGTTTGCAGATATGCGATCAGATCCGCAAGTTCCCTGGTCGGCTTATGCGTCGTCTTCTTTTTCGTGGGATAGATCAGGTCTTCGACCGGCATTTTGAGAGCATCGGCGATGTTTTCCAAGGTCTCAACCGTGGGGTCTCCGCCGATGCCTCTTTCGATCTTGCCGACCCTGTCTACGCTTAAATGCACAAGTTTCGCGAACTGACTCTGTGTCAGTTTCAGCGATTTGCGGAGTTCTCGTATCTTTTGGGAGATATCATTGTTTGCCATTAGCTCACCTATGGTCAGCATATTAGGCGAACCGAAAACAAAACAACAGGGACTATAATGCTGAAAATAATAATGACATATGCACACTGCATATCAACGGAGTTGTTCTCTCGACAATGAACGGTTTAATCACCCGCAACTACCCCATCGAATAATCCTTGACCGCATCACTGGATAGCTCTATAATCGGTTCATTATTACCTTAAATGTATTGCGCCCCACCTCAGAGTTCGACGTCATTTAGGAAGGCTGAATAATGCCCGAGAAATTATCCTTGGGGACTCCTTCTATACAATATGTTTTTCCGAAGTACATCCTGATTCCTTATAAAGCGTCTGTTTCAAATTACGAGTTACATCTACGATCCATGTGGAGTGTTCATGGACTTATAGCGCTCGTCCTCATGCGCGAGGGATTGGATGAGCTCTTTGGTTTCCGGAGTGCGTTGGGCAGCAACAACGATTTGCAGTGAAGTAGCATGGAAGTTTCACGTGGGCAGCGTCACAGATATTCTCAAGGTTGTCAATTAGCGCGCGGTGACGAAGGCGTTTGAAGTGAGCGTTGTTGAGAATGTGTTAGCTGAACAAGAAGATATTGAGGTGAGTCGATGATGATAAAACGAAAAGTGCCAGGACAAATGCACGTCGCGTGTCAACGTAGGTTCTCGTGTCAGTGAAAAATGGTTATATCGTGATATTAATGAAGAGGGCTTTAACTATGTCTACCAAACAGAAAATAAATAGAACCGTCCCATTTATTCTCTTCTCGTTCTTGATCTTCTTTTCGCAATCCGCAAGCGCTGCGAATCTTCTAGCGCCGACCCTGAGCGCTCCGTCGAACGGAGCGACAGGGGTTTCGCCGACCCCGACATTCAGTTGGCGTGCGGTAACTGGGGCCAGTGCGGGTTACTGGCTTGCGGTCGCGACCAGCAGTGGAGCGCTGCCGACCCTCCCGACGGACTCCACCTGCCCGAGTTGTGTTTCTATGGTGGCCGCCGCAACCACATCGGCCACGCTACCATCGGCGCTCACTGCGGGAACCACTTACTACTGGCGAGTACGAGGCAGAGGACCAGGAACGACATACGGCAACTGGTCAACCACGTACAGCTTCACGATCCAGTCCGCGCCGGTCAATCACGCGCCCTCGCTGACGCTGACGAGTACGAGTGGGGCGAGTGTACTGATGAACCAGGCGTATTCGATCACGGTGAGCGCGGCGGATGTGGACGGCAACCTGTCCAACGTGGACGTGAACTGGAATGACGGCACGGCGGTAGAACACAAGACCGTTAGTGGGAGTTCGGCGAGCGTGACGTTTACGCGATCGTTCAGCACGGTACGGACGATCAACTGGTCGGCGACAGCCTACGACACGACGCTTTTGGCCAGTGGGCAGTTAAGCGGTTCGTTTACGGTGACGGACTCGACGCTTACTGCGCCGACCCTGAGCGCTCCGTCGAACGGAGCGACGGGTGTCTCGACGACCCCGTCATTCAGTTGGAGTGCGGTGACTGGGGTCACTGCGGGCTATGTAATTGCGGTAGCAACCAGCAGTGCAGTGCTGCCGACCGACCCGGCGGACTCCACCTGCTCAAGCTGTGTAATTGTCCCTCAAAGCGCCGGCACATCGTACACGCCATCATCGGCTCTCATTGCGGGAGCCACTTACTACTGGCGAGTGCGCGGCAGAGGACCAGGAACGACCAATGGCAACTGGTCAACCACGTACAGCTTTACGACCCAGGCGACTGCCCAGAATCTTCTCCCTCCGACGCTGAGCGCTCCGTCGAACGGAGCGACGGGGGTTTCGCCGACCCCGACATTCAGTTGGAGTGCGGTAACTGGGGTCACTGCGGGCTACGTGATTGCGGTAGCAGCCAGCAGTGCAGTGCTGCCGACCGACCCGGCGGACTCCACCTGCTCAAGCTGTGTAATTGTCCCTCAAAGCGCCGGCACATCGTACACGCCATCATCGGCGCTCATTGCGGGAGCCACTTACTACTGGCGAGTGCGCGGCAGAGGACCAGGAACGACCAACGGCAACTGGTCGAGCATTTTTAGCTTCACGACCCAGTCCGCGCCGGTCAATCACGCGCCCACGCTGACGTTGACGAGTACGAGTGGGGCGAGTGTGACGACGGGCCAGGCGTATTCGATCACGGTGAGCGCGGCGGATGTGGACGGGAACCTCAATAACGTGGACTTGAACTGGAATGACGGCACGGCGGTAGAGCACAAGACCGTTAGTGGGAGTTCAGCGAGCGTGACGTTTACACGGTCGTTCAGCACGGCGCGGACGATCAATTGGACATCGACGGCATACGACACTGCGAGCTTGGCCAGTCCGACGCTTGACGGTTCGTTTACGGTGACTGACGATCCGAACGATCAAATCAGCGAGGCTGTGTCGCTCGGCTATACGACGCAGGCGCTCGTGAGAGATGGAACTATTGATTTGTCCACGGATGTGAATATGTATTCATTCACTGTTTTGGCGGGACAGCGGATTGGCTTAGACATTGATCGGCCTTCGGGCAGCACGTTTGACCCTTACATTCGCCTTTTCAACAGCAGCGGAACGCAACTCGCCTTAAGCGACAACGACGCTGCGCCGGACGAATCCTCTAGCGGAGGATCGTCGTATTTGGAATATCTTTTCACGATTTCTGGCACGTATTATGTCGGAGTCTCCGGATCTGGAAATAGTTCATACGACCCGATCACCGGTAACGGAGATGCCAACGGTAGCACTGGAGCTTACAAACTGATCATTTCCCCTGGCATTACCGGTACGATTGTTGGCGACATTGGAACCGGACGTGGAACTGAGACGTTTATCGTGGATATTCAACGTCTGCCCCCAACAGATTCTTCCTTTCCGCGACCAATTACTAACACGCTGCAGACATGGATTGTGATTCACGGCAGAGATGGTTCGCGGACCAGTGAAAATATTCTTAGGCTTGCGCAAGCCATTGCAAACAAATTTCCAAACGAACAAGTTCTCACTCTCGACTGGAGTGGCCCTGCGATGCCTCACGGTGAGTATGATTTCTACGAAGAAAACTGGATTCAACCAGTCGCCCAGTGGGCTGCCCAAGCACTCACCGGGTATAGGTTTACCGGGTCGTTATTAAATTTGGTAGGACACAGTTGGGGTGGCTACGTGGCCGATGAAATTGCGGAAAGAATTGACGGTGGCGTGAATACAATAGTAGCGCTAGACCCTGCAAAAGAGGGCGATGGATGGTATAACCCGGAAGACTTTGGTCAAATTAACTTTGCAGCACATTCACAGTTCTCTTGGGCGTTTCACAGTTCTAGTCTCGGAGCGGCGTCGACACCACCCACAGCTGACGAGGCCTTTGTTGTTAAAACGGGTCTTGGCTGGGTCGATGCACACAGCGCGGTCGTAAACCTTTTCTCATACATGGTTGAAAATCCGACCATCGGAGTCAGTCAGTTCTTCCAGCTTGATCGGCTGTTGCTCCACACGCCGGGACCATGGGTTCCCAATAAGTATTTTACGGAGTTCCCATTCCCTGAGAACCGAACTGGCGGATATGAGGGCATCATAACGGCGACTCCCGGCTCTACGGTCTCAGTAATCTCTCCCCAGTCCCCGCTTGACTTCGTGCCGACAACTCCGGAGATTACTGTGCTGGGTAATTCTGTGGCAATCGTCGATAACGATACGACACCGAATCTTTCTGATAACACAGATTTTGGTAGTGTTCAGCAAGGCCAGACGGCGACGCGGACGTTCACTGTTCGCAATGATGGTGGATCAAGCCTTACTTTGGGCGCGGTAAATGTGCCGTCGGGTTTCACTCTAACAAAAAGCCTCCCTACGTTTCTAATTGCTGGAGATTCAGACACTTTTACGGTGCAATTGGATACTTCGACTATTGGTACTAAAAGCGGGCAAATCAGCTTCTCCAACAGCGATAGCGATGAAAATCCGTTTAACTTTTCAATCACTGGTAACGTAACGATTCTACCGGACACCACGCCGCCGACGGTGACGATCAACCAAGCAGCAGGGCAAACGGACCCGACTGGCAATTCACCGATCAACTTCACGGTGGTCTTCAGCGAAACGGTGACCGGGTTTGCGAGCGGTGATGTGACGCTTGGTGGAACCGCTGGGGCGACCAGCAAGAGCGTGACCGGCAGCGGGACCACCTACAACGTGGCGGTGAGCGGGATGACGCAAAGCGGCACCATTACGGCGTCCATTCCCGCAGGCGCGGCCCAGGACGGGGCAGGCAATTCCAGCCTCGCCTCCACCAGCAGCGACAACAGCGTGACCTACAACGCGCCGGACACCACGCCGCCGACGGTGACGACGAATGCGGCCAGCGGGATAGGACAAACAAGCGTAACCCTGATCGGAACGGTGAACCCAAACAGCTCGAGCACTACGGCGTACTTCCAGTGGGGTACGACAACCTCTTATGGAAACAACACGTCATCGCAGAGCATGGGGAGTGGGACCAGCGGTGTATCGGTGACGCAAGCGCTAAGCGGACTTACTTGTAATACGCCTTATCACTACCGGGCAGTGGGAACGAACAGCGGAGGAACAAACTACGGATCAGACGTGACCTTTACGACAAGCGTATGTGCGATACCGCCGCCTACGGTGACTACAAATTCAGCCAGTGGCATAGGGCAGACGAGCGCGACTCTGAACGGCACGGTCAACCCTAACGGGGCAAGTACGTCTGCCTACTTTGAGTACGGCCTTACTACAGACTATGGCTTCTCTACGTCAGCACAAAGCCTTGGCTCCGGTTCAGGCAATGTTTCTTTGACGGCAAGTATAAGCGGCCTAACCTGCAATACGTTGTATCACTTCCGTGCAGTAGGCACCAACAGTGGAGGCACGAATTACGGCTTGGATGCGACTTTTACGACAAGTGCCAATACACCGGGGACCTCTTCATTTTCCAATATAAGCCAGACCGGTATACAGGCAAACTGGACGGCAAACGGCAATCGTTCCGGAACAGAGTATTATAGTGAGAACATGACCACGGGGACTAATTCCGGCTGGACAGCTAACACTTACTGGAATAGTACCGGACTGACATGTGGAACATCATATAGTTTCAGAGTGAAGGCAAGGAATGGGGATGGAATTGAGACGGGCTGGACAAATCTCGGCACACAGAATACTCAATCATGCTCTTGCACCTCTTCATCTCTTTCTGTGAGCATCAATGCTCCATCTTCTGGATTTAGCGCCAGCAAGGGCAGTGGCACTTCGGTAATGGCCGCTGTAACTGATAATTGCAATGGTAGCGTTACGGGGACCACAGTCATTGCCTCGTTCAGTAATGGGGATGTTTCAATTACCCTTTACGATGATGGAGCGCATAACGACGGAACCGCGAATGACGGGGTTTATGGAAATATGTGGACGCCGAATAATGTCGGCAATTGCATAGTAAATGTTACTGCTTCAAAAACAGGCTTAACCTCCGGCAATAATAGTGTCATTGGCACGGTGCAGTCAAATAATTCTGCGCCCTCGGTAACCACCGGCTCTGCAAGTTCTATTGGCGCGAACTCGGCTACAATAAGCAGCACCGTAAATCCCAATGGTTTGGCCACCAGTGTCTGGTTCGAGTATGGCACGACCACCGGTTACGGAAGCAGCACCTCTTCCCAATCCATTGGCAGCGGATCAAGTCTGGTAGCTGTAAGCACGCCTTTGACAGGGCTTGCTCCATCGACCCCTTACTATTTCAGGGCTGTGGGGCAGAACAGCGCTGGCACTTCATATGGCGCTGGCCAAAGCTTTACAACATTGCCATCAGGCATTATTGCCTTTAGACTCCCCGACACCGGCCAGACGCAATGCTATGATTCGATCGGGAATATTATCAGCTGTACCGGCACAGGGCAGGACGGGGCATACAACATCAACCCCATGTCCTACACTTATAACGGCAATGGCACGGTGACGGACAACAACACAGGCCTGATGTGGCAGCAGCAGGATGACGGGAATACTTACAACTGGTATAAGGCGTCAGGCACGTATGACGCAACCGACAATCCAACCACACAAGATGTCTGTGGCGAGTTGACGACGGGAGGTTTATCAGATTGGCGGTTGCCATCAAAAAAAGAATTGATGAGCATCGTTGACTACAGCATCCAATATCCCGGACCGACAATTAACCCGATATTCACGAATACCAAGTACGTTGACTATTTGAATTGGTCGTCTACTACCCTCGCGTACGATCCGGGTAGCGCGTGGCTCGTGGTTTTCGACAACGGCGGCGTGTACGGCGGCAGCGGTAAGTACGGTAGTGGGTACGTTCGGTGCGTGCGCGGCGGACAGTCTGGGTCATTTGGTAATTTTGACGACAATCATGACGGTACAATAACGGATACTTCGACAGGCCTGATGTGGCAGCAGTTAGAGTCAGGGGGTATGACGCGGTCTAACGCACTCAACTATTGCGAAAACCTTGAACTGCCCTCTGGAAGCGGACAAACAGACTGGCGTCTGCCGAATATCAAGGAGCTTGAGTCAATAACCGACGATACAATATACAATCCTGCTATTGACAGAAATTTCTTTCCGAATGCCACCAGTCATTCCTACTATCTGTCGTCTACTACCTCCGCCGAATATTCGAGCTATGCGTGGTTCGTGGACTTAGACTGGGGCCAGCCCACAATGATCTTGAAGTCCGTTAGTGTTAGTTGGTTCTACGTCCGGTGCGTTCGTGGCGGACAGGGACAGGGACAGAGTGCAACTCAGTATCAGTTAACAACATTGGTGAGTCCTGCGGCCGGGGGCACGGTGAGTCCAAGTTGTGAAAGCGGGTGCTGGTACAATAGCGGCGATAGTGTTTCCGTAAGCGCGACGGCAATCAGTGGTTATGCATTCAGCTCATGGAGTGATGGCGGAGCACAGAGTCATAATGTGACGATGGCTGGGGCAAAGAACGTGACCGCGACATTTAACCTTGCCGATACAGTTTCGCCATCGGGAACAGTAACCATAAACAACAATGCAGCGTATGCAACTGCGACCACCGTTACCCTCAATCTGAGCGCGTCAGACAATATAGGCGTTGTAGGATACTATATATCTGAAACTGCAACCGCTCCTTTAGCTGCGGCGGCCGGCTGGATAGCGATAAATTCAATCACCAGTTACAGCGCTAATGTACCGTATACCTTGAGCAACGGAGACGGCACAAAAATTGTTTACGCATGGTTCAAAGATGCAGCAGGGAATGTGTCGAATGCGGCCAGCCGTTCTATTATTCTGGATACCGTTGCGCCGCTTGGCTCCATTACGATTAACAGGGGGAATGGCAACACGAATTCAACATCAGTCCTATTCGACCTTTCCGCTGCTGACTCGCTAAGCGGCGTCTCGCAGATGTGCGTCAGCAACAGCTCATCTTGTTCCTCATGGGAAGCCTATGCCACATCAAAACCAGGTACTCTTTCTGCGGGCGATGGGCTGAAAACCGTATATGTCTGGTTCAAGGATGGCGCGGGCAATACGTCGAGCGTATACACCTCTTCAATAACGCTTGATACAACAGTCATCGACACGACAGCGCCGAGTCTGGTGCTCTCCACGCTGCCCGATGGCTCCTATACTAACAATCCGAACCTCAACGTAGCCGGGACCGTAACAGACAATGTGCTTATACAGAGTCTCGTGATAAGCGGTGATACTGTGACGGTGAACCTGGATAACACTTTCAGCCATCTTGTGACGCTCGTGACCGGGTCAAATACGATCACCACTGTGGCCGCGGACCAGGCGGGCAACACGACGACGGATGTTCGCACCGTCATCCTAGATCAGACCGCGCCTGCGCTCACGGTTACATCGCCCGCGGACAACAGCAAGACCAACCAGACGCTGTCAGCCGTAAACGGCGCTGCCGATGCGAATGCGACCGTAAGCATAAAAGTCAATAACAGCAACCCGGCCTTCGCCTTGATGACCGGTACGAACTTCGCTTATACCGCAACTCTCTCAATAGGCCTGAATAGCATCGGCATTACGGCAACCGACCTGGCGGGCAACACGGCCTCGGTCAACAGGACAGTCACCTACGACAGCGTCGCGCCGAGCATTGCGATCACAATGCCGAATCAGGACGAGCCGAATACGACCGGCAGTGTCCTTCTCCAGGGAACGGTCTCCGACGCGTTAACCGCCGTTTCAGTTGTCGTGACGGATGGCACGAACACCTACACGCCTGCGGTGACGAACGGAACCGTCCAGCAGATGCTCACCTTCTCTACGGAAGGTCTTCATGCCATTATTGCAACGGCCACAGATGAAGCGGGAAACCACAGTATGGCTCAGCGAAACATCAACTACGTTAGATGGGGCGATCCGGATTCTTCGGGAGTCGTTGATGTTAACGACGCACTTAGGGCGCTCAAAATTGCCGCCGGGTTGATCCAGCCGACTGCTACCGATCTGGAGCGCGGCGATGTGGCCCCGCTGGTGCATGGAACACCGCAACCGGACGGCGTAATTGATATCGGCGATGTAGTGGTAATATTGAGAAGAGCAGTGGGCCTAGTGACCTGGTAATATATAGCAATCAGCAAAAGAGGTTTGACAGACTGTTTATTGCAGTCGGCTGGTATGTACGGAGGATAATTTCATGAATGGTCACAGACAATTTGCTTGTGTTATTTTAATCTCCTTGCTACTCGTCACTGCATGTGGTGGTGGCGGGAGCACGGTTGCCGGCGGAGGCACTCAACCAACAAAGTCGGCGGTGAAAATATCAACTACAGGAGCTCTACCGTCGGGTACGTTAATAGGCGGCATTGATATTACTGTTTCATTGGCCCCTGGCGTATCAGCCAGGAGCACGACCAATCCACCGGAAACCGATGCAGGTGTTGTCGTTGCATCAGGTGTAGCATCTTCTAACTCGACGATTCTGGCAACCTATACATCAGCAAGTGGTGCAACACCTGCCAAAGCGCGTTTGTTGGTTGTGAATACCAGCGGCTTCGGGATTGGTGAGTTCGCAATAGTAAACGGGGATATTGCCGCAGGAAACAGTCCACAGGCTGCTGATTTTACCGTTGCTTCAATCACCGTGACGGACCTCAATGGTTCTCCGATATCCGGTCTTACTTCGGCATTTACCGTGAATAACCAATAATTGAGGATGATGAACGTTAGAATTATCATCAGCATCGTGATTCTCGTGCACGTTTGCGCTTTATCCGTTTTTGCTGCTTCGACCATCACACTAACGCCGTCGGGTAATGGTGTTTATTTGCTCCAAGGCGATGGGATGGCGGATGTTGCCGCGCTCGATATTACTATTACCTACGACGCACTGACCTTATCAAGCCCCCAAGTCAGCCAAGGGGATTTTATTGTTGGCGCTATGATGGCGGTCAATCCTAATGTAACAGGAATCGTACGCATCGCAATCATTACAACGAACCCGATAAGAGGGCATGGCAACATAGCGAAAATAACATTTAATCGGACAGGGAGTGCCGAAGGCGGCATTACCTCTCTTCGCGCAGCCATATCGAATCTAAGCGGAAGTCCGTTCCCTGCAGTAACTCAGGTCAATAATCAATCCTCAGCTAACACAAGCCCCCCCAGTGCGTCATCGCATCAGGGTTCGACATCAACGACATCAGATACTATAATTGCCATAACGCCTTCTCCCTATACGGGAGGCAATCGGACCGTCATAGGTGGCGTTGTGAATCCACCAGTTGAGACAGTTATGCCCGAGAAACAGGAGCCGCCAACGGTATCAGAACCGAGGGTTGATAATGTTAAAGAGACGCCATCTGTTGTTGAAGAGACAATCTCAAAAGAAGTTATTGCAACGCATGACCATCGAGGCGCATCAAAAGAAAAGGCTGTTTATACACAAAAGAGCGTCCTGGAAAGATTTCGCGATCTTAAAGGGGAGCGTAGCCAAAAGGTGTTTACTGCATTATTCAATCATGAACCCTTGATCGGATTCCAGCAGGAACCGCCGATAATCCTGTCAGATGGGAAAAGCACTGTTAAGGTTGTTTTCATTGCTTTAGCTTACGGTAAGGATTTTCCGGACGTGAGCTTAAAGGGTGCGCGACTTATTTCCCTTGTGAAAGACCCCGAGAAAACAAACATCTGGATAGCAGAGATAAAACCTGATAAAGGGGTGAATTCAGCAGCATTGACCGTTTTGCAGGATAAGGTGACAATGATTTTCCCGTTAACGGTTGCCTCAAAACCGAAGATACGGTTGGGCAGATCTGCTGAAGTGACGGACGCCGATTTTGATAAATTCCTGAAGGAGCGTGGTTCACCGTCGAAGTCGAAATATGATTTGAACAGTGACGGGAAAAGAGACTATGTAGGCGATTACATTTTCACGGCAAATTACATCTTGTCCATAGCTAAAATCAAAAAAAGAGATAAGTGAACAATGGCTATACTCCGCCAGGTGGGCTAATCTTCTATAGGCTGTCAGTTCTTCTCCGGTTTTATCGATCTTGAACCCAAAAACATTTGTCATATCACGAGCTCACCTTGTCGGTTATCGGATTTGGTTGCTAATCCGCAAAACCCGCTTCTATAGCGGCCGGCAAGGTTTTTTGTTGTCCGAAGCCAAGAAATGCTTGACTCAGAATGAGTTTTTCTGTAGCATCGCTTGAGTGAACGTGTGATGAGAGTGACCGGAGGAACAGAAAGAGGACGACGGTTGAAGGCGCCGGCAGGGTCCCGCGTGAGACCGACGTCCGACAAGGTGAAGCAGGCCTTGTTCAACATCCTCGGGGAGAGGGTGGCAGACGCGTTGTTTCTCGATCTTTTTGCCGGCGTCGGCGGCATCGGCATCGAGGCGCTCAGCCGCGGGGCGGGGCGCGTGGTTTTTGTGGACGCGTCGCGCGCATCGTTGCAGGTGCTCAACGAGAACCTCGAGCAGACCGGCTTCAAAGAGCAGTCGCAGACCGTGCTGTCGAAGGCCGAGTCATTCCTCAAAAAACCGTCGGGGTTGTACGATGTCGTGTACCTTGATCCGCCGTACGCGGATGAGATGCAGCCCTTGCTCGAACTGATAGCAGGGGCGAATATCCTGAAGCCTGATTCGATCGTGATCGCAGAACACTTTAAGAAACAACCGTCACCCGCGAGCGCAGGCGGTCTGACGCTGTATCGCGAAGCGAACTATGGAGATACCGTGCTGGCGTTTTATACATTCAGCAGTCAGAAGTCAGGAGACAGTCACGCTATAGCGTGATTCTGGATTCTGACTCCTGACCCCTGGCTTCTGATCACTTCATTAAGGAGATACCATGAAACGCATTGCTGTTTACCCCGGAACGTTCGATCCTGTCACGAACGGGCATATCGATCTCGTTGAACGAAGCCTGAGAATATTCGACAAGGTGATCGTAGCGGTGGCGGAGAATCCCAAGAAGACGCCGCTTTTTTCTCTTGAAGAGCGCATTGCCATGTTCAAGAAAGCACTGGGCAAACGCAATAACGTGCAGATCGAGGGTTTTGACGGCCTGCTCGTTGATTATGTAGAAAAGAAGAGCGCGGTCGGCATCATCCGGGGGCTGCGTGCCGTATCGGACTTTGAGTATGAACTGCAGATGGCCCTCATGAATCGCAGGCTTGATAACACGATTGAAACGGTATACTTGATGCCGAGCGAAGAATATTCGTTCATCACCTCGACCATTGTGAAGGAGGCCGCGAGTTACGGCGGTGACGTGTCGAGCCTTGTGCCGAAGGGAGTGGTGGCGAAGTTGAAGAAGAAGTTCGGGAGGTAGTTTGTTGTTCGATCTTGCGGTCCTATCAATGGAAACGAGAGAATAAGCATGGTCCGCAGATTACGCAGATTGCGCAGATGAAGATCAGGAAAGAAAATTATATAATGCTTTAGTGACTTAACAAAAAAATCAGTTCTCTTGTTTTTAATCCGCGAAATCTGCGTAATCTGCGGATAAAAAAAGATTGAGGTTTCATGTCGAGGAACATATTGATCGTAGAGGACGAAGAGACGCTGCGGGAGTCCATCAAGCGCATATTTGTCAAGGAAGGGTACACGGTGGACGGCGCGGAGTCGGCGGAGAAAGGCCTTTCCCTGCTTGAAACCGTTGCGTACGACGTTATTTTGACGGACATCATCCTGCCGGGCATGGACGGGATCGAGATGCTCACCCGGGTGCGGGAACAGGACCCGGACCAGATCATCATCGTCGTCACCGCCTATGCATCGCTCGACACGTCGATCAAGGCGCTGCGGGCGGGC
>Ga0265292_1000507_pt1 | contig 53815 bp, 55 predicted proteins | sample Munlanlewell296A_FD_189080 | JGI IMG/M metagenome (GOLD analysis project Ga0265292, IMG submission 189080) | Leachate microbial communities from a municipal landfill in Southern Ontario, Canada - Leachate well 296A | ecosystem: Engineered > Solid waste > Landfill > Unclassified | place: Canada... | reverse complement strand
GTTTTGTGCTTTGGGATTTAAAATGTTTGTTTAAAAGCAGAGCCCCGCTGATACAGTGGGGCTCTGCTTCAAAAGAGGTTGATTAGAATGAATAACGTACTCCAATCATGGCCATCCATCTTGCGCTTCTAACACCGCTATCGTCCGTGTTCAAGGTCGAAGTCGGGGTTTTGAAGGAGAAGGTTGGGATAGTTGGTTTTCCATTGGAGTCATTCGTGAAAGCTTCAAACTTGATCAGCTGGAAAGCATCATTGGTAACATAGTACCGATGACCCCAGTCTTTGTTGATCATGTTCCCCAGGTTGAAAATATCGAAGGTGATCTGCAGTTTCTGACGGGTACCTAAAGCATCAACAAAGATATCCTGAGCAAGTCTCAAGTCCACGATTTTTGCAAACGGAGTGCGGGCGCTGTTACGTTCAGCATAGGCACCACGGTGAGCATTAAGATATTTATCACCTTCGATATAAGCATTCAGATCGGTCCACTGCTGTTCAGCAGTTGCAGCATCCTTGAAGATGATATCACCCTTCGCAGCCGGGATGTAGATCAGGTTGCCAACATTTTCTTTTTCACCGTCCAGAAGACCGTTAACATCATTGTAAACGTAGGAATAATGGTAACCTGATTGACCGTTGAAGTAAACGCTGATGGTTGTTGCAGCATGTTTAAGATATTCAACCCGGTAGCTGGCGAAAGCCAGAATCCGGTGACCAAGATCAAAATCTGAAGTACTTAAAGTCAAATGGTTCAAGCCGGTATAGGTTTCCATATACCTCCACTGTGATGAGTTCTGTGAAGAGGTCGCATCGTTCAGTGCTAAAGCACGGCCAAAAGTATAGGCAACGTTTGCAGTAAAGCCGTTATCGAAAGGCTTTTCAATAGAGGCGGTCAGGTTGTACCCATAACCCTGATTCGTATTATCAGCCAAAATGATACGTGTGTATGTTTTATCAACCGCTGCATTGTTATAATAATTCCTGGTGTCGGGTGTACCAGTGAGGGTATAGGCTGCATCAGGATCCACGTTCAGGTTGTAATACACCACGTTGTTGATGGTTTTAGTGAAAATCCCTTCGAGGGTTAACACCATGTTCCATGATAGTTTCTGATCAATACCGATATTAGCACGGAATACCTGTGGGAATTTAAAACTTTTAGTAAAAAGGTCAACCTGGCCTGATGGAACAGCGTCAGTTTTCCCGAAGTCGGTAGCGGTTGGCTGAGTATTCCAGTCCGGATTAAATGTGATCCCTGTTGTTTGCCTGGTTCCACCTACAAGCATTCCGCAGTTTGAATAGGCACCACCTGGCCATACGAGTGGCAGGCGTGAAGTAAAGATACCCACACCACCACGGATCTGAGTTTTCTCTTCTCCGGAGATATCCCAGTTGAAACCGATTCTTGGTGAGAACAGTATCTGTGATTTTGGCATCTGACCGGCACGAACTCCGCTCATCAAAGTCGAATCCCATCCGGCAGCAATAATTTTCGGAATGGTAAGGCTATCAAAGACTGGGTTCTGTTTTGGTGAATCCATGAAAATCGGCATATCACCGCGGATACCAAAACTCAGTTTAAAATTGTCGCTGACGCGGAACTCGTCCTGAGCATAGAGGCCAACCTGAGCCATTTGAAAGTTTGCTGCAGCCGCCGAACCGTCACCGGTAATATCATCTACCAATGAATAGCTCCTGTCATACTGATAAGGCTTATTGGCATAAAAATCAGCTACGCTTTTAAACCGGTATTCACCGTACATCTGACGAACGAAAAGGTTATACACATCGGCAAATTCATTACTGGTTCCAAGGGTGATGGTATGTTTTCCTTTGTATAATGTAAGGTTGTCTGTAAGCGTAAAAATCTTCTGCGACAATGAGTTACCAGCTGAGAATGCTTCTGAACCAAAGTAAATGGTGCCGTTACCATCGTTAATAATCACTGATGGAAAATTGGCACCCATCGGGTCACGGTCATCAACAACTGTGGTGTAACCCATCAAGAGGCTGTTCGATAAGTTTGCATAGTTCGATTTCAATTCTAAGGTTGTGGCGTTGGTAGTACTTGGGAAATAGATACCGCCATTGTAGAAGGAGATCGTCCTGTTGCTTGAACGGCTTGGTCCAATCGATTCGTTATAGGTATAAGAGTGACGAAGCATAAGCTTGTTATGTTCATTGATGTTCCAGTCTAAACGGGCCAGCAGCTTGTTTGAGTTCAGCTCCCGTGTATTTGCATCATAAACACCGGTGTCGTAGTTATAATTGGTTTTTACGAAATTGGACAGAGAGTCGAGACCGTTAGCAGAAGAGGCCCCACCGTAAGTTGCTACGTCAAATGGTTGCGGAGTTTGTTCACGCTGAAATTCACCGTTAATAAAGAAAAACAGTTTGTTCTTAATGATCGGGCCACCCAGGCGGAAACCGGTAGTCTGAGCTTTGTAGGGAGCTAATTGCGTTCTCAGGCTATCGACAGGTTGGATACTGGTCGGGGTTTTACCCGAAAGGTCCTGATTCCTGAAAAAGGTGTATACCGATCCGGAGAATTTGTTTGTACCACGACGGGTAACCGCGTTGATACCAGCACCGGCGAAACCTGAATGACGAACATCATAAGGAGCCAGGGTTACCTGGAACTGTTCGATGGCATCCATTGAAATCGGGGTACCTCCCGTTTGGCCACCATTAACGCCGGATGCTGCCAAACCGAACACATCGTTTTGGGCGGCACCGTCGATCATCAGGGCATTGTACCTGTTGTTCACGCCTGCGATTGTAATGGCGCCGTTATCATCAACAGATGCCTGAGGAACGAGGCGGGTAAAGTCGGTCAAATCACGGCCGATTGTTGGCATCACTTCGAGTTTTTCCAGCGGTACAACTGTTTGGGCACCGGTTCTGTTACCGTCGAACACGTTGACATTACTTTTCTTGCCGATTACAGCAACTTCACCCAGACGCACTTCCGTAGATTTCAGATTCGCATCTACTTTGGAAGTTTGTCCCAAAGTGAGGTAAATGTTTTCCTTAGTCCACGATTCAAAGCCTACGAAGCTAACTTTCACCGTGTAGGGTCCTCCAACATCCATGTTCGGTAAGCGGTAGAAACCCCCGTCATCGGTGGTTGCACCAAACAGCGAACCGGTTGGAACATGCGTCGCAATTACCGTTGCTCCGGGCAACGGGGAACCATCCGGGTTGGTAACTTTACCGTTGATACCGGAGGTTGTGATCTGGGAGTAACCACTGACAGCAGCGAAAACGCCCAAAGCAATGAACAATAAAAACCTGGTCAAATTTCTCATACACAAAGAGTTTAGGTTATAATAAATTGATTGACTATATGTTAGTTTGAAAAAAAATCTCCAACGTTAAAATAAACGATTTTCCCGAAATCCGATCTAAAATAAATATTATGTTTGAACTGAAGGTATGTTAATTCATCCGGTTATCAACAGTATTAACAAGTGGTAAAAAAGGAGGAAATTTTTAAATAATGAAAAAACAAATTATTGGTTTTGTAGCTGTTACGATTCTTCTGCTATCCGGTTGTCTTAAAGAACCGGGAATCGGAGGGCTCAGTATTATGCCCCCGATGAGGACGTATTCATTATTTATGGAAATGATTCTATTTACTCCGATCGCACCCGGACTAGTTACGACGGTTCTTACCGGTTCCGTTACCTGAGGCCAGGAACCTATACTATCTTTGCCTATAGTAAAAACACCGCTACCAAATTACCACCGTTGGTACCAGTCAAAAAAACAGTCGAGATTCTGGCTGGTAATCAGGTATTGACGATCGCTCTCGGGCTTTTTGCCATTTTCGGAATTTTACGATACCGTACAGATACCATACCGATCAAGGAAATGACCTATCTGTTCCTAATGGTTGGTATTTCAGTAGTTAATTCACTGTCCGACAAATCGGTGAGTTGGGCAGAACTCCTGTTTGCCAATATGGTCATTATCGTAATTACCTGATATCTTGAGATAATATGGATGAAAAAAAAGGACCGGATTGAATGTGTATCGATTCAGTATCGATCGTATTAATTTTCTCCGGGATACAGCAGGAATTACAGGTGGAAAATCCATTAACTGCCCATATCCTCGGGGTTGGGTATGGATTTGTAGTTCGCAGATAGGTCCTGGATTACCCATTTGAACAATTTATCCCCGCGTCTGATTTTCCGGCCTGTCCGGAATGCAATTCGTTCCCCCTTCAGGGCTGTTTGCAACTGACCTCCATTATTATGGATCTCCCCGATAGTTATCTGGATGAGCCCTGTTGTTGGCCCCGTTATCAGAACTTCTTCGCCCACTGTAAGGTATTCGGATTGAATATCGAACTCCCCAACTCCAAGCCTGGAATAATAATTAGTAGCCGTTCCTATCAATATTTTTCTTCTTGTTGCTGCAGACCCGTATACCGAACTCCATTCTCCCAGGCGCTGTCCGAGGTAGTAACCATCCCAGAATCCACGATTGAAAACAGTTGAAAGCCGTTCCTTCCATTTTTCGATTTTTTCCGGCCCGTATGTTCCATCGAAAAGACTATCAACTGCTTCCCTGTAGCAGGAAGTAACGGTTTGAACATATTCGGCCGGTCTTGCCCTGCCTTCAATCTTGAGAACGGTAATCCCAGAGGCAATGATGCGATCGAGAAAATGGATGGTCGACAGGTCTTTGGGCGACATGATGTACTCCTGATCGATTTCAAGTTGATCGCCCGATTCAATATCCTCTACCCGGTATGCCCGGCGACACGCCTGTAGACAGCTCCCGCGGTTAGCTGAGGAATTGTATTGATGGAGGCTCAGGTGGCATTTGCCGGATATAGCCATGCAAAGCGCACCGTGCACAAAAAGTTCAAGCCTGACCGGTTCACCCGAGGGCCCGGTAATACCGTTGGCACCAATCTTCCCGGCTATCGCACTTATCTGATCAAGAGTGAGTTCCCTTGCCAGAACCATCACATCCGCATATTTTGCATAAAACCGAAGCGTTTCGAAATTGGAGATATTCAGCTGTGTCGACAAATGAAGCGCCATACCCCGGTTCCTGGCATATTCGATGACCGATTGATCCGATGCTATTATGGCAGAGATTCCGGCCTCGGCTGCCGCATCAATCAATTGCTGTGACAGTGTGATTTCCTGGTCGTAAATTATAGTATTCAGGGTCAGGTATGATTTCACCCCGCAAAATTTACAATATCTGGCGATTAAAGGGAGGTCGGAGGTAAGGAAATTCCGTGCGGATTTCGACCTCATGTTCAGATGTTCAACACCAAAATACACTGCATTGGCACCACCCGATATTGCAGCTCTGAGGGATTCAAACGACCCGGCTGGAGCCATAACTTCGATGGCTTCCCGTTTAAATGGTAATCCGGTCATGGCCTGGATGTAATAATGATCGAGCCCACAAGGTAATGTCTGTCAGATTTGTGATATCCATATTCTCCCGGATAACAACGCTGCTAATCCCAGCGGCCGTTGTTATCTGGTTCCAGATCGATTCAAAAACAATAGCCCCTTTTGCATGGCTAAGGACTGATGCTATTTCCGGCAGGGTTAGATCGCCGCAGGTAGGAAAAACGGCACAGCCGGTAGATTGCCCGATCCGGTCGGCCAGATCGCGGTCATTGAGGTTTCCGGTAACCACAATGGGTTTCTCGGTCATGACAACCATCTGAATAATCTGATCATCCGAAATTGGCCGGGCATGTGTTGAAGAATCAAGCGATAAAACAAGATAACCCTCAAGGAAATCGCCGGGTAATAATTCCTTATAAAGCGAAGTCTTTTCGAACTGCTGTCCCTTGCCATCATCCTGAACATCAAATAGGGTACAAGTTTCAAAAGCTCGTTTTGACCACTGATCGCCAATGTTCTTTCTGTTAATGGAAAAATCAAGCACTTTAAGCCGGTTTTTGAAGCGGCGAACTTCACGCCCCCCGTTCAGGTCGATCAGGTAATCAGGCAAAAAATCTTTGAGCTGATCAAGCAGTTCCTTAGGATTTTCCTGGTAAACAAAAATCTCATCCAGGTAGGGATTGGAATCGAGTAACCAACGATGAGGTTCTTTCACAACGGAATAGACCAGCGCCTTCTCTACCTGGGTTTTCAGGCACCTGATTAAAGCGGTGGCTAAAAGAATTTCCCCGGGATCATCCGGATGGAGGATGATGAATCTGGCTTCCAACTGATTTTATTAATCGATAGCTACCAGCAAATGAATCTGATTATCCAGGCATTCAACCACTCCCCGTTTGATCGGGAAAAGCTGAGTCTGGCCGACAGTATCAATAACCTTAACGCTCCCGGCTCCCAAAGTGGAAATCAATGGTGCATGGTTATTCAGGATCTCAAAAGAACCCAGGGTTCCGGGAAGGCTCACCAGGGTGATCTCCCCGGAAAAGATTTTTGATTCCGGTGTTAGTATTTCCAGGTACACGATAATGATTGGATTAGTTATTTCCGGGCTTCGACCAGCATTTTTTCACCTTTTTCTATCGCTTCCTCGATCGGTCCGACCAGGTTAAACGCAGCTTCGGGGTATTTATCCACTTCGCCGTTCATGATCATTTTAAATCCCTTGATAGTATCCTCAATAGCTACAAATGCTCCCGGGCGTCCGGTAAACTGTGCAGCCACATGGAACGGCTGCGACAGGAACCGCTGGATACGCCGGGCACGATGCACAATCAGTTTATCCTCTTCAGATAATTCATCCATACCGAGGATAGCAATAATATCAAGCAATTCGTTGTATCGTTGCAATATTTCCTTAACCCGCTGGGCAGTTTCATAGTGCTCTTTACCAACAATTTCAGGAGTTAATATCCTGGAGGTCGACTCCAGTGGAGCCACAGCAGGGTAGATCCCGATTTCCGAAATTTTACGGCTTAATACCGTCGTTGCATCCAGGTGAGAGAAGGTGGTAGCCGGAGCCGGGTCGGTAAGGTCATCTGCAGGCACATAAACGGCCTGAACTGAGGTAATTGAACCTCTTTTTGTTGAGGTAATGCGCTCCTGCATGGCTCCCATTTCGGTAGCCAGTGTAGGCTGATATCCCACGGCCGATGGCATTCGTCCCAATAGAGCGGACACTTCAGAACCGGCCTGGGTGAAACGGAAGATATTATCCATGAAGAACAGGATGTCTCTTCCACCGGTCTGTTCATCGCCATCACGGAAATATTCGGCAAGTGCCAGTCCCGACAAAGCAACCCGTGCACGGGCTCCCGGAGGTTCATTCATCTGACCGAAAACCAAGGCAAGTTTACTGTCGCGAAGCCGCTTAAAATCAACCTTTGTCAGATCCCAGCCCCCCTTCTTCATGTCTTCAACGAATGCCGGACCGTAATCAATTACACCTGATTCAAGCATTTCGCGCAAAAGATCATTCCCTTCACGGGTACGTTCACCCACTCCGGCAAAAACCGACAATCCGGAATAGGCTTTGGCGATATTGTTGATCAATTCAAGGATCAAAACGGTTTTACCCACACCGGCACCTCCGAACAGACCGATTTTACCGCCCTTTGAATAAGGCTCAATGAGGTCGATCACTTTGATTCCTGTGAACAATACCAGGTTCTCAGTACTAAGATCCTGATATTTCGGAGGCTCCCGATGAATAGGATAACCAATCGAATCATCCATGGGACCCAGTCCATCAATCGGTAAACCGGTAACGTTCAGTAAACGGCCCCTAACCTGGTCTCCTACCGGGATGCGGATTGGATTTCCTGTGGCCCTCACTTCCATGTTGCGTGAAAGGCCGTCAGTAGAATCCATGGCGATTGTCCGGATCGTGTTTTCGCCGATATGCTGCTCGCATTCAACAATAAGCTTAGTTCCATCCTCACGGGAAATCTCAAGCGCTTCATAAATATCCGGTAAAGATGCTCCACCGCTGGCAAATTCCACATCCACTACCGGTCCGATTACCTGTAATACTTTTCCTTTATTCTCAACCATTGCTGCAGGGTTTATTAGAAATTCAAAATTATTGTTATTTATCTAATCCGGTCCATAAGATTCCGGGTAAACTTATCCAGCTCAACTTTCCGGGGCAGAGCAACTGGTATCTCACTAAGAATTTCCAATGCTTTGTTGGAATATTCATGCACCTTTTCTATCATAATTTTATCGATTTCCAAATCATGAAATACTTTTTTCACAGATCCGATTTTTTCATCAGCATCGAAATCTTCAGAGCTATAATAGTGTTTCAAAAGCTCAAGTTGCTCCGGATTCGCCAATTCCCTTGCTTTAATCAGCAGATAGGTTTTCTTATTGGCCAGGATATCACCTCCGATATTTTTCCCGAAAGTAACAGGATTGCCAAAAGTATCGAGATAGTCATCCTGGAGTTGAAAAGCCATTCCGATCATATCTCCAAGTTCATAAACACGTGAAGCCCAGTGAGGGTCGGCTCCGCCGATCAAGGCACCGATCTGAAGGCTTCCGGCAATTAGTACAGCCGTTTTCAACCGGATCATGTTCAGATATTCTGACACACTTACTTCCTCAAGCCGCTCGAAGTTCAGGTCATATTGCTGCCCCTCGCAAACCTGAAGGGCCGTGGTATTGAATACCCGCAGCACGTCTGGAAGAATCTCTTTATCACAGGATGATATGAAAATATTCGATTGGATAGCCAGAGCATCGCCCGACAGGATCGCTCTGTTAACATCCCATTTAATATGAACGGTAGGAAGATTCCTGCGCATAAAGGCCTTGTCCATGATATCATCATGGAGAAGAGTGAAATTATGGAACATTTCAATACCAAGGGCCGGTAGAGCTGCCCGCTTCACGTCGTCGTTAAACAGCTGACAACCCAAAAGTACAAAAACCGGGCGCAGATGCTTGCCACCGCTGGAAAGTGCATACCACATCGGTTCATATAACTCACGAGGTTCCAGAATCCGGTATTGTGTCCGGATCTCCTCATCAATCAACAGCTGCAGATCATTAATATCTTTCATACGCCTTCCTTCAGCATTTTTAACCGTTCCCTTTCTTTATCCCATTGTATTCCTCTCAGAAGAATCGATGGAACAAGCAATAAATTGGAAATCACGGCAATCAGCAAAGTTATGCTGATCAGGAATCCCATGGCTTTAGTACCCCCGAATTCGGAAACCACAAAGATCCCGAAACCGATGAACAATACAGAAACCGAATAGATGACACTCACACCCACCTCCTTCAATGTTTTTATTACCGCAACTTCCGGATCCACACCACGGGATGAAAGGTGCTGCCTATATTTCGAAAGGAAGTGGATGGCTGTATCCACTGCAATTCCATAGGTTACACTAAACACTAATAAAGTTGAAGGCTTTATCGAAATATTGCAATATCCCATGAGTCCGGCCGTGAACAGCAACGGGAGCAAGTTTCCAAAAACGGAAACTGCAATCATTCGCGGACTGCGATACATATAGGCCATGAAAAAGGCAATGAGTAAAATGGCCAGTGCGAGACTCTGTATCAGGTTCTTCACCAGATATTCCGTTCCAAGGGTATATTTCAGACTCGATCCGGTAAGGATCGTTTTGTACTGCCCGGGAGGAAAGAGGGTATCGAGTTTTGCCTGAAGGCTATTCTGTATTTCAACCATCCTGTTTGTACCCACATCCGCAATACGGAAATTGATACGCATAATCTGATTGGTTGAATCGATGAAAGAGTTGACTATTTTATTCCCCTTCAAAGTGCCAGAAAGATACGGCAAAAGGAATGTTCTCTCCTGTGCACTGGGCAAACGGTAATACTTTTCACCTCCGTTGAAATAAGCCTGCGTGGCAACTTTCATGCCGTCAACCATGCTGAATGACTGCCCCAGGTCAGGATACTGCAACGCATATTCCTGAAAACTTTCCACCTTCTTTAAGAAAGATACACCAAATACACCATTTTGTTTTTTGGTGTCGATCGCAACCTCAAGGGGCAAAACTCCTTTAATGGTGTTTTCAAAAAACTTTTGATCCTTGTACAACTGATCCTTTTTAGGAATATCATCCAGAATGAACCCTGTGGATTTCATTTTGGTGATACCAAAAATGGCAACCGACATGATCACGAAAACCGAAAAATAAATCCAGTTTCTTTTGAAGCGGACGAGAAAAACCAACTGGTCAGCAATGCGGTTAACAACCCGGTTATCGAGGTGGCGGATATGTTTATCCGACGGTGGAGGAAGAAATGAAAAGATGATCGGAATTAAAGTCAGGCAAAGCAGGTATAACACCATAATGTTTACTGAAGCCAGGAGACCGAAAGTACGAAGCATCTCATTGTCGATAACCATGAAGGTGGCAAAACCGGCAGCTGTGGTCAAGTTGGTCATAAATATCTCTGCTCCAACCTTTTGAATAACCCTTTGAAGGGCTTTTACCTTATTCTGGTGATGCCGGTATTCTCCATGATACTTATTTAGCAGGAAGATATTATTGGGAATCCCGATTACAATAAGCAGGGCTGGTATCATACCAGTCAATACCGTGATCTTCGAGCCCATCAATGACACCATACCCAATGCCCAGATTACACCAATTGAGACTATCAACACGGAAAAAAAGACAACCCTCGCTGATCTGAAGAAGAACAGGAGGATCAGGGTAGTTGCGAGAGCAGCCAGAATCAGGAACTTAATGAACTCGCGCTGAACAATCTCCGAAATCGTTGACCTCACATAAGGAAGGCCGGAAAAGTGAATTTGCAGATTATTTTCTTTCCCGAACTGTGTAGCAAGAGTCTTCATTTTCCGGACAATGTTCACCCGTTCTTTGGTATTGATCTGGTTATCTTCCATGGTCATGACCATCAGATAGGTACGCGTAGAAGCCGAATAAACCAGGTCGCGGTAAATAGGAAGTCCCCTGAACTCCTTTACCAGGGTATCGAGCTGTTCCTGTGAATCCAATTTTTCAGGGAAGATAGAATAGAGATCGAATGCTTTTTTCTCCACATTCTTCCGAAGATTTATCGCTTCGTAAACAGATAATACCTTGCTGATTCCCTCGATTTCCCTGATTGAACTTTTTAACTTATTGAAGGAATTGAACTTTTCAACGGTAAAGAAATCGGGATCCTGAAAACCAAACAGGAATAGCCCCCCCTCCTCTCCAAAAACCTTATTAAACTCAAGCAGTTTAATGGACACACTATCCGTTTCGGGAAGCATTCCCGAATAACCATAATCGATTCCGAGTTTGGGTAGCTGCCATATCATAAACAGTGTGATCACGCCTATTACAATGGCAATGCTTATCCTGTTTCTTAATATTTTACCGGCAACCTTAGCCCAAAACATATTTTTGTTTATTTGACAGTCCTGATCCCCAACTCAGTCAATTTTTGTTGAAGCAGTTCCGGATTTCTTGGTTTAGCAATTACGGTCCTTTTCCGATCGATCAGGATCATGGTAGGTGTGGCCCTGATACCATAATCGTATGCAATTGAGCAATCCCAGCCTTTCAATTCAGAATAGTTGATCCAGGAATACCCGTTTTTCTGTATAGCATCTTCCCAATCTTTTTTCTTTTGATCTACGGAAATGGCAACGATCTCAAAATCCGACCTCGCATATCTTTCATAAAGTTTCTGCAATTTCGGAAGCATGTCGTTGCAATGGGGGCACCAGCTTGCCCAGAATACCACCAAAATATATCTGGCCGGAATTTCCGATATAACCAGTGCTCCTTTGGGGTCCCTGGGAATTACGATTTCCGGAACCTGTTTTCCCGGGGAGGTTTTCTGATAATATTCAACCAGCTCTTTGAACTCCCCCTTTTTCTTTTCATCCGTACAGGAAGCCTGTGCGAGGTAGAATTCAGTCAGATACGTGAAAAACTCATCGAATTCTGTCCGCTCAGCCCATTGTGCGATATCTTCCAGGAGAAACTGAAAAAGCACGTCGTTTACTGCCGCTGCCGACATGAGTTTATCCAAACCTTTCTTCATGGCAGCCTCCAGGTCGCCAGGGCTATAGGCACGCTGGTACAGGCTGAAATAAGTTCTTACTTTATTGACCAGGCCTGGACTGTACATCTGGTTGGTATCAGCAAAGTTGACATTGTCCCAGAAATGGTCGAGAACGTATTTCAGTTCATCTTTCGGATCCATTCCTGCCGGAACCTTTGGTGACATTTCCAACCTGAGAAATCCGGAAACGTAGGTATCGGGATATTTTTCCACGATATCGCGGGTGATCTTTTCCGGATCGCTTGCCCTTACTTTCTGTAATTCCCGTAAAACCTGTTGCTGAAATGGGTCAGTGGCAGGATAAAGCACGGCTAATCTCTGCAACAATTCATCCTTCCGCTGGATTTCCAGAAAAAAGTGCATATATGAATTAAGCAGCTGGTTTTCTTTCGATTCGATGACTTTCAGGCTATCGATGATGGAAGAGAAGTGCGTTCTCATCCGGATTTGTTCCTTATTAAAAATGATATCCCAGAATTGCTCGGGCCCGACTACTATACGGTACATACCGGGATGGGCATTTGCCGGCAGGGTAAAGGTAAAAAAGCCGTCGGGGGAGGCCTTTGCGGAATCCACCATATTACGGTTCAATCCCATATAGTCAAAAAGATAGGCCTTTTTTACAGGCATTGAATCCACCTTTACCTGAATGGAATACTGAGCCGGTAAGCTGATCTGATAACAGATAAAAAGAAGGATTATACCGGCCTTTTTCATATCGATCCCGACTTAAAATTTCAGAGACTCCGCTCCGGCCACAATTTCGATCAGTTCATTGGTGATGGCCGCCTGTCGGGCTTTGTTATAATCGAGCGTCAGGTTCCGGATCATATCGGTGGCATTATCAGTTGCCTGGTGCATTGCTGTCATGCGTGCACCATGTTCTGAGGCGACAGAATCCAACAGGGCTTTAAATAATTGTACTTTAAGAGCTTCCGGAATCAATGTTTTAACCAGATATTCCAAGTCGGGTTCAAATATAAAAAACGGTTGTGTGTTTGAACCCTGGCTGCCATCAACCGACTCAACAGGTAAAAACTGCTCGACGGCGAGGGTTTGAGAAGCTGCATTTTTGAACTGGTTATATATCAGATCGATACGGTCATATTTGTTTTGTATGAACTGTTGCATCAATGATTCAGCAATGGATTCGGTTTTAACGAAGGTTGGTTTATCAATCAGTTCATTCAGATATGGCCAGATTCCCCAGCCCTTGTTTTTCAGGATTTCTCCGCCTTTTTTGCCGATAAAAATCAGATCGACGTGCCCTTTTTCCTTTTGAACCGGATATTGACCATTAACCAATTCAATAGCAGCCTTTGCGATATTGGCATTAAAGCCTCCGCACAGGCCGCGGTTAGCAGTAATCACCACAATTAGCACTTTTTCGGGATCCCTGGGATCTGTCAGGGGGCTGATATTTTTATCGTTGATTGACCCACTGACCTGGCGTATCACCTTATGTAGCCGCGAAGCATAAGGTCGGATCTGCGTAATTGCATCCTGAGCTTTTTTCAGCTTGGCCGCGGAAACCATTTTCATGGCACTGGTAATCTGCCTGGTCGATTTGACCGAGGTGATTCTTTGCCTTATTTCCTTTAAATTCGCCATCCGGGTTGATAACCTTTATTTTCTGTATTTAACGGTCATTTCAGATACAACGCGGGTAAGAATCCTTTCAGACTTATCCGTGATCTGACCATTCCTCAGTTCTTCCATCATTTCCGGGTATTTCATCTTAACATACTCCAGAAATTCTGATTCAAATTCACGGATTTCCCTGACCGGAACATCGAATAACAAACCTCTTGTACCACAGAATAAGATAGCTATCTGTTCTTCAACCGAATAGGGATTGTGCAGATTTTGCTTAAGAATTTCAACATTACGGGCACCTTTTCCCAGAACATTCAGGGTTGCTGAATCGAGGTCGGAGCCGAATTTCGAGAATGCCTCCAGCTCGCGATACTGAGCCTGGTCGAGTTTAAGCGAACCGGCCACTTTTTTCATGGCTTTAATCTGTGCAGCGCCCCCAACCCTGGAAACCGAGATCCCGACGTTGATAGCCGGCCGGATACCGGAGTTGAACAATCCGGATTCGAGGAATATCTGCCCGTCGGTTATAGAGATTACGTTGGTTGGAATGTAAGCAGAAATGTCGCCTGCCTGTGTTTCAATGATTGGTAATGCAGTAAGTGAACCTCCGCCTTTAATCAACGGCCTCAAAACTTCAGGGAGGTCGTTCATTCTCGCGGCTACCTCGTCGCTGTCGATCACTTTAGCAGCTCTCTCCAGCAATCTGGAATGGAGATAAAATACATCGCCCGGATAAGCTTCGCGGCCCGGTGGACGGCGAAGTAACAAGGAAACTTCGCGGTAAGAAACAGCTTGTTTGGATAAATCGTCATACACAATCAAAGCGTCCCGGCCGGTGTCACGGAAAAATTCTCCGATAGCGGCACCTGCAAACGGAGCATAAAACTGGAGTGCAGCGGGGTCACTGGCGGTAGCCATTACAATGACAGTATAAGGCATGGCGCCGTGTTCTTCAAATGTTTTAGCGATTTGCGCGACGGTTGAGCCTTTTTGGCCGATGGCCACATAGATGCAATATACCGGTTTACCTTTCTCGTAATTTTGCCGCTGATTGATAATCGTATCGATGGCGATAGCTGTTTTACCCGTTTGCCGGTCGCCGATAATTAATTCGCGCTGACCGCGTCCGATGGGGATCATGGCATCGATAGCCTTTATACCGGTTTGGAGCGGCTGATTTACCGGCTGACGGAAGATTACACCGGGAGCCTTGCGCTCCAGCGGCAGGTCGATCAGTTCACCTGTAATCGGTCCTTTGCCGTCCAGGGGATCGCCAATGGTGTTTATTACCCGGCCTAAAAGCCCTTCGCCAACCCGTATTGAAGCTATCCTTCGCGACCGTTTTACATGGCTGCCTTCACCAATACCTACAGAAGGGCCTAACAGAACTGTACCAACATTATCTTCCTCCAGGTTAAAGACAATGCCCATAACTCCATTGTCGAATTCAACCAATTCGTTGCTCTGGACATTGGAAAGGCCATATATACGGGCAATCCCATCTCCAACTTGTAATACAGATCCAACTTCTTCGAAGCTCGCATCGAGTTTCAATCCCTCCAGTTGCTGCCGTAAAATCTGCGAAATTTCCGCCGGTTTAATGCTTGCCATGGTCAATTATTTCTTCGATTCTCTTAATTCCTGTCTTATTCTTTTCAATTTCGACTGCACACTGGCATCCAGCTGCTGGTCTTCGAGGGTCAGAATAAATCCGCCGATTAAGGCTTCATTAGTTTCTGTTTTCATATCAATCTTTCTGTGACTCGATTCTTCCAATCGCTTTTTCAACCCATCCAGAAATTTAAGATCCACCGGAATAGCCGATTCTACCGTAGCATCTAATATTCCCTGATCGGTCTTGTACAACTCCGTGAACATCCGGCAGATTGAAGAAAAATTGACTTCGCGCCGGTGGTGGATCAGAAGCAGCAAAAATTCCAGAGTGATTGGTTTAACCACTCCGGATAAGGCACTTTTCACCATCCGCGCTTTTTCGGAGCTCATGATAACCGGGCTTTCCAGAATCCATTTGAACTCAGGTGAATCTGCGAGCAATCCGGTAAGTTTAGAAAGATCCTGCTTTACTATCTCAACCTGATTCCGCTCTTTAACAAGCAGAAAAAGAGCTCTTGCATATCTGGAGGCTAGTCGGCTATCGTCCATAAAACTAATTCAATTTTAAGTCGCTGAGCTGTTCCTTGATCAGGTTTTCCTGCTGGGTACGGTCTGAAAGTTCCCTTTTCAGGATTTTTTCGGCAATATCCACTGATAATGAGGCAACCTGCTGCCTTATTTCGTTAATGGCGGCAAGTTTTTCGTTTTCAATCTGGTGCTGGGCGTGCTCAAAAACCTTGGCGGTTTCCTGAACGGCTTCATCCCGTGCTTTGCTGATCAATTGTTCCCTGATTTGCCTTGCTTCAGCAATCAATTGATCGTGCTCGGCATGGGCCTCCTGAAGCATCTTTTCATGATCGGATTTCAGGCGGGATAATCCCTCCCGTGCCTCATTGGCCGACTGAAGGGCTTTTTCGATAGATTGTTCGCGTTCCTTGAGCATTTTAAGGACAGGTCCCCAGGCATATTTCCGTAGAATAAAAAACACGACAGAAAAAGCCAGAACCATCCAGAAAATCGTTCCGTAATCCGGTGATACTAGTCCCATACTCTTAAATTTAAAACCGTTGCAATCCGGGAGTGCCGGGTTGCAACCTTATTTAGCAAGAAACACAATCATTAAGCAGACAATCATGGCGAAGAAACAAGCTCCTTCAACCAAAGCAGCGGCAACAATCATGTTCGCCCTGATGTCTCCAACCGATTCCGGCTGGCGTGCAATGGCTTCCATGGCACTTTTACCAATCTGACCGATTCCGATACCAGCTCCGATAGCGGCCATTCCGGATCCTATTGCAGCGCCCATTTGAGCCATTGGGGCCATTGCTGCACCTGCAGCCTGTAAAATAAATACTATAAAACTTAACATACTCTTGAGGTATTTGGTGTTAATAATACTCTTAATGACTTTCCTCCCGGGCCATCCCGAAATAGAGTGCTGAAAGAAGGGTGAAAACGTAGGCCTGGATAAAGGAAACAAGCAGTTCGAGCATGGTCATGAATACATAGAACAAAACCGAAACGATCGATGAACCAAAGCCGGCAATCCAGTTAATCTGTCCAAAAATAAAAATCATCACAATGAAGCTCAATGCTATAAAATGCCCAGCCAGGATGTTGGCAAAGAGCCGGATGCACAAAACGAGCGGTTTGGTAAAAACCCCAAGCAATTCAATAAAGGGCATCAGGGGAATCGGGTACTTCAGCCACCAGGGTACTCCGGGGGCGTTGAAAATGTGCTTCCAGTACTGGCGATTCGTGTTGAATGTGGTAATCAGAAAAGTAAAAATGGCCAGCAAGGCAGTAATGGCAACGTTTCCCGTAACATTTGCACCTCCCGGAGGTATTGGTATCAGGCCCATCAGGTTATTGACCAGAATAAAAAAGAATGCCGTTAAAAGATAAGGCATGAATTTTTCATAACGGTGTATACCGATTGACGGAATGGCAATATCATCCCTGACAAAAATGATAACAGGTTCGATCAGCGATTGAAATCCGCTTGGTGCCTTTCCGGGATTCTTAACATATTTTCTTGCCAGCGGGATAAAAAGGAGAAGGATCAGGATCATGCTGATCAGCATGGCAGCCACTATCTTGGTTATCGACAAGTCGATTGGCAGCGGAGCCTCCTCGTTAATAGTTCCATCAGAATTGGCTTGAACAATCTTCCCTTTATGAGGCCCTTCCTCTGCCAACAGATAACCTTTGTAAGCTTCAGTACCGTGGTGGAATTTTGAAGAAAAGAAAACCGAAAGGCCCTTTTCGCGGGTATACAAAATCACAGGTAGCGGAATGCTGATGTGGGTTTCCCCGATTTTCATGATGTGCCATTCATGGGCATCCATAACATGCTCCATGATAAATTTTCCGGCATCAAATTTTTTTGGCGCTTCGCTTTGCTCTTTATGCTCTGTCTGGCTTTCCGTATTCCATGCCACCAAGCGGCTCCCTGGTGCCACCATCAGGAGCAGGATCCACGCAATATACATCCATCTCTTCATTCCTGTTCGATTTCAGCAAGGTGGCAAATGTATAAAAAAAAATTATCGTTCTGCCTGCTTTCTGGATTGCCTGTTCAGAGATCGTGATTCAAAAAACATATACACCAGGTACATAATAAAAGTTGCGCCCAGGAAGGGTAATGCATGTTCTTTATGCAATGCCGAGTAAATAAACATGAATGACATCAGGATCAAGATTTTCAAGGCTTTATAGATCAGAAAGGCTGAATTGAACTTGCTGAATTTCTGATCAAGAAGGCGGGTAAGCACCACCTGTCCGGCAGCTGTTACCACAACAATAGTAGCCAGCATAACCGGTAAGATCGGGGGATACTGCCCGGGTAATACATAAACGAAGGCCACCCAACCCAGCCCAATCAGTAACAGCGTTATCAGGGTAAGCTCAATCCAATATCTGGTGTCCACATTTTTCATAGCTAAAGATCCTTTATCAATAAATAAATGGTAATAATCAATCCTCCGATTGACAACAGCAATGTGAACAGTGGAAAACCGATGTTAATCCACTTGTCTATTTGCCATCCGATAAAAAAAGCGGCCAGAATGACCGCAATCAGTTTGAAAGCCAGGTTGGAATAACGGGCATAATCCCGTAGCATCCGCTTTTCCTTATCCAGCTTATTTGGGGAGGACGACTTCTTTCCGTTTTGCATCGGAGTCAGTGTCCATTCGGCAAGTTCCGCTAAATACTGCACCTGGATCGATAGCCAGCTTGCGGGTATTGATTTCTCCGTTTATCCGGGCGGTAGCTTTCAGGCTTACCAGATCGGCAGCATGAATATTACCGGTTATCTGCCCGTAAACCTCCAGTGTTTGGCAAATTATGTCACCTAAAATTTGTCCGGATGCACCGATCACCACCTTCCCTTTGATATCCATTTTCCCATTTAACTGACCATCGATCCGTATTCCGGAGTTGGATTCAACATCTCCTTTTACCTGAGTTCCGGCAGAGATCAGGTTAATTGCATTGATTGATTCGATTTCTTTTGCCATATCGCTTAATATTTTCAGGTAAATGTAAAAAAAACCGGCTTATCAACAAAGTTTTAAACAGGGTCGTAAGCCCATGTCAGATAAAGTGCTCCCCAGGTAAATCCGCCACCGAAAGCCGTAAGGATAAGTTGGTCACCCTTTTTCAGTTGATTTTCATATTCCCATAAAACCAATGGGATTGTTGCAGTGGTGGTATTGCCGTATTTCTGGATATTCACCATCACGCGGCTGGGATCAAGTCCCATCCTTCTGCCAACTGCCTCAATAATACGCAGATTAGCCTGATGGGGAACCAGCCATAATTTGTCGGCCGGGAGGTTATGCTTTTCCATCATCTCAACAGAGATATCGGCCATTTTTGAAACCGCCATTTTAAAAACGATTTGACCCTCCTGATACAAAAAATGTTCTTTGGCATCAACCGTTTCATGCGATGCGGGTCGTATTGAACCACCAGCTTTCATATAGAGGTGTTTTCTTCCTGACCCGTCGGTGCGCAGGATGTGATCCTGAACTCCATACTCCGTATTGGGTTCCAGCAGCACCACGCCGGCAGCGTCACCAAACAAAGCACAGGTATTCCGATCGGTATAATCGGTAATGGATGACATTTTATCAGCACCGATGCACAAAATTTTTTTTGCAGTTCCGGTTTCGATGAATTTTGACGCTACAGTAAGCATAAATATAAATCCGGAACAGGCAGCAGCCATATCAAAACTGAAGGCATTCTTTATTCCGGTCTTATCGCTGATAATGTTGGCTGTGGCAGGGAAAGCCATATCAGGGGTGACGGTGGTGCAAATGACCATGTCGATATCTTCCGGATTGGTGCCTGTCTTTTTCAGAAGTTTTTTAACTGCCGGAACGGCCATATCTGAAGTTCCCAGACCTGGTTCCTTCAAAAGATGTCGTTCTCTGATGCCGGTTCGTGAAACGATCCATTCGTCGGTGGTATCCACCATTTTTTCCAGATCGGCATTGGTCAGAATATCGGGGGGGGTATAGGCCTCAACCCCGGTTATGGCCGCATATATCTTTTGCATTATTCAAATGCTTTCTTAAGTTTTATAATTAAACCGGACTGAACAAGTTCGCGGTTTTTGATCAGCATATTCTTAATGGCGAGAGGAGTGGACTTTCCATGCCCGATCAAAACGGGTGATCCAATCCCAATGATCGGGATTCCACCAAAATTCTCATAATTGTACTGTTCAAAGAAGGGGTTCGAAAGTTTGAGTTTTTGACTCAGATAGTACACGGATTCTGCCAGTTTAAGCACCACATTACCGATAAATCCTTCACAAACAACAACATCGGCTTTATCAGCAAATAGCTCATTCCCCTCCACATTGCCGATAAAATTGAAATCGAGGCTATCTTTCATCATCTGGAAAGCGGCTTTCGTGAGCAGATTTCCTTTTTCTTCTTCTTCACCGATATTCAGGAGGCCGACTTTGGGATTGACAGCTCCGTGAACATGCTGAGAATAGAATGATCCCATGATCGCATACTGGTACATGACATCGGGCCGGGCATCCGGGTTAAGTCCGACGTCGAGCAGGAGAGTATATTCATTTTCTCCCTTGGGAATCGATACTCCAATACAGGGCCGGATAATTCCCGGAATGGATTTGATGATGAACATTGCGCCCGCCATCATGGCTCCCGTATTTCCTGCACTGCAGAATCCATCGAGCTTTCCCTCTGCAAGCATCTGGAATCCAACTCCCATGCTTGAATCCTTTTTTAATGAGAAAGCTTTAACCGGATGATCTCCCATGCCGATAACTTCGGTGGTGGGTACAACAAGAAAATTGCCGGGGTCGAAATTCTCCTCCCGGCAAGTAGTTTCAATGGCTTGCTTGTCGCCTAATAATACCAGTTCAACATCAGGAGGCATCTCCTTTTTTGCCAGAATAGCCCCTTTTGTTGTCGAAATGGGAGCATGATCGCCCCCCATGATATCCAGACCGATCTTCATCTGCTTTTCTGATCTGATGATTACCTGACTATGCGGTAACTTCCTTTTCGATAGCCAGTTTACCACGGTAATGTCCGCATTCCGGACAAACACGGTGATACTGAACGGTAGCTCCGCAATTTGAACAGGTAGCCAATTGAGAAGGAGTAGCTTTATAATGAGTTCTCCGCTTATTTCTCCTTTGTTTCGATGTTCTGTGTTTAGGATTTGGCATGACTGTAACTATTTATTTAACACTTAAATTTTTCAATAAATCGAGCATTACCGGATCGCAACCCGGCTTGCCGCCTGCTTTGACGGGATGAACCTTGCGCATCGGCAGACTGAGCATGACATACTCATAAAGGTATTGTAACAAATCGATCTGGTAGGCTTCATGAGAAATCCAAACCACATCAAATTCATCTTCATTGTTCCCGTGCCCGAATTTGCCGTAAAGACTGAATTCTTCGGTTATCGGCTGTTCATATTCCTCCATGCACCGGTCGCACGGCAGCACAACCCACCCGTCGAGTGTAAAACTGAACTCCAATTGGCGCTCTTGCTTGATCATTTTAACTTTCACAAGCACGTCTGCCTTCTGGATTTCACTCTCCGGGAATAGTCCAAAGAACGCGTCAACAAGCTCAAATTCAAACTCATGCAGTCCATTTGAATATGAGCTGAAAGGGATAATATATTCATAAAACCGTTTCAACCCTCTTTCAAAAAATGTCCGGCAAAAGTATAAAACAATATCGGAATAAAAAAAAAGATTTCGAGAACCCTCGGGTAATCCGCAAGTTAACTGTTAATGAGCCTATTTTTTCAAAACGATCCTAAAGGTCGTCCCCCGGTTGATTTCGGAATTCCTCACGAAAATCTTGCCGTTGTGGTAATTCTCGATGATCCTTTTAACCAGCGACAAGCCAAGTCCCCAGCCTCTGGGTTTTGTTGTATATCCCGGTTGAAAAACAATTTTGTAATTTGATTTTTGAATACCTTTTCCCGAATCGGTAATATCCAGGTAAACCACCTGGTTCTGGTCCTTAACGTAAATATTGATCTGACCGCTCCCGTCCATAGCATCAATGGCATTCTTGCAAATGTTTTCGACCACCCATTCAAAAAGAGTAAGGTTCAGGGGAACATAAAGCTCATCGAGATCTCCAAAATGCAATTCGAACTTGATCTTATCGGAGGTCCTGTTTTGCAGGTACCGAACTGAATTATCAAGCACCGCAAGCAGGTTTTCAGGCAGCAGAACCGGCGTTGAACCGATTTTCGAGAAACGGTCGGCAATAGTTTCGAGCCTTCGCACATCCTTTTCCACCTCCCGGATAATTTCGGGCCCGGCCTCCTCCATTTTAAGTAGCTCTACCCAGGCCATCAGGGAAGAAATCGGTGTGCCTAACTGATGGGCCGTCTCCTTCGACATTCCCACCCAAACCTGGTTTTGCTCAGCCTGGCGGGTTGAGCTGAATCCAAAGTAAGCAAGAAAGACAAACAGGAAAATGATGGCCAGCTGAATAATCGGATAGAGCTGAATGCGGGTCAGAATATAGGAATCCTTGTAGTAGAAAAACTGTTTCGAATCACTCAGCTCAATCAAAATAGGATCATGCTGTGCCTTCATCTTGGCCAGTTGCCGGGTCAGGTATTTTTTACTTTTGGAACCTATGGAATTGAGGTTCTTGCCCTCGTCCACCGGTTGATTATTATTATCGTATAGTTTTAGATTTCTGGCAATCAGCATGTTCCCACTCTCATCGACGATTACTACCGGGATGGTGGTATTGTTTTGGATGATTTTAAGTAGAAAGCCATCATAAGGAGTTTCCTCGCCGACATTGATGTTGTTTAGTAGTTCCGTTGCAGCAACCCACGTTTCCATCTTCAGCTTTTCCTCGCGCTCCAGCTTCTTGACCATGGTATTAGTATACCACGAAGTAGCAATACCAATAATCAGAGCCCCCGCAAGAAGTAAAAATTTCCAGCGTTGTTTACGCGTATAAATATGCAAAACAGTCAGTAGTTAGAATTACGAACAGTCTCAGGCTTCTATAGATCAATTAAAACGATATCATCCCTGCGGATATTGTATCAGTCTTAATTTTATTTCGATCAATTTTCCGGCATACTTTTCGGGTTCATAATCAACCAGATCGAGATCGATCACTTCCTGCCGGTTCCGCACCTGAAGACTATGGGAATAAGTTTTGTCGTAGTAAGGAAGGAGTAACCCGACCACGCTGGCAAAGTCACCATTTTCGAGCAATTCAAGGCACTGGTTCGTAACGAGGCCGCCCAGCCGCTTTGAAATCTGCCGGACGGAAGCGGCTAATCTTTCGGGGTCGAGACCGGCATATTCATCCAGGATTACTTTTATTCTCAACTCATCCGGAACTTTAATCCGGATCAGGGGAGAGGTTGTCATAGATAAGAAAAAGGGCTCCGGCATGAAAATCCGTCCTATCTGGCGGCTCTCATCTTCAAGCCAGATCAGCTGATCCGGATGAAATGACTGTAAATCACGATATAAATCGTTCTCAAACTGCTCATTCGTTGGCTGGGCACCCAGGCCGATCCCACCGAATACTGATCCGCGGTGATTGGCCAATCGTTCGAGGTCGACAACCGGTTCCCCGGATTCGGCCAGCTTTTTCAACCAAAGGGTCTTACCGCTTCCGGTGAGCCCGCCCAGTATAATAAATTGCCTGCCGGTAACCAGGTTCTCCCGGATATATGCCCGATAGGCTTTATAACCGGCCTTCAGCACGTTGATTCTGAATCCGGCCGTCTCAAGCAGCCAGCTCATCGAAGCACTGCGCATGCCCCCCCTCCAGCAATAAACCAGAATCTGTTTTTCCGGAGCAAATTCGCGGGCAGCCTGAACAAATCCTGACATTTTCGGGCCAACGATATCCAGCCCCATATCAAAAGCCTGCGACCGGCCGGTCCTTTTATACGCTGTGCCAACCCTGGCCCGCTCTTCATCAGTGAACAAAGGCAGATTGATGGCACCTGGGATGTGTCCCTGAGCATATTCAAAGGGCGACCGGACGTCCACAACCGGTTTCCGTGATGCCTGGGATAGAAACTCCTGGGGTCCGACCTCTTTCATAACCAGCTATCTCTGCCGGCATGAACAAATGCAAGTCCATCGCCTTCACCGATAATCTTGTAATCAATCTGATGTGATTGCATATTTTTATTCTGATTCCATTAGTTGACAATGGTGATCCTACCCGTACCCTGACCGGTTACCCGGCCGATTATCACAGCATCGGCAATGCCCTTCAGGTGAAGGGTTCTGACCGCTTCAGCCGCATCCTCAGCGGGCAGGGCCGCCAGCAACCCGCCGGAGGTTTGGGCATCGCAAATGGCAAGTTTCTGTATTTCATCGAAATTTTCCGGCCAGTTGACCCAATCGTTTACATAAGCAAGATTGTTTCGGGTACCTCCCGGCACAACGCCGGATCCGATAAGCTTGAATACATCGTTAAGGTAAGGAATATTCCCTGCCTGCAGTTCAGCATCGACGTGGCTTCCCCGGGTCATTTCCAGGAGATGGCCGATCAGGCCAAAACCGGTAACATCGGTACATGCGTGAACCGTAAAAGAATGTAATGTTTCAGCTGCAGTTTTATTAAGTGTGCTCATCAGCCGGAAAACTATATCCGACTGATTATTAGAAAGAAGGCCTTGTTTAAGGGCGGTACTGTATATCCCGGTACCGATTGGTTTGGTCAGAATGAGGACATCACCTTCCCGGGCCCCGCTGTTAGTCCAGATTTTATCCGGATGAACGCTTCCGGTGACCACCATGCCATATTTTGGCTCGGTATCCTCGATGGTATGTCCGCCGAGAACAGATATACCGGCCTCGGCTGCCTTATCCTGGGCTCCGTGAAGAATATCGCGAAGTACTTGCAGATCAAGTCGTTTTACAGGAAATCCCACAATATTCAGAGCAAACAGCGGTTTGGCTCCCATGGCATAAATATCACTGAGGGCATTGGCGGCACCGATCGCACCAAACAAATAAGGATCATCCACCACCGGTGTGAAAAAATCAACCGTTTCAACCAGGGCGATATCATCGGTGATGCGAAATACAGCAGCATCATCGGCTGTTTCAGGACCGACCAGAATATCCGGGTTTTTCAATATTTTCAATTCCTTCACCACTTTCTCCAGATCCTGTGGCCGGAGTTTGCAGGCGCAACCCAGTCCATGGGTAAATTGTGTGAGCTTAATCCCGCCCGACTGAATGCGGACCGGTTCGATGGTTGAAATTGGCGAAAGTGCAATGACTGATTCAGTGATCAATCGGGCAGCCTGCCTGATTTCTTCTTCGGTTGTATACCGTCCGGTTGACAGGCGGATTGTTCCCATTGCCACATCGATGGGCACCTGCATAGCCTTAAGCACTCCGGAAACGGTGACCTGATCGGCATGGCAGGCAGCGCCGGCCGAAGCTGCTACTCCGGCAGCCGAACTGAGCAGCATATTTGCTTCAATTCCGGGAAAGCCGATGCTTAGCGTATTCGGAAGCCGTTTCTCAGGATGCCCATGGACAACAGCACCGGGAAATCTCTCCAAGATCAGTTCTTCAAGCAAATCCCGCATTTTTTTCAGATGGATAGCGGTTTCAGACCCGTTTTGCATCGCCAGTTCACATGCTTTACCCAGACCGGCAATCTCCAGCACATTTTCAGTGCCAGGCCTGCGGTTTTGTTCATGATCTGCACCATGAATGATTTTATCGAGACGGATACCCTGCCGGATATAAAGGGCGCCGATTCCTTTCGGGGCATACAATTTATGGCCTGCAACAGATAGGAGATCCACGTTAAGGTCGTTCACATTAACCGGAATCTTCCCAACGCTCTGGGCTGCATCGCAATGCATCCAGATGCCCTTTTCGTGCGCTGTTTTTCCGATTTCGGCAACCGGTTGAATGGTTCCGACCTCATTATTGGCGTGCATCACGGATATCAATATGGTATCCGGCCGTATCAGCCGTATCACCTCCGCAGGATCTACCATACCATATTCATTTACAGGAACATGGGTGATCTGAAAGCCCTCCTTTTCAAGATAGCTGCACACCTCGAGCACAGCAGGGTGCTCAACCGAGGTGGTAATAATATGGTTGCCCAGATGGCGCCTGGCATGGGCAGCCCCGATGATCGCCAGGTTATTGGATTCGGTGCCGCCGCTGGTAAATACAATTTCATAAGCAAATGCACCCAACAGGTCTGCTACCTGTTTTCTGGCCGTTTCAACGGCCAGCCGGGTTTGCAAGCCATAATAATGACTGCTGCTAGGATTGCCAAAGAACTCCCTCAGAAAGGGTTCCATGGTATTGGCTACAGCAGGATCAATAGGTGTGGTTGCGTTATAATCGAGGTAAATTGGTTTGGCCATAACCTTTAAATTCTATCGGTATTTATTATTTACCCCTTCCATCATTCCCAGGTAATTCAGGAACCTCATTTCCGATACTAATCCGTTTTCGACGGCTTCGCGGACCGAACAACCAGGCTCATGGGTGTGTGAGCAGTTATAAAACTGGCAGGAATCCGAATGTTTGAATATCTCTGGAAAATAATGGTAGAGTTCGTTTTTATCTATTTCGAGCATTCCAAAGCCGCGGATGCCGGGAGTATCGATAATATGTCCGCCTGATGATATTTCCACCATTTCAGGAAAAGTGGTGGTGTGTTTCCCCGATTTATTGGAAACGGATATTTCGCTGGTCTTCAATTGTTTTAATGGATCCAGCGAATTGATCAGCGTGGATTTGCCTATTCCGCTGTTTCCACTGATCAATGTGATCTTGCCCGGCAGGTATTTCCTGATCTCCTCTAATCCCTTTCCGTTTACCAGAGATAAAGTATGACATGGGTACCCTGCCAGAGTGTAAGCACTGATCCAGTCGAACTGGGTTGCCATTTCATCCGGACCATAGAGATCGGTTTTATTGAAAATCAGGACCACCGGAACACTGTAAGCTTCGGCGGTAACGAGGAACCGATCGGCAAACATCGATAAGGTGACAGGCGCTTTCAGGGTAATCATCAGAAAAGCCTGATCGATGTTTGCAGCCAGGATTTGCGATTCCCGGGCTAAATTGATGGCTTTCCGGATGATATAATTTTTCCGTTGGTGGATTTTCGTGATTATCCCTTTACCAGGCTCGTCAGAAGTTCCGTCTACCCGGTCGCCCACGGCCACCGGATTTGTGGTGCGGATTCCCTTCATTCTGAAAAGTCCCTTGATGCCACAAATGAGCACCTCGCCACTATCAATTCTTACAGTATGATAAGAGCCGGTAGTTTTAATGACGATGCCGGTAAAATGGGAGGTTGACATAACACGCGAAATTACTAAGAATAGTCCGCTTCGCTCACTAAATGGCTCCCTTCGGTCGCTAATTATGAGAGCGTCAGTATAATTTATTAGTTTACTGTTCCATGAGAAACTGGAGGTCCCCTCCCGGGCTCACTTCGAAAGGAGCCTGCCCTTTGAGGAATATCCGGGCAGGCCGCGGACCGATGAGCTCTACCCGTCGGTTCCGGATTTCCAGCATAGTGCCTTCCCGGAGCCCTACCACATACAGATCGGGGTTTATCTCGATGAATTCGAGGATTCGTTGTTCCCTCGTTTCTCCGGCATGGCCTTCGGGATGTTCATCCAGGTAATGCGGATTGATCTGGAAGGGAACAAAATTACAGGCATACAGTCCGACAGGGTCGATAATTGGCATATCGTTGGTGGTCCGGATAGTTGGGCAGGCAACATTTGCCCCGGCACTCCAGCCGATAAATGGCGTTCCGGTCAGTACTTTTTCACGAATGGCATCAATCAGGTTAAAATCGTGCAGACAGCGGGTCAGTTGCCAGGTATTTCCACCACCAATGACAATAGCCCGGGCGGCCTCCACGGCCTCTACGGGTGATCCGTAATGATGGATCGATTCCACCCCTATCCCCAATTCACCAAACCGTTCCTGCACCTTTTTCTCATAGTCATTATAGGAAAAGGTTACAGCTGCATAGGGAATAAAAAGTGCCTGGTCAACCGCTGGTTTCAGGAACTTTCCGATTTGTTCCTTGGGATGCTGGAGATAACTATCCCCGGCATTGGTAGAATTGCTGATTAATAAAAGTTTCATGGTGCGTTTCCCGCTTTAAAAACGGTCATTAGGGTTTCCCTGTTGAAATTGTCCGGGTTTTTTTCAATATCGATAAAAAGAAATTGCGTCTGTAATGCATTATAAACCATTAACTTTCCACTTAATGGCTCACCTGCTCCGGTTACTATTTTGAGTGCCTCATTTACCTGCATCAGCCCGATAATTCCGGGTATGACACTGTAAATGCCCAAAACAGGCCGGGGGCCTAAGTTTGCCGGAACACTCTCCGGGTGCAGGCAACGGTAACTGGGGCCGTTCCGGTAATTGAAAACAGAAACCTGGCCCTGATACTTATGAACGGCCGCATGTACCATCGGTTTATTCTGAATAATGCAGGCATCATTGATCAGATAACGGGATTCCAGATTGTCGGTGCAGTCGAGAATCACATCGTATTCCGCGATTATTTCCAACGCGTTCTGAGCAGTCAGCCGGCAGTTGATCATAACCAGATCCACAAAACTATTCATTCGTTTCATGCGGGTACTGGCCACGATGGATTTTAACTTTCCGATATCGTTAAATCCGTAAAAAACCTGGCGCTGCAGGTTCGATATTTCAATCTCATCATTATCTATAATACCGATGGCCCCTGCACCGGCAGCCGTAAGATACTGGATCACCGGGCACCCAAGGCCACCGGCGCCAACAACCAGAAATCTCGCATTCCGGATCAGTGTTTGTCCGGTTTCACCCATCTCCTCGAGAATGAGATGACGGTGATACCTGAGTTTTTCGGGATCGCTGAGTATTGTCATGGTGCGAAAGTAAAAAAAAAGTAGAGACGCATCATGATGCGTCTCTACAGTCAGTCGATGGCTAATGTTCGAATCAGCCGCCGAAATGTATTCCTATGGTTACCGGATAGATTTCCGGTCCTTTGCAATTTTCAAAAAGTGTCTGCGGATAGTAATTTGCGAACAGTGCCACATCACCGTAACCAATCCGGGCAGTAAAACCGTAGTTAAAGTCTCTCAGATAGAAATCATCCTTAATTTTAATCTTTTGTTTCTCATCATTAACCATGTATTTCTGAACCTGGCGTGATCCGATACGCAGACCGCCAATCACACCGGCTACCAGTTTAATCCGTTTGTTTTCACTATATACCGGAATCTGGAATTCCAACATTAAAGGAAGATTCAGATGCCAGATACTCAGCCGGTTTTTGTACAATTCCATTGCAACCGGTTCAGCCATGATCCCGTCATCTGTTTTGGTCAGGCTGAAATCATTGACGAATCGATAGTTCTGATATTGTAAACCCAGGCCCGTAACTATCCCGACATAGTTTTTTATAATTCCTAATGATTTCTCGGCAAAATTGAAATTAAATTCCAGACTGTTGGCGACTTTAAGGTCCATAAAATCGGCACCTTCCGGTAAGGTCATCTTATAATCAGAATTGACGAAATTTGTCACGCCGAGTTCAAATCCACCCCATGTGCCATCCATACGCCGGGCTGGCTTGTGTTCTTTCCCAATGCGATGCTCTCTTATGACAACATTTGAATCACCTTCTGTTAAGATCCTGATTTCCTTATCATCATCCACGATAACGGTATATTTTTTATTTCCGATCCTGATCTTTGATGTATCGGGATCCTGCCCGTAGCTATTGAGGCCAAAAAGGACCAAGGCTGCTGATGCCAGTAAAGCGATTTTTTTCATGATAATTGGTTTAAACTATTTTGAAGATAGGACGGAGTGGCCTTCGCAAAAGTTACAGGTGATCGAAATCTTACCTGTTTTCCTGGCCCTTGATGGGTGATTCTACGTCGATAAGACGTGAGGAAAACGATACCGCAACTATATCACCATTAGAATCGTAAGCGCGGTTAAGCTTCATATCTGTACCGGCCAGTGAGTTAATTCCATTGACCCCGGCACCGGCTACTTCCCATAAAGAGAACCGCGTTTCCCGTACCTTTTTACGGTCCTGACCGAGAATTTTTTCGCGGAACAATTGAAGGGCATATTGAGGAAGCGTCAGCGCATCTTCTGCGGTAACGGGATTGTTCATTGCAGAAGGATAACTCGACGCGAATAATAATTTTGTGCTTTGCGGATCCGGAATCCTGGGTCCTGCTACTGCCGATTTGCGGGAAAGCGAGTTCATCGGGACGAAATCACGTGGGGAACTTTCTGCTGATACAGGCTTTACGTTCAGCGGGTTAGTGGTTGTCGGTTGTCGGTTGCCGGTTGCCGGTTGCAGGTTGCGAGTTGCAAGTTGCCGGTTGCCGGTTGCAGGTTGTCGGTTGTCGGTTGCCGGTTTTTCGATTTTGGCTAAACCCGGAGACACTGGTTCAGGGGGATCCGGCCAGAGAAACCAGGCCAATAAAATAACTGCAGCAGAGGAGATTGCCGTAATGATCCAGGGTGAAAGAATGCGGGTTTTCCTGAGAAGTTCTTTTTTATACGGATAAATCACTGAATCTGCCGGATTCAGCCGGGTAAGCTGGAAAGCAGCATATTTTTCCCCCAGTCCGGTATCCTCATTCAACCGAAGATCAAACATCCTGGCCTCTTCCTCAGGCAGGTCATTTTCCATGCGGGCGATGCAGAGCTGATCAATGGCAGAAATACCGGGGATATCAGCCGGACTTTTTAGCAGCAGGTACTTTTGGTCGAGGGATTCCATGCCGGCAGCCAGGCTGACTCCGGAAACTCCGCGGAGCTCCTCTTTCAGGTCTGGATTCTGTTCCAAAAAATCAAGAAGGGTTTCGAGCTGTTGATTGCTCAGCTGCCCATCGAGGTAATCGAGGAACCATATCTCGTAATTATTTCTTGTCAGGCTTTCCATTTTATACTAACGCTTCAACCGAACCCACATATTCTTTTAAAAAAACGCGTGCCCGGTAGATATACACTTTTACCCGGGCTTCCGATAAACCGGTCATTCCGGCGATCTCTTTGTATGAATATCCTTCATAATCTCTCAGCATGATCACTGAACGCTGATCGGCGGACAACTGGGCAACTCCTTTTTCGAGCATTTCCATCACATCCGAGTATTGTTCGCTGTGCGAGTACTCGCTCATATTCACCTTGTCCCAATCTGCCATTCTTTTATCCACCCTGGTTTTATCAATTAACTTGTGATAAGCAGTAGTAAATAAATACGACTTCGCTTTCTCAGCCGAAACCTGCTCCACATTGATCCAAAGTTTCTCAAATGAATCCTGGACCAGGTCCCGGGCTTTCTCCTTATCGCGTATGTTCTTCAGCAAAAACCGGTACACTGCATCGGCATGCTGGTTCACACAACGGTTATAATCGTTTACGGTCATATTCGGTTACAGGCAATCATAGGACGAAGTTACGACAGAAATAGTTACAGTACAATTGAGATTAAATCTAGAAATTTTAATTGACAGGTGATATTTTATTGTAGAGACGCAAGATCTTGCGTCTCTACCTCATATCTTGCACCTCAAAATTCACAACCATGAGATATTTCGTTTCCCTCGCAGTGGTCCTGCTGGCGCTTCTAGACCCGCAATCATTAACTGCTCAATCTATTCCGGATCAATCGGTTACCGCCATTATATGGTTTCAGAAATCGGCAGAGTACAGGGCGTTATGCTATCAGGCTTATAATCTGGCCGAGTTGAGGGTTAAGGAGTATCTCGCCCAACCCGACCGGGAAAAACCTGCAGCGGTGATTTTTGATATCGATGAGACCCTTCTCGACAACAGCCCGTCAGAAGCTCTTAACATTATAGATGGTAAAACATACAGTCAGGAAAGGTGGAAAGTTTGGTCCGGCCTGGCATCCGCCGCAGCAATTCCCGGAAGCCTGGATTTCTGTCATTTCCTTGCCAGGAATGATATCCAGGTGATATACGTGTCGAACCGCCAGAACACAGAATCCACTGCAACCCTTCAGAACCTGCAGAAATGGAATTTCCCGTTTGCCGACCATAACCATTTATACCTGAAATCGGATACATCCAGCAAAGAATTACGGCGCAATATTGTTGAAAAACAGTACAATGTAATTCTGCTGGTTGGCGATAACCTTTCTGATTTCGATCAGGTATTCGAAGACCGGTCGGTCAATTTTGGGTACAAAACGGTTGACAGCCTGCGATTCGATTTTGGCAAAAAGTTCATCATACTGCCCAACCCGATTTACGGTGATTGGACCAAGCCGCTTACCGGAGAGCGAAAAAGCTGGCTGAATACCAAAGGAAAGTAAATAATGGAAAAACCACGGAGACACGGAGAACATAGAGAAACACAGAGATTTTTATTCGATCTGGCTTATGGCTTGTTTGATTAACTTCGTGGAACTCTATGTTCTCCGTGTCTCCGTGGTGAGTAATTATACATAGCCAATTAGATTTTTTTCCCCTACAATGATACAACGTATCAATTTTGTGTTTTATCTTTGACCGACCGTTCAACCAATAAAAATGAGCCCAAGAACAGAACAACAATTTGAGGTAATCCGGAGGAACCGGAAGCTTCAGATCATGCAAACGGCGCTGGAATTGTTTGCCAGGGAAGGATACCATTCCTCTCCGGTCGCACGCATAGCTGAGTATGCCGGGATCTCCAAGGGGTTGCTTTACAATTATTTCACCTCAAAGGAAGATCTGCTCGATTCAATTCTGGCACTCGGTATCGAGAAATTTCACAATATCCTGAGTCAGATTCAGGACGAGCTGGATACCCCGGAAGAACTGATGTTCTATATTCGTGGCGGGTTTGATCTCATCCGCAAGGAGCCGGAATTTTACCGGCTTTACTTCAGCCTGCTCTTCCGGTCGGGCATTTCTGAAGCTGCACAAAACCGGTACCGGGAAATCGTTGAACACCTTACCCGGGACATTGCCTTCTATTTTAAAACGAAAGGAGATCCGAATCCCGGTGAAAAAGCGATGCTGCTTGGCAAAATGATTGACGGAGTGGGTCTCCATTATTTTTTATCGCCCGATACGGTCGATCTGGATAAATTGGAAAAAGTCATCTTCGAATTATTCAAATAACCAAATGAAACCAATTATTGCCTGTATGCTGGCCATTCTGCTCATCTCTCTCCTGATGACCCAGGTTTCAGGCCAGCAAATCCTCTCAGCTAAACAGATTATTGAAAAGGCCGACCGCAACATGCAGGGCGAAAGCAGCATCAGCACGATGACCATGACCATCAAGCGGCCGGCATGGGAGCGTACGGTTGGGTTTAAAAACTGGGCAAAGGGGCGCAACCTAGCCCTGACGCTGGTAACCGAGCCGGCTAAAGAGAAAGGCCAGACTTTCCTGAAACGCGGAAACGATATATGGAACTATGTCCCCTCGATAGGCCGTCTGGTTAAATTGCCCCCCTCGATGATGTCGCAGGGCTGGATGGGATCGGACTATACCAATGATGATATATTGAATGAATCCTCTCTGGTTCAGGATTATACCCAGGAGCTTTTGGGAACCGAAGATTTCCAGGGAAGCAAATGCTATAAGATCAACCTGATACCCCTTGAGAATTCGAATATCGTATGGGGGAAGATCATCACCTGGGTTAGCACCTCCGATTATCTGTTCCTCAAATCGGAATACTATGATGAGAACCAGTCGCTCGTACGCACGGAAACAGCCGGCGGGATTAAGACCATGGACGGCCGCAAAATCCCGACCCGCCTGGAGATCATTCCGGCCGATGAGCCGCAGAACCGCACGATCGTCCTCATTCAATCGATGGATTTCGACGTAAAGATCGATGACGGTTTTTTCTCCCAGCAGAACATGAAATCGGTTAAATAATCAAATAAACCATTGATTATGAAGTATTATCTGACAATGGCATGGAGAAATATATGGCGCAACAAGCGACGGTCGCTGATCACCATCTCCTCCATCCTGTTTGCAGTCTTTTTTTCGGTCGTAATGCGCGGATTTCAGCTTGGCTCCTATAAGAATATGGTGGACAACGTCGTGCAGGCCTATACCGGATATATCCAGGTATTCGACCGTAAATTTCAGTCCGATAAGATTATAGAGAACACCATCCTGATGGATGACCGAATCATTTCGGATATCGAAAAGACTGAAAACGTGACGATGGCATTGCCGCGGCTGGAATTCTTTGCCCTGGCCAGCTCGGGCAATCAGACCAAAGGCGTTCTGGTGCTCGGGACCGATCCGGATAAAGACGATCAGCTCACGCATCTTTCGAAACTGCTGGTGCAGGGCACCTTTCTACATAACAGCGACAGCGCGGCAATGGTATCGGAACGGCTGGCCAAATACCTGAAGGTGAGTGTCGGCGATACGCTGGTGCTGATTTCGCAGGGATTTCACGGAGCTGGTGCAGCCGGGAAATTCCTCGTAAAAGGAATCTTAAGGTTTCCTTCGCCCGACCTGGACAACAAAATGGTGTATCTCCCCCTGGTCCAGGCACAACAGTTTTTCTCGGCCGAAAACCGGGTAACATCGATCTCTTTGAACCTGAAGAACAGCAACGATCTGGGCAGAACGGTGAAAAAGCTTCAGCAAAAGCTAGGTACTCAATATGATGTTCGTTCGTGGGATATGATCCTGGTGGAACTCAAACAGCAGATCGAGTCGGACAGTGCCGGTGGGGTAATCATGCTGGGTTTGCTTTACCTGATCATTGGTTTCGGGATTTTCGGTACAGTTCAGATGATGACCGCCGAACGGCGCCGGGAATTCGGTGTCGTAGTTGCTGTAGGAATGCAGAAAAGGCGCCTCGGCACCATTCTCGCCTTGGAAATGCTGATTATGGGGCTTTTCGGCATTATTGGGGGAATCCTTCTCAGCATTCCGGTGGTTTGGTGGGGCCATGTTCACCCGATCACGCTCACCGGCAAGATGGCCGAGTCGATCATCCAATATGGAATGGAACCGATCATGCCAACGGCCTGGGAAGCTGGTTACGTCATCAATCAGACGCTCGTAGCGATGCTCATCGTTTTCGCCGCCGTCATCCTGCCGGTCTGGAATGTCACCCGCTTACGCGTAACCAAAGCACTCCGCTCCTAATATGCTCATAATCATGCATAATCTCATGACTGTAGAGACGCATATATGCGTCTCTACGAACGGCATCCAGAGGCCAATCAGCACATCACCACATCAATACATCAGCAAATCATGATACCATCCCTCTCCTGGAAAAACATCTGGCGCAACAAGGTCCGGAGCCTGGTTGTGATCGCAGCGATGACCTTCGGGATCTTCGGAGGACTCTTCACTTCCGCGATCTATCAAGGCATGAGTGACCGCAGGGTGAAAGAGGCACTTACCAAAGAAGTTGCTCATATCCAGATACATGATCCGAAATTTATTGAGAATCCGGAAATCGGGCTGACTTTGCCCGATCCCGGTGGAATTGTCCGGTTTGCCGAAGGGCTGCCGGGAGTTCAGGCTGCAACTGACCGGCTGAAGATCGTAACCATGATCAACAGTTCGGCTGCGTCATCCGGGGTCACCGTGTACGGGATCGATCCGGATAAAGAAAAGGAAGTGAGTGAATTATATACTTCCGTCTATGATTCACTGATACTTGCCGACAAACTCAAACTGACAGATCCGGCACTCATCGGAACGTATCTGAAAGACAGTACGGGAAGCTGGTTCGGTGGATCGCAGCGTAACCCGATCGTCATCGGCGAAACCCTGGCGCGCAAGCTGAAATTAAAAATCAATTCCAAGGTGGTACTCACCTTCCAGAGCGCCGACGGCAGCCTTACCGGCGGATCTTACCGGGTATGCGGGATTTACCGTCTCGAGAACAATGCGTTTGAAGAGATGAATGTGTACGTCAGGAAACCGGATCTGGCTTCACTTGCCGCTCTTACCTCAGAGGACGCCCACGAGGTAACCATTTTCATGAACGATCCCAAAAAGGTGGGTGCGGCGATGGAATCCATCAGGGCCGAGTATCCCGCTCTGGATGTTATGGACTGGAAAACCCTGCTGCCTGATGTGGCCATGCTGAACGACCTGTTGGTGGTGTCGATGATGGTGATCATGGTGATCATCCTCGCCGCACTGGGCTTCGGGATCGTCAACACTATGCTGATGGTAGTTCTTGAGCGGGTGAAAGAGCTCGGCATGCTGATAGCTGTCGGGATGAACAAGCTCAGGGTTTTCAACATGATCATTCTCGAATCGGTTCTGCTCTGCCTCACCGGCGCCATTGCCGGGATGGGTATCAGTGCCGTAGTGATTGAGATCTTTAACAAGCAGGGCATCGATCTCACTACCTACGCACAGAAAGGCATGGAAGCCTGGGGTTACAGTGCGGTGATGTACCCGAACCTCTCCTGGAACTTCTACCTGATCGTAGCTGCCCTGGTGGTGATCACCGGCATCGCCGCCTCAGCCTACCCTGCCTGGAAAGCATTGAAGCTTAACCCGGCCGATGCGCTAAGAACAGAGTGACGAGTGACGAGGTTGTGATTGTTTTGGATTATGGCGTAACTACGAATAGCGTGACGGGGTCCCGGCCTTCGCCGGGATGACAAGGCTCCGGTTTGGAATTTTGAGGTTTGGGGTTTGGAGTTTATTTGTTATTTGCTTTTTGGGCTTTGTGATTTGATAATATTTTCTAAGATTGTTTTAACATATTGATTATGAACATCATCGAAATCAATAACCTGGTCAAGATCTACGACGACCGGAAAAGTGTGCCGGTTACGGCAATTAACGGGATCGACCTCAATTTCAAGGAAAGTGAGTTCACAACAATTGTGGGGCCTTCGGGATCAGGAAAGACCACTTTATTAAATATGCTGGGCGGATTGGATGAACCCACTTCGGGAAAAATCCTGATCGACGGGATCGACCTGAGTCAGCTGAAATCCAGGGAAGTCATCGATTTCCGTATGCGGAACATCGGTTTCGTATTCCAGGCATATAACCTGATACCGGTACTCACGGCGTTGGAGAACGTGGAGTTCATCATGCACTTGCAGGGAAAGCCGAAAGCCGAACGGCTGCAGCGGGCAAAGGATCTGCTCGTCCAGGTTGGCCTGGAAGACAGGATGAACGCACGGCCGGGCAAGCTTTCGGGCGGTCAGCAGCAGCGAGTGGCCGTTGCCCGGGCACTGGCCTCGAAACCCAAATTCATCCTGGCTGATGAGCCCACTGCTAACCTCGACTCGAAATCTGCAGAAACCCTGCTCGACATCATGGAGCGCCTGAACCATGAAGAGAAAATCACGTTTATCTTCTCCACCCACGATGCCCGCGTTGTAGCCAAGGCCCACCGCGTTATTACCGTCGAGGACGGGCAGGTGAAAAGCGACGAAGACTACCCAGAGCATTAACCGATCAACAATGAAACCGATTTTCTTTATCAATGATCGTGACGCGAAACGCGTGACACGACTCCTATCGTTGGCGCTACTGCTGCTCCTACCCCATCAAGCCTCGGCCCAGCTCACTGCAAGCGCCAACGGCTACCTCTCCAACATGCAATCGGTGATGTTTGAAAAGATCGATGGACCCTGGACAATTGACAATCTAGTGCATAACCGCCTGAATTTCAAGGCCGGATATGGCTCGCACGTTAATGCGGCCGTGGAGGTAAGGAACCGGTTTCTCTTTGGCGAGACAGTGAAATATTTCCCCGGATATGCTGACATGATCGGGCAGGACCGCGGCTGGACCGATCTTTCGTGGAACCTCATTTCCGATACCTCATATATCCTGAACACTACCATCGACCGTGCCTATATCGATCTGAATCTGGGTAAGTTCCAGGCTACCATCGGCCGGCAGCGATGCCGTCAGGCTGCAGTACTATTTTACCCCGTCGACTCATCTGGAACTGGTTGGTAAAATGAACAGCACCGACCAGCCAAGCTATGCCGGATTATTCCGTTTTTCATTGGCAGGATATGATTTTCAGATCCTTGGCGGACAGATTGATAAAAAGGAATATATTGCCGGCGGCGGTTTTTCCGGATACATCGGTCCGGTTTCATTGAACGGAGAGATCACTTACCTCCACCCGCGGAAAATGATCTCTCATCCCGGTCCGGCCATCATCGCAGGGGGAGGCCTCAGCTACCTTACCCACTTTCAACTGAATATTCAGGTCGAATATTTATATGACCAGGCGGCTGAACAGACCAGCCTGACCAGCTTTGCCGATTTCTATTACCGCAACCTCACCGTACGCGATCTCTCGATAGCACCCCACACCTTCTTTGCCAATTTGAGTTATCCGGTTACCCCGCTTTTCAATGCCGGCCTGGCCGCCATGTACTTTCCGAAACTCCGCGGTTTTTTTGCCGGACCCTCGCTCGACCTTTCCCTCCGCGACGACCTCGACCTATCCTTCATCCTGCAGCATTTCACCGTCGAACTGCAGAAAGGCTCATCACAAAAGGCGACACTGGGGTTTTTGAGGTTGAAGTGGAGCTTTTAAACGGAAGGCTCAAGTGTGAAGGATTAGATTCGAATTCAGAATGCTGAAGAAGAAGATTCAGGTATAGTACTGGCCGGCCTTAGTGCCGGCTACTCAACCTATTCCACTACCCTGGCCTTAAACCGCCTACCATCAATACCCGCCTGGTATTCCTGGCTGGTCATTTTCAGGATATCCAATGGAACCATGAATTTTTTCAGGGTATTAATTTCGGCTGTCATGGTTAATTCTCCACGTCTGAAAATGTCTGCCTTTTCGAATTCATCCGATATAATAATCAGGTCGACATCACTATCCGGCTTATCATTCCCTTGAAGGCGGGAACCGAATACTGCAATACCCTGAAGTTTTAATCCCTGATTCTCAAGCTGAGTCTTAAGGTGCCTGACTATTTCTTCAATTGTGACTTTATCCATGTTTGTATCTTGGTGGTTTTATCCAATACATCAATCGTCTTTGTTTTGCCAAATTCCTTGATTGCATTTTCAAGACTTTGCGGATATCTGGTTGGCAAGGATGCGTTGTTAAGTTGGAAGAGGAATTGGTACCAATCATCCGTAAGCTTAATCCCGGTTTTCTCAATCAAATACAACAAATTATGTACCTTTGGTGCTACTTCCCCAGTGTTCTCCAAATAAATTCCTTTCAGCGCTTTTTCCAAAGATAAATGGCACATAAAAACACAGTAGATGTAGCGACCGGTGTCATACATAACCTTAGCTGTTTCAAGGTCGTAGTCAGATTGCCTCAGCCACTCATCCCGTTGTTTCCTAATGTAATCTGCGCTCATTAATCCGATTATTTTTAAATGTAAATCTAACAAAAATCAACCTATCGCGCAATGAAAGTCTCAACTTACTTCTTGGCGCTCTTATTCAGCGTCCTTGTATCCTGTAAGCATGAAACCAGATCCTTCAGATCTTTCATTTAAAATAGCACCTGCTAAACAAATGTTCAAATCTCTTTTTTCCTATTGATAAAGTTGACAACTTTACGGGATTAAACCTTAATAACATGAGTCAACCGAAAATTATAAACCGCAGGTCTTTCTTCGGGAAAATGGCCGGGGCCGCCGGGGCCGCAATTGCTTTGCCCTATTTCGTCCCCTCCTCTGCCCTGGGAAAAGACGGAGCTACGGCCCCGAGCGACCGGATCGTGATGGGAGTCATCGGATCGGGATCGATGGGAACTGGTGATATGCACGAGTTTATGGGTAAAAAGGAAGTCCAGATGGTAGCAGCCTGTGATGTGGATAAAGCACATCGCGATCAGGCAAAAGCAGCCATGGATGCAAAGTATGGAAATACTGATGCACGCACCCATGCCGATTTTCGCGAATTTCTCGCAAAAGAAAAAGTGGATGCCGTTATTCTGGCTCTGCCCGATCAGTGGCACGGAATCATCGCAGTAGCCTGCGCAAAGGCTAAACTCGATATTTACGGCGAGAAACCGCTTGCCCGCACCATCTGGGAAGGGAGAAAGATCATCGAAGCCGTTGAAAAAAATAATGTGATCTGGCAAACAGGCAGCTGGCAGCGTTCAGAGGCCCATTTTCACCGGGCTTGCGAACTCGTTATCAATGGCCGCATCGGTAAAGTCACCCATGTTGAAGTTGGGTTGCCCGATGGCGGACCTACCAACAAACCTTACCCGGTACAACCGGTTCCTGAAGGTTTGGATTGGGATATGTGGTTAGGGCCCGCTCCGAAAGAGCCCTATCGTGGAATTTGCCACTGGGACTGGAGATGGATCCTGGCTTATTCCGGCGGACAGCTCACCGACTGGGCAGGCCATCATATCGATATTGCCCATTGGGGCCTTGGACTGGAACGTACCGGGCCAATCGAAATTGATGCTAAAGGTGTTTATCCGCGCGAAGGTATTTTCGATGTACCTGTGGAATACAGGATACATGCCAAATACGCCACTGGCGTTGAAATGGTTTATGCCAATGCCCGTCAGGTTCCCCACGGAATGGGAGTTTGCTGGTATGGTGATAAAGGCTGGATCCATGTTGATCGAGGCAATCGTTTGTTCGCCAGTGATCCAAAAATCCTTGAAGAAAAGATTGGCGATAACGAAATCAGATTATATCAGAGCCTTGACCATGCACAGAACCTGCTCGACTGCATACGGACCCGCAAGGAAACAATTACCCCCTGCCAGGTAGCTCACCGTTCAATCTCTGCTGCCCTGCTCGGTGAAATTTCGATGCTTACCGGAAGGAAACTGAACTGGAATCCGGATACCCAGGAATTTGTGGGTGATCCGATCGCATCCCGTATGTTGAGGCGTCCGTTCAGGAGCCCATGGAAACTCGAAGGCAACTAACCTAAACCACTAAAGCAATGAAAAAGATCATCTTATCATTCGTCATATTAACCGGTATACTTGGTTTGATCCTGCTGGCACCCTCCTGTACGCAAACTCTGGTATCCGATGCCCCCAACCGGGCCCTGATTGTCAGTGGTCAGAATAACCACACCTGGCAGGGTTCCACCCCGGTTCTTAAGCAGATACTGGAAAACTCAGGACTATTTTCGGTAGATGTGGCACAAACTCCGGCTGCTGGCAAGGATATGTCAACCTTCAAACCTGATTTTTCGAAATACCAGGTAGTTGTTCTCGATTATTATGGCGATTTCTGGCCTGAAGAAACCAAAAAGGCTTTCGAAACTTATGTTTCCGGAGGTGGCGGGGTGGTAGTCTATCATGCTGCTGATAATGCATTTCCCGATTGGAAGGAATACAACAAAATGATCGGTTTGGGTGGCTGGGGCGACCGCAGTGAAAAGGACGGCCCTTATATCCGATGGAGAGATGGCGGTTTTGTTCGCGATACTTTCCCGGGCAAAGCCGGTTCCCATGGTCCACAGCATGCTTTCCAGGTAACCGTGCGGAATACCGAACATCCCATTACCAAAGGCCTGCCGGCTGTTTGGCTGCACTCCCAGGATGAATTGTACAGCGAACTTCGCGGACCGGCGGAAAACCTGACTGTTCTGGCTACCGCTTTCGCTGATACTGCCAGTAAAGGAACAGGCCAGCATGAGCCCATGCTGATGACTATTAATTATGGCAAAGGCCGTGTTTTCCATACCGCACTCGGTCATGCGATGGGAGATGCCCCTTACCCGGCCATGGAATGTGTCGGATTCATCGTAACCCTTCAGCGCGGTGCGGAATGGGCTGCCACAGGTGCCGTTACCCAGGCAGTACCGGAAGTTTTTCCAACATTCAATGTTGAAAGTAAATGGCCCCTTTTCAGGCCTATAACCCTCGTCGAAATTCTATCGAACCTGAAAGATTACAAACCGGGTGATACTCGGTCTAATCTGCAGGACCTCACCAACTATCTCCGGCAGGACTACGATGGCGGTGAAAAATATGCTAAGATTGAAAAAAACCTTCTGCAGTTTCTGCAGGGTACCGGCTCATCTGATGCTAAAAACTACATCTGCAAGGAACTAAGTGTTTATGGAACCGATCAGGCTCTTCCGATACTGAAAAAACTTCAGAAAAACGAAGAAACCGCCGAAATGGCCAGATACGCCATCGAGCGTATCACAGGAGAATATACCAATTAAAAACCCGGGCAGACGGTGTTCCTGATACCCGATAACTGATAACTGATAACTAATTTATAATGTCATCTAGAAGAGAATTCGTAAAAACAAGTGCGACCGCTGCTGCTGCAGTTGCCGCTGTGTCGATGATCCCGGGAACGGTAGGCTGTGCCCCAAAGGATGATGGCAAACTGACCATCGGAGCCATCGGTATCAATGGAATGGGCTTTTCCGACCTGACTGCCTTTCTTCGCCAACCGAATGTGGAGTGTGTGGCACTCTGCGACGTGGATCAGAATGTGCTGAATAAGCGTGCCGGCCAGGTTGAAGAAAAGCAGGGCAAAAAGCCGGAGTTGTTTACCGATTTCAGAAAATTGCTCGAGAGGAAAGATATAGAGGCTGTAATTATTGGCACACCAGATCATTGGCATGCTGCAATCATGATCGAGGCCTGCAAGGCCGGTAAGCATGTATATGTCGAAAAACCGATGGCCAGCTCGATCTATGAAGCTTTTCAGATGGAAAAAGCAGCCAGGAAATATGACCGGGTTGTACAGGTTGGACAGTGGCAGCGCAGCGATCCGCACTGGAATGACGCTTTTGCTTTTATACAATCAGGCAAACTGGGTAAAATCCGGACGGTAAAAGTCTGGTGTTATGAAAACTGGCTGGTGCCTCCCGGACCGGTACCGGATGAACCGACACCCGATGGAGTAGACTATAATATGTGGTTAGGGCCGGCACCGGATCGCAAGTTTAACCGTAACCGTTTTCATTTCAATTTCCGCTGGTTTTGGGATTATGCCGGTGGTTTGATGACCGACTGGGGTGTGCATCTGCTGGATATGGCTCTCGCCGGGATGAAGGCAGAGATACCCAAATCAGCCATGAGCTCCGGTGGCAAGTTGGCTTTCTTGGAAAGTCCGATCGAAACTCCTGATACTCAGCAAGTAATCTATGAATTTGACGGATTCAATGTGATCTGGGATCATGCCATGGGTATTGGCATGGGCGACTGGAACCGGGATCATGGCGTTGCCTTTATCGGTAACAACGGAACCCTTGTTGCCGATCGTGGCGGCTGGGAAGTTCATCCTGAAGTATCGACTAACGGCCCGTTGGTTGAAGAGGTTGCCCGCATTAAAGGAACCGGGCAGGGACTCGACCTGAACGTCATAAACTTTATCGAGTGTATCAAAAAGGACAATCGCGAAACCAATGCCAACCCGACAATCGGCAGGGCTGTTGCAACCATGGCTCACATGGGTAACATTGCCTTCAGAACAGGTCGGAAGATCTATTGGGATCCAAAAAATGAAGAGTTCATCAACGATCCGGAAGCCAACCGGTTGATCAAACCGGTTTACCGCGAACCGTGGAAATTATCTGATTTATAATATGGCTCAAAGCCGAAGGGAATTCCTCACCACCAGCCTGAGCCTGGCGGCAGGAGCCGGCCTCGCGGGCCTTCTGCCTGCCGGAATGGGACTGCAATCCTGTTCCGGACGGAAAGGGCCAAACGACCGGATCCGGGTTGCTCTAATCGGCTGCCGGAATCAGGGTTTTAACAATGCATGCGTATTTATAGAACAGCCTGATGTTGACCTGGTTGCAGTTTGCGATATCGATAAAAGTATTCGCGAAGACCGAATGACCGATATCCAGAAATATGCCTACGATAAAAAGATAATTGTTCCGAAACTGGATCAGTACGAAGATTTCAGGAAAGTTCTGGAACGGAAGGATATTGATGCGGTAATCATTGCAACACCCGATCATTGGCATGCTCTCATAACCATAATGGCTTGCCAGGCAGGTAAGGATGTTTATGTGGAAAAGCCGGCTGCAAATTCTGTTTTTGAAGCCGGTCAGATGGTGAATGCTGCCCGGCGTTATAAACGGGTAGTGCAGGTGGGACAATGGCAAAGGAGCGGTTTGCACTGGCAGGAAATGGTCGATTTTATCCGATCGGAAAAACTGGGCCAGATCAGTTACGTTGATGTTTGGCGCTATGGAGGCAACTCCGTTCCAAAAGTGCCCGATGCACCGGTCCCGGTTGGCGTAAACTATGACCTTTGGCTTGGACCAGCCCCATTAAGGCCTTTCAACCCTAACCGGTTCCATTACAACTTCAGATGGTTCTGGGAATATGCCGGCGGCAAAATGACCGATTGGGGGGTCCATTTGCTGGATATGGCTATGTGGGCACTTAAACTGACTCAGCCGGATACCATTACAGCTACAGGAGGCAATCTGCTTTTTCCTGATGACGCTATGGAGACCCCGGATACGTTGACCGTTGAATATCAATTTGATCAGGTTGTTGTGGTTTGGCAGAATAATTTCGGCCTTCAAACCAATGAGTATGGTTTCGATCATGGGTTGGCTTTTCATGGTACCAATGGTGTTTTACGGGCTAATCGTAATTTCTGGGAAGTGATTCCCGCCCAAATCAATGGAGTTCCTGTTACAGAGCCGGTTCCGCGGAATGTGAACGCCGGAAATGACCTTCGCCTCCACGTCCGGAATTTTCTCGATGCAATCAAAATACGTAATTTCGAAACTGCGGCAAATATTAACATTGGCCGTGATGTAGCCCGGGTGGCACATTTGGGCAATATTGCCTACCGTACCGGTCTCACCCTTAACTGGAACGCTGAAACCGGTTCATTTAATGAAAAGGCAGCTAATAATTATTTAAAACCAGTATTTAGAAAACCTTGGGAAATCAATGAGATATGATGAAAAAGCTAATCCTGCTCCTGGCTGCAGCATGCCTGTTCGGTTCATTTGCTCATTCACAGGATCCGAAACTCACCGAAGACTGGACCCGCAAACCGCCGGTAATCAATCCGGGATGTAAACAAACTCCTCCCTCAGATGCCATCGTCCTTTTTGGAAAAGCTAAAGATATCAGCAATTGGGTCAGCAGAACCGGTCCCGCAAAATGGAAAATCAGCTGCAGGAAAATGACAGTAAACGGAACAGGCGACATCATGACCAAAGAAAAATTTGGAGATTGCCAGTTGCATGTGGAGTTCCGTACCCCTTCAATAGTGATCAGCGAAAGCCAGGGCCGCGGTAACAGCGGGGTATATATTCAAACACTTTATGAAGTTCAGGTGCTGGATTCGTATGAAAACGAGACCTATTACAATGGCCAGGCCGGATCTGTTTATAAACAATCACCCCCGCTGGTAAATGCCTCACGCAAACCCGGCAAATGGCAGGCCTATGATATTGTATTCCATGCACCCCGGTTCGCATACGATGGTAGCATGACCAAACCTGCCTCTGTAACCGTTTTTCACAATGGCGTTCTGGTTCAGGATCATTTTGAATTAAAGGGCCCAACGGTTTATGCAGGTTATCCCAAATACGAGGCCCATGAAGATATGCCGTTGCTTCTGCAGGATCATGGGAACCCTGTACAGTATCGAAATGTATGGATCCGGAAACTATAAAAATTAAAAAGGTTAGAGGTTATGAAAAGACGAGATTTCTTCTTAAAATCCGGTTTGGCAGTCGCTGGGATGGCGGTTGCTCCGAAATTGCTGTCTTCATGCAGCACCGAACCCCGTTTTAAAATATCATTGGCCGAGTGGTCACTTCATCGGGCCCTTGGCGGTAAAATGCTGGATAACCTTGAGTTCCCGGTAAAAGCCAAACGTGATTTTGGAATAACTGCCGTGGAATATGTCAGTTCGTTCTTTGCCGATTACGTTACGGATCCGAAATATCTGGCTGAACTGAAACGGATCACCGATTACCATGCTGTTACCAACGTCCTGATCATGGTTGATGGAGAGGGAAACCTTGGCGAGCCTACTGAAGAGGGCCGGTTAAAAACGGTTGAGAACCATGTAAAATGGGTGGATGCAGCCCAATTCCTGGGTTGCCATTCGATCCGGGTTAACGCCGGAGGCTCCGGTACTCCGGAGGAACACGCTGCCAATGTGGTTCTTGGCCTTCGTAAGTTATGCGAATACGGTCAGACCAAGGGAATCAACATCATAGTGGAAAATCATGGCGGCCATTCATCCGATGGAAGCTGGTTGAGTAATGTTATCAAAACGGTTAAAATGCCTAACGTGGGTACCCTGCCCGATTTCGGTAACTTCAGGATCAGTGCTGACAAAGAATATGACCGCTATAAAGGAGTCGAGGAACTGATGCCATTCGCCAAAGGAGTCAGTGGAAAATCCTATGATTTCGATAAAGATGGCAACGAAACCACCATCGACTTTGCCCGGATGATACAGATTGTCAAGAAATCAGGCTACCGCGGATACATCGGTGTCGAATATGAAGGCAGCAACTATTCCGAAGAAGAAGGCATCATGCTGACCAAGAAGCTGCTGGAAAAATTGATATGATTCGTAGGGGAGGACCCGTGGGTCCTCCCCTACGTACTATCATTTATCAAATGCCGCGTCGAAAGCAATATCCGACGATGGGAAATCAACGCTGTTGACGTATTCGCAGGCTTCGGCGGCACCGTGTTCACGATCCATCCCGCTGTCTTCCCATTCTACTGATAGCGGTCCGGCATATTTGATCTTGTTTAAAGCGCGGATAATCTCTTCGAATTCAATATTTCCGCGGCCCAGACTTCTGAAATCCCAATAGCGACGGCGATCTCCGAAATCAAGATGGCCTCCGAACACCCCGGCTTCAGTTGGGAATGGCGACCAGCCGACATCTTTCATGTGAACATGGAAAATCCGGTCAGCAAACTTGTACAGAAAACCGATATAATCGACTCCCTGATAGCCGAAATGGCTCGGGTCATAATTGAACCCAAAGGCAGGATGGTAATCGATTGCTTTTAATGCTCTTTCGGCTGTGGCGATATCAAATGCAATTTCGGTTGGATGAACCTCCAGGGCAAACCGGATGCCCAATTTCTGAAACTCATCCAGGATCGGTTTCCAACGTTTGGCAAAATCCGCAAACCCCTCATTGATCATCGCCGGTGTTACCGGAGGGAAAGAGTAGTTGAGGTGCCATATTGAACTGCCGGTAAATCCGCAGACTACACCAACTCCGAGGCGTTTGGCGGCATGAGCGGTTTTTATTATTTCCTGAGCTGCGCGTTGCCGCACGCCTTCCGGTTCACCATCACCCCAGATATAATCGGGCAGAATGGATTTATGACGTTCATCGATACGGTCGCAAACAGCCTGACCAACAAGGTGATTAGATATTGCCCATGTTGTGAGGTCATATCTGGCTAACAGCTCGCGCCGTCCGTCACAATAGGCCTGATCGGCCTTATCTACTTCAAAATGATCACCCCAGCAGGCCAACTCGAGTCCGTCATAGCCGAAACCGAATGCTTTCTTACAGAGTGTTTCTAAGGGTAGATCGGCCCACTGGCCGGTGAATAAAGTAACTGGTCGTCCCATAGATTCTGATAGTTTAGTTGAATTAACCAAAAATATCTATTTTTAAGTTCAAAATCTAAACCATTTCAAAATGAATGCAAAAGAATACAATGCAAAACGGTTATTCTGGATGAGCTGTCTGGCTCTTGTTTTAACAGCAATGACGTTCGCCATCCGGGCAAAGCTGGAACTTGTGTGGAAGGGTGAATTTGGCCTTAGTGCGGAAACCTTGGCTCTTGCAATTGCTCCGGCTTTTTGGGGATTTACTTTAGCGCAATTCATCGGTGGGCCACTGGTTGATGTCATTGGGATGAAGCGGTTTGTTAGGATTGCCTTTTTCCTGCACCTGATCGGAATTGTGATCACGGTTTTCGCCCGCGATTTCTGGACACTGTTTATCGGAACTCTGTTTATCGGGGTAGGCAACGGAAGCATCGAAGCCGGCTGCAATCCTTTGGTGGCATCCATTTTCCCGAAGGATAAAACAAAAATGCTGAACCGCTTTCATGTCTGGTTCCCCGGAGGGATTGTTATCGGAAGTTTGATTTCTTATTTGATTATCGATGTAATGGAACTTACTTGGCCGATACTTGTTGGGACACTGGTAGTTCCCCTGGTTATTTACGGAGCGCTGATGTTCAGGCAGAAATTTCCCAAAACAGAACGCGTGGAAATGGGGATTTCCTACGGCTCCATGTGGAAAGCCATTTTGCGGCCGCTTTTCCTGGTCATGCTGTTCTGTATGCTCCTTAGTGCAGCCACTGAACTAACCACCGGCCAAAGGATCAGTTCACTCCTGCAAGGAACCGGTGTGGCACCGATATTGGTACTGGCATTTATCAACGGTATAATGGCAATCGGACGCGGTTTTGCCGGTCCGATAGTTCACCGGATCAACACTACCGGAATGCTCTTCTTTTCTGCAATTATCAGTATGATCGGCCTGCTGCTGATGAGTTACGTTGGCGGTGCGGTTCTGACATTCCTGGCTGCCGGCGTTTTTGCTATTGGTATCTGTTTCTTCTGGCCAACCATGCTGGGCTTTGTATCAGAAAATGTACCGGAAAGCGGTGCACTGGGCCTATCCATTTTCAGCGGGGCAGGGATGCTTTCAACTTCCATATTCCTTCCTATTTCCGGCAATTTAACCGACCATGGGGCAACCGGTCTGGAAATTCTCAGGTATACTGCTGTTTTGCCAGCCATTCTGATCGTGATTTTCGCCATCGTCTTTACAACGATGAGACGAAAAAAAGCTAAAACTGCCTAACTGACAAATTGATACATAATTATATGAAAAGATTTCGCTGGGGTATGATCGGCGGGGGCAAAGGCGCCTTCATCGGCGGTGCCCACCGCATTGCTGCAAAAATTGCTAACTCCTTCGAGCTGGTTGGCGGGGTGTTCGACGTGGATTTTGAACGCGCCAAAGAGTTTGCCCGTGAAGAAGATATCGATTTCAGAAGGGTTTATCCCGATATCGATTCATTCATACTTGGTGAAAGCGGAATGCCTGTGTCGGAGCGCATTCAGGTGGTTTCGATCGTAACTCCCAACTTCCTGCATTTCGAACATGCCAAAAAACTGCTCAGCAAAGGATATCATGTGATCTGCGAAAAACCGGTTACTCTCACCTCATCAGAAGCGATTGAACTTAAGGAAATTGCGGAAAAAAATAAACTGGTTTTCTGCCTGACTCATACTTATACCGGCTATCCGATGGTGCGCGAGATGAAACGCAGAATCGAATCCGGAGCTATTGGCACCATTCAACGCATTGATGCTCAATATCTTCAGGGTTGGATCAACCCGATCATCCATGGCGTAAATGCCAAACTGGCCGTATGGCGGCTCGATCCCAAGGTTGCCGGAATAAGCTCCTGCATGGGCGATATCGGAGTTCATGCCTTCAATATGATTGAATATGCTACTGGATTGAAAATCAAACAGGTATTGGCAGTATTGAGCACTTTGAAACCAGAAAATCTGTTGGATATTGACGGCAATGTGTTACTGAAATTCGATGAAAACCTCACCGGCGTGATCCGCTCTTCACAAATTGCCACAGGCGAAGAAAATAACCTTCAGATCAGTGTTTATGGAACCGAAGGGGCATTCCACTGGGAACAAGAGAACCCGAATGTCCTGAAAATGATGCATGAAGGAGCTCCGTTTGAAATCATCAAACCCGGATATGATTATTTGTCCGATTTTGCCAGGGAAAGCCATGTACTGCCTCCCGGCCATCCGGAAGGGATCTATGAAGCATTCGGCAATCTCTATAAAGGCGCCGCCAAAGCCATCAGGGGTGAAAAAACGGTTCCCGGTCAGTTTCCGGGGATCGAAGAAGGTATCAGAGGTATGCGGTTTATCGAGGCAGTAGTAAAATCCAACCAGGAAGGAAATTCCTGGGTAGGTCTTTAAATTCGGAACTTGATGTAGGGACGCATAATTGCGTCCATCTTCATATTCATTATTAATTATGATGGACGCAATTATGCGTCCCTACGATATCTTATGGAAATATCAGTCGTCATACCGCTTTACAATGAGGAATACCTGGTTGGTGACCTGGTCGAACGGACGGTTTCGGTTTTGACAGGCATTACCGGTGATTTTGAGATCATATTCGTGGATGACGGGAGCAAGGATGGCACTGTGACCAGGCTGGTTGAAGCCAGGAAAACCGATAGCCGGATTAAAATTCTGGAATTATCAAAAAATTTCGGCCATCAGGCTGCCTTTACAGCCGGACTTACTTTTGCAAAAGGCCGTTTTGTTGTTATGATGGACGGCGACCTGCAGGATCCTCCTGAAGTGATCCCGGTGATGCACCGGATGCTGCTTTCGGATGAATTTGATGTCATTTTTGGAAAACGTACCAATAAACCTAATCTGAAAGGGCGAAACCTGCTGGCCTTATCGTTCCACAAAAGCTTTAAACGATTTTCGGGCTTCCCTGATATCGACAATGTAGGTAATTTTTCAGCCATGAACCGGGATGCTTTAACTGCCCTGCTTCAATTTACTGAATCCATCAGGTATCTGCCCGGACTCAGGCATTTTATCGGATTCCGGCAGGGATTCGTTGAATACCGGCGGGAAGAACGATATCAGGGTAAATCTAAAATGAACTATTTCAATCTATTAGCCCTCAGCTCGGATGCTATCTTTTCATTCTCCAAATTTCCAATACGCCTTTGCCTCTATCTCGGAATAATCGGTATTGTGGTTTTCTTTCTTGCCGGACTTTACACCCTCATAGCCAGACTTGCGGGGTTTGCTGTAATCGGCTGGTCGTCAACCCTCCTCAGCATCTATTTTCTAGGTTCGATACAGCTAACATTCCTGGGGGTCATTGGTGAGTACATCTATCGCATCTATAAGGAAAGCCAGCACCGTCCGCTCTATTTCGTCAGGAAGTTCCACGATTAATTCAAGATCATGGAACAGGATGTTGCTACCGGTAATTCCAACAAGATAAGGCATTGGATTTTTACCATTTTATGCTTTCTGCCATTTGTCCTGCTGCCTTTGCTGAGCCTGGATACCGGAATTTCAGGGGATGAACCGGTTCATTACCTTCAGGCCGAAAATGTGTATAATTTCTTTGCTACCCGGGGAAAAGATACTTCATCAATTAATACACCGATAACCTATCTGAAGTATTACGGGCAATCCATTGATAACTTCAGCTATCTGATTAACAAGATATTCGGTTTTAATGAACCCTATCTTACGCGGCATGTTATCAATTCTCTGGCAGGTGCTTTGACTATTGCTTTTACCGGTTTACTGGCTGTGGAGATAGCCGGTTACGGCGCCGGAATCCTGGCAATACTATTCCTGCTGTTGTCGCCGGTTTTCCTGGGCCATACCTTTAACAACCTGAAAGATATTCCTTTTGCACTCGGATATGTTGTCGCCATCTTCTACCTGTTGAAATTCCTCCGGAGATTGCCGGTCATACATATCGGATACCTCGCCGGTATGGTTGCCGGAACAGGCTTCGCTATCTCGGTCAGGGTGGGCGGTCTCGTCATCATTCCAATAATCCTTGCTTTTACAGCCATACAGGCCTGGATCAGACAGCCCCTGGAAAACAAAGCAAAATGGAAATTCGCGATCAGGCTGGCCCTTTCACTATTGATAACCATTTTATTAGCCTGTATTGCCGGCGTGGTGAACTGGCCGTTTGGACTGCAGAATCCCATCCGGCACTCCATTGAGTCACTTAACCAGATGACGCATTATATTGTGAGTATCAGGCAGCTTTTTGAAGGAGAATTGTATTGGTCAGAAAACCTGCCCTGGTATTATGCTCCAAAATATTTCCTACTAATATCCCCTGCTATTATTCTTGCCGGTCTTCCCCTGTGCTGGCCTCTCTTAAAAAAGCAGGGCCCGCTACTCTTTTCTTTACTTGTTTTTTGTGCCCTATTCCCTTTGTTTTGGGTTATTATACGCCACTCAAACCTTTATGGAAATATCCGTCACCTCCTTTTTATTTATCCGTTTCTGGTAGTGCTTTCTGCCAGCGGGTGGTACCTGATTCATCAGCGATTGAAAAAACCGTTGTTCCGATGGGGCATAGTTGGCCTTCTGGCACTCGGACTTACCGGTCCGTTGGTGCATATCGTTAAAAATCATCCTGTTGAATATGTTTACTTTAACCGGTTATCGGGAGGGGTTTCCAGGGCTTACGGCAGGTATGAAACAGATTATTACTTTAACTCGCTGGGTTTGGGAGTGAAATGGCTGGAAAAAGAAATACTTTCTAAACCGGGTGCGGATACCCTGATCATTGCTTCCAATTTCCCCGTTGAACCTTTTTTTGAGAAAAGTTTCCCAAAGATCAAAACCGTTTATACAACCTGGTATGAGCGGGGCCGGTACAATTGGGATTATGGTCTTTTTGTGAATGCCTACCTCGGACCATCCGGATTACAGCGCAAATTATGGCAGCCTGCGCAAACTATTCACAGCATCAGCGTTGAAGGATACCCTATGTGTTTGGTTTTGCATCGCGAAGATAAAAGAGATGTTCAAGGATACCAGCTTTTTACAACTGGCCGGTACCCTGAATCCGCCAGTATTCTGAAGGCAGTCACCCGGGATGACCCGGGTAACGAAACGGCCTGGTTGTACCTCGGATGGAGCCTCCGAAAAATACATGATCCGGAAGGCTCAGATCAGGCGGCTAACAAGCTCCTCAGGATTCATCCCGAAAGTGAACCGGCACGCGAGTTACTGATCTGGAATTACCTCGATTCCAAGCGCTTTGATCAGGCTTTACAGTTGGCAGATGAGCTCTACCGGCTGAATCCAAAGTACCTGCCTGCAATTACATTAAGAGCTGCAGCCCGCGATTCTGTCGCAGCTTTGGCACGATAAAAGCAGCCGACAGTTCTTAAAAAATGCTAAACCCAATCCATGGTATGTAAATCCATCTATTTTTATAACAAAAAAATGAAAAAGTACTTACTGGTATTAGTTCTTGTTTTTGCCTGTTCCTTGTTATACGGGCAATATAAGGCCGATTTCAGGGCAGCCGAAAAGTATGGCAGTGAGAACCTTGGAAAAATGATAGGAAGCTCCTCCGTACAACCCAACTGGCTGAAAAAGTCGGATCTTTTCTGGTATTCCTACAAAACCGGCGACGCAAATCTTTGGTGGATGGTTGATCCGGCAAAAAAGACCAAATCGCCATTATTTGATGTGTATTATATGGCGGCAAAGATTAACCAGATGATCTTAAAGCCTGTCAATCACCTTGATCTTCCAATCAAAAACCTGAAATTCAAGGACGACAACAAATCTTTCAATTTCGAGGTCGATAGTTTCAAATTTGAGTATAAGCTTGCCAATAAAGAAGTTATACTGGTGGATACCATAGAAAAGGAAAAGAAAAAGATAACAACATATACAATCTGTGGTGGGGAGAAACGCATAACGGAGTGAAAGAGGTAACCAAGACGGTTAAAGCAAAAACCGATAAGGACGTTAAGGACGATAAGGGAGTTAAGGACGTGAAGAAAGAGGAGCCGTGGTATGCTGAGGATACGGTTAAAAAAGAGACCGCTATCAAGTTCGAATCCAAAATTAACAAGAACCAGGATCTGGCTAAAAACCTCAAAGGACACCTTATGCTGGTAACAGGGGATATCGACAACAACGTTCATCCGGGTAACACCCTCCGCGTCGCCGATGCATTAATCCAGGCTGGCAAGCGATTTGATTTCATGATCATGCCGGGTCAGCGCCACGGATACGGCACCTGTACCAAATACTTCGATCGTGTTATGTGGTATTACTTTGCCCAGCACCTACTGGGCGACACGCGAACAAATGTGGAGATTTATTTACCCGACGAAAAATAATAGGAAGGTTAGGGGTTAGGGGTTAGAAGGTTAATGGTTAGGGGTTAGAGGTTAGGGGTTAGAGGTTAGAAGGTTAGAGGTTAGGGGTTAGAAGGTTAGAAGGTTAATGGTTAGGGGTTAGAAGGTTAGGGGTTAGAAGGTTAGGGGTTAGAAGGTTAGGGGTTAGAAGGTTAGG
>Ga0265292_1000506_pt1 | contig 53966 bp, 53 predicted proteins | sample Munlanlewell296A_FD_189080 | JGI IMG/M metagenome (GOLD analysis project Ga0265292, IMG submission 189080) | Leachate microbial communities from a municipal landfill in Southern Ontario, Canada - Leachate well 296A | ecosystem: Engineered > Solid waste > Landfill > Unclassified | place: Canada... | reverse complement strand
GCTCTACTCTCGGATCCTTTAAATCATCGAAGAAAGGAAGTATCCCGTTCATATGCTTTTATCCCTATAAACGTATTTTCTTCAATTATCGCATCCCTTCCCTAAAATTTAGATGCGTTTGCCCTGTACCCCCATTACACAGGCCCATTTAAACCAGGGCGTTTGTATAACTTCTGCATTTACAGGAAAAGAGCCATTTACTAAAGAGCCGGTAACCACACAAGTAACATAATTAAAAACAATTGCCTGAAAAATATTCACATGGTACCTTTCGCATACTTTAAAAGCAAGGGTAAGGTAACTGCTGAGGATGATACTGCCGAGGAGGTAGAACATTTTTGGTTTACTGGTTTATTTGTTTATGGGTGTAGTAGTGGATAGTGTCGGTAACTATTTTTTGGGTTTTGATTAGTTGTGATGGGGGTATGTTGGGGGCGTTGAGGCCATCTGTTAGTAGTAATGTTTCATTAGTAATTACACGGGCTTCATCCCATAAACCCTCATCCATAAAAGATTGCAGCATCCGGGCGCCTCCTTCAACCAGTATGGATTGTATTTCCATCTCATATGCCGCATTGAGTACCTGTGGGATGATTGGGTTTGTTTTTTGTAGTTGATAATACAAAATATTCCCTTGCTGTTCCTGCCGGATACTATTGAAAACAATTGTTTTTTGTTGCTGATCAAACAGTTTCAGATTAGCGGGCAAACGCAGATCCATATCCAATACCATTCTTACGGGTTTTCTTCCTGTCCATAAGCGGTTATCCAACACAGGATTATCCAGTAAGGCCGTATTCGTTCCAACCAGTATGGCAGCTTCCCCGGTTCTCCATTGATGCACTAAGCGATTGGAATATTCATTACTGATCAGCAACCGCTCATCTGTTTGAGCAGCCATTACACCATTGGCCGTTTGGGCCCATTTTAAAACGATATAGGGCCGTTGCGCTGTATGAAAAGTAAAAAAACGCCGGTTTATTTCTTTACAAGCCTGTTCAAGAACGCCTGTTACAACATGGATACCCGCTTTTTGCAGTTTATCGATCCCTCTTCCATTCACTGCTGAAAATGGGTCGGGGCATCCAATCACTACTTTTCTGATCCCTTTTTCTATAATAAGGTCGCTGCAAGGGGGGGTTTTACCAAAATGGACACAGGGCTCTAAAGAAACATACATGGTAGCAGTAGCTAACAGATCACGATCATATTTTAAAACAGATTCAATACAGTTCACTTCCGCATGTACCTTCCCATATTCCCGGTGATACCCTTCCCCAATAATTTTGCCATTATGCACCAATACGGCCCCTACCATTGGGTTGGGCGCTACCTTACCTGCCCCCAAACGGGCCAGTTCCAAACAACGCTGCATATATGATTGATCAATATCGGGCATAAAAGAATTGGCAAAAATAACCAAATGGTGCTAACATTGCAGCATGACTATCCAGCAGGCCCAACAGGATACCCTATCGCAACTGAAAAATTTGTATGATGAAAGGGAGGCGACCAATATTACAGATTGGGTAATGGAGCATTTGACTGGTAAAAAAAGGATTGACCGGTTACTGGAAAAAGAGCGGGTACTTTCAGCAACAAAAATTGCCAGGCTGGATGTCATCTTACAGGAGTTGGCCACGCACAAACCCATCCAGTATGTTTTAGGAGAAGCCTGGTTTGCCGGGATGAAATTTTTCGTAAACGAAGACGTGTTGATTCCAAGGCCGGAAACCGAAGAACTGGTAGAGTGGATTTACGCGGAAAGCCAGCAATCGACAAGAAACCATTTACAACTATTAGATATTGGAACAGGAAGCGGGTGCATACCAATCAGTTTGAAAAAGAAACAGCCAACATTATCAATAGCTGCCCTGGATGTGAGTAAGGGGGCCATAGCAGTGGCAGAAAGGAATGCCGGTTCTTTAGGAGCAGCCATTCATTATATATTGGTAAATTTTTTGAACGAGGCATTCTGGGATCAATTGCCTGTAGTTGACATCATTGTAAGTAACCCACCCTATATTAAAGAATCGGAGCAAAACAATATGCGGAAGAATGTGCTCGGCTTTGAGCCATCGCTGGCATTGTTTGTGCCGGATAACGATGCTTTATTATTTTACAGGAAGATAGCCTTGTTTGGCAAAACAAATCTCACCGAAGAGGGAACCATTTTTGTAGAGATCAATGAGGCCCTGGGTAAAGAAGTGACCGATCTGTTTGAAGCGAATGGATATACAGTTGAATTACGAAAAGACATGGAAGGAAAAGACCGGATGCTAAAAGCCACTCTCTAAAAATAACACCCCTTCCTCATTTTCAAATTTTCAAACCCTCAAATTTTCAAATTAAAAATTACCGATGCCCACTATTATCCACCGCCATCACCGGCGTGGCGCCTAATTTTTTGATAACCTGCATTACCCGTATGGCCGTGCCAAGATGCGCTGTACTGTCGCCATTGATCACTACCGATGGCTTGTCTGTTTCTTTAGCCAGGTAGGTTTTTAATTCCAGTTCCAGTTGGTCGATGGTTATTTTCTTTTGAGCGAGGTATAGATTCTGATCCTTATCAACCGTTATAACTACGGTTTGTTTTGATTTGGTATCTGTTTTGGCTTTGGGATTGGAAACCTTTATCACGTTTGGATTAGCCAATGTAGAAATGATCAGAAAAAACAATAACAGGATGAACAATATATCATTCAATGCCCCGGTGTGCACTTCAGGATGGCTCTTTAATCGCTTTCTGATATTCATAGCTATGATAAATTAACTAATAAAAAAGAGGCTATCCAATCAACCCCACAACCCCAAAATCACCCTTCCTCAATTAATCATCTCGTTGGCTCCTGCAACACATCAATAAACTCCGAGCTGGCAGCTTCCATTTTATTGGCCGTTTTGTCTATCTGTGTGGTTAGTACATTATGCCCTATATAAGCAAGCAATCCAATAATCAGGCCCGTACCGGATGTAATCATCTTAACATAGATACCACCCGCGATATCATTCAGGGTAAACTGACCGGAACTGGCAATACCATAAAACAACTGTATCATACCCACAATGGTTCCCAGAAAACCAAACATAGGTGCAATACCCGCGATGAGCGAGAGGATGGAAAGGTTTTTTTCCATTTTATACATTTCCAGCTTACCCACATTTTCCATACTCTTTTCTATCGCGTCAATGGGTTTGCCTATCCGTTGCAGTCCTTTGTCTATCATGCGGGCAACGGGGTTATCCGTATTCTTTGAGATACTCCTTGCCGCGGTTACATTACCATTTATGATATGGTCGCGGATGATGTTCATAAAATTATCATCAATACGGGATGCTTTTCGGATAGCCAGGAGTCTTTCAATAAAAACAAAAATGGCTGCTACGAACAAGATGTATAAGGGGTACATGATCCCGCCACCTTTTTCGAGTAGCGACCATAGTGAAATATTTTCAGCAGTGGCAGGTAAGGCGCCGGCTGCTTTTTGCAAACTATCTATCTGAAGGAGATCGAACATCTCTTATAAATTTAGGTGAAGCTAAAATTAGATGCTTATACAAAAGAACAGTGTAGGTGTGAATAAAAATGCGAGAGCGGGCAATTTTGGGAAAGCTTTTGCACATAATGGATTTCCCCCTTTTCTTCTAAGAAGAATTAAGCAAGAGCCTTAACAATTCATTATACTAAAATAACAATTTACCAGGCAGGTATGCCTGGTAAAAATCACGAGTCCCCGGTGGGGGACTCTGTGAAGAACATCATTTAATATTCCGTATTCAATATTCCCTACCCTTATTTCGGCATTTCTTTCATCTTCACCATCGCCATAATCTGGCGCATATTATTTTCCATGCCTTCCGGACTACCATCCAGGAAAATAACATTCCCCTTACCTAATTCGGCAAAATTTTTAATGGCTTCCGTCCACATACTGAATAAAATTACATTGGTATCCAAATTGGCCTGTTTCATTTGTTCGGCGGCCTGTGTCATACCCTTGGCCACTTCTTCGCGGAACAGCGCCACACCCTGTCCGCGTAAACGGGCCGCTTCTTTTTCGGCATTGGCGGAAATCTTTATCGCATTTCCCTCAGCTTCAGCCGCTTTGGTTTTGGTAATCAACAAAGCCTGACCCTCATTTTCAGCAGCCGCTTTCAGGTTATTACTGGCCACTACCCGGCTCATACTTTCCATAATTACCTGGTCGAAAGTGATGTCATTTATCTGTAGATCCTGTAAATGGTAGCCCCAGCTTTCCAGTGACTGATCAATCTGTTGTTTTACAAACTCTACAATCTCCCTCCGCAGCAATAATATCTCTGCCTGTTTCTTGGTAGCCACGAACCCGCGGATACTTCCCTCTACCGTTCGTATCAATGCCTGCATCAGGTCTTTATCACTGATAAACTTAAACGCTACATTCTTAATCGATTCCTCATCCTGGTTAATTACAGAATAGAGCAACATACTTTTAAAATACACATTTGCCTGATCGAGTGTAACCGCCTGAAATTCCAGTTCAACAGAGCGGTTCTGGATACTCACCGTTTTAAATACCTGTTCTAAAACGGGAATTTTAAAATTGAGCCCGGGGCGTAATACACGCCGGTATTTACCAAACAGGGTAATCACAGCAATGGTACCCTGGTTTACGGTAACCAATCCGGTGAATACGATAATCAGCCCCGCCAATAACCACCAATAGTCTGCAAGGATATTCATATGTTTAAATTTTGAGTAAGGTAATAAGAATAAAATATATGGCGTAATATTTCGTAATCAAAACTCTTTTTTAAGAATTGTTTGTACTACCTCTTTCAGTTGTTGTATATCGTTTTCAATTATCTGCCAAACAGCGGGCAGTTTGATATTAAAATATTCGTGGGCAATCATATTCCTGAACGACTTAACCTTGTACCAGGGATAATCATATTTATCCAGTTTTTCATTTTCTACATGTATAATGGCTTCGCCTATAATTATAAACTGCATCATTACTGCGTCATGCAGCATGTCTCTTTCACAAAAGGTTGTCAGGTTTTCGCCCTTTACAAATTTTTCAATATCAGCAATTGCCTGCGCAATATGTTGCAACCGTTGCTGGCTCTCAATATGGCTATCTTTCATAAATGAGTTTTAAATCGGGTTTTACATGCTCAAATATGTAAGGTTTAAAAGAGTCAATAAAACCCACATCCACTTTACGGTTAATGCTGGTTTCTAATTGATGCTGCACTTCTGCCAAATCGAAATACGTAAACGTTGGGTTTGTTTGCAAAGCAATGTCCACATCACTTTTAGGGCCATCATCCTCCCTTGCAAACGAACCATATATCCATGCTTTTTCTATGTGGGGAAATTTTTTTATCTCTTTTTTCAGTTGTTGTAGTATTCCCTTTCTGTCAATCTTTTTAAAAGCATCGTAGGCTATTTTTTCCTCTGCCATTTGCAATGCCTTCAAAGCCATTTCCTCATCCTCCACTTCATAAATCAATTTGTCAGAAAGCCAGGCAACCAGCAAGTCATTTTCTTTTACTTTAAAATATCCGGCAAGTTTCACTACCTGTTCCCTTGTCGGCTTGCGTTGCCCCCTTTCAACTTTACTAAGTATTGCCTGATCAATGTTAAGGAAAGCGGCAACTGTCCGCAAGGGCAGTTGCTTGTCCTCTCTAAGTTTCCGTAATGTGGCGCCTAAGCTGTACATTTTGAACGATTATATTTTGACATAATTTGTCAAAATTAATAACTGCCGCTCTGCTGAGCAAAGATTTGTTGCTGAAGTTTTCAACATAATATTCCATAGGTATTCACCAGGGGGTGGTTGGGCCGTGCCGGCAGTTGGCAAAGTCATGGATGCCTGAATTCGAGTAGGATGAGTTTAGGGTATTTAGGCGTTATTTTACTACCTGAACCAATGCTACCAGCATTTCCACAGCTTTCTCCATATCCCTCACCCCTATCCATTCATGTTTGCTATGTATGGCCTGCATGCCGGTAAATAAATTAGGACAGGGCAACCCCATAAAACTCAAACGACTTCCATCAGTGCCGCCGCGAATAGGTTTTTTCAGAATGCTGATACCCACTTTTTTATAGGCTTCTTCCGCATACTCAATAATTTTCGGATATTGATCCAGCACTTCTTTCATGTTCCTGTATTGTTCCTGCACATCAAATTGCATGGAAGCACCCGGATATTTGAGTATCATTTCTTCCGCTATATTTTTTAGGCGGGTTTCATGAATGACTAATTGTGCCGTATCAAAATCCCTGACAATGAATTCAATAGTTGCTTTTTCCGCTAATCCATCCATTCGTAATGCATGAACAAATCCTTCGCGACCATCTGTAACTTCCGGGCACCATTGGGTTTTGGGAAGTGCCGCTAATATATCACCCATTATTTTTAAGGCATTCACCATTTTACCTTTCGCATACCCGGGATGTGCCATTACACCATTGATGGTGATGGTTACTCCGTCTGCACTGAAAGTTTCGTCTTCTAAGCTACCCATCTCACCCCCATCCAATGTGTAGGCAAAGTTGGACCCTAATTTTTGCAGATCAAGTTTAGCGGTGCCATGCCCTACTTCTTCATCGGGTGTAAATAAAATTTTGATCATGCCATGCCTGATCCCGGGATGTGAACTTAAATAATTGGCCATATCCATGATCTCTGCCACACCGGCTTTGTCATCGGCACCCAATAAAGTTAATCCACTGGCAGTAATGATCGGGTAGCCGATATGTTCTTTCAGATAAGGATAGGATACTAAACGAATAACCTGGGTCCGGTCATCCGGCAATACTATATCACTACCATCATACCGTTCATGCAATATCGGTTTTACCCCTGTACCACTGCAATCAGGAGCCGTATCAATATGGCTGCAGAAACAGATTACCGGAACTTTGTCGGTAGTATTGGCCGGTATTGTAGCATACACATACCCATACTCATCGGCTTTGGCATCTGTAAAACCCATTGCCAATAGTTCATTAGCCAATAAATTCGATAACAATTTTTGTTTTTCTGAACTCGGATAGGTATTGCTTTGGGGATTACTCTGCGTATCTATTTGAACATAGCGGAGAAAACGCTCCACTACGGTAAAAGAATAGTTTTTCAACATGCCACGAAATTTACAGCAAGATAAAGCATCCCTGCATGCCAACATATTTGTAAACACCTCTTGCAAATACAGAATTCCTTTTCTATTTTGTTAACTAAACCAAAAAACCCCATATGAAGAAATCAATTATTGGTGCCATCGTAGGTGGATTGCTAATTTTTTTCTGGCAATTTGTTTCATGGACCACACTCGATCTGCACCGCCCTGCGCAGGAATATCATCCAAAGCAGGACTCAATTCTTAGTTATCTCAGTGCCACACTGGAAAAGGATGGCGGATACCTGCTGCCAACCGTACCAAAAGGAACTTCCTTTGAGGAAGCCAATAAAATGGGCGAGCAAATGGTGGGCAAACCATGGGCCTCTGTTCAATACCACAGTTCCTACACTATTACTGCGAACGAAATGTATATGAACATGGTTCGTGGTCTGGTAACCTCCATATTCATGGTATGGTTACTTATTTGGATTATTGCTAAATGGAATAAAATTGGTTTTGTGAATGTTTTACTGGCTTGTCTGTTCACCGGACTGATCGTATTCATTAATGAACCATATGGTAGCTATATCTGGTACAAAATTTTTGATGTGCGAGCGCATCTATTAGATGCCCTTGCCGGCTGGGGTCTCTGCGGTATCTGGCTTGGCTGGTGGATGGGGAGGAAAGGTTATGTTAATAATTAATAATTGAGGTTATAAGTATAAACAGCCTGATGAAATTTCATCGGGCTGTTTGTATTTTAATAACTCCAAACTCCTAACTCCCTAAGGCATAATGATCAAAGGCTTGCTGCCACTGATTTCAACCAGTTCAAGGTCAAAACTAAGGTCTTCGCCGGCCAAAGGATGATTGGCATCCAAAACAACTACTTCTTCTTTCACTTCAACAATTAACACAGGAAAATTCTGGCCCTGTGGATTTGTCATATTCAATTGCATGCCTGCTTCCGGAACCAGATCGGCAGGAAAACGATCTTTTGGAAATTCCATGACCATATCTTCCTGTTTAGGGCCATAGGCCTCATCAGCGGGTATCAGTATGGTCTTCTTTTCTCCAATGATCATTCCGGTAACACCGGCATCAAAACCTGGGATCACCATTCCGCCGCCAACTTCAAATTCCAAAGGCTCTCTGCCTTCCGAAGAATCAAATGTATTACCATCTGTTAATTTACCATGATAATGTACTTTTACAGTATCACCTTTTTTTACTTGTTGCATGTTTGATTTTTGATTTATAAGAAATACCCTTTTCCGGCGCCAAAAGTACAATCCTAAATCAAGAAAGAGCAGGTAATTTTGATTAATTTCACGCTCATAAAGCTCATTATATGAAAAACATTTTTACTATACTGGTTGTACTCCTGGTTAACGGTTCGGTTTTGGCTCAATATCCGATTCCGGCTGCCAATATTTTGCCTGCGGCCTACCGTACCCAGGTTTATCTGCCCCTTTTAAAAGGCAAGCGTGTAGGGGTATTTGCCAATCATACGGCTACTATCGGCCATAAACACCTGGTAGACTCACTGTTTTCACTCGGCATCAATATTACCAAGGCATTTGGCCCGGAACATGGGTTTCGTGGTACAGCGGATGCCGGAGAGAAAATAGACAACTACATTGATGCTGCCACAGGCATTCCGGTGATCTCTTTATACGGAAAAAAAAGAAAACCCTCCGCTGAGGATCTGGCAGATGTAGATATACTGCTTTTCGACATACAGGATGTGGGTACCCGGTTCTATACTTTTATTTCTTCACTCCAGGAATTCATGGAAGTGGCCTTTGAAAACAGCAAACCACTGATTATACTGGACAGGCCAAACCCCAATGGCTTTTATGTGGATGGGCCCGTATTGGATACTGCCTATAAAAGTTTTGTTGGCATGCAGCCCATCCCCACCGTTTATGGGATGACAATGGCCGAATATGCAATGATGATTGCAGGAGAAAGATGGCTCAGCGAAAAGGCCAATAAGAAATATGAATATTATCAACGGGCTCAAAACTCAGCCGATACCGCATTTCATTTTCAGATAATCAAATGCGGCAATTACACGCATAAAAGTAAATATATCCTGCCTGTCAAACCATCCCCCAATATTCCTGATATGGCTTCAGTTTACTGGTATGGCAGTAACTGTTTATTTGAAGGAACTGTATTAAGCGAGGGACGTGGCACGGATCACCCCTTTGTTATTTTTGGACATCCTTCCTTACCAAAGCATTTATACGCATTCACACCCACCAGCCGCGATGGCGCCAAAGAACCCAAACTAAAAGACCAGTTAAGTTATGGATGGAACCTCTTTGGCACAAATGAAGAAACTTTACAAAGGGTTGACAATAAAGTACAGATAAAATACCTGCTGGAAGCATACCGGCTTTTCCCTGATAAGGAAAATTTTTTCATCAAACCCAAAAACGGAAATGCCACCGGTTCTTTTTTCAATAAGTTAGTCGGCAACAGTGAATTGATGGATCAGATTAAAACCGGAAAAACAGAAGCAGAAATCAGGCAAAGCTGGCAACCAAAACTGGCCGTTTTTAAAACTATCCGGAAGAAATATTTATTGTACCCCGATTTTGAATAAGCCGGCAACCCCCATTACTATTACCTTTATTCAATGAATACACCCAACTTGAAAATAATTTTCATGGGTACCCCCGATTTTGCCGTTGCTTCACTGGATGCACTGCTAAAAGCCGGCTGCCATATTGTGGGTGTGGTTACCGCACCTGATAAACCGGCAGGACGTGGGATGAAACTAACAGAAAGCGCCGTAAAAAAATATGCTGTTGAAAAAGGACTTTATATTCTTCAACCCGAAAAACTTAAGAACCCTTTTTTTATTGAAGAACTTCGTTCATTAGAGGCTAACCTTCAAATTGTAGTTGCCTTTCGCATGCTTCCTGAAATTGTTTGGAATATGCCGCCGATGGGTACCATTAACCTGCATGGCTCTTTGTTACCACAATACCGCGGGGCCGCCCCCATTCATTGGGCCGTGATAAATGGAGAAACAGTAACAGGTGTAACTACTTTTAAACTGAAACACGAAATAGATACGGGCGATATCCTTTTACAAAAAAGTATTCCAATAGGTGATGATGAAACCACAGGTGAAGTACATGACAGGATGAAACTTATTGGCGCTCAACTGTTGGTAGAAACGGTGCAAGGTTTGGCTGCAGGAAATCTGCAAAAAATTGATCAGTCATTAATCAGCCCCAACCTGGCGATTCATTTGCATCATGCACCAAAATTATTTACTGAAACCTGCCAGATTAACTGGAATAACCCGGTTAACCGCATTCATAACCTGATTCGTGGCTTATCACCCTTCCCCGGCGCCTTAACGGTATTGGATGGAAAGATTTTAAAAGTGTACCGTAGTAAAAAAGAAAATGCCTCCCATTCTTACCCACCGGGAAAAGTATTGTCTGATGGCAAAACCTTTATCCGGTTCGCTTGTGTTGACGGGTTCATCCATATCCTTGATCTTCAATTAGAAGGAAAGAAAAGAATGCTAACCGAAGATTTTCTCAGGGGGTACCATTGGAATGATATCCCCTAAACATATAGCTACCCGCTTTATAATGCCAGTTGTTGTTTCAGTTCAGCAAACGCCACAACGCCCTGCTTACGCCACACTTCTTTACCATTTTTATAGATAATAAAAACGGGTATGGCATCTACCTTTTGTGCTTTCATCACTTCCAAATCATCACCACCGTCTACCTTCACCAGTTTAAACTGATTGGGTAACTCTTTTTGTAAGCGCTGCAATACGGGTTCCATTTTTTTACAGGGCGGGCACCATTCTGCGCCAAAATCAACCAGTACAACCTGGTTGGATTTAGTAAGCTGGTTATAGTCATCTATACCCATTTGTGTTTTGTCATCAGCCCCCTCCATCGGCCTGCCCTCCAGTTTCCAGGAGGTAAGCCCCCCTTTTAAGTTCTGTACATTAGTAAACCCGTTATTCAAAAGCCATTTTGCAGCAGCAGCGCTCCGAATACCGGACGCGCAATACACGAGTAGCGGTTTGCTTTTATCAAGGTATTTAACACGATCTGCAAATTGTTCCTGGTTCAGCCAATCTGCCTGTAAAGAATTTTTCAGGTGCCCAGACTGGTACTCCCCGGCAGTTCTTACATCCAGTAACTGGGATTGTTGTGCAGCAAGTTTCTTCTCAAATTCAGCAGGTGAGATTTCATCCTGTGACGAAACATTTGCACAGGATAAAAAAGTAAACAAATAAAAAAATAAAAAAACCTTTTTCATATACTTATAAATAATAGTGATGTAATGATTAAAATAGAAAATAACGAAAAAATTTATTCGAAAAAATTAAGGGTAACTGTAAACTTAGCTTCTGTAAAACCCAATGCGGATGCTGCTGCGCTACTCATCCGCAATAACAAACCGGCCCCTCCCCTGGTTTCCTGTAAAGGGCCCAACACCATGGCACAGATACTTTTATTGTCCGAACCCGTAATTCGGACGATTGTCTTTGGAGCCACATCATCTATCAATATATAAAATTTCCTGTCTGTCCAGCCACTGATGGTTTTAAAAGTGGCAGCATCACCGGAACGAAATTGTTGCGACTGCTCTTTGGAATGCTCCGCATAAGCTTCAGCAAAATAACCCTCATCTCCCTCCCTTGGTAGATAGCCAGTTAATTCATCCTGCTTTTTGATGACTGGCTTTACTATCTTTTTGGGTTCGGTAACCACTTTAAAATCCGGTACCGGCATTATAACAGATGGCTGTTCTTTTACTTCCTCTTTTTGCTTTCTTGCTTTTTCTACCTCATTGATATCTGTGTTAACAGGGGTGTTCGAGGTCTTTGCCACTTTAGGTTTTTCGGCAATCATAACAGGGGCCGGTACCCGCATGGATGGAAAAATTTCTGGACTCTTTTTTACCCCGCTATTGGATGAACTTGCCGGATTAGGCTTTGCCGGCATATTCACCATAAAACCTACCTTTACTAACTGACCGTTCTTTAAAACATCACTACTCAATTCGTTCCACTCGCGCAGCAAACTAAGTGGCAGATGATACTCTTTGCTTAATCTGTATAAATTATCCCCTTTCTGTACCTGATGGTATACTGTTGCATAATGATCACTTTTCTGACGGACAAGGTTATCTAAAGATATAGGAATTTTAATGGCGGTACCCTTCGATAAGGAAACAGAGGCATTCAAACTATTATAGGCAGACAGTTTAGCAACTGAAATGCCAAATGCATAACTAATAGTTTGCAAAGATTCTCTGGCATCAGCGCTATACAGTATATACCTGTCTGATAAAGTACCCATAACAATCAGCTTATCCTGGGCTTCAACAGCAATGGCAAAAAAACAGGCAATCAGGCAACACAGTTTTTTCATTTACTTTCCGGTTATAGTAGCGTGAAATTACTCTTTTAATATTCGCCATCCGGCAGGATAATAGTTATTGACGCGGTTGGGTAAAACTTTCACCCATCCCAATGGTAATCCACGATAGTTTACCAGGTTCCAGCCCCTGGATGCATCTCCCACTTCGATATCTTTCCTCCGGAGATATAGTAATGCCTGCTCTTCACTAAGCGGAATAGACTGAAACCATTCCTTTGGCAGTAAGCTAAGCGCCAGTTCATGACCCGGTATAACATCTTTCCCTTTTATCGTACCTAATTCAATGCCTGCCTTTTTAATATACAAACAGTTGGCCATCATCTGAAGGTCGTTAAGCCAGCCTATTGGAAATGCCCTTATCGAATCGGCTTGTTTAAATAAGCTATGGCTTTCGGAAATGGGCATAAATGATTGAATACGCAAATTTTCCTCCTTAGTAATCTTAGGTAACGATTGTTCTTTAAACCTGTATTCTTCCGTAGCGGACAGTTTTTGAAAAATAGCCATAAAAAATCCTTCCCCCTTCAACCGGTTGGGATAGAAACGGTAACCATATGCCTGCTGCAGGGGAGATATGGTTTCTACAATTCCCCATTCGGGATGAATACTGAGCTGCCTGCTTTGCATGCCCATCTCCTTAACCAGCCAGTCTGCAATCGTTTCATCTTCTTCAACCGAATAAGAACAGGTTGAATAAATAAGTATTCCATTTTCCTTTAATGCAGGTAATACATCAGCCAGGATCCTTTGCTGTCGCTGGCTGCAGTGTTGTACAGTATCCATACTCCATTCATGAATGGCATCCGGGTCTTTCCTGAACAAACCACTACCGCTGCAGGGTGCATCAATCACCATCAGATCAAAATAGCCGGGTAATGATTGAAAATGAGAAGGATCGTTATTAGTAACAACTACCTGGTCACTACCCCACTTCGTAATATTCTCAACTAATATAGCTGCTCTTGATTTGATAACTTCATTGGCCACCACTAACCCATCCCTGAAATAGGAAGCTAACAAAGTACTCTTACCGCCGGGTGCCGCACAAAGATCCAATACTTTTTTCCTGGTATCAGTGCCAATACAATCTGTTAACGCATGCCATAAAAACATACTGCTGGCTTCCTGCACATAATACGCGCCCGCATGGAAGGATGGGTCTAAGGTAAATGATGGCCTTTCAGAAAGATAGCGACCATTCGTACACCAGGGAACGCTGCTCATCATCCAGTGCGAATGGTCTGATAATTTAAAAGGATTAAACCTTACAGAGGTAACCTGCTCACCTGTAAGATGCAGTTCCTCAAAAGCTTTACGGTCAAAACCCGCAATATTGGTGAGTGATTGTACTAATTGTGGAGGAAGCAACATTAGTCAAATATAAGGCAGATGAAGGAGATGATTTTTTGTCTGTCATTAGCAGAAGGTCCTTATAATCCTTATAAGATCACTATTGAAAGGCGGCATTTTCAGAAACGAATGGTAAAATGTTGTTTCACTTTATTTTCTTTTCTAAAAAATACCAGTCCAATAAAGAACAGGTCGATACTAAGCGTAACCGCAGGATCATCTTTGATAATCGCCCAGGCCTGTTCCATTTCCCTACTCCAGTGTATATCATCCAAAACCAGTATCGAATATTCTTGCATAGCGGGTAAGAGTTGTTTGAAATACCGAACAGTAGGCTCCAGTCTGTGATTGCCATCAATAAAAACCAGGTCAATCTTAGGCAACCTGTTTACTACCCGTGGTAAGGTATCATCAAAATTGCCCTCTACCAACTCAATGTTTGTGAGCCCCAGTTTATTAAAATTACGTCTGGCTATTGCGGCTACAGATTGGGCGCCCTCCAAGGTTATGATTGTGGCGGCGGCTTTGGCCCAGGCAAGGTAAGCAGTGGTAATACCCAGGGAGCTGCCCAATTCAACAATCGTATCGGGTGAATACCTGTCTACTATCCGAAACAATAATTGACCAAATTTTTTGGGTTTCAATGATGAGTGGGCAATATCACTAACAGCACGTGTATTGGTTTTCTTTACACGTGATCCCGCGCCAAAATCTTCAATAGTTAAGCGTGTTTTATCAATCAATAATAGCTGACGAAGGTTTTCGATGGATTGATAAGCATAAAAATGCCTGTCATCCTGCAAAACATTCGTAATAAAATCAAATACGAAAGGGGAATGCATACCATGCCCGCTCCCATTGGAAGCGGATACATAATATTTTAAATATCTCACACCTAACTGAAGCGGTGAATACATTATACAACCGGGGATTGATACAGAAATTTGTTCAGCAACCAAAGTAACGCATAAGCCGAACACAATACACAAAAATAATCGGGTATCTTATATGTGAGATGAAAAACTGTTCCGGGAATGGACCGGGGAAACTGGGTATCATACGATCAACAAAGCCAAATAAACGCCATCCTTACTTACCTGGCTTTGATTCTCTCCCAAATTTGAAAATGATAGGCATGCGCATGCTTTACATCGGAAGGGAAAGATTCTTCGGAAGTCTTATGCCAGGTACTTTTATCAAGCTCGGGAAAAGAAGTATCCCCTTCCAGTACAGCATCTACTCTTGTCAGGTAAATTTTATCAGCAACCTTTATCGCTTCTTTGTAAATCTGCCCTCCCCCAATAATCATCACGTCTTTATAATTTGCAGCATACGCGGCGTGTATACCTTCTTCCAATGAATGCACAACAGTAGTGCCTTCCGGTTTCCAATCATTTTGACGCGTAATAACTATATTAAATCTGCCTGGCAAAGGTTTCCCCAAAGCCTCAAATGTTTTTCTTCCCATCAATACGGGCATGGCCCAGGTAGCATTCTTAAAAAATTTCATGTCATTCGGCAAATTCCAGAGTAACTGGTTGTTCTTTCCAATGGCATGATTTGTGGAGGCAGCAACTATGAGAGAAATAGACATGTTAAGTGGTAAGTTTTATCAAACCGCTATTGGCGCTTTAATCGATGGATGAGATGTATAATTTTCTAAAGTAAAATCTTCAAACTGAAAACTGAAAATATCTTTTACAGCCGGGTTCAGTTTTATGACCGGCAAAGCAAAAGGCGTTCTGCTCAGTTGCAAATTTGCCTGTTCTATATGATTATTGTATAAATGCACATCACCAAAGCTGTGAACAAAATCGCCGCAAGCCAGGTCACATACCTGTGCCATCATCATGGTTAGTAAAGCATAAGAAGCAATGTTGAAGGGAACACCCAGAAAAACATCTGCACTACGCTGGTACAATTGGCAGCTCAGTTTCCCGTCGGCCACATAAAATTGGAATAGCGAATGACAGGGCATCAGGGCCATTTTTGGCAGCTCTGCTACATTCCAGGCACTAACTATTAAACGCCTGCTATCCGGATTCTTTTTAATCTGGTTTACTACCTCAGCTATCTGGTCGATAGTGTTACCATCAGCGCCTTGCCAGCTCCGCCATTGCTTTCCATACACCGGGCCCAATTCGCCATTAGCATCGGCCCATTCATTCCAGATGTTTACATTATGTTCGTTAAGGTATTTAATATTGGTATCTCCCTGTAAAAACCACAAAAGTTCATACACTATACTCTTCAGGTGTACTTTTTTGGTAGTCACCATCGGAAAGCCATCCTGCAGGTTAAACCGCATCTGGTAACCAAAACAACTGATAGTGCCCGTGCCGGTACGATCCGTTTTTTGTGTCCCATTCTCTATAATATGCCTTAGTAATTGATGATATTGCCGCATACCTGCAAAATACAATTGAAAACGCGTTGAGGGAAAGAATGATTATCACATGGGGAGAATCTGTGAATTGCTATCCCTTTCTGCGGCATAATTCCTTTTTAATTAAGGAGAGTTCCCTACCGGTCTGGCCACTCACACTGCTGTTTTCCTGTGCCCTGCGCATGAGGTAAGGAATTACGTCACGTATCGGACCAAAAGGAAGGTATTTACTTACATTAAAGCCCTCTTTGGCAAGATTGAAGGTAATATTATCACTCATCCCGTATAACTGTGAAAAATGGATATGAGGATGATTATGCGGTAACCCTTTTTTGTCGAGTAATAAAGCCGCATATAGGTTGGTGGCCTCATTATGCGAGGCTACTATTACAGAAATATCTTCAACATGTTCAATACAAAAGGCAAGAGAAGCATCATAATCATTATCTGTAGCGGGCTTGTCAGGTTGAATAGGGCTTTCATACCCCTTATCATAAGCCCTCTCTCTTTCTTTTTCCATATAGGCTCCGCGAACCAGTTTCATACCCAACTTAAACCCCTGTTCCCTCGCAATCTTGTGCGATAGTTTCAGGAAATGTAATCTGTCATGACGATACAATTGTATCGTATTATACACGATCACTTTTTCTTTATTGAATATCTCCATCATTTCCATAGTGAGCCGGTCTACAGGATCCTGAATCCAGCTCTCTTCCGCATCAATCAACACACCAATATTTTTTTCAGCAGCCACTTCGCAAATGGTATACATTCTATCGCGAACCCTATCCCACTCATTTATCTCTTCCTCATGATCGTGAATGCCACTACGAAGCCTGGGAGCCTCATTCAATGTTTGTAATAATCCAAATCTCGCGAGCCCGGTTACTTTAATACTGATAAATGGGATATTAGTTTGTGTTGCCGCATAATTAATCACGCGGATAAACTGTTCTGTTGCCCGATCATAATTATCTTCTCCCTCTTTCCCTTCTACCCCATAATCAAGGATAACCTGCACACCATATTTGCCTAAAATGGCACCAACTTCCGCTGTTTCTTCCAGTGTTTCTCCGCCAACAAATTGTTTAAAAATAGTTTTTCGGATAATACCATGCACCGGCAGCCCGGTTCGCATTACAAAAGGTGTTAACCTTGTACCTATCTGAACAAACCAGGGGAAACCCATGGTATTGAACAGGAATTTTGCTTCCTTCAATTCCTTTGAGGTCTTGTAAGCGAAAGCATTTTCTGTATTATCAAAAGAAATATTCATACTAACAGATGTTCGTTGTGCGAATATCGGTACACGAACGGTAAGAAAAAAAGCTTTTAATGAAAACTGTGAAAATAGTAAGAAAAATTATATAGACGGTGGTTAAAAACCGTAAAACCATCTCACCAACCACCCCACTGGCAGGTTGGTAAACCGGTTAATCCCTATTTACCGACAACCCTTTCGAAATATCCATTTTAATTACCTGACCGGAACTAAGTTCACCGTTTCTGGAAACAACTGGTTATTACACTGGCTTCATTGGCTTTTGCAAGAAATTTGAATAGTATTTGCGATAAATATGGAAATTTGCGCATGACCATTACCCATACCGAGATTTATAAATACACCATTCCCATGGTGCCATTTACTATTGCAACCGGCACCATGCATGCTGCACAGAACCTGTTTATTCGTATACATACCAGTGAAGGGATAACAGGAGTGGGTGAGTGTTCTGCTTTTCCAATGATTGCAGGCGAAACGCAAGCCACCTGTTTTGAAATGGCGAAGGATTTCGCCGCTTTGTGGAAAAACAAAAACACAGATTCTATTGAGGACAGATTAGCTGAGCTGGATTTGTTTACCGCGGGAAATTATACCGCCAAAAGCGCCTTCGATATCGCACTCTACGATATGGCAGCCAAAGCCGCCAATCAACCATTATATCAATTCCTGGGCGGTGAACAAAAAGTCATCGAAAGTGATCTGACTATTGGTATTGACACCCCCGAAAAAATGGCAGCAACCGCTCTATCCTTCAAAGCAAAAGGGGTGAACATTATTAAAGTAAAATTGGGGAAAAATGCCAGGGAGGATATTGAACGCATTCGTCAAATTAGACTGGCCATTGGCAATGATATGCTGCTTAGGATTGATGCCAACCAGGGCTGGAGTTATGATGATGCTGTTATGGCTTTAACCGCACTGGGCGAATTCAATATTCAGTTCTGCGAGCAACCTATGCGTAAATGGAATGATGAATGGTTACCCGCATTGTGCAAATTATCGCCGATCCCCATCATGGCAGATGAAAGTGTATTTACACATCATGATGCTGAACGCCTTATCCGCAATCATGCCTGTGCCTATATCAATATTAAATTTGCCAAAAGTGGTGGTATCCATGAAGCCCTTTTAATTAATGAAGTGTCAGAAAAAAATAAAGTAGCCTGTATGATGGGTGGTATGCTTGAAAGCAGGGTGGCCCTTACTGCCAAAGTACATTTTGCCATGGCTAAGCATAATATCAAATTTTATGACCTGGATACCTGTTTATTGGGTCATCTGGCAGACCCCGTTACAGGTGGCGTTACTTATTCAGGTATGCATTTACAACTTTCTGATGCAATTGGTATTGGCGCGGATGTAGATAACACTTTTCTTAAAAAACTGGAACAGGTAATCATATAATGAGCGTATGACAGCCTTACAATATCTTTATCATTAAATAATTAAAATGGAAGCAAAGAAAGCAAGTGAAAGTTTTGTAGTGATGAATGAAATTGTACTGCCCAATGATACCAATACTTTTGGTAACCTGATGGGGGGGCGATTAATGTATTGGATGGATATCGCGGCAGGAATTGCTGCCGGCAGGCATTGCAATACTCCCAGTATGACAGCTTCTGTAGATAACCTGAGCTTTAAAAATCCTGTTAAGCTGGGCAATGTAGTTCATATTGAAGCCAAAGTTTGCCGTGCATTTCATACATCTATGGAAATCAATATCCGTGTTTGGGGAGAAGACCTTCTGCACCAATATAAATATGAAAGCAATGAAGCTTTCTTCACCTTTGTGGCACTGGATCCTAACGGAAAACCACGTGTAGTACCGCAATTGATCCCTGAAACGGAAGAAGAAAAAAAATTGTTCGACGGGGCATTGAGAAGAAGACAATTACGATTGATATTAGCCGGTAAGATGAAGCCCGATGATGCCAGTGAACTGAAGGCCTTCTTTATAAAAGACTAAATAAAAAATGTTCCGGAAATCCGGAACATTTTTTATTTATCCAGCAGGTGCATGATATGGTGCCTGCTTTTTAACATATAATTTTTGCTTTGCTCTATTGCTTCCATTACCTGGTCCAGTATTTCTTCTACAGGTTGGGTATAATCAATAACCATGGGTTCTTTAAACCTAACAGATAACAATGAGCCCTTTTTCTTAAACACAAGCCCTTTTTTATTAAAGGCACGCCAGAATCCATTTATCACCACAGGAATCACTACCGGCTGGTTGTTTTTAATAATATGCGCCGTTCCTTTTCGTCCCGGAGCAAACGGTTTGGTGGTACCCTGCGGAAAAGTGATTACCCAGCTCTTACCAAGTGCCTGGTTAATTTTATGCGTATCCGATTCATCCCGTACCCTTTCTATATCCTTGCCCTCTGCCCGCCATGTTCTTTTAATAGACAGGGCTCCCGCCAATTTAAATAACCGGCTTACCCAACTTCCGTTCATCGTTTCTTCAGCCGCTACAAAATATATATTCGTAAAAGGGTTCAGCAAATAATAAGGGGTGCCTAACCTATTTTTCTTTCTCCATTTAACCGCACAGAAAATATGAATAAACGCGATCACATCAGCAAAATAAGTTTGATGATTGCTCACAAACAGGACATTCTTTTTGGGCAGATTTTCTAAATGTTCCGTCCCCTCTATCCTGATCTTATTAAACAAAACAAGTCCGGGATAAGTAAATGCTCCTACCACGCCATATACCACTGAACGAACCACTTTAATATACCTGAAACGCTCAATTAATTTCATATCGCAAATTTTAACAAGCCGTGCAAAATAAGGAATGTCATGAAAATCCTGCCTATTATTTAAAAATTTGCCATTTACTGTATAAAATTCAGCCATACTAACAATACATTTGCCACCTGAAACATAGTTTATGCAATTGAATACAGTCATCTTTGATATTGACGGATTACTCATAGACAGTGAACCCTTATGGAATGAAGCTGCCACAGAAGTATTTCGCGATTATGGCATTGAGCTTACAGAAGAGCAATACAGAACTACTACGGGTTTACGCACCAAAGAATTTGTGCAATGGTGGCTTTCCCACTACAAAATAGACAAAACAGTATTTGATAAGGCCGGCAATGCTATTGTAGAAAAAGTGTTGTATAAGATTGAGCAAAAAGGAAAAATCATGCAGGGCGTACCCTATATTTTTGATTTTTTTTACAATAAGCAATGTAAAATAGGTCTGGCTACCTCCTCTCCTCCTGCATTAATTGAACTGGTGGTTGAAATGACAGGCATAAAAGATTATTTACAGGCTACTGCATCTGCCGAAGAGCTTCCTTTCGGAAAACCACACCCCCAGGTATACCTGAACTGTGCATCATTACTAAACAGCTCACCTTCGGAATGCATTTGTTTTGAAGATTCGTTTAATGGATTAATTGCTGCAAAGGCAGCAAGAATGAGCTGTGTAGTAGTTCCGCATTTCGAAGAAATCAAAAACGAGAAATGGGGCGCAGCAAATCTGAAATTATCCTCTCTTAAAAATTTCGATGAACTGCATTTCAACTTACTCAATTCCTGATTACTAAAAATCCAATCAATATACCCGGTACTTACAACAAAAAAAGGCCCCACTAAGAAGTGGGGCCCTTTCATATCAATCATATCTAAGATCAGAAAATCTGCGATAAAGATTATTTGCTTTTCAGGTTTGGATGCGGAGCAGGAACAGTATTTGGTCCTTCTTCGGTTGTTCCCTGAAGATCAACGGTATTGGCATCGCCATCCTGCGCATATACAAATAACAATCTGCTTTCAGAGATACCCTGTTTTTCAACTAAGTATTTAATAACTGCATTTACCCTTTCCCAACTCAACTGTTGAGCAGATTTGCTGGAGGTACCATATCCGATAACTTTTACTTTACAGTTTGGATTGGCTTTAATTTTATCAGCAGCGCTGGCTAATACAGCCTGGGCAGCTTTAGACAGTTTAGCATTATTTTTAAACTGAATACTTGGCAAATTACCAACAACACATTCGTTTTTCTCAGCGGGTTTCCAGTTAGCCAATACATCTTTGATTTCTTTGCAACAAGCTGGCTCAGGACAAGTACCTACACCATCATTGTTTACAGGGAAACATGATTTTTGAGTTAATACTTCCTTGTCTTTGAAATCAGGTACACCATCACCATCGGTATCTTTAGAAACACCATGGCTATCAACCGGGGCGCCTTTGGGAGAATTTGGCTCCAGGTCAAACTGGTCTGTTACACCGTCAGTATCAGCATCCGGTAAAACCACCTTAGGCATTTTCATATGCTTAGGTGAGTTCAACTCATTGTAAACAAAATTGTTTGGATTGATCCACCAAAGTGGCTCAACTCTTTTAGCGGAATTGCCGATATTAACATTCAATCTTACACTGGTAAAAGAAAGGTAATCATTGCTGTTACCCTCTTTCCAGGCATCCAGGTAATCATATCCCGGGGCACTAAATGTATATTTCTGTTCAAAAGCAAGATTGTACTTATTGCTTAATTTAAAGGCAATACCCGCACCCAGATCCAGTCCATGGAACAAGGCATAAGAGTAACGGTTGTTGTATTTGCTTCCAGCAAAAGTAGTGATGGTACCAGACTGGTGATTAGCGCCATTTGGCAGAACCTGGCCATAAAATATAGAATAGCCGCCCGGTTGAGCTCCACCCGGATTCTTATACATAATACGGGATGCATTCAGGCTATACCCTCCCAATACATAAACATTGGTTTTAGGATTCCCCCGGTAATGACTGATTGAATTCAGTGAGGCCAGAACATCAATACTCAACTGGTGCGTAGTACCTTTGTATGCTCTCTGTCCTACACCGGTTCCATATGCATTGGGCGTTCCGGAATTCAATTGGCTGGTTAAACCGGTTCTAATAGAAAATACATTGGTCAATGCTTTTCGCAAAGTAATGGTACCGCCAAATCCTGTTTTAGCTTTAACATCCCCTACTACAGATGATAAACCGGCTCCAAAGCCAAGCTCCCACTGGTTGCGTGGCTGTGCGGGATAAGGATACTGGTTATTCAGGAACTCATTGTGTTGAGGTAAATTTTTTACTGAAACTTTAGAAGTATCCTTCCAGTCCCAACCCCAATCTGTTTGTGCCATACCCACCGACTGTATCAGAACGATGAGTGCGGCCACTAAAATGTACTTTTTGCTTGCCATAAGTGATAATTATTAATAAAAATGATAATTTATAAACAGAAACATGACAAAATTATACATTATGAGGGAATTGTACAATTTTTATATGCATTATATTATTACGGTAAATTCATAGGAAAGACCGCAGTAAATCAATTAACGCTGCTTCTATGTAACTTATTGCCCATATCAATACTATATTGCAGCATATTTAACCCATGAACTTAGCAAGAAAGGTTATATCCGAAGAGCTTATCCAGTTTGAATTGCACTTTAAAGAGGCCGTTAAAAGCAGAATTTCTTTGCTTGACCGGATTATGCAATATATTGTTAAACGTAAGGGAAAGCAGATGAGGCCCATGTTTGTGCTGTTATGCGCCAAACTGGGAGGGAGGATTAATGAAAGCACTTATCGGGCGGCCTCCCTGGTTGAACTCGTACATACCGCCACCCTGGTACATGATGATGTGGTGGATGATTCCATGGAAAGAAGGGGATTTTTCTCTGTAAATGCCCTATGGAAAAACAAGATCGCCATACTGGTTGGCGACTATCTTTTATCGAAGGGTTTGCTGCTTTCTTTAACCAATAAAGATCACCTGGTTCTGGAAATATTAACAGAAGCTTTTAAATTGATGAGTGAAGGAGAGCTCCTTCAATTCGAAAAATCAAGAAAACTCAACCTGAAAGAAGATGTCTATTATGATATCATCAAAGGCAAAACGGCTTCCTTACTGGCATCTGCCTGTGCTGCGGGAGCGTCTACTACTTTTGAGGGTCCGGAAAAGGTTGAAAAACTCAAAAAATTCGGAGAAAAAGTAGGTATGGCTTTCCAGATCAAAGATGACCTTTTTGATTATGGCTCCGGCAATATTGGCAAACCCACCGGCAACGATATCAAAGAAAAAAAGTTAACACTTCCATTAATTTATACGCTCAATAACTGCCCTCCCCAAACCAGGCGGAAACTCATTTACATTGTAAAAAATGAGAATACCCAAAAAGACAAGGTTAGTTTTTTACTGGAAAAAGTAAATGAATATGGCGGCATACAATATGCTACAGAAAAAATGAATTCATTCAGGGATGAGGCCCTGAACATTTTATATGAGTTTCCCGACTCAGACGTAAGAAAGGCATTGGAAGAATTGGTTCGTTATACTACCGACCGAACGTATTGATGCAAAAAAGATGGAACATATTACCGGTACGGGAAACAAATATCGATAGCCTGCAGGAATCCCTTAAAATAAACCGAACGCTTTGCAATATCCTTACACAGCGCGGTATTGACGATTATGAAAAAGCCAAACACTATTTTCGCCCCCAACTAACAGACCTTCATGATCCATGGTTGATGAAAGACATGGACAAAGCTGTTAACAGAATTGTTCTGGCATTTGAGCAACAGGAAAAAATTTTAGTTTTCGGCGATTATGATGTGGATGGCACCACCTCTGTAGCCAGTCTATACCAGTTCATTCATCAGCTATACAGTGAAACAGACTTTTATATTCCACACCGCTATCGCGAAGGGTATGGTATTTCAAAAATGGGTATCGACTTTGCCAAAGAAAATGGTTTCACACTAATCATATCATTGGATTGCGGTATCAAATCATTTGAGCTGATCCGTTATGCAAAAACATTGGGTATTGATTTTATTGTATGCGACCACCATTTACCTGATAAAGAGCTACCCCCCGCAGTTGCCATACTCAATGCCAAACAAATTGATTGTCTTTACCCTTTTAAAGAGTTATGCGGTTGTGGTGTAGGTTTTAAACTAATGATGGCCCTCTCAGATAAACTTGGGCTGCCCAACAGCGCTTACCTGGAATATCTTGACCTGGTAGCAACCGCTATCGCGGCAGATATAGTACCCATTACAGGCGAAAACAGGGTACTAGTTTTTTATGGTTTACAAAAAGTTAATGCAAACCCCAGCCCTGGCATAAAAGCCCTGATGCAATTAGCCGGGGTACAGAAACAAATGAACATTAGTAATCTCGTTTTTGTTATCGCACCCAGGATAAATGCTGCCGGAAGAATGGATGATGCACGCAAAGCGGTACAACTTTTTATTGAAAAAGATGATAAAAAGGCACTGGCATTTGCTGAAATGTTGCACAGCGATAACCTGGATCGCCGCGAAGCGGATAGCTGTATCACTGATGAAGCAATGGCACTAATAGCCGCTGATCCGAACGCCTTTAACCGCAAAACAACCGTTGTATTCCAGGAACACTGGCACAAAGGTGTAGTGGGTATTGTTGCCAGCAGGTTGATAGAAGCCTATTACCGTCCAACTATTGTTCTAACCAGCAGTGGTGATATGGTAGCTGGCAGCGCCAGAAGCGTAGCTGGTTTTAATTTATACGAAGCCATTCATGCCTGCCGCGAACATCTTTTAGGCTATGGCGGACATTTTGCCGCCGCAGGAATGACACTGCTTCCGGAAAATGTGCAGGCTTTCTCTGATGCCTTCGAAAAAGAAGTTAGCAGGCTTATTACGGATGATCAGCTAATACCAGAGATTATTATTGATGCAGCCATCAGTTTTACTGAAATCACCCAATCATTCTTTAGTATCCTCACACAGATGGAGCCCTTTGGCCCGGAAAATATGCGACCTGTATTTATTGCAAGAAAAGTAAAGGATACCGGCTTTTCTAAAATCGTAAAAGAACAGCATATCCGGTTTGTACTCAAACAAAATAATATTACCCTAACCGGTATTGGTTTTAATATGGCCGATAAATTTCATTTCTTATCATCTCAACAACCCATGGATATTGTGTTTACCATTGATGAAAATGAATGGAATGGCGAGAAAAATTTACAGTTAAAGATGATTGATCTGCGACTGGCAACAGATGCCTGTAATGCCTGATACATTTTTAATCCAATGACCTTTCCGGCCATACCTACTTCACAAAAAAAGCTGCTCACCTAAAAGATAAGCAGCTCCAGCTATAGGTTGTGATCACATGTCTAAGTCTTTCTTCTCCCCCTGCAATAACTCAACACTACGGTTAATGAAACTGGTTAATTCCGCGCCTTTCAATAAGCCCTGTGACAGCAGCGCCAAATCAGCCAGGTTTCTCACCTGTTTACTTTGCACTTCCGTATTGGCCTCTTTCAGTAATGTTTGATAAATGGGATGATTACCATTAACCGTTAAAGTAACCTCATCCGGCATTTGTGCATAAAAGGCAGTCATCCCACCGCCCGCTGCACCCATATCTTTCATACGACGCATAAACTCCGGCCTCGTTGCCACTACAGGCGCCGATTCCGGGCTCAACCCTTTGATCTCAGTAGTTACATGCAAGTCTGCAATCTGAAGCGTAAATAATTCTTTCAGTTTCCCTTCTTCCTCTTTATTCAATATACTCTCATTGCTTTCCTGTTTGTCTACCAGGTTGTCTACAATGTCCGCATCTACCCGCACAAATGTCACATTCTCCCATTTCATTTCCATGGTATTGATAAATGCCGCATCTACCAGTGTTTCCATTTTTATAACAGTATATCCTTTGCTTGTACAAGCCTGAATATACGCGTCCTGCTGTACAGGATTGGTAGCGTATAATATTACCTGCTTACCCTCTTTATTCTTCTGTAGTGTTTCTGTAACCGTCTTGTATTCCTCCAGGGTATGAAATTTACCCGCGGTATCCTCCATCACCAGAAACTTATTGGCTTTTTCCAAAAATTTATCATCCGTCATCATACCATATTTCACAAACAACCCAAGGCTTTCCCATTTTTCTTCCAGGGAACTTCTGTCATTGCGAAAAATTTCGTCAAGCTTGTCAGCTACTTTTTTGGTTATATGGGCATTTATTTTTTTCACATTGGGGTCGCCCTGTAAATAACTACGGCTAACATTCAATGGAATATCCGGGCTATCTATCACACCCTGCAATAGCATTAAGAATTCCGGAACAATATCTTTTACTTCATCCGTTACAAATACCTGGTTGCAGTAGAGTTGAATTTTATCTTTCTGTATCTCATAACTCTGTTTGATCTTAGGAAAATACAGCACACCCGTAAGATTAAAAGGATAATCTACATTTAAGTGAATCCAGAAAAGCGGCGTTTCGTTGTAAGGATATAATTCCTTATAAAATTTCTCGTAATCTTCCTTAGTAAGATCAGCAGGCTTTTTAATCCAGATCGGATCGGTATTATTGATTGATTTTTCTCCTTCCTCTTTCTTCTCACCTGCTTCAGAAAAAAAGATGGACACAGGTAAAAATTTACAGAACCTATCCAGAATGCTTTTAATTCTTCCTGCTTCTAAAAATTCTTTACTTTCCTCATTAATATGTAATACAATCTTGGTTCCACGCTCTGCATAATCAACATCATACAATTCAAATTCCGGGCTACCATCGCAACTCCAGTAAACACCACTACTTTCTTTATGGCTTTTTGAAAAAATTTCTACTTTATCACTTACCATAAATGAGCTGTAAAAACCCAAACCAAAATGCCCGATAATATTGGCATCCTTGTATTTTTCCATGAATTCTTCAGCGCCACTGAACGCCACCTGGTTAATGTATTTATCAACTTCCTCACCCGTCATACCCACCCCACGGTCAATAATACTCAGTGTCTTTTCCTTGGCATCTAATACCACGTCTATCCGAATTTCGCCCAGGTCACCTTTAGCTTCACCAATAGAAGAAAGGGTTTTTAGCTTTTGAGATGCGTCTACCGCGTTACTTACCAACTCCCGTAAAAAGATCTCATGATCACTGTACAGAAATTTTTTAATGATCGGAAATATGTTTTCAGTCTGAACCCTTATCTGGCCTTTTTGCATAGTAAGTATTTTAGTTGCCACTGAACAAAGAAAATACCAAATACTGTTTTGCTGACAGGATGGCAATCAATTTACCCGTCTTTAGCACTTATTCGCCTTTTGACAGGAAAATTTTTCAGATAGCTCAATTACCCACAATTCTGACATTGTCTAACTGGAAGCTGGTGGTACGCTTATCCACCGGCGTTACAGGATCTGCCCCCTCATAACGAAAAGCTATATAAGCCTTGCCGGAAAAACTGTTCAGGCTGATATTACCAGATGGCAACCAATCCTTTGAAAAGCCTGAAACAGAACCCTTCGAAATACCAGCTTTCAATAATATCCATTTCGCCTTCCAGGGAGTATTGCCGCCATCGTAGTTGGTAGAGGCAAATACCTGCAAAGTTGCCCCATTATCAAAACCATCTTTGGTTTGGAAACTTAGTACTTCATTAACGGTACCGGTTAAACTGAAAGAAGGGGTGATTAGCCAGGAAACCATGGCTGGTTGATTACTGGCAAAAGCAGTCAGTTCTGCATATTTATTATTACTTGCCAATTTACCCTGGTATAATTTATTCCCGCTTTCAGCGATATTTTTCCAGCCAGGCAATAGCAGATCCGCATTGGAGGAACTACTTTCAAAATCTTCACCAAGCAATAGTTTTACGCCGGGAGATATACACCTGGGTCCATTCATTTGTACATCAGCAGTATCCCGTATCAGTAACTGTTTTTCTGATTTGAAAACACTGAAAACCGCGGTGATCTTACCATTACCCCTCGGTGTTTTTACATTGGCAAAATCGGCAAAACCACCGGTACGTAAATAAATACTGCCGCCGCCGCAAACTTTTAAAACCCTGTTGGCAGATTGCTTATTAAGGGCATCCGCATAAAATTTACCGGTATCAGCTATTGAAAATTCAACGTCTTTTATGGTTACCAAACAACTTTGCAGAGAATCAGTTAACTCATCCAACCTAACCTGTTTTGGAAGAACCATATTATTTACACTCATCTTTACCAGGTACCGGCTAAACATGGGAACAAGTATCGGTGTCAGCTCCGGATAAACAGGGTCCGACCTGTCTACACCTGCCCCCAATTGTAATAGACCCGCATAGTCGCCCAACCAAAGCCCTTTCAGTTTTATCGCCAATTTTCTTCCTGCCGGATAATCAGTATACAGGCCCGATGCATCCAATCGAACAGTAATACCAGCGGTACTATCCTGCAATACAAGGGATTTATAAAAATTATCTTTTCTGTCATCCGCTATTACAATTCCAACGATAATAATATCATCCAATACCTGCTCAAAATTACCCGGAAAATGCATGCTCCGCAAATTACTGATGGGCCAATTCGATTGTATGTTGGGGCCAGTATATTCCGGTGGTGCATCAAATTGCTTGTTACAGGAAATACCAGGCAGCAGCATGATTAATACTACTGTAAAATGGATGAATGGTTTTTTAGTATAGTTACCGGACAGGTTATAAAAAATCATAATCGGATGGTTAGGTTAGCAGAAAAATTTAATCCCATAGCATAAAAATATTTAGGTGGAAATTTGTCGGGGTTTTTTGATTCGGCATCAAACCTTAATTGTTCATACCCGCCAGAAATGATCTGCCGGTTATCAAGTAGGTTATTGATACTGATATTGAGTAGCAGGGTTTTACTGTTTTTTGACCCAAAGAATTTAGTTCTTACAGAAGATCCCGCAGAAAAGTCTATCGTAGATTGAACAGGAAGCATCGTTTGTTTGATCATCCGGTTCCATTGATCGCTGCCGGCAACAATATTTTCTAAAGCGCTATAAGTTCTGCGCAGCGGATTATACTCAAGCCATTGTTGCCTGAATAAGTTCGCGGTCAGGTTGCAATATATAAATCCGGATGGCTGATAACGAATACCCAGTCCATAGGCTTCCTGGGGAGTACTGCCTACCCGAAAATTTTGCGAATAAATCAGGTTCCGCTCCAATACCTGGGCATCATTATCTGCAGTAACCGTAACCTGCTGCCGGCTGTTATCATAAAAACGCCCTATACACGCAACCGTTTCAATACTGAGCTTCGCGGATAATTTTAACTGCATACCCATCTCAATTCCCACGTGCAGTTTCTGAATTCCAAATAAAGCATAATTCACAAAATTCCGATACCCGTCATGATAAAAAGTCATAACATTCATACCATCTGAAAAATGGGTATAATAGCCACTGAGCCTGAGTTTAACCGAAGGGCTGTTCCAGACAAAGCCCGATTCAAGAGAAACTATTTTTTTGTTTACGATGGATTCCTGTTCGGTATCCCTTGTTCTGGGAGAAATAAATACATCATCAAACAATGGTGCTTTGGTAAGTACCGCAGCATGGAGGTATACATATTTTCGGCCATTAATTTTATAAACAATGCCGGCTTTACATGCATAGTTGGTAAACTCTACCGGGCGTGATCTGCCAAATGACTGGTCGGGGAATAGCCCGTTACGCATATACCCATCCCGCTGATAATAAGTATAATTTAATGCCAGGGCAGCAAAATAATCAGTCCGCTTATCAGACCCTGAAATCTGTAACCAACCGTCTGCCCGTTGTGTGTTCACTGAATAATGATACCCATACACATCACCGGTATATAATAGGCTGTTTGGTCTGTTAAGATCATTTTGTATCACATTTTCATTATTGGGAAAATCCCTTTCTGCAAACTGGTTACGGTCAAGAAAATATTCGCCCCCCAACAGGTCATTTATTTTTTTGAAAAAACAACTCTGTTGTAATTGCAAGCCGGCCCCACAGGCCATTGAAAAAACGGGGTTCAGTCTCGTATTAAAAACAGTGGTCAGTTCTATCCGTTTAATACCGGTAACCCGCTCAGCCAGCAAATAATGCGAGCGCAGACCCGTACGCGAATTTCCAAGTATACCATCCACGTTCATCGTAGTTTCCAAACTGTTTCTGTTTACCTCATATAAATGATCCCAGTTAACCTGCCGCAATCGTTCATCGTTAGAGAGCGATTCAATTACTTGCATTCGCACCAGAGAATCTGTTTGATAACTGGGTAAATACCTGTAATAATCGGGCCTGGGGTCTGGCGCATTAAACCAATCCAGTGCCGTATTGGTTTTTTTTCCAAAAGTGCCTCCCAAAGACGTTATCCAGGTACTGTTATTATTTAGTTGGTAATCATGGGTGATGATCAGCACAGGAAGATGGGCGCGGGCAATATTTGCATTTCGGATGCTGCCCGACTGGTAGCCCCAAAATGGATTGTAAAAATGAGTGCTGGCCAGTGAAGCCGATTCCTGCAGGATGGCTCCCTGCCTGCCACTGACTGATGATGAACCAAAAATAAGCAGTGATAGTAAATGTTGTGTATTGATTCGTTTATCTACTCCCAAAAAATAACTGCCACCACTATAACCGGTACCTGGCATATATCCATTTTTAGCGGCGCGCCAACTTGCCGAGAAACTATAGGCCCAACCTTTTGCATTCAGTCCCCTGCTGCCTGTAAACATCCATCGATGCGTAAAACTTCGGTTAGAAAAAGCATAGCTGAATTGATGCTGTACCCATTGTTTAGAAGCACGCATATCAATAGCAGTTGTATTACCGGTATTACCAAAGCCCAGTTCGCTGCTTCGTAAACCCAGCCAGCTTTGTGTATTTCTGGTAACATCGTTTAATCCGGTCCATACACTCCATTGTGTGATACCATCATCAGGATTGTTCATCGATATGCCATTGATCTTTGTTTCGGAAAACGCGGCATCATATCCACGCAAACGAAATCGAACGGTGTTGAAATGGAAGGCAGCCATACCCACTACTATATCACGATTCGCAAAAAGCAGGGAAGGCATAAAAGATACAGGCTGATCTGTTCGCTCCTGGTCACTCACCGCAATCACCGGAAGATCATACACCATATCATCAGCCAACTGCGCGGCCATAGCGCTGTCGGTAAATTTATTTTTTTGTATTTTTTTTAATGGCATTGTTTGCGACAGGGCATCCGGCAGCACGCATAGCAAAGCTAATAGCCAGCATAGTTTCAGCATAACGATAGGTTTTGATCAATAAATGTTCAGGGGGGAGAAAACAGTGTAGCGTAACAAACAGGGTATAAAAATAATGACTGCTTTTTGTAAAACAATAGCCTGGTACATTTTTGCGGTAAATACGCTATCAAAATAATTTTTATCACGGTAAGTTTGAGGATCACTTGTTTATTAAAAAAATGACGAATGGCAACCTTTATGAAAAACCTGTTACTCATTTTTCTTCCATTACTTTCCTCACATTTCATCTATGCGCAGGAGAAAAATTACAAAGTGTGTATAGTAGCTTTTTATAACCTTGAAAACCTGTACGACACGATGAATAACCCTTTAGTGAATGATGAGGATTTTACACCTCTGGGGAACAAGCATTATACCGGTGATATTTATACGGACAAATTGAATAAACTGGCAACGGTAATCAGTTTGATCGGAAAAGACATATCCCCTGGGGGCCCTGCCCTGCTGGGTGTTGCAGAAATAGAAAATGATACCGTATTAAATGATCTTGTGCATCATCCTTTACTTAAACACCGAAAGTATCAACAGATTCATTTTAATTCAAAAGATATTCGCGGCATTGATGTGGCGCTTTTATATCATCCCAAATTATTTTTGCCTGAAAATGCGGAAACACTATTTGTTCAGCTTCCCGGCAACAGTAAGGAAGCTTATTTTACAAGAGATATTCTGTATGTGAAAGGAATGCTGGCAGGAGAAACGGTTCATATATATGTAAATCACTGGCCCAGCCGGAGGGGTGGAGAGGAAAGAAGTTCCCCTGCAAGAGAAGCGGCCGCGACTGTTTGCAAAAAACATGTAACGGCCGTTTTGAAAAAAGATCCCCATGCCAAAATCATTATTATGGGTGATCTCAATGATGACCCCGATAGCCCGAGTATTACAGAAGTTCTTAAAGCAAAAGGTAAAATAACAGATACCCATTCCGGGGAACTGTTTAATCCCTGGGCCGAATTATACGCTTCCGGTATTGGTACCCTGGCTAACCGGGATAGTTGGGGATTATTCGACCAGATCATCCTCTCCCATGCCTGGCTTAACAGGCAACAGGAGGGACTGTTTTATCAGCAACAGGGCATTTTTAACTGGAGTTTTATGAGAGAGAACTCCGGCAGATACAAAGGCTACCCCATGCGCACCTGGGATGGCAATACCTACCGCGGCGGCTACAGCGACCACTTCCCCACCTATATCGTATTATTAAAAAAATTAAAATGATTACTATTTTAACCTAAAAAAATGCTTTTCCCCCAAAAAAAAGCCAACTTCTAACTCCAAACCCCAAACTTCTAACTTCTTTCCCCTTACCTTTGCAGCCCCAAATCTGTTTTGGCAGATTCCCGCCTACAGCGTGGTCCATTGGGAGAAACCAAATTTAAACCCTAAAAATTCAGGTAATGAACAATTACGAATTAATGGTGATTTTTACTCCGGTACTGTCAGAAGAAGACTTTAAAGCTTCTCAGAAAAAGTATGCCGACCTGATTGCAGAATTAGGTGGCGCTACTATACACAGTAACCCATGGGGATTAAAATCACTTGCCTACCCTATCCAGAAAAAGACAACCGGTATTTACTGGGTGTTTGAATTTACTGGTCCTGCCACCCTTAATGAAAAGCTGAAGATCCAGCTGTTGCGCGATGAGCAGGTTATGCGCCACATGATTACCCGTCTCGATAAATACGCCGTCGAGTACAACCATGTTAAAAGGAATGGCGGATTCGCAATGCAGGATAAAATCGAAGCTTAATCATGGCAAAGAATGAAATCAAATACCTGACGGCCATCAAACAGGAGAAGCCCCGCAAAAAATTCTGCCGCTTCAAAAAATATGGCATTAAATACGTTGACTATAAAGACATTGATTTCCTGAAGAAATTCATCAACGAACAGGGTAAATTATTACCTCGCCGTTTATCAGGTAACTCTCTGAAATACCAGCGTAAAGTACAGGACGCGGTTAAGAAAGCACGTCAGATGGCTTTGTTACCCTACGTAACCGATTTATTGAAATAGTATTAGTAACCTTCCCTAATCCCGCCCGGCGCGGGAGACAGTCTTTAAACACGATGACTGGGCTCTTGGGACTAAACATTAAAACATGCAAGTCATTTTAATTCAAGACGTGGATAACCTGGGTGGCCGCAATGAGTTGGTAACCGTAAAGAATGGGTATGCGCGCAACTACCTGATACCGCACAAATTTGCAGTAGAGGCCAATCCATCCAACCTGAAACAACAGGAAGAACGCCTGAAAGTTAAGACCAAGAAAGAAGCGGCCATGCTTGCTCAACTTAATAAAGTTATTGAAGTATTAAAATCTTCTCCTGTTACCATCGGTGCTAAAACCGGTACCAGCGGAAAGATCTTTGGTAGCGTTACTTCTTTACAGATTACCCGTGCGATCCGCGACCAGAAAGGTTACGAAATTGACCGCAAGCGTATCTCTATCATTGAAGAAGTGAAAGAACTGGGTATACACAAAGCTTCTATTGATTTTGGTAACGGTAATACCATAGAAATTGATTTTGACGTAGTAGCTGAATAAGCGATTACCCTTATTATACTGAAAGCCTGTTCTACTGAACGGGCTTTTTTGTTTTCCGTCTGGTAAATACTCATACCAACATTCTGTATTGCGTGTTCGGTATTCGATATTATCTTCCCGGGAGATAATATAAAAATAATACTATAAATCCCGAAAATACCTATCTTCGGTGGTCCAATGGCAGTTCTTCCATTTTCCAGAAGGTTTTTTACGTAAATGCTTCGGGTTTTTTGGTTACTGTTTATCCATTGGTTTTTGATCATTTAATTTTTTTTAGAACATGAACATTTACGTTGGAAATCTAAACTGGAGTATGACCAGTGAAGATCTGCAAAACCTTTTTGCACCCTATGGCGAAGTAACCAGCGCCAAAATTGTTACCGACAAATTCAATAACGACCGCAGCAAAGGTTTCGGTTTTGTTGAGATGGCTGATGATGAAGCAGCCCGTACAGCTATTGCGGCTTTGCATGATACAGATGTATCTGCCCGTAAGATTGTTGTTAACGAATCTACCCCACGCCCAGAAGGCGAAAGAGGCGGCTTCAAAAAGAAGAGCTTTGGTGGCGGCGGCGGCGGCGGAAGTCGTGGCGGTTATGGCGGCGGCGGAAGTCGTGGCGGTAGCGGCGGCGGTGGCGGATACAATCGCGACCGTGGTAGCAATGGCAATAGCGGTGGTGGCGGTGGATATAACAGGTATTAATATCCCCACACAAACAAAATTAAACCAATCCAAGTCCGGCAACTCTGCCGGACTTTTTTATGCACCATATATTTTCCCCTCCTTTCCAAAGGAGGGGACCTATTTATAATAAGACGCGGTCTTATTATAAATCAGGGGGTGGTTATACAATACAGGTATTTATTATATTTGATCTATGAAATCCTCCATTATAAACTCACCCATAGCCGGCTGTATGCGCTGGGGCACCTGGGGCGCCAACTTTACAACAGCTCAATACCAACAGATGATTGAGTCTTGTATCGAATATGGCATCCATAGTTTTGACCATGCGGATATTTATGGTGATTATACAACAGAGGCCGAATTTGGCGAGGCCCTGAAAGAAGCGCCCTCATTAAGACAGCATATAAAGCTGATTACCAAGTGTGGTATACAAATGTTAACGCCCAACCGGCCTGAACATACTATCAAATCCTATAATACCTCAAAAGAACATATCATCCGTTCTGCGGAAAGATCCTTAGAAAATTTGGGAACCGATTACCTGGATGTTTTACTCATACACAGGCCGGATACCTTGTTGAACCCGGGTGAAGTAGCGGAAGCGGTTGAAGAATTAAAACAGCAGGGCAAGATAGTATCATTCGGGGTCTCCAACTTTTTACCACATCAAACAAACCTGCTGAATACGTATACTGAAATCGATTATAACCAGGTAGAAATTTCCATTATCCATCTCAATGCTTTTGAAGATGGCACTTTGGAAAATTGTATGCAACATAAAATCATCCCCATGGCCTGGGCGCCTATGGGTGGGGGATTATTTACAGATGATGATCACCCCCACTTCAGGGCTATCACAGCCACTGCTAATGAACTGGCCAAAAAATACCATACCGGGTTGAATGAAATTTTATTAGCCTGGTTGCATACCCATCCTTCGGGCATACAAACTGTAATTGGTACAACCAGGATAGAAAGATTAGTGCTGGCAAAAGCAGCAGCAGCCATCAGGCTGGAGAGAGCAGATTGGTACAGGCTGTTGCAGGCGTCAAAAGGGGAAGAAGTTGCCTGAAAGGCAATAAAAAACCCAACCAGTATAAACTGATTGGGTTATAATAAATATGGCAGCTACCTACTCTCCCGGCTTAACGCGAGTACCATCGGCCATGGGGGACTTAACTTCTCTGTTCGGAATGGGAAGAGGTGAACACCCCCGGCTAAACCACCATAAGATCTTCATAAGTTAAAAGTTAGGAGTTAGAAGTTAGGAATGAAAAACACTGATAACTTAGAACGTACTACTTACAACTTAAATAAGTTACATATTGGGAAGCTAATGAATGATAAGAAAAAAAATAAAGCTTACGGGCAATTAGTACTACTTGGCTTCGCTGTTACCAGCCTTACACCTATAGCCTATCAACGTCATAGTCTTTGACGACCCTTAAAAGTAAACTCATCTTGTGGAAGGTTTCACGCTTAGATGCTTTCAGCGTTTATCCTTGCCGTGCGTAGCTACTCTGCATTGCACCTGGCGGCACAACAGATACACCAGCGGCACGTACAACCCGGTCCTCTCGTACTAAGGTCATGTCCACTCAATTTACTAGCGCCCACCACAGATAGGGACCGAACTGTCTTGCGACGTTCTGAACCCAGTTCACGTGCCACTTTAATCGGCGAACAGCCGAACCCTTGGGACCTTCTCCAGCCCCAGGATGTGACGAACCGACATCGAGGTGCCAAACCTTACCGTCGATATGAGCTCTTGGGTAAGATCAGCCTGTTATCCCCGGAGTACCTTTTATCCTTTGAGCGATGTCCCTTCCATACAGAAACACCGGATCACTTTAGCCAGCTTTCGCTCCTGCTCGACGTGTTTGTCTCACAGTCAAGCACCCTTTTACTAATGCGCTCTTCGTACGATTACCAACCGTACTGAGGGTACCTTTGCGAGCCTCCGTTACTTTTTAGGAGGCGACCACCCCAGTCAAACTACCCACCATGCAATGTCCCCCGCAAGGGGTTAGGTTCTAAGCAACAAAAGGTTGGTATTTCAACGATGACTCCACAACACCTGGCGATGCTGCTTCAAAGTCTCCCAACTATCCTACACATTTGTGGCTCAAAATCAATGCAAAGTTGTAGTGAAGGTTCACGGGGTCTTTCCGTCCCGTGGCGGGTAACCGGCATCTTCACCGATACTACAATTTCACCGGGCTCGTGGAGGAGACAGTGTTCAACTCATTAGACCATTCGTGCAGGTCGGAACTTACCCGACAAGGAATTTCGCTACCTTAGGACCGTTATAGTTACGGCCGCCGTTTACTGGGGCTTCAGTCAGGAGCTTTGGCTTGCGCCGAACACCCTTCCTTAACCTTCCAGCACCGGGCAGGTTTCAGGCTCTATACGTCAACTTACGTTTTTGCAGGGCCCTGTGTTTTTGTTAAACAGTTGGTTGAACCATTTTACTGTGACCGCATTACTGCGGTACGCTTTATCCCGAAGTTACAGCGTTAATTTGCCTAGTTCCTTCTCCACGGCTCACCCGAGCGCGTTAGAATACTCATCCCGTCTACCTGTGTCGGATTCCGGTACTGGCTGCTATGCTCGCTTTTCTTGGCAGGGATTTTATGATTTCGCTTTGTCCGAAGACTCCACTCAGGCGTACACTTCCGTCCGTACGCAACCACCACGTCCCTGCGTCACTTTTAATGCATAGCAGGTGAAGGAATATTAACCTTCTTTCCATCAGATACCCCTTTCGGGTTTTCCTAAGGACCAGACTAACCCTGATCCGATTAACGTTGATCAGGAAACCTTAGACTTTTCGCGTTAAAGTTTTTCACTTTAATTATCGTTACTTATGCCTACATTTTCTTTTCAAATCGCTCCAGCATTGGTCGCCCAACACCTTCAGTGCAGATTTGAATGCTCCCCTACCACTCTACCACCGAGGTGGTAGAATTTAGAACTTCGGTTCGTAGTTTGATGCCCGATTATTTTCCGTGCAGGATCTCTCGACCAGTGAGCTGTTACGCACTCTTTAAATGAATGGCTGCTTCCAAGCCAACATCCTGGCTGTTATAGAAATCCCACCTCGTTTGATCAACTTAACTACGTATTAGGGACCTTAGTTGCTAATCTGGGTTATTTCCCTCTCGGCCACGGACCTTAGCGCCCGCAGCCTCACTCCCGGAGATATATGATAGCATTCGGAGTTTGTCAGGGTTTGGTAGGCGATGAAGCCCCCTAGCCCAATCAGTAGCTCTACCTCTATCATACTTCTATATCCGAGGCTGTTCCTAAAAACATTTCGGGGAGAACGAGCTATCTCTCAGTTTGATTGGCCTTTCACCCCTATCCACAGGTCATCCCAAGACTTTTCAACGTCAACGGGTTCGGTCCTCCATTCTGTGTTACCAGAACTTCAACCTGCCCATGGATAGATCACAAAGTTTCGCGTCTACCCCAACTGACTAATCGCCCTATTTGGACTCGCTTTCGCTTCGGCTCCGTTAAATAAGAACTTAACCTCGCCAGTTAGGAGTAACTCGTAGGCTCATTATGCAAAAGGCACGCCGTCACATATATTTCAATGCTCCGACCGCTTGTAGGCGCACGGTTTCAGGTACTATTTCACTCCCCTGTTCGGGGTGCTTTTCACCTTTCCCTTACGGTACTGGTTCACTATCGGTGTCTGAGGAGTATTTAGCCTTACCAGATGGTGCTGGCAACTTCATGCAAGATTCCTCCGGTCCCGCATTACTCAGGATACCACTCGTCCCCGTTAATTTGTATCTACAGGGCTATCACCTGCTATGGCTCAACTTTCCAGTTGATTCGATTTGATAACGGCTTCTAAATGTGGTCCTATAACCCCGGATCGGCACGCCGACCCGGTTTGGGCTATTCCCTGTTCGCTCGCCACTACTTGGGGAATCACTATTGTTTTCTTTTCCTCCCGGTACTTAGATGTTTCAGTTCTCGGGGTTGGCTCTCTTTCGAGTGACATATCTTCAATATGCCAGGTTGTCCCATTCGGAAATCTACGGATATAACGATCGTGTGCATCTCCCCGTAGCTTATCGCAGCTTACCACGTCCTTCATCGCCTCTCAGACCCTAGGCATTCACCATGCGCCCTTATTCGCTTTAAAAAATTTATCAGTTATGATCTTGCATATAATCATAACCTCTCTTATAATTGATTTTGCTTTCCCAATATGTCAAAGAACTTATTCAATTTGAAAATTTGAAAGTGTGACAATTTAAAAATTGTTTTCACTTTCTATCAAAATGAACTTGCAGATGTTAAGGTTATGAACCTCCAGGCCTGATGCCTACATCTTTGTTTGAAAGAACTTTTTTTTGTTACCCGACCCTCTCACTTATCTTAATGTGGAGGATATCGGAGTCGAACCGATGACCCTCTGCGTGCAAGGCAGATGCTCTAGCCAACTGAGCTAACCCCCCATTGAGGCTTTCAGCTTACTGCAGTCGCATTCGGCTTTCAGCGTTATTAGTAGACCCGACCAGAGTTGAACTGGTGACCTCTACATTATCAGTGTAGCGCTCTAACCAACTGAGCTACGGGTCTGAATCGGGTACTAACAGTACTTTTTTTAAAAGAACAAATAAAGTTTGAAAGAAATGAAAGCAACAGCAATGGTTTAAGCCGTCTCTAAAAGGAGGTATTCCAGCCGCACCTTCCGGTACGGCTACCTTGTTACGACTTAGCCCCAGTCACCGATTTTACCCTAGGCAGCTCCTTGCGGTTACCGACTTTAGGTACACCCGGCTCCCATGGCTTGACGGGCGGTGTGTGCAAGGTCCGGGAACGTATTCACCGTATCATTGCTGATATACGATTACTAGCGATTCCAGCTTCATGGAGTCGAGTTGCAGACTCCAATCTGAACTGAGAGCAGGTTTTTGGGATTGGCTTCATATCGCTATGTTGCAGCCCTTTGTCCTGCCCATTGTAGCACGTGTGTAGCCCTGGGCATAAAGGCCATGATGACTTGACATCATCCCCTCCTTCCTCACGCCTTACGGCGGCAGTTTCAATAGAGTTCCCAGCATTACCTGTTGGCAACTATTGATAGGGGTTGCGCTCGTTGCGGGACTTAACCCAACACCTCACGGCACGAGCTGACGACAGCCATGCAGCACCTTACTGGCAGTGTATTGCTACAAAGTGAGCTTTCACTCACGGTCTCCCAGCATTCTAGCCCAGGTAAGGTTCCTCGCGTATCATCGAATTAAACCACATGCTCCACCGCTTGTGCGGACCCCCGCCAATTCCTTTGAGTTTCAACCTTGCGGTCGTACTTCCCAGGTGGATTACTTAATGCTTTCGCTCAGACACTTATAGTGTATCACAAATGTCGAGTAATCATCGTTTAGGGCGTGGACTACCAGGGTATCTAATCCTGTTTGATCCCCACGCTTTCGTGCCTCAGCGTCAATATATGCGTAGTAAGCTGCCTTCGCAATAGGTGTTCTATGTCATATCTAAGCATTTCACCGCTACATGACATATTCCGCTTACCTCCACAATATTCAAGACAGATAGTATCAATGGCAGTTCTAGAGTTAAGCTCTAGGATTTCACCACTGACTTAACTGCCCGCCTACGCACCCTTTAAACCCAGTGAATCCGGATAACGCTTGCACCCTCCGTATTACCGCGGCTGCTGGCACGGAGTTAGCCGGTGCTTATTCATCTGGTACCGTCAAGTGACGAAGAATCGCCTTTTTTCGTCCCAGATAAAAGAAGTTTACAATCCAGAGGACCTTAATCCTTCACGCGGCATGGCTGGTTCAGACTTGCGTCCATTGACCAATATTCCTTACTGCTGCCTCCCGTAGGAGTCGGGCCCGTGTCTCAGTGCCCGTGTGGCTGATCATGCTCTCACATCAGCTACTGATCGTAGACTTGGTGGGCCGTTACCCCGCCAACTATCTAATCAGCCGCACACCCATCAACAAGCGCCGAAGCTATAATAACAATGTGATGCCACATCGTTATGTTACGGGGTATTAATCCAAATTTCTCTGGGCTATTCCCCACTTGTAGGAAGGTTGTGTACGTGTTCCGCACCCGTTTGCCGGTCGCCGCCCAGTATTGCTACCTGCGCTGCCCCACGACTTGCATGTATTAAGCCTGCCGCTAGCGTTCATCCTGAGCCAGGATCAAACTCTCCATTGTAAATGTTGTTTGATCTGACTTAATCTCAAATTGTTGATCGAAATTAACGTCGGATGTAATTTGTATTTTTTGATTGCTGTAAACCTTACCATAAAACATTCAGTTTTATGCTGCTGTTGCTTCCAAACTTTCAAAGATCTTTTGGCTTTACTAAGCCACCCTTTTTATTGGGGTTGCAAAGGTAAGAGCCTTTATTTTAGTAACCAAAATTATTTGAAAAAATCTCAAACTTTTTTGATCAAAATAAATCGTGTAAGAACTACCGTTTTTTTAACGGGCTGCAAAGATATGAGGTTAACTTTCTGCACCAAATTTTATTCAAATTTTCTTTTCACTTTACCCTCATTACTGCTTCAGAGAACTGCCGTTTTTGTTGAACGGGCGGCGAAGATATGATTGTTCTGATATCTACCAAATTTTTCTTCAAAAAAGAAGTAATTTTTTTCTGCCGTTGATTTGTTAAACCTGTAAAGAACATCCCCTTTTTGTAAAAGCGGGCTGCAAAGATAACCCCGGATTTCTTTTATCCAAATATTTTTCTGTTATATTTCTACCACAACGAATAATAAGCTTTGCCAGCAAGCTTTTTAGCAGCTAAAAATAAATCATTAACAGCCAGAAAAATGGGTATCTCCCCTCCTTTAGCAGGTATCATGCTATACAAATATTGCATTTCTCATCTGCTCACCGCTAAGAAAAATACCCTCCCGCTATCCTTCCCCAGGTATCAGGTAGGGCGCTACCACTTCATTATAAAAAACACGGGTAAGAAATAATCCCTGTGGCGGCGTTGAAAAATCGGCCAAAGTACTGTCCCTCCCCTCAATAATAGCCCGAAAATCATCCAAACTTACCTGCCCCCTGCCTACTTTTAACATGGTTCCTACCAGCCCCCTAACCATCCCCCTTAAAAACCGGTTGGCTTTTACCCGGTATACCATTACCCCTCCTTCTTCCAAACTCCATTCCGACTCCTCAAGGACGCATAAAAAAGTACTCACCTGCGTATTCCGCTTCGAAAAACTCGTAAAATCCTTATATAATAACAATATCCCTGCCGCCTGATTCAACAAATTAAGATCAACCGGATATGGATACATCCATCCCCTGTCTTTCATAAAAGGATTCTTCCGCTTATACATATAGTAGGTATAAGACCGGGCAACCGCATCAAACCGGCAATGCGATTCGGCAGGAACCTTGTATACTCCCTTCACACTGATGGCTGCCGGAAGCAATGCATTCAGATTATATATCATTTTACCGGTAATGGGCAGCTCTGTATCAAAATGGAAATAATTCTGTAACGCATGTACACCGGCATCTGTACGTGAAGAACCGGTTAACGCAAAAGTGGTTCGAAAAATAATTTCGAGTACCTGCTGTACCTCTGCCTGAATAGTATTGGCATTATCCTGTACCTGAAAACCACTGTATGCTGTGCCTTTATAAGCAAGTTCCAGGAAATAACGGGGCATATCGCTTTATTTTACAACCGGAATGAAAATGGCCACTGTATCCGTTTTTCCTTTGTTACTGATGATATATACCTGGTCGATACCAGCATCGTTAAAAATTTCAAATATTTTTTGAATGCCATATGACTGGAAATTTTTGCTCTTACGGATTACCGGTTTCTCCTTTTTTACCGAAGCCTCAACAGCCGGCTTTTCTATAATTAGCGGCAGGACTACCTCTTTCAGCGCTTCTTTTTCTATTTCAACCGGTTTGTCTGCCGCAGAGGCAGCTTTCACTTCCTTCTGCACCACACTACTTGTAATGACTTCAAAACTGGCCATATCAAACAAAGTCCAGGTATTATCGATCCCCATCTTTAACGTAAAGCCCCTTGGCCTATCAGTAATAGCAATGGCAAAACTGCATTCAGGCAGGATATTGCCCGGAAAACCCAACACCCATATATGTTCGCCAACCGGCACCAGCGGTATTACCAGATTGCCCTTGGCAGACGAATAATAAGTATTGCCCTTCCATTGAATTTGATATGCCTGTTTACTCTCAGACTGTATATGTATAAAAGTGGATGGCTGCGCTTTTGCTGAACCGATACACAAAAATCCGGCAATGATCCATGTTAGCAGGACGGTATTTTTTGATCCGGTCATGTGTCGGTTATTTATACAAATCTACTTAATTAACCGCTTCTAACAGAATGGAACTCTTTTTAGCGGGCCAATTTCCCTTTCAAAGAAATCTTGCTTCCAGGTAATACAACGCATTTATCTTTATGCGCACAAAATCAATAACATGAAGAAATTTCTTTTAATGCTGGCCATCTGCGCAGTCACGTATGTGAGTGGACAACAACCTGGCAGCGGTGATGAATGGAAAAAAATATACCGTTCAGTACCTGCAAAAATTAACGACCTGGTGCATACAAAACTGGATGCGAAGTTTGATTACAGTAAATCATACCTCAATGGTAAAGTGTGGATTACCCTTAAGCCGCATTTCTATGCTACCGACTCCCTGCAACTGGACGCGAAAGGAATGAACATTCATAAGGTAGCGCTCAGTAAGGCTGGTAAAAATATTAGGCTTAGTTATACCTACGATAGTAGTTCCCTGTATATAAAGCTTGACAGGACCTATCAATGCGATGAAAAATATACAATCTATATCGACTATACCGCCATGCCTGATGAACACAAGGCAGAAGGAAGCGCTGCCATAACAGATGCCAAAGGAATGTATTTTATTAATCCAAAAGGAGAAGACAAAAAAAAACCAACACAGATATGGACACAGGGCGAAACAGAAGCCAACTCTGTCTGGATACCTACTATTGACAGGACCAATCAAAAAACAACGCAGGAATTTAGTTTAACCGTACCATCAAAATATGTTACCCTTTCCAATGGAAAATTAATAACCCAAAAAAAGAATACAGATGGTACCCGAACAGATAGCTGGGTTATGGAACTGCCCCATTCACCTTACCTGTTCTTTATTGGCGTAGGTGATTATGCCGTTATCAAAGACAGTTATAAGGGTAAAGAAGTCAATTACTATGTTGAGAAATCCTTTGAAAAAGTAGCCCGCAAAATTTTTGGTTATACCCCTGAAATGATCAAGTTTTTCTCAGAAAAAGTAACCGGCATTGATTATCCCTGGGTAAAATACAGCCAGATTGTTGGCCGTGATTATGTAAGCGGAGCCATGGAAAATACTACCGCAACCCTTCACCAGGAGAGTGCCCAACAAAATGCCCGCCAACTGGTTGATGGTAATAGCTGGGAAAATACCATTGCTCATGAACTATTTCACCAGTGGTTTGGTGATTATGTAACGGCGGAAAGCTGGAGCAACTTAACCGTTAACGAAAGCTTTGCCGATTATAGCCAGTTACTCTGGCTGGAATATAAGTATGGCGCCGATGAAGCCGGGTTTGAAAATTTTTCCGGCATGCAATCTTACCTGAGCAACCCTTCCAGCCGTACCAAAGACCTGGTTCGTTTTTACTATAATGATAAAGAAGACATGTTTGACCAGGTGAGTTATCAGAAAGGGGGGCGTATTTTACATATGCTTCGAAATTATGTGGGCGATGATGCCTTCTTCAAATCACTGAACAAATACCTTACCACCAACAAATTCGGAAACGGAAGCGGTCATAAACTGCGCCTGGCTTTTGAAGAGGTTACGGGTAAAGACCTGAACTGGTTCTTTAATCAATGGTATTTCGGAAGCGGCCATCCCAAACTGGAGATCAGTTATGGATATGATACAGCAACGCAATCCGCCAAAGTATATATCAAACAAACCCAACCGGGAGATAAACTCTTTAAACTACCCGTTGCCATTGACCTGTACCATGGAAGCAGTAAAAAAAGATATACAGTATGGGCAGAAAACAAAGCAGATACTTTTTCTTTTGCGAGTAGTGTTAAACCGGACCTTATTAATGTGGATGCCGAAAAAATCCTGCTGGCAGAAAAGAAAGATACTAAAACACTGGCAGAATATATCCATCAATATAATTATGCCGGAAAATACCAGGACAGAAGAGACGCTATTGAATTCGCGGCAAAAAATATCAGTAACCCCCTGGCTTATCAATTAGTAGAGAAAGCATTAAGTGATCCCTATTTCAGGATTCGTGCAAGGGCCATTGGTAATTTTGGTACTGCCAAATTAACCCCCGGCACTATCAGTAAAATTGAAATGATTACCAAAAATGATGACCATACCATCACAAGGGCCTTTGCTATTGATGCTTTAGCCAAACTGAAGAACAATGCTTATTCTGACTTTTTTATACAATCAACAAAAGATTCATCGTATTCAGTTGCCGGCGCGGCCCTGGAAGCTTTGTCTATACTGGATGAAAAAAAGGCATATACTATCGCGACTGAATTGTCGAAAGAAGATAACAAAGGGCGTTTATTAACTGCTATTACCAATGTGATTGTTAAAACCGGTGATGAGTCTGCCTTTGATTTTATTACCAATAAGTTTGATGAGATGCCGCTTTCCCAGGCAAAGTTTGCCGCTATTAATTCATTAGCCGAATTTCTGGGAAAAGTTACCAATTATGACAAGTTCAGGAAAGGCGTGGATATGATTGTAAAATTCAGGGATGAGATTCCGGAGAGCGCCAGAACACAAACAGATCCTTATATTAATGGAATGATATTGAAAGGACTGGCTGATAAGAAAGCAGCAGCCGGTTCGAAAGATATGGCCGACTATATTCAATCGAAATTAACTGCCGATAAAAAATAATTCGATACCCATTCTAAAACAAAAGCCATCCTGGTTAAGGGATGGCTTTTTTGGGTTGATGTTGGGGAAAAATTATATCTATTTATCTTTTTTACCAACTACCACCTGCGCCACCACCGCCTGAACTGCCGCCACCAAAACCTCCAAAACCACCACCACCGCCACTTCCACCCCAGCCTCCTCCGCTTCCACGGCCGCTATTCAGTAATGATGATAAGATAAGCGCCTCAGCAATATTTCCGAAACCAGCTCTGCCACCACCCATACCGCCGCCACCCCGGCCGCTTCTGCCAAGCACCATGATGATCACAAAAAGAAGGAACACAACCATAAGTATAGAACCTCCACCGCCTCCTTTACCTTTTTTTTCTTTCTTTATTTTATACTCTCCAACAACCGCTTTGGTTAATGCATTGATGGCATTATCAATGCCGCGGTAATAATTTTGTTCTTTAAAACTGGGTACAATTTCATTTCTGTAAATACTTGAGGCGGTTACATCAGGTATGGTGCCTTCCAATCCGTAGCCCACTTCAATCCATACTTTTCTGTCATCAATGGCCGCGATAATAAGTATCCCATTATTTGTTTTTTTATTGCCTATGCCCCATTCGCGAAAAAGTTTTACCGCATAATCTTCAATGGCATAATCGCCCAGTGTTTTAATGAGTACTACGGCTATCTGGTTGGAGCTGCTATCATCCAATGCCACGAGTTTATGTTCCAATATCTCTACCTGCTCCGGCGAGAGTACATTGGCCGCATCATTTACTAACCTGGGCGGATTGGGTTTGGGCAAGATAGTCTGCCCAAAAACGATTGCAAAAGAAAAAACAGTAACTAGTATAAGAAGTATTTTCTTCATTAATCAGATTTGTTCGCTATCAGAGAGGCTTATCATTTGTAAAACTTTATTTTCCGAATATAATATCATCAGACAATTCATTCTTATCTTCTTTCCGGTCAAAAGGAAAATTCGCCACCAGGGCTTCGCCTATTTCAAGAATGATCTGGGCAATGCCGGCGGCATAATTATGCTTATTGAACTGCTGAAGCATTTTGCTCACTTCCGCAAGCCAGAATTCGTTACCTACTTTGGCATGAATACCTTCATCCCCATAGATAGCCAATTGCCTGTCTTTCATGGCAACGTATACCAACACCCCATTACGGGCAGCGGTATCGTACATCTTTAACCCCAGAAAAATTTCTTTGGCCCGCAAAACGGGATCTACAAAACGGCAGTGGCCCTCCACATAAATTCTCACTTCCCCACTGGTGCGTTGTTCCGCTTTTTGAATAGCCTGCACAATCAACTGCTTCTCCTTTTCAGAAAAGTAGTTAACCGGTTTACGTTTGAAGAATCCCAGCATGAATTGATTTTAGAATTTTACTTCGGGCGCTTTTTCCGTACCAGCCTCTGCTTGAAACCCTTCTTTTGCTTTAAATCCGAAAAAGCCTGAGAAGAAATTCATCGGGAAGGAACGAACTTTTACATTGTATGCCTGAATGGCATCATTAAAGTCGTTACGCGCCACTTTAATACGGTTCTCTGTACCCTCAAGTTGCGCCTGCAATCCGCGGAAAGCGTCATTAGCACGCAGGTTTGGATAGTTTTCAGACACTACCAGTAACCTGCCCAATGCCTGTGATAATTGTCCCTGACTTGCCTGAAACTGCTGTAATTTTTCTGGTGTCAGATCCTTGGCATCCACTTTCATTTGCGTAGCGCTTGCTCTTGCGGCAATTACATTCTGCAAAGTGGTTTGCTCAAAATTGGCTTCCCCTTTTACGGTATTAACCAGGTTAGGTATCAGATCTGAACGACGCTGGTAGTCACTCTGTACTCTATTCCATGCATTGTTCACGTTTTCATCCTGCTTAATTAAGCCATTATAGCCGTTGCAGCCGGTCCAACCCAATACCAGGATTAAAGCGCCAATAACGATCAGTGTAATGTTTTTAGTACTCATACAAATGTTGATTTAGGTGTAATTTACTTGTTTGTTGTAAAACTGCTGTAAATATTACAAAAGGAATGCCATCTGTGGGGGATGGCATTTTGGCGCGTTTTTATTATTTTATACTTAATTATTTGTTAATAGCGGCGATTCCGGGGAGTGCTTTCCCTTCAAAATATTCGAGAAGGGCGCCACCACCGGTTGATACATAGCTCACTTTATCAGCAAAGCCAAACTGGTTGATTGCTGCCACACTATCCCCACCGCCTACCAATGAGAAAGCGCCCGCCTGTGTTGCTTCCGCAATGGCAGTAGCAACAACCTTAGTGCCGTGTTGAAATTTTTCCATTTCAAAAACACCCATCGGACCATTCCATAAAATGGTTTTGGATCTTTTAATGCAACCGGCAAATTGTTCGCAGGCATCCTTACCAATATCCAGGCCCATCCAGCCATCAGGGATAGCATTACTGGGTGCATACGCGATATTGGCATCAGCCGCAAACTTATCAGCGATCACAGAATCGGAAGGCAGGTGAATGTTTACGCCTTTCGCGGCCGCTTTTTTTAATAGTTCCACCGCAGTTTCCAAACGGTCATCTTCGCATAATGAACTCCCTATTTTACCCCCCTGCGCTTTCATAAAAGTGTACGCCATACCACCACCGATAATAATATCAGTAGCTATTTCCAGTAAATTTTCGATGATCAGTATCTTATCGCTCACCTTGGCGCCACCGATGATAGCGGTGAAGGGCCGCTCACTTTTATGCATCACTTTCTCCGCGCTCAATACTTCACCCTCCATTACCAGCCCAAACATTTTTTTATCCCCCGGAAAGAATTGTGCAATTACCGCTGTTGAGGCATGCGCCCGGTGCGCGGTACCAAATGCATCATTCACATACACATCGCCCAGTTTGCTTAGTTTTTCCGCAAAACCGATATCTCCCTTTTCCTCTTCTTTATAAAAGCGGAGGTTTTCTAGTAATAAAACTTCGCCGGGTTGTAAGGCGGCCGACTTCTCGTAAGCAGATGCTCCAATACAATCATCAGCAAATTTTACGGTAGCTCCATTCAATAATTTAACCAGGTGATTTACCAGGTGTTTCAAAGAATATTTATCGGTTGGGCCATCTTTGGGTCTGCCCAGATGGCTCATCAAAATAACAGACCCGCCATCAGCCAATATTTTGTTGATGGTAGGGATAGTGGCCCGCATGCGGGTATCATCCGTAATATTGAATGCCGCATCCAATGGCACATTGAAATCTACGCGGATCAATGCTTTTTGTCCTTTGAAATTGTGTGTGGTAAATCTGCTCATGATTTGAATGATTAGGCATCTCAAAATAAAAATGCCGGAACTAAGTCCGGCATTTTTCGGTTACTATTTTTATTTACTGATTAATCCCGCGAAATATTTCACTGTACGAACCAACTGACTTACATAGCTCATTTCATTATCGTACCAGCTAACTGTTTTCACCAGTTGCGCATCGCCTACGGTGATTACCTTGGTTTGAGTGGCATCAAATAAAGATCCGAAATGGGTACCAACGATATCCGAACTTACAATCTCATCTTCATTGTAACCGAAGCTTTCATTGCTGGCCGCTTTCATGGCTGCATTGATTTCTGTATCGGTAACTTTTTTACCAAGAATCACAGTTAATTCAGTTAAAGAACCGGTGATGGTTGGCACACGCTGTGCAGAACCATCCAGTTTGCCTTTCAGTTCAGGTAATACCAGGCCAATTGCTTTAGCGGCGCCGGTACTGTTAGGAACAATATTAGCGGCAGCGGCCCTTGCCCTGCGCAAATCGCCTTTCGGGTGTGGTGCGTCTAATGTATTCTGATCGTTCGTGTAAGCGTGAATGGTGGTCATGATACCGGTTACAATACCATACTGGTCGTTCAGCACTTTCGCCATTGGCGCCAGGCAGTTGGTGGTACATGATGCACAGGAGATGATGGTTTCAGTACCATCAAGGATAGCATGGTTCACGTTAAAAACAACTGTTTTCAGGTCGCCGGTTGCCGGAGCAGAGATAACCACTCTTTTGGCGCCTGCTGTAATATGAGCCGCGGCTTTGTCTTTATCGGTAAAGAAACCGGTTGATTCGATCACCACATCGACACCATGGGTACCCCATGGTATCTGAGCCGGATCTCTTTGTGCATATATTTTTACAGTTTCTCCGTTTACGATGATTGAGTCTTCCGTAGATGTAACAGTGGCCCCTTCAAAGCGGCCCTGTGCACTGTCATATTTTAATAGGTGTGCCAATACTTTAGGACTGGTCAGATCATTGATGGCTACTACATCAATACCGTCCATATTATAGATCTGGCGAAATACCAAACGGCCGATACGTCCGAAACCGTTAATGGCAACTTTAACTGTACTCATGAATACTATTTAAATGATTAAAAATGCTAAACGAGTTGCAAATTTACAAGGATTGAGAGGATTTTTGGCGATAATTTTTTGCTAACGATTGGGAGTGTGGATGTGAATGGTGAGAGGGAATCGTGAGACGTGAGTCGTGAGAAGTGGACAAAAGACGATATAAATAGATGTAAATCAACATTTCTTAAAAATGTTTTGGCAGAAAAGGCTCATGAGCCTATTTTTGCGTCCCGTTAAACAAAAACGGCCGGTTCGTCTATCGGTTAGGACAGCCCCCTTTCACGGGGCAAAGACGGGTTCGATTCCCGTACCGGCTACGAATAAAATACGAAAACCCCTGATGCCTTTGAGTTTCAGGGGTTTTTTGTTTCTGGAGGGGAATGTTTGGGGAAATTGTGGGTAAATTCTACACTACTTCATACTCCTATAAAACTTGCGTTTATGTAAGCTGTGTAAAAATGACGGCTTTCGGGGTGGCTCCGCCAGACGATAAGACATTGGTAGGCAGTTTCCTGAAAGATGACAGGTTTTTACTCACCTCTCCGAATTCATATAACAGCCTGGGCCTTGGTACTACCCAATTGTATAATACCCGTGTTGTTTACAACCATAAACGTCATGGCGAATTCAAACTTGGTAACCGGACATTTGATTTCAGGATAAAGCCTCATTTTCCGAAAAAATTGACACCGGAGTTTTTAATAGTAGATCTGGTGAATAACCTGAATACACTGGCGGAAGATAAAATCCTGGTATTGAATAATCTTCCTGCCAAAGCGATGGCTATGAATAAGAAGAAGCTGGCGCATGCGGTTTCTGAATATGGTGGCGTTAAAGCCAGGAAACTATTCGCCCAATACTTATCAAACAATAAATACTGATCATGCCAGCTACATGTAAAAAATCAAATTTTGTTTTTTAAAAAATACAGTTTAACTTTGATGTAAAGTATATATACTTTACATCCTAATAATTATCTCCATACAGCCGTACGTTTCACACCTTTTCAGTATCTATTTGAAATATATTTGGAATTATCAATAAAATAATATATCTTCGATACTATAAGTATATATACTTATAGTAATGGGAAAATTAAAGCCATATCAACGCACCGTTAAAGCCCTTGACCAGGCAAAAAATTATCTGGAGCTGTCAGGGCAGCGCGTTTTTTCCGCTACTGCTATTGCACAAATGCTCGAAGAGAACAGGAATACATGGGGGTTTGCAGCAACAACAACCATTGCTAAACTGGTAGAGAGGCTCGTAAGCAACGAAATCATCAAACCCATTGAAATACGCTTCCCCGATAACAAGGTAGTTACGCGCTATACTTACCATATTCCCACAATCTATGAAATGGCGGTTAGCCTGCACGCCAGGTCCTACATTTCCCATTACCCGGCCATGCATTTGCTGGGCCTGACTACGCAGGTTCCAAAAACTATTTACGTCACAAATGAATTGAGCAAAAAAACAACCAGTGAATCCATACTTACGCAAAAAGGCATTGACCGGGCATTTACACTTCCGCAGAGACGGAACGAGAACAGCGGGATATATGAGGATTACCAGATCGTTGTTCTTAATGGAAAATATAGCGGACGTGCAGGTGTCGTCACATTGCTAAAAGAATATGGAGGATACAGTTATACAGGACTGGAAAGAACACTGATTGATATTACGGTACGCCCAAATTACTCAGGTGGAGCATTTATGGTTCTGGAGGCCTATAAGAATGCCTTGATCCAGGATATTTCTGTCAACAAACTCAATGCTATGCTGAAAAATTTATCCTTTATCTATCCCTATCAACAGGCAATCGGCTTCTACCTGGAAAAAGCCGGATATACAGGGAAACAATTAGATGTGCTCAGATCTAAGATAAGCCAGTTTGATTTCTACCTGGACTACCAGATGTCCAATCCCTCCTATTCAAAAGAATGGAAACTATATTATCCTAAGGAAATGTAAGAGGCTGATATTGCCTTAACAGGAAGTTGGCATAAAAATCGAAAGGCTGTACCTCCTCTTTCGCGGATAAGGTATCCAGTACGTTTTGCCAATCCTGCCTGTGAATATCGAGGTGATCGCCAATGTATTGAATAAATTCAACGGGCACTTTTTTGGCTGAAAATATATTCGACAACAGTACCTTATTATCACCTGCAGAGGGATCAATTTTGTACTGATCCATTAAAAGATAAATATCATAAAAATCTCTCGCACGTGGCCGCGGAGAATGGGAAGAAATAACCTCCTTATACCGGGGTAACTGCTGACAAACGGCTCGAACTTTTTCAAAAACGATCATTTCCGGAGAATAAATGTAGATCTGGTAACCATCTACTTTTGTCTCCATCTTTCCGCCCACATATTCATACTTGCTGATTTCAATTTCAAATTTCGGCGAGCCGTTTGGCATGATACTGATTGCCGCGCGCCGAAGCTTATCCATGTTTTCCACAGCCTCTTTAACATATTCTGGTGTAGTAATCTTGAAAGATACATTGTAACCGCCCCAGAAATCTTTGAATTCATCGCGCATGACTGAAGGCTTTAATGCAAACTTGTAGTCGAATACAATGACGCCATATTCAGAAAATGTTTTAGAAAGGGTTCTTTCAATACGCCCGCTGATCTCATCTATATCCTTATCAAAATCGCCCTCCATCGAAAAATCAAGATCATAAGAAGAACGCGATAGGCCTTCCTTCCGGCCTTGGTACAGTAAATCAATAGCATTACCTCCTTTCAATACAAGTATTTCCATTAACTCATCATCAGATGCCATTGCAATGATGACCAACCGCTTAATATCTTCCAGACTGAGCGCCATAGTACAAAGATACAAGGTAGCCACATACGCTAATTGCAGCAACTAACAGTCTTATTATCAATAAAATATCCTGGGCATTTTAGATATGCATTTCAGCCAATAATTTCAAATCCGGCAAAAAATGATTCGTGGGAGGTAACGCAAGGGACTACCCAATATTGCAAAAAATAAAAACGGTCTCTGAAAATAATATTCAGAGACCGTTTTTATTTTTTGCCTAATCTAAATAGCCCAATTATTAATTTTTAATTCATCAGCCTCTTGCCTTCACCAGCTGCACCACCTTCCTCCTGCTGCCTTGTAGCAGTTCAGCAAAATACGTACCGCTACTATAACCATGGCCCACCTGGAATGTACTGTTTGAGCTTATCTGTGATTTAGCATCGATTACTCTGCCACCCGCATCCAGTACACGCATGTTTACCGGTGTTTCATACTTACTCTCCAGTTTGATGGTAAAGTAGGTACTACTTGGGTTGGGCATTACCGTTACTTTCAGCTCTTCTTCCGTGGTTGGCTGTTCTGTTTTCTCTATGCTCACCGACTGGGCTACCGTAGTTGTGTTTATCAACGGTACTGGTGTTGCGTTACAATCGAAGCTGTTCCAGATCACATTCTTGCCTTCGCTCTCTACTTCTTTGGCAATGAACAGACCCGTCATGTATACATAGCTATTACCATTACCATAGTCTTTCTCGTCATCATCTTCCTTATCGCTATCGCCCTTGCCCTTACCATAATCACCATAGCCATATCCGCCCTTCACTTTCAGCTTGCCCCCTGGCATGTATATGTTCGCGGTTACCCGGGTATCGCCACCGTGTATCTTAAAGCTCTTACCATCACCTTCTTCATCATGATCCCCTTTCTTCTTGTTACTTA
>Ga0265292_1000505_pt1 | contig 54028 bp, 60 predicted proteins | sample Munlanlewell296A_FD_189080 | JGI IMG/M metagenome (GOLD analysis project Ga0265292, IMG submission 189080) | Leachate microbial communities from a municipal landfill in Southern Ontario, Canada - Leachate well 296A | ecosystem: Engineered > Solid waste > Landfill > Unclassified | place: Canada... | reverse complement strand
TTTTGACCGCTAAAATCCCGTAGTTTAGTTGATTCGCTTTTCATATGTTTTCGTTTCTTTGAATTTAGCAAACTCAATTCGCGAATTCAAACATATAAACTGCGCGGAACACATTGCGAAGAAAAAATTGTCATCCCGTCTCCGGTTGACAAATCCGATGTTACAGTTACACTATTATTTCCTACAATCCAATTGCTGCCTGTTGAAGTAGTTGAACCAATTGACCATCCGTTTGGCAGTTGGTATTCATAAGTAGTGATGCTACCCCAGCAAAAATCATTACCCTCACCAAAAGTACTCCAATTGGTAGGTATAACACTTATTGGGATATTTGTAACCTGGCACAGGGGAGCTGTTATTGATATTTGATTTACCCTGAACTGTTGGCAAGGACTGCTTGAGCTACTGCCAACAGGGTTGGGATAAAATAATGATTTGATTTTCTTGAATGAAGCAAGATATATCGCACTTGGATTTGTACTGGTTACATAATCAATCTTGAAAACCTGATTAATATTAACATCTCGAAATCTCCCAACAAAAGTGCAAGTTGTTTGTGTTTGGGTATTTACAACAGAATTAGGGTTGATACCACTCACCACAATAGGGCCATTAGTCCAGGATGCAACTGTTGGAGTGGTGTTGTCAACAATTCTAGGTAATGTAACAGTAAAAGTAATATCCTGTAATGGACAAAATTCACCAGTTTCAACTGGTAAAATGCTTTGGGCTACTGTTGATAGTGTACCAATAAGCGATACTATTATCAGCACGAGTTTTTTATTCATAATAATTGATTTATTTTTCTAAATGTATTTGGAGTCCAATACCTATTTGAAACCCTTTTCTTATTTCTTTATTTCCTTGTTCCACATCCTCTTTGCTATAACTATATCCTAACAGAAATTCGATCCCAACACTTGTGTTGAAATAAATTACCGGCCCGGCTAAAGCAGAAAATGTACTGAGGTGTCCTTTTGCTAACCCACCGCCAAAAAAACCGAATTGGTAACTTAAATCCGCTACTATGTTGTAATTATTTTCATTATTTAAAAAATAATACCTGCTAAATGGCCCTATCCAATATCTCTGGACATTGGTAGACAAACCACCCGGAAAAATTACTTTTCCTTTGATAGATGAGAAAGTTGGTCGTAGGCCAAAAGCTAACTTGTCAATTACAAAATAGCCAACAGATGGGGATAAGTCAATTTGGGTATATTTGGCTTCTGTGTTATAAGTAGCAGAACTGTACTCTGAATTATATGAATAAAATTTACCTGTTCCACCAACCAGCCAATTACCTTTATTTAATTGACTTTTTGCAGTCAAAAAAGATGTTGCAAGTATTAAGAATAGAAAAGTTTGTTTCATAATAGATGTGTTTAATTTATTGTGATTGGTAAATTTACCAATTGGTGGACTATTATCCTGAAGTAGTATTGATTTTAGCATTTTCATAAACGTTGTTTTTATTATTATCACACTTCAAAAAATTAGGGCGTGTCCAACAGGAAATACATACACAAAATAATCCCGCCAGGCAGGCAGGTATGCATAACAATGCCCAATTAAAACATTTGTTGGGTATCAATAATAAATGAGGGGATACAAATCCACAAAAAAAATATGGATGAAAAAAATATTTTATTTCTCCAAAGATTCTCTCATAGAGGACTCTTTAAAAAAAATGCAGCACCTACTGGACTTGCAGGCAATTCAGTTACAAAACATCCACCAACACCAATCATACTATAATACGGCTTAGTAATGGTTGCCGTGAAAGTATATTCAACGTTTGGGCAATATTCAGCAGTTTCTATTGGCAAAATTGATTGTGAATTTGCCATTTTTAATATGCAGATGCAAGCAGTTATTTAAATATAAACGTTTCATAATTTTCTTGTTTTAAAGTTTTTCTAAATGAAGTGTAAAGCCTATTCAGGCAGGTTTAAATTTTTAAGTTATGAAAAATCTAACTTATATACTATTGCACATACTACTGCCTTTGCTTTGCTTCAGTCAAAATCAGATAATTGGAAAAACGGATACGGATACTCTGATACTGAAAACTACTTCAGGCAACCAACATATCGAAGCTTCTCTTTTTTTAGCACATACAGTAATGTCGGAATACTATTACAGACAGGTGCATGGGAAAAAAATAAAGAAAAGAATATGGGTATATTTTGGTTACTGTTTCGCTATCACAAAATTCAAATTGGAAATGCGTTCAATAGGCTCTCAGGCTATCCTCCAGATAAACAAGCGTTCCAAGGATATTCAATTGGTATGGGCATTGAAATAAATAGTGTTTTAAATATCAAATCATACTATTATAGGTATATTAACCCGGGTGATGAGACCTTTAATTTTCCGATTTATCAACTTACATTTAACTATAGTTTGAAAGTAATATAAAACACTCTACAAAATAACTGTAATCTATATTTGCAGACAATAAAATAGCGATATCTTATGAACAAGGCAATAGAAATCTTAATTTTAATAGTATTAATAGGGTTTCCGTTTATTGTAAAGTTAAATACTGAAAAGACAACTGCCCAACAGTCTCATAGACTAGGAATAGGCTATATAAAATATAGCCTGTTTATTTTTGGAATTCTACTTCTATTTTTTATTCTTGATAGAAGAATATATAATAAACCTGATTTTGTACAATTAGGTAAAGGAATTCTCATTAATGATGACATCTTTTTTTATACTATCCCTTTTGTTATCGCCCCTTTAATTGTATCACTTATCCCGTTCAAGCGAATTCAACAAACAGATATTTCTACTGCAAAAGAACTATTTGGAGAAGATGTAAACAATTTACCCAAAAAATTTTGCGATTTTTTTCTATTCTTTTCTTATACCGTCATCACAGTTGTCTTTGAAGAGTTATTCTTTAGGCAATTTTTATTTTATTCGCTCAATAAAACATTTCACTTGCAGGGTGACATCTTAGTTATGATCTCTTCAGTTTTGTTTACAATCAGTCATGATTATAAAAAAATAATACAATTATTATTCATTTTTGCTTTAGGATTAGTATTAGGCAAGGTTTACCAACATACGGAAAGTATATTTTACCCAATGGCTTTGCATTTATGCCTCAATCTAAGTCAAGTAGTTTTGGTATTTAAACGAATTGGGAAACTTAGGAAAAGCGATCCGAATGATTATCCTAATACTCATCAGCCTAATACCTAAAGTGTATTAGATACGTTTTTTTATTTACATATTTGCCAGGGAAAAAGAAACATCAAATGGTTGTGTTCACACGCTACGACTTCCCATATTTCCGGAATGCCTGAATCGTTTGATAAATCCCATATCCTATGAATATCCGTCCGATGAAATCAATGGTGTAACTTATAGAGTTTGGATTCGTTTTATCAATGAAAGCGAAATCGATAGTATTCATATAAATAGCGAAGGGGTAGGTTTAAAATTATACCACCTTGAACCTAAAGCTGAGATAAAAGAAACCTATAAAATTTCTGTCCAAACATCTTGGGAATCGGCCTTTTCTTGTAGATTATATACTAAAGATTCCCTGTATTCGAATTTATTTGGATACCACTCAAATAGTAATGGCATACAAAAAAAATATACTTAGTTACCGATAAAAACTTGCATATAAATGAAATTGTAAAGAAAAAATCTTTTATACAATAGTATCCTAACATTTTTTTATACATCCAAAATCATTTTTCCTTCAGTAAATGCATAGGTTTGCATCAAATGCCAACCATGAAGCTGCTGATCCCCTGTATCTTATTAGCCCTATCCATCCGGGGTTTTTCGCAGGATAGTGATGCGGATACTCAGAAAGGAAAGTGGAAAAAGGAAAACATTTTTTTCGGGTCGGGGTTAAACCTGGGGCTTACCAACAGATCCTTTAACCTGGGGCTGAACCCTGAAATAGGCTATAGTGTTACCAAATGGCTCGATGCGGGCCTGTCGTTCAATATCAATTATTTCTCCCAGAACGCCTCTGATTACAGCAGTATCCGCCTGAGAAATTTTAATTATGGCGGAGGTAGCTTTATCCGGATATGGCCGCTTAGTTTTTTACATATCCAGGTGCAACCCGAGTATAACTGGATCAGTTCTTCGCAAAAAGATGTCATCTCAGGGCAAACAGGCAGATACCAATACAATGCAGAAAGCCTCCTGGTGGGCGTGGGATATGGAACCAGGATACTGGGCAGCCATTATTCCTATGTAACGCTTATGATTGATGTTTTACAAAACCCGAATTCACCCTACCGCGATCAATACAACGACCCGCAGCCTGTATTCAGGGCCGGTTTTGGAATGTACCTGAAACCAGCAAGGAGATAGCTTCTTCGGGATCTGCACAGACCAGCAAACGTTCCTGCCAGTTCTCATACAAAAATCCCCCTTCCGTCATAGTAATGATATGCTGAACCAGGTGATCATAATAGCCCGCCGTATTCAATAGAATTATTTTTTTGTTGTGGATATTCAAAGTGTTCCAGGTAAGCATTTCAAACAACTCATCAAGCGTTCCATTCCCACCCGGCAGTACTATTGCCGCATCGCATAATTCGTAGATCATTTTTTTTCGCACATGCATATCGCCTACCACCCTTAATTCAGTAATGCCATCATGCTGTGATTCCCAGGCAAGTAAAATTTCAGGAATTACGCCTATTACCTTTCCGCCATACTCCATAACCGCATTAGCCAATGCGCCCATTAGCCCTGTTTTACCGCCGCCATACACCAGTTCTATCGCCTGTTCCGCCAACCCTCTTCCCAATGCAGCCGCATGCTGCGCATAAAGGTTATTGGCACCTGCTTTCGATCCACAAAAAACGGCTACACGGCTGATAAGCATACAAACTATTTTATAAGGGGCAAAATAGGTGAAATATTTTTACTACTTTTCAAATTCGTTTAGTTAACAATTTAATTACCGCCCTATGTCGCCATTCTTTCTTTTTACTTTTGTGATCGCTTATTTCCTGATCCTGCTGCTGGTAGCCTGGTATACCGGCAGAAACAGTACCAATGAATCCTTCTTTATCGGAAACAAAAGCAGTAACTGGATGCTGGTTGCCTTTGGCATGGTGGGCACTTCTCTGAGCGGCGTAACTTTTGTAAGCGTACCAGGTGCGGTGGCAAAAGAATCCTTCGCCTATTTCCAGGTTACCATTGGCTACCTGATCGGATACATTGTTATTGCCTATGTACTCTTACCCCTTTACTACCGGCTAAACCTTACTTCCATTTATAATTATCTGCAGAACCGGCTTGGGTTTACTTCCTATAAAACGGGTGCAAGCTTTTTTATTCTCTCCAGAACGCTGGGCGCCACGGCCAGGTTATACCTGGTGGTAAACATATTACAGGACGCTATTCTCAACAGCTTTCATATTCCTTTTTGGGCAACCACCCTTATTATCCTGGTGATGATCCTTTTGTATACCTATGAAGGCGGTGTAAAAACCATTGTATATACCGATACCCTGCAAACCAGTTGTATGTTACTGGGATTGGTGATCTGCGTAATCTATATCCTCAATACCTTACACCTTGGCCTTGGCAACAGCTTACAGGCCATGCATGAGAAAGGCTATTCACAGATATTTTTTTCCAACCCCAACAGTAAATTATTTTTTGTAAAACAGGTACTTGCCGGCGCTTTCATTACCATCACCATGACAGGTATGGACCAGGAAATGATGCAGAAAAACATCTCTGTTAAAACACTGAAAAATTCTCAAAAAAATGTGATTTCCATGTCGCTGGTACTCATGTTTGTCATTTTCATTTTCCTGTTCCTGGGTGGGCTTCTTTACCTGTATGCCGGTCAATTAAACCTGCCTGTAACCGGCGATAAATTATTTCCCGCTATCGCGCTGGATCATATGCCGCCTTTTATTTCCGTGATATTTATCATAGCCCTTATTTCGGCCCTGTTTCCCAGCGCCGATGGCGCCATTACGGCCCTCACTTCTACCTTCTGCATAGACATCATTGGCATGCAAAGAAGAATGGACCTGACTGATGCCCAAAAGAAAAAAATGAGGCAGCGGGTACACCTGTCTTTCGCCGTTATTTTCCTGGCTTTTGTGATGGTATTCAAATGGATCAATAACCCCAGCATGATTGGGCTGATCTTAAAAGTGGCCGCCTTTACTTATGGCCCCATACTGGGTTTGTTTGCCTTCGGTATCCTTTTAAAACGCTCCGTAAAAGATAAATGGGTTCCGTTGATATGCATCGCTTCACCGGTTATTTGTTTTCTGCTCGATAAATTTCAGAAACAAATTTTCGGTTCATTTGAATTAGGACTGGAACTATTAATTATTAATGGACTGATTACATTTATTGGGCTTTTCCTTATTTCGAAGAACGGGGAACGCATAACGCATAATGCTTAACGCCGTAGGCTAAAAGCGGGATGTTGCACTTTTTTTGTATTAGCGTTATGCGTTCCGCGTTTCCTATATTTGCGGATGGAACTGATTCATCATTTAGCTGAAGCCTATGCTGCCCGGTTTAGTTCGGGGGAAGAGGCGCTTCTTGCGGAAGTGACTAATCAAACCAGGCAAAACCACCCGCATGCGCATATGTTGAGTGGCCATGTTCAGGGTAAATTCCTCTCTTTTATCAGTACGGTTTTACAACCGGAATATATCCTGGAAATCGGAACTTTTACCGGCTATAGCGCCATTTGCCTGGCAGAAGGCTTATCAGCCGATGGAGAACTTCATACGATTGAAGTAAGAGAGGCGGATGCAGCCATTGCCCGGGAAAATTTTAGCAAATACAAAAGAAATAACCAGATACATTTGCACCTTGGTGATGCCCGGGAAATCATTCCCGGCCTGAACCATCCATGGGACCTTGTTTTTATAGACGCCGACAAGACTTCCTATATTGATTATTACGAAATGGTAATACCCAGGCTAAGCGAAAAGGGTATAGTACTGGCTGATAATGTACTGTTTCACGGAGAGGTTTTACAGGAACCAGTAAGTGGGAAGAATGCGAAAGCCATTCAGGCTTTTAATGAACACGTGATGAATGACAAGCGAACCGAACAGGTATTAGTAACCATCAGGGATGGAATACTCCTGATAAAAAAAAGATCCAAATGAAAAAAATAATTTTAGCTATCTGCTTGCTGGTAAGTTTAAGTGTGCAGGCGCAAAAACAGGCAGTTGAAGCCTATATCAATACTTACAAAGAATTGGCCATTACTGAAATGCTGCGCACCGGTGTACCGGCTTCTATTAAACTGGCACAGGGTATTTTAGAATCTCAATCGGGCGAAAGCGATCTGGCTAAAAAATCGAATAACCATTTCGGCATAAAATGTAAGACAGAGTGGACAGGTGATAAAACCTATCACGATGATGATGAAAGAGGAGAATGTTTCCGTGTATATCCTTCTGTTGCTGATTCATATAAAGATCATTCCGATTTTCTCAGGAGCAGGCCGCATTATGCCTTTCTTTTTCAGCTCAACCCCACAGATGCTGAAGCATGGGCAAGGGGTTTAAAAAAAGCGGGGTATGCTACCAGTACCACTTACCCCCAAAGATTATTGAAAGTGATCTATGATTACCAACTGCAACAATACAGTTTACTGGCCCTGGAAAGGCAAGGCAATAAAAAAACCAACCCACCAGTAGCCGGTCCGGCAACCCAACCTTCAAAAGATCCTAAATAAATTTTTAATTAATTTACCCGTTGAAATATAATCTCAACTCTCATGTCAGTTATTAAAGTTCACGACAAAATATTTATCCCCTATTTATCCGAAGGCATCATACTTGAAAAAGTGAAAGAGCTGGCTGTTCAACTTGATGCGGATTACGCGGGTAAGAAACCGCTCTTCATTGCCATACTCAATGGTTCTTTCATGTTTGCGGCTGACCTGTTTAAATATCTTTCCATTGAAGCGGAGATCTGTTTTATCAAACTGGCTTCTTACAAAGGCATCAAATCAAGCGGGCATGTGATCACTGCCATTGGCCTGGATACAGACATCACTAACCGGCATGTGGTGATACTGGAAGACATTATTGATACCGGTAAAACCATGCATGCGTTTTTACCACAACTGCGCAACCAGCAACCCGCTTCACTAAAAGTGGCTATCCTGTTACACAAACCTGATGCCACTATTTTCCCGATAAACATTGATTATTGCTGTTTCTCTATCCCTGATAAATTTGTATTGGGCTATGGGCTTGACTATGACGGACTGGGAAGAAATATCCGGGAATTATACCAGCTCAACGAAGCGGCGGAAGCCTAAATTTCTGCTAATACCCCTGCCCCCATTCTATTTTACCATCATTCTTTGGTATATTGATAGAAATCCTGCTGACAAATGAAGAAAGTCATTTGGGTTCTGCTGTTATTTTCTATTTCATATAGCGCTTCCAGCCAGTATTACCTGCGCGGTGAGATAAAGGATAATAGGGGTCATGTACTGGAGGGTGTTAAGATCAACCTTTCTTCCCTGGGCAGCCTTCCTTATTACAGTGGCCGGGGAGGGGCATTCGGTATTTCAGTTTCACATAGCACAGATACGATTTTTTTACAACTGGATGGATTCGAAACAATACGCCTTAAGGTTGATACAAGGAAGTTCCAGCAACTGGTAATGAAAATGTTACCCTCCACCGCGAGATTATATACAGACAAATTAGCATCGGCTACCACTAACCTGAAAGGGTTCTTACCCAATACATTTTCCGGGCCAGGTGAGAGTTACAGTAACCTGGTAGAAAATAATTTTATTGAGGCAGATGAGTACCCCGAAACAGGTTTTGCACTAAATGTAGATAAAGCCTCTTACAGTAATATCAGGCGATTCCTGGGTAATGGAATGAAGGTTCCTAAAGATGCGGTTCGTATAGAAGAAATGCTCAACTATTTTAATGATACAGATCGGAAAAAATCCGCATCCACCAGTCATTTCAATTGTATCACAAAGCTCACAGATTGCCCATGGGATGAACAGCATAAACTATTGTTTCTGAATATCCATGCACCTAAACTAAACCTCGATAGTATTCCACCTTCCAACCTGGTTTTCCTGATAGATATTTCCGGCTCGATGGATAAGCCCAACCGATTACCTTTGCTGCAATCCGCTTTTAAATTATTAGCTAAGAACCTGAGAGAGGAAGATACCATTACAGTAGTGACCTATGGCGGTGGTGTAGGAATTGCCTTGCCGCCCACAGGCGGTAATGATAAAAAGAAAATCAATGACGCTATAGATTCATTGACAGCAGGTGGTGATACACCCGGCGAAAACGCCATCAGGATTGCCTATGATCTCGCGAAAAAAACATTCATTCCCAAAGGAAATAATCGCGTAATACTCGCTACAGACGGCGATTTCAATGTCGGCATCCGTTCAGAAACGGAACTGGAAGATATGATCATCGCTTATAAACAAACAGGTATATACCTTACTTGTTTGGGCGTTGGTATGGGAAATTATAAAGACAGTAAACTGGAAAGCCTGTCTAAAAAAGGAAATGGCAATTTTGCGTATATAGATAATCTGCAGGAAGCACAGAAAGTATTGGTAACAGAATTTACGCAAACCCTTTATGCAGTTGCCAATAACGCTTTTCTGAAAATAAATTTTCTACCATCCTTTATTAAGGAATATCGTTTGATTGGATTTGACAATAAAAAAAACGCGGTGGCAGACAGCTCCAGTGAACTTGAGGGAGGTGAAGTAGGTAGTGGACATACCATGATGGCCATCTTTGAGGTACAATCACAAAAAAATGATTCCGTATTCTTTCACCAACCTTTTGCTTCTATTACTATACAATATAAAGCGCTGCATTCAGACAGTTCCAACAGGCAAAATTTTACAGTTGTTTATGAACAGGAGGCGATAGCATCGGTTGACTCTACTTTTCGCTTCGCGGCAGCCGTTGCCATGTTCGGAAGCGTTTTAAAACAATCAAAATATTTGAACAACTATCAACTGGAAGATGTGTACCTGCTTGCAAAATCAGCGGTTGATCCAACTGATTTTCTTCAAAAAGAGTTCCTGGCATTGATTAAGAAAGCCATAGACATCTATAACCCGGTTAAAAGAAAACGAAAACTGAAAAATGATTAATTAAAAGCTTCCCTCACCCTGTCGAAAAAACTCTTATCCCCTTTATTCGGGTTTGGTTTAAAATTTTCGCTCTTATTCATTTTCTCCAATATTTCTTTTTCTTCCAAACTAAGGTGCTGAGGTGTCCATACATTAACCTGTATTAACTGGTCGCCCTTTGCATAACCCTGCACTTCCGGAAATCCCTTTCCTTTTAACCGGAATATTTTTCCGCTTTGGGTACCTGGCGGTATTTTAATCTTGGCCCTGCCATCAATGGTGGGTACTTCTACCTGTGTGCCAAATGCGGCATCAGGAAAAGAAATATGCAGATCAAAAGCAACGTTCAGTCCATCCCTGTGCAGCTCTTCATGTGCCTCTTCTTCAATCTGTATAATCAGGTCACCGGGTGCGCCGCCACGTTCTCCCGCGTTACCCTTTCCACTCATACTTAACTGCATACCTTCCTGCACACCGGCCGGAATTTCAATGCTAATGGTTTCTTCGCCATATACCCTGCCCTCCCCTTTACAACCACTGCATTTAGCAGTTACCGTGGTACCTTCCCCATTACAGGATGGACAGGTAGAAACAGTTTGCATCTGACCTAAAAAAGTACTGGTAACCCTTCGTACCTGTCCGCTGCCATTGCAGGTTCCGCAGGTTTGTAAACTATTTTTATCTTTTGCACCATTACCGCCACAGGTAGTACATAATACATGCTTCTTTACTTTTACATTCTTTACAATACCCCTGGCTATCTCTTCGTAGGTTAATTTGAGTTTGATACGCAGGTTACTGCCACGCTGACCTTTGGGTCTGCTATTTCCTCCACCCCCACCTCTTCTGCCACCACCAAAGAAATTGCCAAACATATCTTCGCCAAAAATATCTCCAAACTGGCTGAAGATATCATCCATATTCATACCACCATGAGCGCCCGCGCCGCCTGAAGTGCCCGGGCCAAATGCCTGGTGCCCATACCGGTCGTACTTGGCTTTTTTAGTATCATCGCTTAATATTTCATAAGCTTCGGCTGCTTCTTTAAATTTTTCCTCAGCCCCTTTATCACCCGGGTTACGGTCGGGGTGAAATTGCATGGCCGTTTTGCGATAAGCTTTTTTAATCTCATCGGCAGTTGCCGTTTTAGTAACTCCTAATATTTCATAAAAATCTCTCTTGTTAGCCATGAATTCTCCATTGTCTATAGACCATTGTCTATAGTTGTTTAAGATAACATCCGTTTGGGTTTTGTTCAGTTAGTAACCGCTATTTTCCTACCACTACTTTCGCGAACCTGATCAGTTTATCATTCAGGTAATACCCTTTCACCACTTCATCCAGTACTTTACCTTTCAGTTTTCCCGTAGGAGCCGGTATCTCAGTGATGGCTTCATGTTTTTCTACATCAAAATCAGTGTGAATACTATCCAGCGCTTTCACGCCTTTTTGCTGAAGGGAGGTTCTGAGCTTATTAAAAACCAACTGTATCCCTTCTTTCTGCAAAGCAATATCATCACTGGTGGCTAACTGCTTTTCTGCACGGTCACAGTCATCCAGCACATCCAGCAAAGAAACAATCACGTCTTTACCCGCTGTTTGTATCAGATCCAGCCTTTCTTTGGCCGTTCTGCGCCTGAAATTATCAAATTCAGCCATTAAACGGAGGTATTTATCCTTTTGCTCCTGCAATTCGGCCTGCCATTTTTCTGTTTCAGACAACGCCACTTCCGGTTCCTGCAAATCCGGGATGCCGGCTGCATTTTCGTCAGTATTTAGGTCTGTTCCATGCAATGTGTCCACTATTTCTGGATTTTTCGCCATTTCTTTCTCTTCCATAATGAGTATTCTTAGTCTGGCAATACTGTCAAAAATTTTGCCGGGACAACAAAAAGGGAAATATTGGCAGAAAGAAAGACCGGCTATCTTTGCTGAATGACCAAAGTTTACCTTCGAAAAAAGATTGCACAGAGAATTGCCAATGGCCACCCCTGGATTTATGGAAATGAAGTGGAGCGGATAGATGGAACCGTAGATGGAGGAGAAGTTGTGGAAGTTTATTATGGCGATGGCAAGTTTGCCGGGAAAGGTTATATCAATCCAAAATCACAGATACTGGTTCGTTTACTTACCCGTAAACAGGAGCTGATAAACGATCTCTTTTTTCATAACCGCATCCTCCAGGCATGGCAATACCGCCAAAAAATAGGCTATACAGAAAATTGCAGGCTCGTATTTGGAGAGGCCGATCAATTGCCCGCGCTTATTATTGATAAGTTCAACGATTATTTTGTAATCCAGACTTTATCGCTGGGAATGGATAAATGGAAAACGGCCATTGTGCAATCTTTACAAACGATTTTCTCGCCCAAAGGTATTTATGAACGCAATGATGTGCCGGTGAGAGAACTGGAAGGACTGGCGCAACAGAAAGGATTTTTAACTGACCCCTTCGATACCAATATCATCATCCATGAAAATGGGCTGCAGTTTTATGTAGATATTGAGAACGGACAAAAAACAGGTTATTTTCTTGATCAGCAGGATAACCGCCGCGCCATTCAGCATATTGTAAAAGATGCCGAGGTATTGGGCGTGTTTACCTATACCGGTACTTTTGAAATTCATGCGGCGAAATATGGAGCTGCCTCGGTATTGGGATTAGACATATCTGGGCAGGCGGTTGCCCTGGCCAATAAAAACGCGGCATTGAATGGGCTCGAAAATATTTGCCGTTTTGAGGCTGTCAATGCATTTGATGTATTGAAGCAATGGGGTAAGGATGGCAGGCAATATGATGTGGTAATGCTTGATCCGCCCGCATTTACCAAGAGCCGTGAAAATATTCAGAAAGCGCTTACCGGTTACAAAGAGATTAATCTCCGCGGAATGAAACTAATCAGGAATGGCGGTTTTTTAGTAACCTCCAGTTGTACGAACCTGGTAACCCCTGACCAATTTTTTCAAACGATTGAAATGGCAGCGAAGGATGCCCGTAAAAAAATAAGACAAGTAACTTTTCAACAACAAGCATCCGACCATCCCATCATCTGGGGTATGGAGAACACTAATTATTTAAAATTTCTGATAATTGAAGTAACCGATAGGTAGTAGTAAATTGTAAGTTTTAAGTGATAGGTAATTCGCAAAATGTTAGCGTATTGATATTCTGCTCTTCTTATCCCGTAGGGATAAAAACTCTGTAGCAAAATAAATGTTTAAAAATTTGATTTGCCCCGTAGGGGCTACCCAATTATTTCTGAACCTGGAATTTCCCCGATTCAATGATGCGGCCGCTTTGGTCGCGGAGTTGGTAAATGTATAAGCCGCGGAAATAATTATTATCTAAGTTGATAGTGATCTTAGATTCTGTGATACGTATGTCATTCATCTTACGGCCGATGAAATTGTATACTTGAAGGGAGTAGTTCCTGTCGACCGATTTATCGAATGCGAAATTGATATAGCTGGTAGCGGGGTTAGGATAAAAATGAGTTAGCTTTTCTGTACTGTCTGTGAAACCGGCATAGGAGGAGTAATCAACAATATAGCTGTTGATTATCAGCGTAAAAGCCACCAGAACGGATAAATAAAGTTTTCTCATGAACGATATTGGCTACTAATGTACCCAAACTATCCGATCTACGCAAATAGCAGGTGTAAATTTTAACAGATATGCCTTTCAATCACTGGCTGAAAGGGCATATCTGTTAAAGCAACCTTAGATTAAGCCTGCTAATATTTGCTGGATGGCAGCAAAATTGGGAAGATCTCCGGGTGTAGGGCAAACTTCCGCATAACGCACCACGCCTTCTTTATCAATTACATAAGCGGCTCTTTTACTTACACCCTGCATATCAAATACCGGAAAGGTTTCATAAAGCACCCCAAATGCTTTGGCAGCTTCTTTATTAAAGTCGCTCAACAAAGGGAAATTGAGATTTTGTTCTGTTTTAAACTTCTCTAATGTGAATAATGAATCTACTGATATACCGAAAACTTTAGCATTGGTATTATTGTAAATGGCGATATTATCTCTCACATTGCATAACTCAGCGGTACAAACGCCTGTAAATGCCAGCGGAAAAAATAAAACAACTACATTACTGCCTTTTTGATCGGCCAGTGATATTTTGTTCTTATCTGTATCAAATAAAGAAAAAGCGGGCGCCTGTTGTCCGGTTTGAATACTCATAATTATTTTTTATGCTGCAAAACTAAAGCAATGAATGCAATTCAATAACCGATATGAGAAAAAAGATTACCGGTAAATTAAATAGGCATCTCGGGTACAAAATCAGGTATGATTAACTTTCCGGCAGTTTTTAGCATGATTTCCGCTACACTCACCCCTGGCGCTCTTTCCCGTAAAACAAATCCTTGCGGTGTAATATCCAAAACAGCTAATTCCGTGACTACTTTTTTTACACAACCCATACCTGTTAAAGGGAGGCTGCAACGGGATAAAAGTTTACTTTCGCCTTTTGGATTGGTATGCATCATGGCTACAATAATGTGTTTGGCGCCGGCCACCAGGTCCATGGCGCCACCCATACCCTTCACCATTTTACCCGGAATTTTCCAGTTGGCAATATCACCCTGTTCGCTCACTTCCATGGCGCCCAAAACGGTGAGGTCAATCTTGCCGGCACGTATCATTCCGAAACTCTCTACACTATCAAAAAAAGCGCCACCGGGTACAAGTGTAACCGTTTCTTTTCCCGCATTAATCAGATCAGCATCTACCGCAGACTCCTCCGGATAAGGCCCCATTCCTAAAATACCATTTTCACTTTGAAAGATAACAGACATTCCTTCCGGAATATAATTAGCTACCAGGGTAGGAATGCCAATCCCCAGGTTCACATACATACCATCTTTCATTTCCTGCGCAATGCGCTTGGCGATGCCGTATTTGTCTAAAGACATAGTGGTTAATTATGAATTAAAAATTATTAATTATTAATTTTTAATTGAACCGTCCTCCTCTCTATCCTTTTCTCATACCCTTTCCCTTCAAAAATTCTGTGTACATATACGCCTGCAATATGCACATCATCGGGGTCTATTTCGCCTGGTTGGAGCAGGTGTTCTACTTCCGCGATAGTGATATCGCCTGCCTTGGCCATAGAGGTAGAAAAATTTCGGGTAGTTTTTCGGAATACAAGGTTACCCATGGTATCGCCTTTCCAGGCTTTTACGATAGCAAACTGTGCATGCAGTGCATGCTCCATCAGGTACATTTTACCATTAAATTCCCTGGTCTCTTTTCCAACCGCTACCTCAGTTCCATAACCTGCGGGGGTAAAAAATGCGGGGATACCCATACCGGCCATTTCTATCCGGGTGGCCAATGTTCCCTGGGGTATCAGGTCAACCTCCAGTTCACCACTGAGTAATTGCCTCTCAAATTCAGCGTTCTCACCCACATAACTACTCATCATTTTTTTGATCTGCTTAGTCTTGAGTAATAATCCCAATCCAAACTCATCTACGCCGGCATTATTGGAAATACAGGTGAGGTTCCTGACCCCCTTCTTTACAAGGGCTGCGATAGCATTTTCAGGAATACCATTCAAACCGAAACCGCCCAGCATAATGGCAGCGCCATCGGGAATATCATGAATGGCCGCATCGGCATTGGCAAATACTTTATTCATAGGGCAATCATTAAAGGTACAAAGGTAGGGAATGCTTAATGACCCTGGCCATAATTGAATACCTTACTCCTTTCCCTTGTAGCGAATGCATCCAGGGAATCAATCAGCACCTTGAAGATGACAGGATTCGACGCGTAATATTTATAACTGGTGTCGAACTTACCCTTGCTGGTCTTATGTAGTAAAAAAACAGTTTCGTAGAGGCGGATATTTTCTTTTCTTTTTTTAACCGTACTGTCTTTAATGATCATCCGCTGGTATAATTCATCGGCACGCATCAGATCCCACATCATCACTTTCATACTGTCTACCCCGATAATTTCCTTTTTCCCTGTTGATTTGCAACCGGAATAAACCAATACTATAAACAGTAGTAAGAGAAAAGGGTATTTCATCGTAGTTCCTGTTTATATCTTGATGCATTCACCACGTCCAGTTCACTCAGTATATCTGCTGCTTTTGCTTTTTGCTCAGGTGTACCTTTTTTAAAAATTCCAATAAGTTCCTGCATCTTACCCTGCAATAAAAACTGAAGAATCATGGTATTCGCATTTTCACTATTAAAAGCCTGCAGTTGGATTAATGCCTGTAATGCATTGGCCCTCGCTTCTTTTTCAGCATCTAATAGGTTGTCTAATCCTGAACGATAATAGGTATAGATAATATCATGTACCTGGTTATAGCGGCTGTTGATCAGGTTTTCATTCAACCAATACCGGTTTCTTGATCCGTCAAATACGCGCCAGCCATTGATATTCCTGCCTTCCGGCGCATTGTTTACAATATTCTGCGCCTTACGGAAATAAGACTCTCCACCCTTTGGTGCGAATGAATCGTAATCTAACCCGATAATCATATAGGCATAATAGGCAAAGATGGCAGGCAGGTTGGCAACCAGTGCATCCGTTCCCTGCACCCGGCTCTCATTAAATTCTATGGGCTGGAACTCTACATATTTAAAAGCGATATCCGCATCAATATAATTTACCAGGGCCGTTTGATAGGATGCATTAAAAACCGGCCTGGCAGCCTGTACGGATAAAGTTGCTTTGTAAATATTCGTCTCAAGAATACTTTCAATATTCAGCAAAAAACTGCATTCTATTTTTTCATTTTGTTGAAATTGATCGCTGGTCCATTTGCGGTTATTCAGCATATTATTTAGCTGCGTTTGCAGGGTAACAAATATTTTTTTATCCACGGTTGAATTCACCCTGGCAGCAGATACACTTACCCTTGCCTGTAATTCCTGCGCGTTCACTGCCGTGGAGAGAGAAGTGATGGCAATTGCAATAAATAGAAATCGGCTATACATGTATTTGAGTTACTATGAACGTACCATTTGTTTTCGTGAGTCGTCAGTCGTGAGAGAGGGTTACGATTATCGTAAGATAAAGATTAAAACAGTTCTTTCTCACGACTAACGACTCACTTCTCACGAATCACTCCCTCAAAATAACAAAAAACGACAGTCTTATACTGTCGTTTTTTGTTATTTGCGTAAATTTTAGCTTATCTGAACATATCGCTATCGTTGTTTCTTCTGTAATAGATTTTATCCTCCATGAATTCCTGGGTTGCCAGGATAGCAGGGTTAGGCATTTTTTCGTATGCCTTTGAAATTTCTATTTGTTCTTTGTTCTCATGGATTTCTTCGAGGCTGTCTGTATGACTGGCAAACTCTTCTAACTTATTATGCAGTTCTTCTCTCAAAGAGATATTGATCTGGTTGGCCCTCCTGGCAACGATGGCGATTGACTCATACAGGTTGCCTGTTTTTGACTTGATATCAATCAGACTTTTCGTTTCAATCACACTCGCTGTATTAGCGCTCATTTGCCTTCTTAGCTTGCTCATTTTTTCAGGGTTTTTAAAATGTTATTGGTTTGTATTTTGTATTTATTTACTTCCTCTATAAATTTACTGTCGGTAAAACGCTCCCCAAATTCACTGCACTCGGCTGCTACTTTCTCATACCTTTCTATTTGCTTCTCTTCATAACTCATTTCAGCGTATTTATAATACGATTTGATCACGAGCAATTTATATTCATCCGCTTTTTTAGAGTCGGGAAAATTATCAGATACATTACCAAAAGCAATGGCAGCCGCTTTAAAAAAACCAAGATTATAATATAACTCAGCTCCTTTAAATTCTTTCAGTTCCAGCTTCTCCCTGCATTGATCAAGAATTTCTGTCGCGTCTTTTGACCGGGTCGAACCCGGATGCGTATTAATAAAAGCCTGCATTAACTGCATGGTTTTATTGGTATTGGTTTGATCTAACTCTACTTTAGGTGATTGTTTAAAATAACAGTAAGCCCGCATGTAATCACATTCCTCGCTTTTGGGACTGGTAGGAAAATTCTCTACAAAACTTTTGAAGAGATTTTCAGCATTCAGATAATCTTTCTGGTAATAATAGGAATACGCGAACTTAAAATACATATCCTCGTAACGCGTGGATCCTTTTACATAAGGAAAGATATCTTCAAAGAGCTGTTGCGCGTAACTGTAATTCTTATTAGCATAATACTGCTCAGCCATTTTGTATTTATACTCATAATCCTTGCTCTTCATAATCTTCCCAAACTTATTGGAACAAGCAGAGGTAAGCAGTACTACCGATAACAATAACAGAACGATCCTATTCATACAAGTTGGCAAAATTAGTTATTTGCGGGCAATTTATACACTCGGATTCTTGTTTTGACCTCCGGGTAGTTAAGAATTACACAAAATAGCCCCCACTTTTCGCTTTCTGCACCCTCCTTTCCGCTTTAAGCGTTCTGCGTTAGGCCCTTCCGCGTTTTTTCGCTGAAAAAGGCCGCCTTATCGTTATAAGGCAGCCTTTTCATATCTATTTATAGAAAAGAAGCCTATTTATCGCCTTCTCCTTCCTGTAATTTGGCTTTAATCTCTGCCAGGGCGCCCAGGTCACCAAGTGTGGCTTTTTCTACTTTAGCCTGGATGTTTTTCACCGCTTTCTTGGTGCTGTCAGATTCTGCTTTCGCTTCTTTCTTAGCTGCTTCTTTCACGTCTGCCTCCTGTTGTTCCCATATACGGGCATGACTAAGAACGATGCGTTTTTCGTTACGATCGAACTCAATCACAACAAACTGGGCCGTTTCATCAGCCTGAACCTGCTTACCGTCTTCCTTATTCAGGTGGCGGTTAGGTGCAAATCCTTCCAGGCCATATTGCAATTGTACCAAAGCTCCTTTGTCGTCTTTACGGGTAACCGTTCCTTCATGGATGGTACCTATCGCAAAGGTATCTTCCAGTGAATTCCAGGGATCTTCTTCCAGTTGTTTATGTCCTAACTGTAATTTGCGGTTCTCTTTATCAATACTCAGGATAATGATATCAATCTGCTCACCTACTTTGGTATAATCAGTTGGGTGATTGAAACGCTTTAACCAGCTCAGGTCGCTGATATGGATCATACCGCCGATACCTGGTTCCAGTTCAACAAATACACCATAAGGAGTGATGTTTTTTACCAGGCCTTTGTGTTTGCTGCTTTCAGGGAATTTGGTTTCGATCGTGCTCCATGGATCCTGGCTCATTTGTTTGATGCTCAGGCTCATTTTGCGTGCATCCTTATCAAGGGTAACCACTTTTGCTTCATACTCATCTCCCAATTTGAAGAATTCCTTCGCATTGATGGGTGTATTGGCCCAGGTAATTTCAGACACGTGTACCAGGCCTTCAACACCAGGTTGAATTTCCAGGAACGCACCGTAATCTTCAATATTTACTACTTTACCTTTTACAACAGATCCTTCGGCTAAGCCTTCAGGCAGCACATCCCAGGGATGTGGCGTTAATTGTTTCAGGCCTAAGCTGATACGTTTTTTGTCGTCGTCGAAATCCAATACCACCACTTGTAATTTCTGGTCCATCTTCACCACTTCGCTTGGGTGAGAGATACGTCCCCATGAAATATCGGTAATATACAACAGGCCATCCAAGCCACCCAGGTCCATAAAGGCGCCAAAGTCTGTGATATTCTTCACCACACCTTCCAATACCTGGCCTTTCTCGAGTTTACTCATGATCTCTGCACGTTGTGCCTCTATATCGCTTTCAATCAATGCTTTGTGTGATACAACGGCGTTCTTGATGGTTTCATTAACCTTCACCACTTTGAACTCCATGGTTTTTCCAACAAACTGATCGTAATCAGTTACAGGCTTCACGTCAATCTGAGAACCTGGTAAGAATGTTTCCATCCCAAATACATCAACGATCAATCCACCTTTTGTTTTGCTGGTAACTGTACCGGTAATTACTTCGCCGGTCTTATGAACCTCAACAATTCTTTCCCAGGCACGGAAAATACGGGCTGATTTACGACTCAGGTGAAGGTTACCACCACGGTCTTCTTTTTCAACCACCATTACCTCTACTACATCTCCAATCTTTAATCCCTGAATATCACGGAATTCATTTAGAGAAACCAGTCCGTCACTTTTAAAACCGATGTTAACTACCACATCTGTTTTTGTTAAAGCAACCACAGTACCCTGAACAATCTCGCCATCTTCAATTTGTACAAAAGTGTCATCATACACTTTGTCGTACTTCATTCTTTCTGTTTCGGCATAATGACTAACATTGCGTTTGTCAATACTCCAGTCAAAATCATCATGCGCTGTTTCAATAACAGGCTCAGCTACAGCTACCGGGGCAGCTTCAGCTTCAGGTGCATTTGTTATCGCAGTAGTAACTACTTCAGCTTCCAAAGCCGCGGCGTTCTCCTGTGCATCTGCGTTTAGTTGTTTGTTAATAAATTTCATACGTAACCCGACGGTTTTATTTCGGGGCTGCGAAGGTACGGAAATGGGTGGATGTAGGGAAGGAAATCTGCTAATTTATATCGAAGAGGGCTCTTTCTATCCCCAATTCCAGCCCTCTCAGCTCAGCCAGACCTCTTAAACGGCCAATGGCGCTATAGCCGGGGTTGGTCGTTTTCTTCAGATCATCCAGCATCTGGTGGCCATGATCGGGACGCATGGGGATAGAGATACCCTTGCGTTTTTGTAACAGCACAATAGCTTTTACCACTGCATACATATCTACATCGCCTGCAAGGTGGTCGGCTTCATAAAAATTACCCTCCGCATCTCTTTTTGTACTTCTGAGGTGAAAGAAATGGATGGAATCGCCCAAACGACTAATCATACCAGGTAAATCATTATCTGAACGAACACCAAAAGAACCGGTACAGAAACAAAGTCCGTTTGCGGGTGAGGGTACTGCTTCCAACAAATCTTTGGCATCCTGTTCAGTACTCATAATTCGGGGAAGGCCTAAAACGGAATAGGGAGGATCATCCGGGTGAATGGCCATTTTCAATCCCAATGCTTCCGCAACAGGAACTACCTGCTGTAAAAAATAGAATAGGTGTTGTTTCAGTTTAGCCCTGTCTATGTTTTTATATTTTTCAAGGACTTCAAAAATTTGCTCATTGGTAAACCGTTCGCGGCTGCCGGGTAAACCTAATAAAGTATGCTGGCTAAGCATTTCTTTTTCTTCCTCTGTCATGGCCGCCAGTTTTTTTCTGCCACTCTCTATTTCGGCTTTTGTATACCCATTTTCTGCACCTGGCCGTTTCAATAAGAAAAGATCAAAGGCAATAAATGCTGCTTTATTAAAATAAAGGGCCCTGCTATGGTCTGGCATTTCATAAGAAATGGCTGTTCTAACCCAATCAAGGATGGGCATAAAATTATACGTAACCACTTTTAAACCGCAGGCTGCTATATTTTGTAAACTCTCGGTATACTTTTCAATCCATACCTGGTAATTGCCCGATTGTTGTTTGATGTCTTCATGTACCGGCAAACTTTCGATAACGGTCCATGTCATACCAACTGCTTCAATCAGTTCTTTGCGTTCCCTGATTTCTTCTATGCTCCATACCTCACCAACCGGTACCTGGTGCAATGCAGTAACCACACCGGTGCAGCCTGCCTGGCGTATATCCCATAAATCAACAGGGTCCTCAGGTCCGAACCAGCGCATAGTATGTTCCATTCCCATAAACAAATTTTTTATCTTTACTACAACTCTGCGAGCCCCTGCTTCTCTGCGGCTCCGCGGTAAATAACACACTACCCAATAGAACTATTGGCTACCAGAAAATAGTATAGAGGGCCGTTAAGATACCTCCTACTATTAAAACACCCACTGTAAACGCCGGATTGAGTGCAAACATACGCCTGTCTATCTCCAGTCCTTTTGCTTTTATGCCCAGCTTCTTATCTACCAGGCTAATGATGACCATACCGGTAATACAGATCAGGAACACAAAACCCATCCTGTCTATGAATGGGATTTCATAAATACCCTGGTCATTTTTTGCTGCAAAACCAAATGGTTCGAGAAAAGTAAGGTCCATGATTTTAGGAAGAAATTTGAAGAACACGGAAAAAACAAAACCACCAACAGTAGCAAAGAGTGCGGCATTAGAGGTAGTTTTCTTCCAGAAAAAACCAAGTATAAACATGGCAAAAATGCCGGGCGATACAAAGCCCGTATATTCCTGTATAAATTCAAACCCTCCTTTTTTATCTATACCCATAAATGGCGCGATAACTACTCCAATGATCAATGCGAGTACAATGGTAATTTTTCCTACCCAAACTAATTTCTTTTCATCAGCTTGCGGATTAATTTTTTTCTTGTAGATATCCAGCGTAAAAATGGTAGAAATACTATTGGCTTTTCCGGCAAGAGAAGCAACGATGGCTGCTGTTAAAGCGGCAAAAGCAAGACCTTTCAAACCCGGCCCCAGCAGGTTAAGCATTACAGGATAGGCATTATCCTGAACAAGTTCTCCATTCACCATCATCTGGTCCTGAAACCCACCTTCATTGTATAGTACATAAGCGGCAATTCCGGGTAATACCACAATTACAGGCATTAACAATTTAAGGAATGCAGCAAATAAAAGACCGCTACGGGCGGTTTTTAAATCAGCGCCCAGTGCCCTTTGTGTGATGTACTGGTTACATCCCCAATAGTTCAGGTTCACTATCCACATTCCCCCTATCAATACAGTTAGTCCGGGTAAACTGATAAAATTGGGATTATCTTTTTTGAGGATCATGTGAAAATGATCCTCTGCCTTATCTGTTAATAGTACAAGACCATTCAACACACCTGTTTCACCAAATTTTTCAGCAACAAGCGTAAGGGCCAGGTACGTTGTAGCTAAACCTCCTACGATGAGAAAGAATACCTGTATTACATCCGTATAACCGATCACTTTCATTCCGCCAAGGGTTATGATAATGGCAAAGCCAGCCAAAAAAATCATACACAAATAAAGAGGCAGGCCTGAAATGGCATGAATGGCCAATGCGCCCAGGTATAAAATTGAAGTGAGGTTAACTACCACATATAATAATAACCAGAATACAGCCATGATCATGGCAACGGTGCTATTATAGCGCTGGTTAAGAAATTGCGGCATGGTATAAATTTTATTCTTAAGATATACCGGTATGAAGAATATAGCCACAATCATCAGTGACGCGGCAGCCATCCATTCATACGTTGAAATGGCCAGTCCCATTTTAAATCCATTACCGCTCATTCCAATCATCTGTTCCGCGGAAATATTGGATGCAATCAACGATGCACCGATGGCCCACCAGGTTAGTGATCCTTCAGCTAAAAAATAGTCATGTGAAGCAGTGGTACCCGCCTTTTTCTTTCTTCGATAAACCCAATAACCATAAGAGGCTACAATCATGAAATAAACCAGGAAAACAATATAATCTGCGGTTTGCAATGATCTCATAAAGGCAATTGTTAAGATTGATAGCGTTCGTTTAAACAACAATAATTGAAAATATCAATTATTAACTATTAATTACTAATTTTTAATTACTTACTCGCCTTTTGGATTGCTATGGTGCACTTTATAAATCTATAAAGACAAGCATGCACTTTTTCCGACTACTAAATAAATCTATTAACTATATTTTCCATATACTCCTGTTTGCCACTGACTACTGCGGGTTCGCCATTTACCATTGCAAATTCCCTTAAGCTTTCCAGTGAAATCTTTCCTTCTTCAAATGCCTTGCCTGTTCCACTATCAAAGGAGGCATAACGCTCTGCACGTATTTTTTTATAATCAGATTTTTGTAATATAGTATCAGCCACCATGAGTGCCCGCGCAAAAACGTCCATGCCACCTACATGGGCATAAAAAAGGTCTGCCGCGTCTGTTGAATTTCTTCTTCGCTTTGCATCGAAGTTGATACCCCCCCCGGCAAATCCGCCCGATTCCAGAACAACCAGCATGGTTTCTGCGAGTTCATTGATGTTGTTTGGGAACTGATCGGTATCCCATCCATTCTGGTAATCTCCCCGGTTGGCATCCATACTGCCTAATACGCCTGCATCAGCAGCTACCTGTAATTCATGCTGAAATGTATGGCCCGCAAGGGTTGCATGATTTACTTCAATATTCAGTTTAAAATCGTTCAGAAGATCATACTGTCTTAGAAAACCAATTACTGTTTCACTATCATAATCATATTGGTGTTTACTGGGTTCACAAGGTTTGGGTTCAATAAAAAAAGTTCCCTTAAATCCATTCTTTCTTGCGTAGTCTTTAGCTGTATGCAGAAACTTTGCCAGGTGCTCTTTCTCGCGCTTCATATTAGTATTCAGCAAACTCATGTATCCTTCCCGTCCACCCCAGAAAACATAATTTTCGCCACCCAAAGCTATCGTTGCATCTAATGCCGCTTTTACCTGGGCGCCGGCATGAGCCAACACATGAAAATCGGGGTTGGTAGCCGCCCCGTTCATATAGCGCCTGTTGCTGAAGAGATTGGCTGTACCCCACAATAATTTTACACCACTATCTACCTGCTTTTGTTTTGCGTAATCTACCAGCGCCTGTAACCTTCTCTCATTTTCATGTATATCGTTGGTATAATCTACCACATCCACATCATGAAAACAGTAATAAGGCATATTTAATTTGGTGATGAATTCAAAAGCGGCATCCATTTTATCCTTTGCCCTTTCAACCGCGTCTGACTTTTCATTCCATGGATGCAGATGGGTAGGTTCACCAAACGGATCACCTCCGTTACCAACAAAAGAGTGCCAGTAGGCACAGGCAAAACGCAACCAGTCTTTCATTGGCTTACCAGCTATCATTTTTGACGCATCATACCATCGAAAGGCAAGTGGATTATCAGTTTCAACCCCTTCATACTTTACCTGGTCAATCCCTTTAAAAAATGCTTTGTCACCAGTTACAACTTTCATGTTTCGTTTACTTTAGAATTAATGATTATAAGATACTGATCTTATCATGCAACAATTTTTCCCAATTGTAAAAAAGGGCATCATACCTATTCTCTTTAGCAGGTTCAATATATTGCAAACGCTTTCTATTAACAAAAGCTTCCCTGGCATCGCTAAAAATAGTTGCCCCCATTCCCGCACCAATAGCCGCACCTATACTACCGTTACAGTCATATAGTTCAACAGGAACACCTGTTGCATTCACGAATGACTGAACAAAAACATCACTTAAAAATAAATTTGCCCTTCCCGCCCGGATAACGTTTGGCTGAAGTCCGTTCTCACGCATGATGTCCAGCCCATACCTGAAAGCAAAAGCGATACCTTCCTGTACTGCCCGAAAAATATGTGCAGGCGTGTGTTTGTTGAAATCTATATTTTGTATATGTGCCTGAACAGTTTCATTATTAAGCATTCTTTCTGCTCCATTTCCAAAAGGAAGAATCAACAGACCATCACTACCAATGTTAACTGAACTTGCGGCATCATTCATCTGGCTATAGGTAAGCAGTGTACCGGTGATATTCCTGATCCAGCTATTCATAATACCGGTTCCATTGATGCACAAAAGAATGCCCAGTCTTTTTTTCAATGAAGTATGATTTACATGGGCAAACGTATTTACCCGTGAGTATTTATCAAAAGCGAGAACATCACTCACACTATAAATAACGCCTGATGTACCTGCCGTAGCCGCGATTTCACCCGGCTCCAGCACATTCAGTGATAAGGCATTATTCTGCTGGTCTCCCGCTTTATAAGAGACAGGAATATTGGCCCTCAATGATAATTCAGACGCTATGTCACTTTTCAATAAGCCATGTGTTTCAAATACATTTTTGATAGTGGGGATGATGGACCTGTTAAATCCAAAATAATTGAATACCTCACCTGACAGTTCGTTTTTTGAAAAGTCCCAAAAAATTCCTTCAGACAAGGCAGAAATAGTAGTGCCTGTTTCACCGGTGAATTTCATGGCAATAAAATCTCCCGGCAATAATACTTTATCAATCCTTTCGTATACAGCAGGCTCATGGGCCTTTACCCAGGCAAGTTTAGACGCGGTAAAATTTCCGGGCGAATTTAACAGGGTAGATAAACATTTCTCTTCGCCAATTTTTTGAAATGCCTCCTCTCCCAACTTTACAGCCCGGCTATCACACCAGATAATACTGTCTCTCAACACTTGCTGGTTTTTGTCTACCAATACCAATCCATGCATTTGGTAGGCAATACCAATGGCGGCAATATTTTTTGGCTCATACAATTTGGTCGCGTTCACTTTTAAAATAGCTTTCTTAACATGAAGCCACCACATCTCCGGCGACTGCTCGGCCCAGCCTGGCTGCAATGAAGTAATACCTGATTCTGTTTCGGGATATTGAGCTGATGCCACAGCTTGTTGGGTGGAAGCGTCAACAACAGACACTTTAATGGAAGATGTACCAATATCAATGCCTAATAATAACATGTACCTTTTATTGTTGATTGCTATGCTTCATCGAAATTTACCCATACTAAACCATATTCACAAACCTAAGGGATTTATTTACCAATTTGTAATTGTCTGACAGCATCGACAGCCAATACATTTGTATAAAAACGGGTAACGAGTCGATTGTAAAACAAAATAAATTACGACTGAATATAATTCTGCAAATGAGAAATCGTTTCCTGCTGGGTTGAAATGGTTTCTGTAACCAGGTCATTCATAGAAATAATACCTGAAAGTCTTCCATTTTCAATAACGGGTAAATACCGGATATGCTGATCAGACATTAGCTGCATACATGACTCAATAGAATCTGATAATTGTACGGGGGGGAATTCCTTTGTCATAATTTCTCCTACTGGAGTTGAACTGGAATTTTTTCCTTTTAGAATAACTTTTCTTGAATAGTCTCTTTCTGTCATGATTCCCAAAAAAATCTCATTCTCTTCTACAACCACAGAACCAATATTTTGTGTTGCCATCATTTGTAATGCTTCCATTACCGTTGTAGAGGGAGTAACTGTAGTAACCCAGTTCCCTTTGCGCCGAAGGATATCGCTAACTTTTCGCATATGACAAGATTTGAACCAAAAGTTAAATATTTTTTTCGTCACTTACAAGTAATCTTAAAAAATGACTTTCAGGGTCTGCCGGGGTAACCCATGTAAGGGTTAGTTTTCCTGGTATGCTGCTATGGATTTACCTGCTATCCAGCCACTTGTCCAGGCATGCTGAAAATTAAACCCACCGGTAATACCATCCACATCCATAACTTCTCCGGCAAAGAAAATACCGGGTTGAATTTTGCTTTGCATGGAATTGGGATCAATCTCACTAAGCTTTACCCCGCCACAGGTCACAAACTCTTCCTTAAAGGTTGTTTTTCCGTTTACAGGAAACGCCTGTGCTGTCAGGTTTTTGATGAGCCTGTTCTGCTCTTTTGATGGCAGATCTGCCCATCGTATATCTGGATGGATACCGCTACTTACCAGCAGGAATACCCATAACCGGTTGGGCAATCCAAACGGATTTTTACCGCTTAGTTTTTGTCCCGCATACGCATCCCTGAAAGATAACCAGTCTGCCCGCAGATTTTGTTCCTGGTAATCAGGCAACCAGTTCACCAATAAACTAAACTGGTAATCAGCATCAGCCAATTGCCTGGCGCCCCATGCCGACAACCGCAGTATTGCCGGGCCACTCATACCCCAATGGGTAATAAGCAATGGACCCTCTGCTGTTAATTTGCTGCCTGCTATTTTTACAACCGCCCTATCAACACTCACCCCCATTAATTCAGTAATTGGGTTATCGGGCATATTAAATGTAAACAAAGAGGGTACCGGCTCTTCAATGGTATGCCCCAGATTTCGCAACCAATTGAACATAGTTGATTTAGGATAACCACCGGAGGCAATGCAGATGTAGTTTGGAGTCAGGAGTTGGGAGTTAGAAGTTTGGAGTATAAACCCATTGTCTCCGGGCGCTATACTTGTCACTTCTGACTGCATCAAAATTTCCACCTTATACTTATCCGATTCTTTCAATAAACAATTGATGATGGTTTGTGAATTATTGGTAACAGGAAACATTCTGCCATCGGCTTCTGCCTTTAATTCAACGCCCCGTTCTGCAAACCAATCAATCGTATCATTTGGGCTAAACCAGTGAAAGGCTTTCTTTACAAAATTTTGTCCGCGGGGATATCGTTTTACCAGGCCGGGTATATCAAAGCAGGCATGCGTTATATTACAACGGCCACCGCCGCTCACTTTTACTTTTGCTAATAGCTTATTGGATTTTTCAATAATGGTTACTTTCAATTGCGGATTCATCCTTGCAGCATTCACTGCGCAAAAAAAACCAGCCGCGCCTCCTCCTATTACAACTAACTGTTTTTGCATAATGTTATTTCATCAACATCAGGGCAGCCATGGTTTCAATTCCGTTCCAGAAATTCTGTAAACGCAAATTCTCATTTTCTGCATGTTGGTTATTATCATGATTGGCAATGGGCACTGAAATAGTTTTTGCGGAAAGATGCTTTTCAAACAAGAATAATGGCAGGCTTCCACCCATTGATGGCAATAATACTACCTGCTCGCCGGTAGTTGAACGAACTGCCTTTATTACCTGTTGTGCAACGGGTAAATCCATAGGTGTACGTTGCGCATTGTAGCCTTTACCGGCAGTTATTTTTACGATTTTCGGGTACTTTTTTCTTTCTTCATCAGTAGGTTCAGCATGAGTTATATAAAACCCCTGTTTACTGATATGCGCTTCAACCAGTACTTGCTGTTCGTGTGCATCCGTACCCGGCACTAACCTCAGATCAAGATTAGCCGTTGCAGTGATTGGTATCACATTACTGGCCAGCTTTCCTGTACCGGCGCTTTGCATACCATTAATATTTAAGGAGGGAAGCATAATGGATTCGATGAGCGACTGTTCCGATGTTTCAGATTGCACAAAGCCCAGTTCCCTTTTCAGTTCCGCGTCTACTGATGGTACAGCAGCCAATGCCTGTTTTTCAGCGCCGGTAAGCGGTGTTACTTTATCATAAAAGCCTTTTATTAAAACCTTCCCATCATCATCTTTCATGGAAGCCAATAATTTGCTCAATTGCAAAGCCGGGTTAGGCGCCCAATTGCCGTAATGGCCGCTGTGCAAGGGGCGTTTACTGCCATATACAGTGATCTCCATTCCCGCATCGCCCCTTACCCCAAAGAATACCATTTTTTTACCGGATTGATGAATAGGCCCATCGCATATGATCCATAAATCTGATTGCAATAATGAATTATTTTTTTGCAGTATCTCGTTAAGGTGCGTTGAGCCCGCTTCTTCTTCTCCTTCAAAAAAGAATTTGAGGTTATAAGCAGGTGTAAATCCACAGGCTTTCATGGCTTCATAAGCAAATAACATAGCCATTACACCGGCTTTATCATCCGATGCCCCCCTTCCCACGATCCGCCATTCAGGATTCATCTTACCCCGGTCCCTTTCCGTTATGTTTATGAATTGATTCTGCTCACGCAAAGGGCCATTGATGATTACCGGTTTGAAGGGATGTGTTCCCTTTGTCCATTTGGTACTGTCAACAGGCTGACCATCGTAATGCGCATAAAAGATGATGGTTTGTTTGGCACCAGGAACCATCACTTCGCCATATACTGCCGGAGGTGCGTTTTGGGATTTCGGATAAAGCAATTGAATGTTTTGAATGGAACGTTCCTTCATCAAATCCATGATCCTCGCGGCATTCAGTTGCATGTCTGCCGCAACAGTGGCAATATTTGGGATTTTTAAAAAAGATTGAAACTGGTCAAACCATAACCACTCCTGCTTTTCCCGGTAAGTACGTATTTGTTGAATTTCAGGAGACTGTGCCAAAACAGCTGTATTGAAAAGTATTAGCAGTAGACAAACCATACTTTTGTTCATGGTATATAAAGATTTATTCCCGTAAGATACAAAGCCTAATAATAGGAACTGTTCAGATTGGTATTTGCTTTTTCTGCTGCTTCAATAATGCTATAGTCAGAAAGTATCAATGCCTGGTTACGTTTCACACATACATCGTGCTCAAAATGTACAGAAGGTTTGCCATCACGTGTGCGTACTGTCCAACCATCATCATCAGTGTACACTTCTCTTGATCCCAGGTTAATCATGGGTTCTATTGCCAATACCAGGTTCTCTTTCATTTTAGGACCGGTTCCTCTTTTACCATAATTAGGCACCTGAGGGTCTTCGTGTAAACTTCTTCCCAAACCATGTCCCACCAGCTCTCTTACTACTCCGAATCCGTATTTTCTTTCCGTATGATCCTGTATCGCGAATGAAATATCACCTACCCTGTTATTGACAATGGCTTTTTCAATCCCTTTGTACAAAGATTCTTTGGTTACCCTCACTAACTGAAGAATTTCATCACTCACTTCACCTAACATAAAAGTATAGGCATGATCACCATGCCAGCCATTTAAAATCACACCCATATCTATAGAAACAATATCTCCTTCCTTCAAAGCTTCATTATTCGGGAAGCCATGTACCACCACATCATTTACAGATGCACAAATATTATGCGGGTAACCCCGGTAATTTAAAAAGGAGGGAATGGCTTTATAATCCTTTACAAATTCAGCACACAATGCATCAACCTGTAAAGTGGTCATTCCGGGCTTTATCACTTTTGCTACTTCTGTGAGCGTTTTGCTTACCAGTGTGGCTGCTTCTTTCATGAGGGCCACTTCTGCCCCGGTTTTATGTATCATCATATTGTTTCTTCGCGTCATTATAAAAAAGAAACCTGCCGGGCAAAGCCAGACAGGTTCACAAAGTTCGATAATATTTCTATTAAATAGTAGTAGAAGATAGAGATTGTCTTCCCTGTACGCGTCCACTCTTCATTAATCCATCATATTGGCGCATTAACAGGTAGGTTTCAATTTGCTGTAGTGTATCCAAAACCACTCCCACCATAATCAGCAGGGAAGTTCCTCCAAAGAATGAGCTGAACCCTCCGGTAACACCCAGTCTTTGTGCAAATCCGGGCATAATACCCACCAATGCCAGGAAAATAGCGCCGGGCAGGGTAATTTTATCCATGATAGACCCGATATAATCCGCTGTAGGCTGCCCCGGTTTTACACCCGGAATAAACCCATTATTTCGTTTCAGATCCTCAGATATTTGCTTAGGATTAAATATCAGGGCAGTGTATAAGAAAGTAAAACCTATCACCATCACTGAATAGATAAGCATATACCAGAGATTACTGTGGTCATTGAAAATCTTAACAATACCCTGTGCCGAATCAATATTGGTAAAGGAAACCAGCGTTGGTAAAAACATAATAGCCTGTGCAAAGATGATAGGCATTACACCCGCGCTATTCACTTTTACAGGAAGAAACTGGCGTGCGCCACCAAACTGGCGGTTACCAATTATCTGTTTAGCATAGTTAACCGGTATTTTTCTAACCCCCTGAACCAGGATGATCAGTCCCATAATAACGGCAACCAAAATCGCCATTTCAATCAGGAAGATCAATAAACCACCCCCACCTTTTTGTCCTTTAGCGCTGAATTCCTGTATGATAGAAATGGGTAACCTGGAGAGGATACCTACCATGATGATAATAGAGGTACCATTACCCAAACCCTTATCCTGTATTTTTTCACCTAACCACATAACAAACAGGGTACCCGCGGTTAACGTGATAATGGTTGAAAAACCAAAGAATGCTTTATAAGCAGGTAGAATGGCTTCTGCATAACCGGGGCTATTCAGGTAAGCAACATAGGCACCAGCCTGGAACAGGGTTACAATTACAGTGAGGTAGCGTGTCCACTGGTTAATTTTCTTACGGCCACTATCCCCTTCTTTCTGAACTTTCTGCAATTGAGGAACCAGTATGGTCATTAACTGCATGAAGATGGAAGCGGAGATATAAGGCATAATACCCAGGGCAAGAATGGAGGCCTGTGAAAATCCGCCACCGGCAAACATATCAAAAATGCCTAAAAGACCATTGCTTTGGGCGGCACTCTGGGCTGCTTCAATCTTATTTGGATCAAGACCGGGCAATACAATGTGATTACCCAACCGGTAAGCAAAAATTAAAGCCAGTGTAACAAGTATCTTGTTACGCAGTTCTTCAATCACCCAAATATTCTTAATAGTCTGAACTAATTTTTTCACTTAAATGCAATTGAAAGAGTTAATACGCAAGAAACCAAAAAGGCGCACTGTGCGCATCTGGCAAATTACGTTAAAATTATTTGATAATTTCAACGGATCCGCCGGCTGCTTCAATGGCTGCTTTCGCTTTGTCACTGGCCGCATTTACCTTGAATGAAAGTTTGGCTTTCAGTTCTCCGGTAGCCAGTAGTTTCACTTTATCAGTGCGACTGATCAGTCCATTGATATATAAATTCTCCAGAGAGAATTCAGTAAATGTATATTTCTCAACCAGTTGATCTATCTGACCTAAGTTGAAGACAACATATTCAACACGGTTAATATTTTTAAACCCGCGCTTAGGAATGCGTCGCTGGATTGGCATCTGACCACCTTCGTGAGCCATTTTGCTTTTATAACCGGCGCGGCTCTGACCACCTTTATTACCTTTTGTTGATGTACCACCTTTACCAGATGCTTCACCACGACCGATACGGATTGATTTGTGCGTTGAGCCTTCAGCGGGCTTAAGTGTGTGTAGTTTCATTTTATATTGATTTTGAACTTACGGGGAATCACCCCTCGCATGTTAATTTGAAAATATGCTAATTTGAAAATTTGAAAATTAAAATGAAAATGAATCAACAAAAGCTGACTCATTTTCAAATTATCACATTTTCAAATTTTCAAATTATTTAGATTTCTTCAACCTTCACCAGGTGGCTAACTTTATTAACCATACCAAGGATTTGCGGAGTAGCTTCTACTTCTTTAGAAGCGTTCATCTTTTTCAAGCCCAAAGCTATCAAAGTTTGTTTTTGACGCTCTGATCTGTCGATACCGCTTTTTACCTGGGTTATTTTTATTTTTTTCATGTTGTCTACCATTTAAACTGACGACTGACGACTGACGTCTGACGAAAGCAATTATCCGTTAAATACTTTGCTCAATTTCACTGTACGTTGCTTAGCTACCTGAATAGGTTCTCTTAAAAGACCTAATGCCTTGATAGTTGCTTTTACCACGTTCTGCGGATTTGCTGAACCCAGGCTTTTAGCCAAAACGTCAGTAATACCGGCACTTTCCAGAACAGAACGCATACTGCCTCCCGCGATTACACCCGCTCCGTGAGCCGCGGGTTTGATCAACACTTTAGCGGCGCCTTCTTTGGCCCATTGTTCATGTGGAATAGTTCCATGCATAACGGGTACTTTAACCAGGTTCTTTTTAGCATCTTCAATACCCTTAGCAATTGCTTCCTGTACTTCTTTTGCCTTACCTAAACCCTGGCCAACTACCCCACTTCCATTACCTACCACTACCAATGCTGAGAAACTGAAAGTACGTCCACCTTTGGTCGTTTTTACTACACGATTAATGGCAACTACTTTCTCTTTCAGTTCCAGTTCACCACCGGATTTTACTTTATTTACGTTTACTTTAGACATTTATCTAACGATTAATTGTTGTTAGCTAATTAGAATTGAAGACCACCTTCCCTTGCACCATCAGCCACTGATTTAACACGGCCATGATACAGGTTACCACCTCTGTCAAATACACAGGTTGTTAAACCTAACTCAACAGCTTTTCTTGCGACAGTGGCGCCAACGAGTTTAGATTTTTCAGTCTTGGTAATTTTTTGAGCGGCAATATCCTTATCCCTTGATGAGGCAGCAACTAATGTTACAGCATTATCATCATCAATCAATTGTGCATAGATTTCCGCATTACTTCTAAATACAGAAAGGCGTGGTTTTACAGACGTACCTGCAATCTTTTTGCGAATACGATACCTGATTTTCTGCCTTTGAATTAATTTACTCATTGTTTTTTATTTAGCACTTCCGATTCTGCCGGGAGTTTGTTTATTAACTAAGTAGCCCTTTCCTGTGATCTTATTTACCTGCTGCCTTACCTGCTTTTCTTCTCAAAATCTCACCAGCATATTTCACACCCTTTCCTTTGTATGGTTCAGGTTTACGCAAGCTGCGCAATTTGGCGGCTACCTGGCCAATTAGTTGTTTATCAATACCTTCCAGGAAAATTTTTGGATTCTGTCCTTTCTCTGTAAGGGTAGTTATTTTTAACTCTTTCGGTATTTCAAAAATGATATTGTGAGAATATCCCAGTGCCAGATCCAGTACATTACCGGCATTGGCAGCTTTAAAACCCACACCCACCAGTTCTAATTCTTTCTTATATCCTTCCGTTACCCCTTTTACCATATTACCTACCAATGCGCGGTACAAACCATGCATGGCACGATGGCGGATCTGATCAGTTGGACGAACAAAAACAACTTCACCTTCCCTGATGGTAACAGTAATATCCCTGTCAATCGCTTCTTTCAATTCACCTTTCGGCCCTTTTACGGTTACTATATTATCACTGTTCAGTGTGATTGCAACGCCTGCCGGAATTACAACCGGTTGTTTACCAATACGAGACATAGTCGATTAACTTTTAAATGTTTGATTCAATAGTCCGTTCCGTGTTCAGCTCCGACTAAAAAGCTTAATTGTCAGACCGGAAGTTTATTACTATCCACAAAAGCGGATGGTATTATTTAAGAGATATAGCACAATACTTCACCACCTACATTCTGTGCTTTGGCTTGTTTATCGGTTAATACTCCTTTAGAAGTACTTAGGATAGCAACACCCAGGCCATTGATTACTCTTTTAATTTCAGTAGGTTTTGCATACTGACGTAAACCCGGACGGCTCACTCTTTCCAATGAACGGATAGCAGCCTGTTTGGTTTGTGGATCGTATTTTAACGCGATCTTGATCAAACCTTGTTTGCTGTCATCTTCGAACTTGTACTTCAGGATATACCCCTGTTCGTATAAGATCTCTGTCAAACGCTTCTTTAAATTAGAAGCAGGAATTTCAACCAGCCTGTGGCCAGCCAACTGAGCATTACGAATTCTGGTTAAGAAGTCTGCTATAGGATCAGTTACCATGTTTATTAGAATTAATTCTGTTCAAAAAATTATTTGTTGCCTGTTTCAGGTTACCGGTAACCGGGAACTGGAAACCGGTTTTTACCAACTGGCTTTTTTCACTCCGGGTATCAGGCCGTTCAATGCCATATCGCGGAACATAATTCTTGAGAGACCGAAGTATCTCATATAGCCTCTCGGACGTCCGGTTAACTGACAACGGTTTTTCAACCTTACAGGTGAAGCGTTTCTTGGAAGTTTATCTAAACCCGCGCGATCGCCGGCTGCCAGTAAGGCGGCACGTTTATCTGCATATTTAGCGACCATTTTCTCACGCTTTTTTTGCCTGGCTTTGATAGATTCTTTTGCCATGTGATATTAGTTGTTTTCTTTTTTAGCATTTTTGAAAGGCATACCCAATTCTTTTAAAAGCTCGTAAGCTTCTTCATTGGTTCCTGCCGTTGTAACGAAAGTGATATCCAGACCGGTGATTTTATTCACTTTATCAATATCAATTTCAGGAAAAATGATCTGCTCGGTAACACCCAATGTGTAGTTTCCGCGGCCATCAAATGCCTTATCACTGATACCTTTAAAATCACGCACACGTGGTAAAGCCACGGATACCAACCTGTCAAGGAATTCGAACATTTTCTCCCCTCTTAAAGTTACACGGGCGCCGATAGGCATTCCTTTACGTAATTTAAAATTGGAGATATCTTTCTTAGACATGGTAGGAACTGCTTTCTGACCAGTGATCATGTTCAGTTCTTCTATAGCCACATCAACCAGTTTCTTATCAGTAACCGCGCCATTCACACCACGGTTGATACAGATTTTTTCCAGTTTAGGCGCCTGCATTACAGTTTTGTAAGCAAACTTTTTCATTAAAGCAGGTATCACCTCTTTGGTATACTTATCTGCTAATCTTGGAGTGTATTTTACAGTACTCATTATTTGATTACCTCCCCTGATTTTTTAGATATACGAACTAATTTTCCATTTTCGCGGGTACGCCTGGCCTTAGTAGGCTCACTTTTCCTGGCATCCCATAACATCACATTACTGATGCTGATAGAAGCTTCGATTTTTACGATACCGCCCTTTGTATTTGAAGCCGAAGGTTTGGTATGCTTGGTAGCGATATTAACACCTTCCACCACCACGCGACCTTTGTCTACGATTACTTCCAACACCTTGCGGGGCTTTTTCAGGTCCTTATCATCACCGGCAATCACTACAACCGTGTCGCCTTTTTTGATGTTGAATTTGGGTTTAAATCTTGTACTCATTTTTTTATGCTTAAAGCTTACCGCTAAACGCTTACCGCTTAGCTTAAATTTTTGTCTTTTATAGAGCGCTTTCAGCTTCCGGCGTTATGCGTTCAGCGTTGTGCGTATTACAGTACTTCCGGAGCCAATGAAATAATTTTCATGTACCCTTTATCACGTAACTCCCTGGCTACCGGTCCAAAAATACGTGTACCGCGTGGCTCGTCAGAGTTGTTTAATAAAACAACTGCATTATCATCAAAACGGATATACGATCCATCCTTACGACGCAACTTATTTTTAGTACGCACAATAACCGCTTTAGATACCGTACCTTTTTTGATACCACCCGCAGGTATTGCATCTTTCACAGTAACAACAATCTTGTCGCCGATCCTTGCATAATCCTGTCCACTGTTACCCAGCACCTTAATACAAAGGACTTCTTTGGCACCACTGTTATCAGCTACATTTAGTCTGCTTTCTTGCTGAATCATCTTTTTTAGCTTTGAGCCCGGATTTTCATCCCGGCATTTATAACAATTTATTTTTCAGAGGCTGGGGCTTTAGCAAAAGCTAACTGCGCGCAGCATGTAAAAAGCTTATTTCGCTTTTTCAACCACTTCAACCAGTCTCCAGCGTTTTGTTTTACTCAGTGGACGTGTTTCCATGATCTTAACTACATCACCAACTGTACACTCACTTTTTTCATCATGAGCATGGAACTTGGTTGTTTTCTTTACGAACTTACCATAGATAGGGTGTTTTACTTTTCTTTCTACAGCAACAGTAATGGTTTTATCCATCTTATCGCTGGTAACCACCCCGGTCCTTGTTTTACGCAAATTTCTTTCAGCCATTGTTTTTGATTTATGGTTTAGATACCCATTTCTTTTTTCTTCAATTCCGTTTTTAAACGGGCAACATCTCTGCGGAGGCCCCGAATGTTCATCGGGTTCTCCAGTGGAGAAATCGCATGAGCGAACTCCAATTTTTTTAATCTTAACTGATCTTCCTGGATCTTTGATTTCAGGTCAGTCAGGTTCAAATCTTTAATCGTCTTGTTAAAGTCGTATGTCTGTTTGTTTGCCATTGTTTCAAATTTTTTATGCCTGCAAATCTCTTCTTACGATGAATTTGGTTGCTATTGGTAACTTTTGTGCCGCTAAGCCCATGGCTTCTTTCGCTACCGCTTCTGTAACGCCATCACATTCGAAGATGATACGTCCTGGTTCAACCACGGCGGCCCAGAATTCAGGGTTACCTTTACCCTTACCCATCCTTACTTCGGCTGGCTTACGGGTAATGATTTTGTCAGGAAAAATACGAATCCATACATTCCCTTCACGCTTCATGGCACGTGTCATTGCCTGGCGGGCAGATTCAATCTGGCGGTTGGTTAACCAGATCGGCTCCAATGCTTTCAATGCAAATGATCCGAAAGATATGGAAGTACCACGCTTAGCTACTTCGCGAATGCGTCCTTTTTGCTGCTTCCTATGCTTACTTCTTTTAGGCTGTAACATCTAAATCAATTTGAAAATTTGAAAATTTGAAAATTTGAAAATATTGTTGCGGCATTTGAAAATTCATTTTCAAATTTTCAAATTGCCACATTTTCAAATTATTATCCTCTTCTTCCTCCTCCTCCACCTCTGTTGTCTCCACCACGTCCACCTCTGTCTCCACCACCTCTGCGATCATCTCTTCTATCACCGCCTGGTCTTCTATCACCACCCCTTTCATCACCGGCTCTGTCTCTTCTGTCGCTCATATCATTCTTACCACCAACAAAGTTCGGATTCAGTTCACGCTTGCCGAGTACTTCCCCTTTACATATCCATACTTTAATACCTATTTTACCATAAACAGTTTGGGCGAATACGTTTGCATAATCAATATCCATACGGAAAGTATGCAAAGGCGTACGACCCTGTTTGAATTCTTCGCTACGGGCAATTTCAGAACCACCCAAACGTCCACTCAGTTTCACTTTGATACCTTCTGCACCCATACGCAGCGTAGAAGCGATCGCCATTTTGGTAGCACGTTTGAAGTTGATACGGTTTTCGATCTGCTTAGCGATGGTGTCACCAACGATAGTGGCATCCAACTCAGGGCGACGGATCTCAAGGATGTTGATCTGTACATCATCCTTACCGGTTAATTTCTTCAATTCCTCCTTGATACGGTCAACTTCACCACCACCTTTACCGATAATGATACCGGGTTTGGAGGTATGTATGGTTACGATCAACTTACCGAGGGTACGCTCGATTACAATTTTTGCGATACCACCTTTGTTGATACGGGCAATGAGGTAGGTACGGATCTTATGATCTTCGATCAGCTTTGATGCGTAGTCTTTCTTACTACCATACCAGTTGCTGTCCCATCCGCGGATGATACCTAACCTGTTACCAATTGGATTTGCTTTCTGACCCATATAATGGTTTTACAATTAGTTTTTAGAATCTACGATTAATGTTACGTGGTTGCTGCGTTTACGAACCCTGTACCCGCGGCCTTGTGGCGCCGGGCGCATACGTTTTAAAACACGACCTCCATCTACAAATACGGTTTTTATCACCAGGGCGCTGTCTGCAGCACTGGCTCCGCTGTTTTTCTGTTCCCAGTTATTAATGGCACTTTTCAGCAATTTGGCAAGTGGTGTGGCATTGTGTTGCGGATGGTGTTCGAGTATAGCCAGGGCTTTCTCTACTTCCATGCCACGAATCACATCAGCCAGCAAACGCATTTTGCGTGGGCCTGTTGGGTAATTGTTCAGTTTAGCTACTGCTTCCATTTCTTTTTAAGTTTGGAGTCTGGAGTTTGGAGTCTGGAGTTTGGAATTTTTTATAAGTCCTAACTACTAACCCCCTAACTACTAACTGTTTATTTTTTTGTTCCTGCGTGTCCCCTGAAATTACGGGTAGGCGCAAATTCACCTAATTTATGACCTACCATGAATTCTGTTACATAAACAGGGATGAATTTATTGCCATTGTGTACAGCAAATGTATTCCCAACAAAATCAGGTGTAATGGTACTGCGGCGGCTCCAGGTTTTAATAACACCTTTCTTGGTTTTACCATCAGCCATCGCTACTACTTTACCTTCTAAGTTTGCGTCTACGTAAGGACCTTTTTTAATCGAACGACCCATAGAATTAATTTGAAAATTTGAAAATTTGAAAATGGTTTATTTTTTGATGGGCTCTTCGAAAACATTTTCAAATTTTCAAATCGCCTCATTTTCAAATTATTTCGCTAATTTTTTTCCATCTCTGCGTTGAATGATCAGCTTATCACTTCCCTTTCCCCTGGTACGTGTTTTCTCACCTTTCGCGTACTTACCTGTTCTGCTGCGCGGATGGCCACCTGAAGCTTTACCTTCACCACCACCCATCGGGTGATCTACCGGGTTCATCGCTACACCACGAACGCGTGGGCGAATACCCTTCCAACGGTTCTTACCCGCTTTACCGGCTGTTTCCAGATTATGGTCGCTGTTCGAAACCACCCCTACCGTAGCATAGCAGTTGATCAATACTTTTCTTAATTCGCCTGAAGGCATTTTTAATACCGCGTATTTTTCTTCCTTATTAGCCAATTGAGCAGAAGTACCCGCGCTTCTTACCATTTTACCACCCTGACCAGGTTGTAATTCAATATTATGAATAACCGTACCCAATGGTATGTTCTTCATCAGCAAAGCATTTCCTATCTCCGGCGCCACTTCATCTCCTGAAATCACGTGTGCGCCTACCTGCAGGCCCTGGGGTGCAATAATGTATCTTTTTTCACCATCCGTATATTGCACTAATGCGATAAAACAGGTACGGTTAGGATCATATTCAATAGACACAACCGTAGCAGCCATGTCTTTTTTATTCCTTTTGAAATCGATAATCCGGTAATGATGCTTATTTCCACCACCCATGTAGCGGGTAACACGACGGCCCTGGAAGTTACGTCCAGCCGTGTTTTTCTGCGGCTCCAGCAAACTCTTTTCAGGTTCGTTGGTAGTGATTTCAGCATAAGCATTTCCAATTCTCCAGCGTGTGCCGGCGGTAATTGGTTTGTACTTTTTAAGTGCCATTGTTACAACTTTTTTACAGCGGAATTTTCAGCTCCGCGGCTATCATTAAATATTAGAATACAGATCAATGGTTTCACCATCAGCCACTGTTACCAGCGCCTTCTTATAAGCGCCTTTCATACCTTGTATGAAACCTGCTTTGGTGTAACGGGCTTTGTTCTTACCTGGAACCACCGCGGTATTTACATCTACCACACTAACTCCGTAGAATTCTTCTACCGCTTTTTTGATTTCCAGTTTATTGGCCCGGCGGTCTACTTTAAAAGCATACCTTCTTAATTTTTCCTGTTGAGCATTTGCTTTCTCAGTTAAAATGGGCTTTATTAATACTTCAGTCAGTTTCATTTTTATCTTTTTGAAACGTTACTTAAATTATGCTTCCGCGCCTGCTTCTTCTTCTACAAATATCCTGGCGGTATTCTCAGTAATCACCAGTACATCAGCATTCATAATTTCATAGGTGTTGATGTCGGCTAACAATGAACTGGTAATGTTTGGAATATTACGGGTACTCAGGTACAGGTTATCATTATATTCCGGCAATACGATCAATGTTTTCTTATTTGATAAGTTCAGGCTATTCATTATGTCAGACACCTGTTTGGTTTTTGGAACCTCCATGTTAATGTCTTCAATCACAATAATGGCGCTGTCTTTTGCTTTATAACTTAAAGCGGAAATTTTAGCCAGGTCCTTCACTTTACGATTCAATTTGAAATCATAAGCGTGCGGCTTTGGTCCGAATATGGTACCACCCCCTTTATACAAAGGGTTACGGATATTACCTTTACGGGCGCCACCGGTGCCTTTTTGCTTGTGCAATTTGCGGCTTGCACCCTGCACTTCAGCACGGGTTTTAACCTTATGCGTACCCTGGCGGCCCTGCGCCAGGTACTGTTTAACAGCCAGGTAAATCACATGATCATTTGGTTCAATACCAAAAATATCAGCAGGTAATTCAACCGTTCTGCCTGTTTTCTGTCCTTTTATGTCTACTACATCTACTTGCATGGTCATTCAATTAAAATGGTGTTTACTTCTGAATTAAAACGATTGATCCGTTATTGCCGGGAACTGAACCGCTGATCAGGATATAATTCTTTTCAGGGAATATCTTAACCACTTTCAAACCTTTCATTTTTACCCTGTCGCCACCCATACGGCCAGCCATTCTCATTCCCTTAAATACTCTTGCAGGATAAGAAGACCCTCCGATAGAACCGGGCGCCCTTGAACGGTCATGCTGACCGTGTGTAGCTTCTCCCACACCAGAGAAACCATGGCGTTTTACAACACCCTGGAAACCTTTGCCCTTGGTGGTACCTACCACTTCCACATCATCGCCTTCGGCAAAAATGTCTACCGTGATGGTTTCACCCAATGCTTTTTCTATGGAATAGTTACGGAATTCTTTTACGAATTTCTTTGCGCCGGTTTGCGCTTTGGAGAAGTGATTCAGCTCGGCTTTAGTAGCATGTTTCTCTTTCTTTTCGCCGAATGCCAATTGTAAAGCTGTATACCCATCAACGTCCATCGTCTTTACCTGGGTAACAGTGTTGGGGCCAGCTTCAATAATGGTACAAGCTGTTTGCTTGCCATCTGCTGCGAAGATGCTGGTCATCCCGATTTTTTTACCAATAATACCTTTCATCGTTTGCGGTTTATAGCCCCGCGTGGTTATGAGGACATTCCGATGATGAAATCGGAATTCAATCCTTGTTTTCTGCCGACCTTTTCCGTTGTTTCCCAAAATCAATTCGGGAGAGGAAGTACCGGAAGCAAACAAACCTCGAAGGGCCTGTTTATATGTATGATCGCGGATTTTTATGATTTAGAAAGGATTCATCTGATGATTCCTTTCCATTTCAACCCGGACCGTTTTCGAACCAGAGCTGCTTTTTCCTTTTAAAGATTGGCAGATGGTTATTTCTTAGAACTAATGCTTCCGGCTTTGGGCTTTCAGCGTTATGCGTTTAGCGTTAAGCTTAACACGTTATCAGGCTTTGATCTCAACTTCCACACCTGAAGGAAGATCCAGTTTACTTAGCGCATCCACTGTTCTTGAAGAAGAAGTGTAGATATCCAGTAAACGTTTGTGCGTGCACAACTGAAATTGCTCACGGCTCTTCTTATTTACGTGTGGTGAACGCAGAACAGTAAAAATTCTTTTGTGCGTAGGCAAAGGAATGGGTCCTGTTACTACCGCGCCTGTACTGCGTACCGTTTTTACGATCTTCTCAGCAGATTTATCCACGAGATTGTGATCGTATGATTGTAATTTAATTCTGATTCGTTGAGACATAGTCGAAACCCAATTTTCTGATTGGGGTTGCAAAGGTAAGCGCCTGTAACTGAACAGACAAGTATTTTAAAAGATTTTTTGGGGATTTCTCAAATAAACCGCTAAAAATATCCCCATTTATCCCTCTCAGGGCAAAATATACCCCCTGACTTACCTGAAGGAAGGTACATTTACTTAATCCAAGGCGCTCCTGGCAGGTAACTTTACCCCGGATGTGCAAATAATACGGGCAATTTGATATTTTTACGGCAAGACATACCCAATGGCAAAAAAAAATAAGGTGAAGGCCCGGGAACCCATCGCTCCCGAACCGGCGAACGCCACCATACCTTCTTCCCCTTTTAACACCAAGCGTCTAATTCCCGTCTTCGCCTGTTTACTCTATTTCGCGGTTCATTTTATACCCGATTTTGGCTCTTACGACAATATGGGTTCGCAATGGTTGTATATAGTAGGAATTGATTTTTTGGTAACCTTTTTTATACTGGCCCGTAAAAACGATTATCAACTGGCTTCATCCGCCATTTTTGGCAATATTTTTTCAAAATTATACCTGGCTTTTTTTGTGTTGGCGGGTATTTCCACTTTTACGGCCATCAATCAAACAGAAAGCTGGGTTTGCTTTGTTCGGCTCATTGCCACTATTATCGCTTTTTTTAATATCAGCATACTCCTATATGGCCGTACCGACCTTTTTAAAATACTGGCCCAGTTACTGGGTCTGATATTACTGGTGGAATCCATCCAGGCCATCGGTCAATTTTTTAATGGCATTGCCGATACAGACCTATCCGGATTAATCCTTAGCCTGAAAGGCACTACCGGCAACAAGAATATTTTCGCGGCCAGTACCGTTGTTAAAATACCCTTTGTTATCTATTGCATACATACCTTTAAATTATGGGGAAGGATCGTAAACATAGTCATCCTTGTGCTGGCAGCCCTAACCATCTTCATTGTAAACGCCCGTGCTTCTTTCCTGAGTATCATTTTCATTACCCTCCTGTATATTATTTATTGTATCCTGGGATATGTAAAGGATAAAAAGATTAATCAAACCCTATATCGCGTCAGCTATGTTATTATTCCCATCCTGGCAGCCGCGTTTATTTCACAGATTGTATTAACCAATGTTAAAAATTTACAGGAGGCAAAAGGGGGGTATGGCACAGTAACTGATAGATTAGCCAGCGCCGCTTCTTTTAACGCGGAAGATAACCAGGTTAGGATTCGGCTCTGGACCCATGCATTAGATTATACAAGCAAGCATCCTGTGATGGGCTGCGGATATGGCAACTGGAAAATAGCTTCTATCCCCTATCAAAAAGCATTCATTAACGACCTGATGGTTCCGGTACATGCGCACAACGATTATGTAGAAATGTTCGCAGAACTGGGTGTTGCAGGCGGACTGCTGTACCTGGGATTATTTTTCTCTATCCTCTTATTTACCATCAAGGTTTATAGATCATCCGCTGCCGAAGAAACCAAATTAATGTCTCTTTTCTCCTTCCTTGCATTTATTGGTTATGCCATTGACGCCTTTTTTAACTTCCCGATGGAAAGGCCCGTTAGCCAGGTTTTCTTCGCTTTTATTACATCCATAAATATAGTGGCTTATATAAATGCATGCAAGGTTCCAATAGAAGATAACAATACTGAACATGCGCCTGGTAGCACCAAAACCGTTTTTGGATTATTGGCCATTTTATTTTTATTACCGGCAGGCTATGTTACCTATCTCACTTACAAATCCCTGGTTGCCCAAAAAACCATTATTCCCGATCTGGACAATGAACCCTTGAAATTAAAATGGAATGAGATCATTCCTCAATTACCATCTATTCCAAATATATCAGCATCCGGTCAACCCCTGGAAGCTATTGAAGGAAGGTATCTGTACGAAGCCGGGAAATACGAAGAAGCCCTGGTTTTATTAAACAGGGCCGGCAGCGCGAACCCCGTGATAGCCTATAGTGAATTCCTGAAAGCAGGGGTGTTTTACAGGCAGGGTAAAATGGATAGCTCCTTTATCTACGCGTCAAAAGCATTTTATACCAAGCCAAGGGCAAAAACCTATTATCAGACATTCGTAGCCATCATGGCGAAACAAAAGGATACGATAAACATTCAAAAAGCATTTGAGGAAGCCATTCAATACCGTAAAGAACCTTATGTATGGAACCTGTATATTTTAGGTTTATTAAATGCCCAGGGAAAAGGCTCTCCAAAGCTATTAACCCTTACAGACAGCGCCTTACAGCTATTTCCCGGTAATGCGGAATTACTGTTGAGAAGAAGAGAAATCATGCAATTCATGGGAGCACCCGTGGTAACTAAAAATGCAGTACCCATTGATTACGCGAAAGCGCAAACTTTCTACGATGCCGGTATTGTTTATTTTAATAAAGCCCAGGCCGCCGCAGCCGGAAAAGACGAGACAGCCCGGAAAGAAGGATTCGCTTCCGCCGCTTCCCATTTCCTGAAAGCCGCCGCCATCAACCCGGAAAATTATATTGTTTTTGAAAATGCAGCCATCTCATTTTTCAATATGAAAGAATACAATAAATCGCTTACCTATTTTAATAAAGTAATGGCCATGAAAACCGCGGTAGATGGCAAAACAGAATATTTTGCCGGGGTAGCTTTATACAATCTTGGCAAAAAAAACGAGGCCTGCCACTATTTAACTATCGCTCTGTTAAAAGGCTGGAAAGAAGCCGCCCCCATCCTTCAGAATAATTGTAAATAACCCACCCAAACAAAAAGCCCCGTTCCTAATTCAGAACAGGGCTTTTCTTATTACTTATCACTTACTATACTTATCACTAATCATCCACCTTCACCTTACCCTTACTCTTCGCGATCACTTCTTCGGCGATGCCGCTAGGCGCCGGCGCGTAATGACTGAACTCCATAGTAGAGGTAGCACGGCCGGATGATAAAGAACGCAGTTGCGTTACATATCCGAACATTTCACTCAAAGGAACTTTGGCCTTGATTACCTGGAGGTTACCACGGCTATCCATTCCTTCCAGCATACCACGCCTGCGGTTCAGGTCACCTGTTACATCACCCATGTATTGGTCAGGTGTTACCACTTCTACTTTCATGATAGGTTCCAGTAAAACCGGTTTGGCTTTACGGCCCGCTTCACGGAAGCCGGATTTGGCACACAATTCGAATGACATAGAATCAGAATCCACCTGGTGAAAACTACCATCGAAAATCCGCACTTTCATGCTCTCTACCGGATAAGCAGCCAGCACACCAGTGCCCATTGAGGTTTCAAAACCTTTCTGGATGGCAGGATGAAATTCCTTAGGAATAGATCCTCCAAAAATATCATTCTTAAATTGAAAATGTTTACCCGGGTTTTCAGTCAGCCACTCAGCATCGGCAGGCCCTATTTCAAAATAAATATCGGCGAACTTACCACGTCCACCCGATTGTTTCTTCAACACTTCACGGTGTTCGATGGTATTGCTGAATGCTTCTTTATACGCCACCTGGGGATTACCCTGGTTAATTTCTACTTTAAACTCGCGACGCATACGGTCAACGATGATCTCGAGGTGTAATTCACCCATCCCGGAAAGAATGGTTTGACCGGTATCTTCATCTGTCCTGACACGTAAAGTAGGGTCTTCTTCTACCAGCTTGGCAATAGCCATACCCATTTTATCTACGTCTACCTGTGTTTTTGGTTCAACCGCTACAGAGATAACCGGTTCAGGAATGAACATGTTCTCTAAAGTAATCGGATGGTTCTCATCACAAAGGGTATCGCCCGTTTTGATTTCTTTAAAACCTACCGCCGCCGCGATATCGCCCGCTTCAATAAAGTCGATTGGATTCTGTTTATTAGCAAACATTTTCATGATACGGCTGATACGCTCTTTCTTTCCGCTTCTTACATTCAACACATAAGATCCGGCATCCAGGTGACCGGAGTAGCACCGGAAGAAAGCCAGGCGACCCACAAAAGGATCGGTCATGATTTTGAAAGCCAATGCACAAAATGGTTCTTTTGCATTAGGCTTACGGTGAATAATTTCACCTGTATCCGGGTCGGTACCAACGGTATCTTCCACATCAACAGGGCTGGGCAGGTAACGGCAAACCGCATCCAGTGCGGTTTGTACCCCTTTATTTTTGAAAGATGATCCGCACATCATTGGTACAATGCTAAGATCAATACAGGCTTTACGGATGGCTTCATGAACCTCGTCTTCAGATATAGAAGCGGGATCATCAAAGAATTTTTCCATCAGCTTATCATCATATTCAGCAACTGACTCAATTAATTTAGCTCTCCAGAAATTGGATTCTTCAATCATATCTTCCGGAACAGGAATTTCTTTAAAGGTCATTCCTTCCGTTTCCATATCCCATATAACCCCTTTCATGGTAATCAGGTCCACCACACCTATAAAATCATCTTCTGCACCGATAGGTAATTGCAAAGGCACGGCATTCGCGCCCAGCATTTCTTTTACCTGTGCTACCACCATTAAGAAATCGGCGCCTGAGCGGTCCATCTTGTTTACAAAACCGATACGGGGAACTTTGTAACGGTTTGCCTGGCGCCATACGGTTTCTGACTGGGGCTCTACCCCATCAACCGCAGAAAACAAAGCGATCAGGCCATCCAGTACGCGCATGGAACGTTCTACCTCAACGGTAAAATCTACGTGGCCCGGCGTATCAATAATGTTAAAATAATATGATTTGGTATTGGCATCAGCCGTACCCTTATCGGTAGGAAATTTCCACTCACAGCTAACAGCCGCGGAGGTAATGGTAATACCTCTTTCTTTTTCCTGTTCCATCCAGTCTGTGGTAGCTGCCCCATCATGTACTTCACCAATCTTGTGAATCATACCGGTATAACGTAAAATACGCTCCGTTGTAGTGGTTTTACCCGCGTCTATGTGAGCGGCAATACCAAAGTTGCGTTGTAGTTTCAAGTCCGCCATAAAGAGTGCTTGTTTTTAGTTTGATTTTGAAGTTAGCCTCCAAATTTTTTCGAGCGGCAAAGGTAAGGATTATGGCGATTGATTGATTATTTAAGGGAGATTAAATTATGGTGTTGAAAAATAGATAATTTTAAAGTCAAATACAACAAATGGTAAAAATCAATCAGATAAGGGCCGCCCTTGCCGGCAAATCAGCTCCTGCGCTATTATTTTGTACCCTTTATTTTGCCATCCATTTTATACCTTATTCAGGCGCCATTGACCCGATGGGCACCCATTGGTTTTACCTGGCCTTACTTGATCTGGTGGTTACCATTTACCTTTTTGCCGGAAAAAGCCACTATACTACTGCCATTAAACCCGTTTTCAAAAATGGCTTTTCTTACCTCTACCTGGCCTTATTCGCGTTAGCGGGCTTATCGGTATTCACAGCCCTAAACAGAACAGAGGCCCTTGTTTGCTATGCACGCTTTATCGTAACCATCATCGCTTATTTTAATATCGCTATCCTATTACATGGACGGCTGCACCTGTTCAAATTATTAGCGCGGGTACTATCCGTAATTTTATTGGTTGAATCTATTCAGAGCCTGATCGCTTTTTTTAATGGGCTGGAGACTATGCCACTCGATAAGCTTATTTTAAGCCTTCAGGGCAGTACGGGCCTTAAAAATATTTTTGCCGCCGCCCTGGTAGTAAAAATTCCTTTTGTAATCTATTGTATTTACACATCAGGCTTATGGGGCAAGATCATACAGATGGGAATACTTGTTCTGGGTGTACTCACTATTTTTATTGTTAACGCGAGATCGTCTTATGTAGGCCTGTCACTGGTATTGCTGATGTACCTGGCATTTTGTGTTCTGCAATATTTCAAAGAAAGAAAAACAGAACCACTATTGTATCGGGTGGGCGCTGTTTTGTTGCCTGTGATGGCTGCCTTTTTTTTATCACAGATCATTTTAAGCAATGCCCTGAACCTGCAGAGTAATCATGGCGCTTATGGTACCGTTACTGAAAGACTGGGAACCATCAGTTATGAAGGAGATGGTCGCGCCGTACATTGGGAAAATACCCTCTTGTACTTACAACAATATCCATTCTCCGGATGTGGCTATGGCAACTGGAAAATAGCTTCAGTACCCTTTGCTAAAACATGGGCCAATGATTTTACAGTACCCATTCATTCACACAATGATTTTCTGGAGATCTCCGCTGAATTAGGTATACAGGGGGGACTGCTTTATCTTGGGTTATTTACCTGTTTATTAATTTACAGCATTCGTACCTGGTTTTCAAAAGCGGATGAGGAAGTGAAACTGGTAGCCGCCTTTTCTTTGATGGCATTGGGTGGATATTTTATTGATGCCTGTTTAAACTTCCCGATGGAGCGGCCCATTATGCAGGTATTTTTTGTGTTTATTGCCGCGATAAATGTGAGTGCATTTAATAAGGCTAAGGAAACACAAAACAATTCAAAGCTCCCGACTGAAAAGGCGGGTTCCGGTAAACCATTCTATGTTTTAACAGCCCTCCTGTTTTTAATACCCGCTACTTACCTAACGTATAACAGTTATCAATCCATGGTAGCACAAATGCGGATTCTTCCAGATGTAAGACTTGAAACACATGCCATCAGTTTTGAAGAAGTGAATGCCGCCTTCCCCCCTGTGCCAAACCTGACAACCAAAGGACAACCCATTGCCGCCATAAAAGGAACCTATTATTATTATGCCAAACAATATGATAAAGCGCTGGCGCTGTTAGATGAAGGATCCAAAGCGAATCCCTATCTGATGTACAGTGAATTCATGAAGGCCAATGTTTTCTTTGATATGAATCAAATAGACAGCGCTTGTTTCTATGCCGCCAAGGCATTTTATGCAAGGCCAAGAGCCAAAGTTTATTATCAGAACCTGCTTATTTTTTGTGCCCAAAAAAATGATACTGCCGCCATAAGAAAAGCGTTTGAAGAATATACCAGGTATCGTAATGAGCCTGATGCATGGCGACTGTATTTATCAGGATTATTTAATACGCGGAATATTGACAAACAAAAACTGTTATCTATTGCGGATAGCGCCCTTCATTTATTTCCCGATAACCCCACACTGGTAGAAAGCAAACAGGCTATCCTGAATAGTATGTCACCCGCGGCTACAGAGAAACCCTTGCCGGCAGTGAATCCTGACGCAGCGCGGCAATATTTGGCAAAAGCGGTGGATGCTTTTAATAAAGGAGATTATGCAGGCGCCGCGCGGAACTTCATCAAATTAGCCGCGATTAATCCCAATGAATACAGCATTATAGAAAATACAGGTATCTGTTATTTCAATCTGAAAGAATATAGTAAAGCGATCGGGTTTTTTGACCAGGTTATACAAATGAATATTGCAAAAGATGGAAAATCAGAATTTTTTAAAGCCAAATGTTTGCTTACACTGGGTAAAAAAACGGAAGGCTGCCAAATGCTTCGGATAGCCGGTACAAAAAAGCATCCGGAAGCGGATGCTTTTATCAAACAATATTGTCAATAAATAATTTTACCTGGCCTTACGAACACTTACCAAACCCAGATCATAAATCAGCGCGGAATTAGGTGGAATGGTGCTGGTACCCTGTTCACCATACGCCAGTGCAGCCGGTACAATAGCCCTGCAGATGGTACCTTCGGGCATACGTAAAATCAGGTCGCGTAATCCCGGGTTCATATCCGCTAAAAGAGCCAGGTAAGAATTTTTAGATTTATTGGCATCTTCAATTACCGTTCCGTCCGGAAGTGTGGTAGTAACATTCAGAATAATGGTATCTTTCTCTGTAGGAACTATCCCTTTCCCGGCTGTAATTATCGAATAGTACACACCACTGGGTAATGCGCTAAAACCAGGGGTAGTTTTTACTTTATCAAATAATAATTTTTCCATTTTTTTCCCATTTTCCAATTGGAAGTTTCGCTGATAGGCCAGTAAACGGGCTTCAGTAGATGCCGGGTTTACCATCAATGGTTTATTATTCGCCACATCATCAATGGCTTTTTTAAACAGGGTTGGATTAGTGATTACAAAACCTGTTTTGGCAAACAGTTGTTGCATCATGTATACCCCCAGGCTGTATTGAATGGTATCTTCTACCGGACTGTTTTTAGGTTTAGGGGATACGGGTTTGGGTTTTTGCGCGAAAGAAACGCAAACCAGCAGTGATAAAGAAACTGTAAGCAGGAGTATTTTTTTCATCTGATTATGTATTTATATGTTGATAAAGATATGAAAATGAGTCATAAGGGTATTCCCATTACCACCATTCAATATAACTTCCTGCCTTAGCCGTAATGGCGGAATTAGCAATTTCAGAGGCAAATCTCACTATCACAGTACCGGCTGCATTGGGCAACACCATCCCCTGGATGATGGCCACATTTCCGGTTGTAGTACCAGAACCGGCATTGGAAGCTGTCGGAATTCCATAGGCTGTGGCATTGATAAATGTTCTGGTTGTTGCTGCAAGTGAATAATCAGAAGCGTATGCAAGAAAGTTAGTGGTTGGTCCGTTAAGGGTCCACCGGCTACCAGTATTAGTAGCTGCTGAAGTGTAATAAATTACAGCTTTAAAATGATACATCTGATTCGCGGTAACTGCAAAGGACAATCCGGTAACATCCGCAAGCGTATTAGCGCTAGCATTATTATTAACAACATCACTGGTAATCATCACATTTTTAATATATGCTGCCCGGTCAACATATGCAGTGGTTGCTAACGTAGTGGAACTGTCCCCAAGAGCCGCGGTTGTTGCGGTACCGGATATTGTACCTGTAACGATTAGTCCCGATACATTTAAACTGGTTAACGTACCTACGGAAGTGATATTTGGCTGCGCGGCAGTTGTTACCGTTGCAGCCGATCCTGTTACACTTCCATTTATTGGGGCAGTTACGGTAAGACCCGTTAAGGTTCCTACTGAGGTGATTGCCGGTTGTGCCGCCGCTGTTACTGTTGCCGCTGATCCTGTTACACTTCCTGCTATTGGATTGGTTACCGCTAAATCAGTTAGCGTACCTACGGAGGTGATTGCCGGTTGTGCCGCCGCTGTTACTGTTGCAGCCGATCCTGTTACACTTCCATTTATTGGGGCTGTTACGGTAAGGCCCGTTAAGGTTCCTACTGAGGTGATATTTGGTTGAGCGGCTGTAGAAACAGTACCACTTAAAGTGCTACCCGCAACCGTTCCGGATGAAGTTACTGATGTAGGCGTGATTGCTCCCAATGTAAGTGTGATATCAGGGGTTGTAGTCGGGTTTGTCACGGAACCGCTCACACCATTGGCTGTAGCTACTGAAACAGAAGTAACGGTTCCCGTACCCGCTACGGTGGCCCAGGTATTATCGCCTCTCAGGTAGCTAGATGAGCTTGGCGTTCCCGTAGCGGAAAGGTTGGAGATGCCTACTATGCCATTGGCAAGGGTTCCGCTAAACGTTCCACCGGTAATAGTGCCACTTACAGCTAATGCACTTAAGGTACCAACCGAAGTAATGTTAGGCTGCGCGCCTGTTGACAGGGTACCTATAAAATTCGTTGCCTGAACAGTTCCCGTAGCAGTTAGGTTATTAGTCTGAATTAATGATGAAATACTTAGATCAGTAATAGTATTATTTGTTAATGAACTCTTTTTAACCACTGTTCCTACTTTTGCATAACCGGTAGTTACCTGGTTACCTACCAGCATAACAGATGTATCCTGGCTTCTAATGCGCAAGGTAAAGAGTGTTGATAAAGTATCGATAAACTTAATTACATGTCCCGCTCTCGCATAACCGGTATTAGCTGGGGCAGCTCCTCCATAATAAGAGGATCCGCCTAACATAATTGCCGTATCAGAGAGTTTCAGCCTGTTGGCAAACAATCCGAGAGTATCATTATACTTAACCACATGGCCATATCGTGCATAACCGGTACTACTAAAGAACCCCTGCTGTGTACCTGCTACCATGGCTGCTGTATCAATATACATGACTACCCCATTAAATGTACCGGCTGTTATAGATCCGGTTACATTCAAATTAGACATGGCGCCGGTTGTAGCGCTTATAGTACCTGCGCTGGCTGTACCGGAAACGGCCAAACTACCTAAGGTTCCAACTGAAGTAAGTGAAGATCCGGTAATGGTAGCAGGAAGTGATGTACCTGTTAAGGTACTTGCATCCGCGGGTACTGTGATATTAGTAGTTCCATTAAAGGAAACCCCATTAATTGTTCTCGCATTTTGCAGCGCGGTAGCTGTTGCCGCGTTACCTGTTACACTTCCACTAATAGGATTGGTGACTGTTAAGTTAGTTAACGTACCAACTGAAGTAAGTGAGGAGTTAAGAATATTTGGCGCAAGCGTTGTGCCCGTTAAACTATTAGCATTAACTAATAAGGTGATATCCGTGGTACCATTAAAAGATACCCCGTTTATATTACGCGCTGTCTGTAACGCTGTGGCTGTGCCCGCATTACCTGTAATCGTTCCGGTGATTGGATTGGTTACAGCAAGATTAGTTAATGTGCCCACACTCGTTAACGATGATGCTGTTACATTGCTTGCAAGCGTTGTGCCTGTTAAACTATTAGCATTAACCAATAAGGTGATATCCGTGGTACCATTAAAAGATACGCCGTTTATATTACGTGCAGTTTGCAATGCTGTGGCCGTTCCCGCATTACCTGTAATCGTTCCGGTGATTGGATTCGTTACGGCAAGGTTAGTTAATGTGCCTACACTCGTTAACGATGATGCTGTTACATTGCTTGCAAGCGTTGTGCCTGTTAAACTATTAGCATTAACTAATAAGGTGATATCCGTAGTACCATTAAAAGATACCCCGTTTATATTACGTGCTGTTTGAAGCGCTGTGGCTGTGCCCGCATTACCTGTAATCGTTCCGGTGATAGGATTCGTTACAGCAAGGTTAGTTAACGTACCAACACTCGTAAGTGAGGAGTTAAGAACATTTGGTGCAAGCGTTGTACCCGTTAAACTATTAGCATTAACCAATAAGGTGATATCCGTGGTACCATTAAAGGATACCCCGTTTATATTACGCGCCGTCTGTAACGCTGTAGCTGTTCCCGCATTACCTGTT
>Ga0265292_1000504_pt1 | contig 54114 bp, 48 predicted proteins | sample Munlanlewell296A_FD_189080 | JGI IMG/M metagenome (GOLD analysis project Ga0265292, IMG submission 189080) | Leachate microbial communities from a municipal landfill in Southern Ontario, Canada - Leachate well 296A | ecosystem: Engineered > Solid waste > Landfill > Unclassified | place: Canada... | reverse complement strand
ATCTATTTTATTAGTTGTGCCTTAATTATCATTGGCTTGGACAGAATACTCACAACAAAACTAAACTTTAATGCTAATTCCAACCCCAGCCGGCAGGCTGAGGTGAGAAAGAGCGTCAATGGTGGCAGGAGTTGGGTCAACCACTTCCAGCAACCTTTTGTGAGTCCTCATCTCAAACTGCTCCCTAGATCTTTTGTCAATATGAGGTCCTCTAATCACTGTGTACTTTTCAATCTTAGTGGGCAAAGGAATAGGACCAGCTACGCTTGCTCCGGTTCTTACCGCCACATCAACAATCTTTCCACAACTTAGGTCTATAATTCTATGATCGTAAGAGTTAAGCCTAATCTTTATTTTGCTTTTTTTTGGCTCTTTTACGACCATATTACCCCAATCTTTAAGCAATGACCTTTGTAACAACCCCAGCTCCCACAGTTTTTCCGCCTTCTCTAATAGCAAACCGTAGACCCTCCTCTATAGCTACTGGTGTAATAAGCTTAACTCTAAATTTGGAGCTATCACCGGGCATAACCATTTCCACACCTTCCGGAAGAGTAATATCTCCGGTAACATCCGTAGTCCTCAAGTAAAACTGTGGCCTGTAACCTGTAAAAAATGCTTTATGTCTTCCACCCTCCTCTTTAGAAAGAATAACAACTTCTGCATCAAACTCATAATGAGGCTTAATAGAACCTGGCTTTGCCAAAACCTGCCCTCTTTCAATGTCGTCTCGCTCGATTCCTCTTAAAAGAATTCCCACATTGTCGCCCGCCTGACCTTCGTTAAGAGTCTTTTTAAACATCTCAACGCCGGTAACTACCACCTTTTTGGTTTCCCTAATACCTACAATTTCAACTTCGTCGTTTACCTTAACTATGCCTCTTTCAATTTTTCCTGTAGCCACAGTACCTCTGCCCTTAATAGAAAAAACATCCTCTATAGGCATAAGAAAAGGCTTGGCGGTATCTCTTATAGGAGTTGGGATGTAGGTATCTACCGCATCCATAAGATCCATAACAGCTTTTACACTTGCAGGATCGCCTTCCAACGCTTTAGCGGCCGAACCTTTAATAACGGGAGCTTTCTCGCCGTCGAAACCATATTTGGTTAAAAGCTCTCGAACTTCCATCTCCACAAGGTCTAAAATTTCTGGATCGCTTACCATGTCGCACTTATTAAGAAACACAACAATGGCGGGAACACCTACCTGCTTTGCCAGAAGAATATGTTCTCTAGTTTGAGGCATGGGACCGTCGGGCGCGGACACAACAAGAATTGCTCCATCCGTTTGAGCAGCGCCAGTAATCATGTTTTTGATATAGTCGGCATGACCCGGCATATCAATATGCGCATAATGCCTCTTGGCGGTTTCGTACTCAATGTGCGCAATGTTAATAGTAATTCCGCGAGCTTTTTCCTCGGGAGCGCTGTCGATTGTGTCGTACGCTCTATACTGCGCACCACCTTTTTCTGCTAATACTTTGGTAATAGCAGCGGTAAGTGTGGTTTTACCGTGGTCAACATGACCCATTGTTCCAACATTAACATGTGGTTTAGTTCTTATAAAATCTGGCATAAATTTCCTTTCTTTAAAAATTTTGCGATTCTAGCCTGCATAGTTAACCAAATAAATACATAAAATGCAACACCCCCTAGGTTTTTTCCCAAGAGTGTCCTCGAAAACGGGTTTGCAGGACAGGATTATCATGTCTTTGTCCTGTGGGCAAGACGAGTTTACTACGGTAATAATTTTCCCTTTCCGAGCTTGTTTATTTTGGTGGAAATTTTCTTTATGTCTTCCTCTGGAGGCAGTTCCTCGGGTCGAATACCACTTTTCCCTAACATCACGCGTACATTTTTGTTGTTCTTTACATGCTCATCAGAAATTGGCTTCTCTCCAACCATAGAGGTACTTCTTTTTACATTTAAACTTGTAACCTGATTAGCCAGTTCTTTTGCGGTAATAGTAACTGCGGAGAGAAAATCCGCCAGGGGTCTTTTATCTGGTACACCAAGCTTATCTTTCATATCCTGCGTGTTTAACCCTCCAAACAAAGCTGCGTCGCCCTTACTACGAATCCGCGCAAACCCTTGATGATCCACATTTCTTTCAAATAAAATCCCGGATAAATTCTTTTCCGATACTGAAAGCTTTTGCCTTACCTTTAAACGCTCCCATTCAGCCAGTCTTTGCACGATGACCTCCTGCTTGCGAGTTTGTACCGCGAAATATGTTTGAGCAAAAGCAATTTCATCTTTTCTTGGATCACCATTTTGAGCTATTAAATAACAGGCATAACGGGTAAGCATGATGTCATTTATCAACTTTTGAGCGCCCTTGCCACTTAGGATCATCTTCGTGACGTCACGAAGATGATCGGAAGGCTGTTGTTTGGCGTTTTTACAAGCTATCCTAGCTTTATCGACCGCGTTTTCAAAATTTTCCCAGCGATCATACCCCAGCAATTTTTGTAAATCTCTAGCAAACCAATATTCTGTGCCGTTCTCCTCGTGAACATGCTCCTCAAAATTCTTATGCAATTTGGAAATTATTAAAGTATCCATAATAACCTTGGTACTACAAAAATAGCAGTTTTATCTATAATAGTAAATAGGTTATGGGAAGATTAATTATAAGATAACCTCATAATTATAACTGTTATAATACACCGTCTAAGTCGCCTTTACGGCAAGTTTCGCTTCTTCGTGACATCACGAAGATGATCGGAAGGTTGTTTTTACGGTCTTCCTGCCTAAAAATACGGGCTAATTTTTGCGAAGTTTGATTTTTTCTTAACCTATTAGACTCTTCAACAAACTCAACCTTGTTTTCTTTCGTCACAACGACTTGAGGAAACTCTTGCCCCGGCATCGTTTGTGTCGTTTATAAATTGTAAAATTATCCGCACCTTCAAGCATTTTGACATTATATACGATACACAACGAAAACTTAATTACTTTGTGTTTTATTTGGGTTTGTACTTTGACTTTGACCGATATTGCGTCCATCCAAACTACCCCCATCTTATCCAATCCATCCCGTCCCCCAATGCCGAGCCATTTAAACTGTGGTTAGCGAAGTTGGAAAGAGCACGAGGTTACGGAACAGGATGAATACGCCATTTTAACTAACATCATCCATGAAGAATGGAGCGACTTAACCGTAAAGGAGTATAAACAACTAAAGGGTTTGAAAACGCAAAATTTACGCGATCATATGACGGACGCGGAACTGGTCTTTACTGCCTTGGCCGAACTTTCCACGCGACAGATTGCGGACACTATGCAAGCCAAAGGTTTGGAAGGAAACGCTGCCAGCCAGTACAGCCGGGAACTATTTTACTGATGTTAGTAATATGGTCAGATTTTAACGACAAAATCTCTTGTGACCTATAAATAATGTGTGGCTTCGGGGAAAATGGATGGGATAAGAACCACGAAATATAACCGATCGACCCACCACAAGCAAAATGCACCGTTGGACGGAGTTTTGCTATAATACTGTCGCCCATTTCTATGGACGAAAAAACAAAACAAATCCTGCAAAATGATATAGAAAAGAATTACAAAGTGCGGGAGAGTGTTGGCTCATCCATCATGCCTGTACTTGTAGAAACCATTGCGCAGTACAGAAATGTAGTACTTCACTACGCTCTTATTGCAGGCGCAATAGCCGCGTTCACAATCCCAGTCTTAGGTTCAAAAGTTATATATCTAAAATTTTTTGCTTACTTAGCTCTAGTCTATCTGTTTGCAATAATCGTGTATGCCCTTTTTCACGTCGGTATATTAATTACAAAAGAAATTAATGGTCTAAAAAGGCAACTTTACACGTACTTAAAGGTTATCGATGAAAGTATTAAAGTTAGGCGTAAGGCAATCGAGACTAGCAATATAGGGGAAATGCAGAATTTCGACCGTCCTAGCGCGCTTAAACAATTAAGTGAATTAACTATTCCGGACAGACCGGACAACAGCCTAGCAATACTCTCGAGGTTAATCTTTCTTGCATTGTTCTCCCTGCTTTTGTCTGTAGTCCCTGCTTTTGAGATTATAAAAACCGAACTTCAGAGCCTGTTCTAGTATCTAAAAATCATCCCTGTTACTTATTAACAATGTCTGACCAGTAAAAAATGGTGTAAAATAGCGCACAGATCTTCGTATAAACTTATAAAAATTGTTGGGGCTAGGCTTGATTATGACCAAAGTTAAGGAGTTGACATCCAGAATAATATCCTTCCGCGATGCAAGAAATTGGAAACAGTTTCACAATCCCAAAGATGTAGCTCTCTCACTAGTGCTAGAAGCTGGCGAGGTGATGGAACATTTTCAATGGAAGAACAAAGAGGAAATGGAAAAGCATGTTGTCACTAACAGGGATGACATAGGGGAGGAGCTTGCCGATGTTTTATATTGGGTTTTATTAATGAGTCACGATCTAAAGATTGATATTCTGAACGCTTTGGAGAAAAAGATCATAAAAAACGAAGGAAGATATCCGGTTACAAAGGCTAAAGGAAACGCTAAGAAATATACGAAATTGGAAAAACTATGATTGTATACTCATCCACAAAAAGCAATTTTATCGTTGATGTTGCGACAAATCAAATAGAAAAGACTATCCTGACATCTTTTGTTAGAGAATTGGGACATTCGACTGGAAGAGCGGAGGTTGCATCTTGGCGAAATTCCATGTTGTACATGAATAATGTCATTTCTGACCGCGAAATACCCGACGATGCAGGAGTGGCTATTGAATATAAGATACCACAGACATCGAAAAGGATAGATTTTATCCTGACAGGGATAAACGGCGAAAATAGAAAAACGGCAATACTAATCGAACTCAAGCAGTGGAGCGAAGCCGATATAACTGACATGGATGGTGTGGTTAAAACTTTCGTAGGTGGTGGTATGCGAGAGGTCAGCCACCCCTCATATCAAGTATGGTCATATGCAACGCTATTAGAGGATTACAATGCCAATGTGCAGGATCAAGACATATCTTTAAAGCCGTGTGCATATTTACATAACTACGAACAAGATGATGTCATGACTAATGAATTTTATAAAGAATATACCGACAAAGCTCCGGTATTTTTAAGACCCGATGTATTAAAATTGCAAAATTTCATTAAAAAATTCGTAAAATATGGTGACAAGGGAGATGTTCTTTACGCCATAGAACACGGCAAAATTCATCCATCAAAATCTCTTACCGATAACCTTGCCGCGATGCTTCAGGGAAACCAAGAATTTAAATTGATTGATGACCAAAAGCTTGTGTACGAAACAGCACTAAAACTCGCCAGAGAGTCCACTGCCACTAACAAGAATGTTCTGATAGTTGAGGGTGGTCCAGGTACCGGAAAATCGGTAGTAGCGATCAATTTGCTTACAGAGCTGACTAAACGCGGAGGTGTTACACAGTATGTTACAAAGAATTCGGCTCCTCGCGAAGTTTATCAGGTAAAACTTACCGGCAAGTTCACAAAAACCAGAATCTCAAATCTTTTTAGCTCTTCGGGTTCGTTTTACAATATTGAACCAAATACTTTTGACTCCCTAATAATTGACGAGGCTCACAGACTCATTGCAAAGTCCGGTCTTTTTAGCCATTTGGGAGAAAACCAAATTAAGGAATTAATCAGCGCCACAAAATTTAGCGTCTTTTTTATTGATGAAGATCAAAGAGTTACTCTTAAAGATATCGGAGATAAAACGGAGATCTATAGATGGGCTAAACTGCTTGGCGCCAACACGCACAGTCTTGAGTTGGCGTCTCAATTTAGATGCAACGGATCAGACGGTTATTTAGCGTGGATTGATAATATTCTCCAGATTAAACAAACGGCAAACGACTCGTTGGATGGTATCGATTATGATTTTCAAGTTATGGATACCCCGACCCTAATTCATCAAGAAATAATTAGAAAAAATGCTATCAACAAAAAATCCCGCATGCTAGCTGGTTATTGCTGGAAATGGATAAGTAAAAACAAACCAAACTTAAAAGACATCGTAATAGATGATTACGCAGCGACATGGAACTTAAGCCAACACGGACAGGCATGGATTATTCATCCCGACTCGGTAAACGAAGTTGGTTGCATTCATACCTGTCAGGGACTTGAGTTAGATTGTACCGGTGTGATTATTGGTCCGGATATGGTTGTGCGTAATGGAAAAATTATAACCGATGCAAGTAAGCGCGCTAGCACGGACAAATCTGTCTTTGGCTACAAAAAGATGCTGCAAGACGACTCTGTTATGGCTAAAGGAATGACTGATATGATCATAAAGAATACTTATCGTACACTTATGACTCGTGGCATGAAGAGTTGCTACATATATTGCACTGACTCAGAGACGCAAGAGTACTTTCGAGATCATTTGAGATCGAATACTAAAACAAGCGATGTATATAGTGATATTCCGAACGGCGCTTCCTTGAATACAGACACGCCTTAATCTATGAAAGCGCAAGAAACCCGAAAACACACAGGAGAAGGCCACAGAAGAAGATTAAAAGAAAGATTTTTGCAATCTGGACTCGACGGGTTTCTTGACTACGAAATTATTGAATTACTTTTAACACTTGGTACACCGAGGAAAGATTGCAAACAGACGGCAAAAGACGCAATCGCAAAATTTAAGGGACTAACAGGTGTGCTGGATTCCACTGTCGATGAACTTCAACAAATTAAAGGAATTGGACCATCTAATACCTTTGGTGTTAAATTATTCCGAGCGGTGTCCGAATGTTACGCCAAAGAGAAAGTCACTCACAGTGTATTACTTAATTCTCCACAGTCAGTATTTGGATATCTAAAAGAAAAGATTGGAAAGGAGAAGAAAGAGCATTTTACAGTTATCTGCCTTGACACGCGCAATAATCTTATTGTTGATGAGGTTTCTGTTGGAACATTAAATGCAAGCCTTGTGCATCCTCGTGAAGTATTCAAAAAAGCGATCTTAAACAACGCCTCTCATGTTATCCTTGCCCACAACCATCCGTCTAATGACTCGTCACCATCAGAAGACGATGTTGCAACAACAAGGCGACTAATCGAAGCGGGTAAGATCTTAGGGATCGCAGTTACAGATCATATAATCGTTACTAATAATAGTTTTGTTAGTTTAAAAGAACAAGGCTTAATAACATAGAGATAGTTTATTTTGTAAAATAAAAGTTGGCAGAATCCTAGCGAATCATACGAAGGTATCTCGGATCTATTCTTTTACCACACCACTATAAAGATCGGTGCTATTATTATGTAGGTCAACCATCGACTGGCGGGAATTTACCCCTCTTAAGAAGGTCAATTCTGTGTCCTAACACAGCCTTTTCCTTCTTAAGCTTTTCAACTGAATCTATTGAATATCGGGAGGGAAATTCATCAGAAAGTGCTAACTCGAAATCAACCAAAGCCATGTTTTCGTTATCGAATACCAAAGACATCTCAATTATATCGTGTCCGTCAAAATAACTAACCTCATCTAAACTTTCTTTAACGATAAATTTGTTTGCCTCTTCTCGTGTGAGTCCTATTTTTTCCAATACCTCCTTTATATTCTTGTTCGTAGTTATTTAACAAATCCTTTCAGTTTCATCACATATCCTATTCCACAATGCCTCTATAAACTCATCTTTACTTAAGAGTTTCTCTCCGCCTGCAGGACTTTCAAGTAAACTTAAGTCAAGCAATTTAAGAGCAACACACTCCTTTTCTTTACTCCATATAAACTCTCCCGTCGCATTGGTCCCGCTAATACTGTGGTATAAACCAGGGGTCCCGCAAAAACTGATGCCATTGTCTCCGGCAAAAAAAGCTTTTTTATAAATATTAAGCGAATAGACGATATTGTTGTTGAGAAGCACCCTAGTATGCATGACCCCTTCTATTTCGTCATGAGATAACTTCATGCCCTTTATTTTACTGACCCTATTCTCAAGTTCTTCCACTATGTAGAATATCCATTCATTTCTTATGTCTATAGGATCGAAGTCTTGTTTTACCTTAGGTGTTCTAAAGTGCGGCTTTTTAACCGCTTCCTTGACGGTCTTATTACTAATTTTTTGAATAAGCTGTTCTGCAAATCTGTCTGAAGTTTTACCCTCCAAATTTATATAAGCAATTGTGTCAGGAATACCTATAACTAAGCTGTTATCGAACCTGGCAGGTAGTAGATAGTCTGGATCTGTCAACCATCTGGATTGTATGAACTGTCTTTCTAAATTTGGCCATATTTTTTCTGTGTACTCTTTAGAAATGAAAATGACGCAGTATCTAGCACGCTTGGTGAAGATTTCTGCAAAGGCGTCGATCTGGTTTTTTCCCCACAGCTCAAGTTCCTTAAATCTGTAAAACCAAACCTTTATACCGCTATCTTGTAACACGGTTGCCACCTCTTCCACGTACTCCCTCTGTTCTCCTGCAAGTGAAAATACAACATCGTATTCGTAATTATTACCTTTCTCCTCAGCGATCACCATACTCTACCCTTTCTTAAAAGAGCTAATGTCCACTGCCCCTTTTTCCCTGTTTACATATAGGAAATCGAAATCCATAATCCCAAAAAAGTAGAAAAATTCTGCTAACATTTTATATGCAGCTACATCTTTATCAACACCTTTTGTTAAATCTATCTGGACCTGCCCCTCCAACGATCCGAGCTCGACAGCATTTCCTAATCTGCTGTTAAAATTATTGTTTCCTCTAACCCCTATTAAGTTCATCTTAACCCCCTTAGGATTCAGTAGTTTTATTTTTACAATGGCGATGCCTGCGGGTCTCGATAGAAACTCTTTATACTCATGTATAAAGTAAACAAAGTTAGTGATGCTCTCTGCTGCGGCTAATCCATTAATAGAAAACTCGTTACCTTCGGTACCACTATTTACCCCGTGACCAAGGAAATCATAATCCAAAGCAAAGAGAAATTGCCCATCCCTGTAAAATCTTAAAGCCTTCCTGTCCCCATTGTTTAACTGTAAATATGCTCCTGCAATTGGTTTGGCAATATCTAATGTTTGCAAATCCCAACCGCCCCGTCTAAACGAAGGGGGGTTTTCTATAAGTTTTTTGAGGAGAGAATCGCCACCCTTAAACAAATCAGGAACTATGTTAGGTTGGGGTCTGAATACAGCTGATAATTGTAGTGAGACCTTATCTGTCAGTGGCTTTATTTTAGCTAAAGCCTCTATTCTTATGTTTTCCTCGTTCGTATATATCAAGTCACTTCCGGTAGATTTATCAATTAGATAATTTCTAATCGCCTCCCTGATCAGCTCGCTTCTGTTCCTAAGCTCGGTTTCGGCCTGCTTGTCTGCTCCATCAAGGAGAGGTTTTGGTAATGATATATTTATAGTAATGTTTTCCATCTACACAATATACAGTATCTGTAGGCTCTTGTATAGTACTTGTTTATAGGAAGATATCCTGGATAGTAGTAGGGTTTTCCTTGTAGATTTTAAGGTATTTTTCAAAAAACTCTTTATTCTCTTCCACCAAATAAGCACGAAAATAAACCGACCCGCTCTCGCATCCGAGCTCCCTCACCTTCAAAACGTCTTGTCTGATAAGTTTTGTCCTAGTGGAAGGGTGTATTCCATAGTCTGAAGTTAGTTTCCAATCTGCAAGCTGTGTTTTGTCGTTTTTGGAAACAATATAATACGATAAAGTTATCCTAACGGGCGCCTGTGAGAAATGGCGGGATGACAGCATAAGATTGCTTCGCTACGCTCGCAATGACATAACGGTTTAACCGCTGGAATGCCTTTGTTACAAGCTTCCCTACCGTCGGTAGCCAAAAAAGCTACCGTTGCTACCGCTAGTCTATTGTCATACCAACCTCCCTACCGTGTCGATTAAATTTTTTAAAGCCTCGTAAAAAGCAGATTTTGCGGGCGGAATGGTGTGGTTGATTCCTCCCCTAGTTACCGCGTATAATTAAGTCGTGAAAATGTTTTTAGACATAGAAACCTTACCGGCTCCCGAGTCGCGTAAAAAAGACCTACAAGACATCTACACCAGAAAATCGGAAAAATCCAAAAAGGACGTTGGAACATTTGAAAATTTTTTGGAGAACACAGGATTTGACGGATCATTTGGTCGGATCTGTTGTATCGGCTATGCAATGGATGACGCACCGGCTCTTAACTTAGAAGGCGATGAAAAACAGATGCTTAAAGACTTTTGGACAGCCTCCGCCCGCATTGACTTATTTATTGGTTTTAACATCATTGACTTTGATATGCGCTTTATCTACCAAAGATCGGTTATCTTAGGCGTGAAGCCCACCCAAAACCTATCATTTGCCCATTACAAAAGCTCGCCCATGTATGATGTAATGTGGGAATGGAGTAAATGGAACACCCAATACAGAATTAGCTTGCACGCGTTGGCAAAGGCTTTAGGTCTTAAGTCGTCAAAAGAAGGAAACATTGAAGGTAAGGATGTGGCACAGGCTTATTTGGACGGACGCATCAACGAAATCTGCACCTACTGTAAAGCGGATGTGGAATTAACACGACAGATTTACAAAAAAATAACTTTTGCGGGGTTACAAGATTAAGGTTTTTTAACAATCAAGGCTGATACGCTTTGGGGAACCTCGGCATAGTGGCTGGGTTCCATAGTAAAACTGGCGCGACCTTGCGTCATACCCCTTAAATCCGTAGCATATCCAAACATTTCGGAAAGCGGTACTTTGGCGCTTATCACCCTAGCGTTACCACGCATTTCGGTGCCTTCTATTTGCCCTCGCTTGCTGGAAAGATTTCCAATAATGTCGCCCATATAATCTTCGGAGGTAATAACCTCTACGCTCATAATAGGCTCTAATAAATACGGATCGGCAGCACGCTGGGCGTCTTTAAAAGCCTCACTGGCGGCAATCTTAAAGGCAATTTCTGACGAGTCAACCTCATGATACGATCCGTCAAATAAACTAACTTTAACATCCACCACCGGATAACCCGCTAAAACTCCGGTTTCCGAGGCCTCTTTAACACCTTTTTCCACCGCCGGAATAAATTCTCTAGGTATGGAGCCTCCCACAATCTTATTAACAAACTCTACCCCGTTACCCCGCTCCATAGGCTCCATTTTAATGTAAACATGTCCATATTGACCGTGTCCGCCAGATTGCCTAATGTATTTGCCCTCTTTCTCCACTGTTTTTCTAACCGTTTCGCGGTAGGCAACTTGAGGCTTGCCGGTGTTAACTTCTACATTAAATTCACGCTTTAATCTGTCCACAATAATTTCCAAATGCAACTCGCCCATACCATATAAAATAGTTTGGGAAGTTTCTGAATCCGTTTTTATTTTAAGGGTGGGATCTTCATCCAAAAACTTTTTAAGCGACTCGCCAAGTTTATCTCTGTCCAACTTGGTTTTTGGCTCAATCACAAGTCCAATAACCGGCTCGGCAAAACTTATAGCCTCTAGTAAAATAGGGGCTTTTTCGTCACACAATGTGTCGCCCGTAAAGGTATCTGACAAACCTACGGCAGCTGCAATTTCCCCCGCTCTAACCTCTTTTGCCTCTTCTCTGTGGTTAGCGTGCATAAGCAAAATTCGGCTTAAGCGCTCTTTTTTGCGCTTGGTAACATTATAGATATAAGAACCGGCGGTAACTTTTCCGGAATAAACCCTAAAGTAGGTTAGTCTGCCTACATAAGCATCCGTTTGAACCTTAAAAGCGAGAGCTGCAAAAATACCGTTCTCATCTGCCGTTAAACTACTCTCCTCACCTTGCACAGTATGGGTTCTAATAGCCGGAACATCTTTGGGCGACGGAAGATACGCCACCACTCCGTCCAAAAGTTTTTGCACCCCAATGTTAGAAAGCGAGGCTCCTCCAAAAACTGGATACATTTGGGATTTTATGGTAAGACTTCTAATACCAGCTTTAATTTCATCCACGCTTAACTCCTGGCCAGCCAAATATTTTTCCATGAGCGCATCACTGGACTCTGCTACCTTTTCCACTAAAATCTTTCGGTACTTATCCACCGAGGCGTCCATGTTAGCAGGAATGGACACTTCCACAATTTCCTCACCATTTTTCCCATGAAATTCAAAAGCTCTCTTTTCTATGAGATCAATAACGGCTTTAAAATCTCCTTCTATCCCAATAGGCAGTTGCAAGGCCACCGCTTTATTGGTTAACCTTTGGGATATAGAATCGAGTGACATATAGTAGTCGCCACCCACCTTGTCTAACTTATTAATAAAAAATAACAAAGGAACATTGTACTTTTCTGCCTGCCTGTAGACGGTTTCCGATTGAGGTTCCACACCTTGTGAGCCGTCAAAAAGAATGACTCCGCCGTCCAAAACCCTTAAGGATCTTTCTACTTCCGCTGTAAAATCCACATGTCCCGGAGTGTCAATAATATTTATGCGATGCTCGTTCCAAAAACAGGTGGTAGCAGCCGAGGTAATGGTAATTCCCCGTTCCCGTTCTTGCGCCATCCAATCCATCTGTGTGGCACCTTCATGGACTTCTCCAATTTTGTGCGACTTTCCGGTGTAAAATAAAATTCTTTCAGTTGTAGTGGTTTTTCCTGCGTCAATATGGGCAATAATTCCAATATTACGAATTTTATTTAACGGGTAGACCATATGATTTTAAAATTTAAAATGGGAAAACGCTTTGTTAGCCTCCGCCATCTTATGGACATCGTCGCGTTTTTTAACAGCATCGCCAATACCCTGATGGGCGTTTTTTAACTCTTCAAAAAGTTTTTCTTCCATGGGCTTACCTTTCTTTTTTCTGGCCGCGCCAATTATCCACCTCACCGCTAAAGCTTCAGATCTTTCATACCTCACGGGAGACGGAACCTGGTAAGTTGCCCCACCTACTCTTCTACTTCTAACTTCAAGCTTGGGCATAACATTTTTTATAGCATTTTCAAACATATCTAGGGCAACTTTTTTATCCTTGTCCAACTTTTCCAACGCTCCATAAACCACTCCCTCCGCCACGCTCTTTTCTCCGTCTCTCATAACATGGTTTAAAACTCTCGCCACAAGCTTAGACTTAAAAAGCGAGTCACCTGGCTTTTGTTGTTTTTTTACCGGACCCGATCTCATCTCTTTAACATTCCTCCTGCCTTAAGTTCCTTCTTACGACCATAGATTGACCTGGAGGTCTTTCTTTTCTCCACGCCCTGCAAGTCATATTTACCTCTAACAATAGTATATTTAATACCTGGTAAATCTTTTACTCTTCCGCCTCTAATTAAAACCACCGAGTGCTCTTGCAAAGTGTGACCCTCGCCTGGAATATAAGCCGTTAGTTCCCTACCATTAGAAAGACGCACTCTAGCTACTTTTCTTAAAGCGGAATTGGGCTTTTTTGGAGTTTGAGTTTTAACCTGCAAACAAACGCCTTTTTTAAAAGGGGACGCAAAATTTCTAATTACCCGTTTCTTAGAGTTAAAAAAATCCCTAAGCGCAGGCGTAGTGGTCTTTTTTGACCTAGTAGTTCTTTTTTTTCTTATTAATTGATTTATTGTTGGCATTTAATCTTCCATCCTTGCTCTCACGCCTGTTGGGATAAGTCGACCAATAATAACGTTCTCCTTAAGCCCGATAAGCCTGTCCAGCTTACCAGAGCTTGCTGCATCGGTCAAGACATTGCTGGTTTGTATAAACGACGCCGCCGAAAGAAAGCTGTCTGTATTAAGGCTGGCCTTTGTGATACCTAAAAGCGTTATCTTTGCTGTAGCCGGAGTTCCGCCCCCCGCAATAACCCGCTCGTTCTCTTCTTCAAGGGTAGCTTTAGTAGCAATCTCGTTTTCTAAAAAGGTGGTATCGCCCGGGTCGTCAATTCTTACATGATTAAACATCTGCCTGGCAATAACCTCAACGTGCTTATCATTTATAACCACGCCCTGTGAAGAGTATACCTTTTGAATCTCGTCAATAATATATTTTCTTGTGGCGGCAACGCCGGTGGCCCTCATAAGTTCTGTTAGATCCAAATGACCTGAAGTTAACTTTTCTCCCTTAACTACTAATTGATTATCTTTAACAGTTATTTCCGACACAGGATCCACCATATACTCCACAGAGAGCTCGTCTTTATCTGCCGGCAAAATGGTTATCTTCCTCTCGTCACCCGACTTGGAAATGGAAACCGTTCCGGTAATTTCCGCCATAGTAGACAAATTCTTTGGAGCACGCGCCTCAAAAACTTCTTCTACCCTTGGCAAACCTTGCGTAATATCTTTAACGGTAGTCACGCCTCCGGTCTGGAAGGTTTTCATGGTAAGTTGAGTTCCCGGCTCACCAATAGCTTGCGCTGCCTGAACACCTGACGCCACACCAATCTCCACAATTTCCGCCGACATAACATCTAGCCCATAGCATTTTTGGCATACCCCTCTTTTTGTTTGGCATGTCATGGGCGACCTTATAACAATCTTTTCCACTTTAGCATCCTCAATCTTTTTAATTAAATCTCTATCCAGAAAGACGCCTTTTTCCGCAAGAACTTTATTTCCCACCACCGCCTCCTGGGCTAAGAACCGTCCGTATACTCTATCAGAAAAAGATGTTAAAACCGTTTTTTCGCCCACCATTAACTCTCTGCCTTTATCGGTTCCGCAGTCTTCCTGTCGCACTACTACATCTTGTGCAACATCTACAAGTCTTCTTGTCATGTAGCCTGCGTCGGCGGTCTTTAAAGCTTTATCCACCAAACCTTTTCGAGCCCCTCTTCCGCTTAAAAAATATTCCATTCCGGAAAGCCCCAGTTTGTAATTACCCAAGATTGGAAGCTCTACAATGCGATTTTGAGTGTCCGCGATAAGACCTCTAATTCCTCCCACCTGTTTGATCTGATCTCGCGAAGCCCTGCTGGAACCTGACACAATTTCCATCTTTAATGGATTATCGTCCGTTAAACCTTTCCAAACTTCTTCATCGATTTGAGCGGTAATCTTATTCCAAACTTCCTCTCTTAACCTTTTGGCTTCCAGTTCTGTAATCAAGCCGCGCCTAAAGTTTTGATTTATTTCCACAACCTCGTCTTGAGCACCATCAATAATCCTTTGCCTGGAAGGCGGAATCACTACGTCGCCCAGAGCTGTGGAATGTCCAATCATGGTTCCATACTTAAAACCCAAGTCTTTAATGTCATCAATTAACTTTGCCGTAACTTCCAGGGGTTCTTTTTCAAACGACTTATTAATAAGAGCGTTTATCTTCTTTTTATCCATTGTTTCGTTCACAAAATCAAAATGAGTTGGTATTGATGTATTGAAAACAATTCTTCCCGACGTTGTTTCTACTAACTCGCCGTTTATTTTAACCTTAATTCTTTGCCTTATATTTAACAAGTTACCCGACTCCAGAAAATACAGCGCTTCCTCCATATTGGCGAAAGGTTTTTCCCACACGGGTAACTTCTCATCAATCAACGTTATGTAGTAAATTCCAAAAAGCATGATTTTAGTTGGTATGGAGATGGGTGATCCATCCGCGGGTCGTCTTAAATTATTGGTTGACATCATTAAGGTTTTTGCTTCCTCAACCGCCTTAGCGGAAAGAGGTAAATGCACCGCCATTTGGTCGCCGTCAAAGTCCGCATTATAGCCCGGACACACGCATAAATGAAGTCTTATAGCGCTACCCTCCACTAACTTTGGATAAAATGCCTGAATTCCCAGTCTCCAAAGTGTTGGGGCGCGGTTAAGTAAAACTGGATGATCTTTAATAAGACCTTCTAAAATCTCCCAAACCTCTGGACCTTCCTGCTCAAGTACGTACCTGGCACTTTTTACATTAGGTGCTAGACCTTTAGCTAAAATCTCTCTTAACACAAAAGGTTTAAAGAGCTCAAGTGCCATATTCTTGGGAATTCCGCACTCGTTAATCTTTAGCTCCGGACCGTTGACAATAACCGATCTACCAGAGTAATCTACGCGCTTACCTAAAAGATTTTGTCTAAAACGACCCTGCTTACCTTTTAGCATGTCGGCCAAGGATCTTAATTGCTTCTTGTTACCTTTTACGGCAGTTCTTACTGTAGATCTTTGCTTTGACGAATCGAGCAGGGCATCGACCGCCTCTTGTAACATACGTTTCTCATTTCTTACGATAATTTCAGGTGCACCCAAGTCTAAAAGTTTTTTAAGTCGGTTATTTCTATTTATTACGCGTCTATAAAGATCGTTAAGATCGGAGGTTGCAAAGCGCCCACCCTCTAACTGAACCATGGGTCTAAGATCTGGCGGTATTACCGGCAAAACATTCAAAATCATCCTTGAGGTTTCAATACCTGCTCTTCTAAACCCTTCCACGGCCTTAAGTCGTTTATTGGCTTTTTGGGCCTTTTGACCCTTGGAGTTTTGTGTAGTTTCCTTAAGTTGAGAGGAAAGCTCATTTAAATCCAAATTTTGCAAAATCTTCTCTAAAGCCTCCGCCCCAATGTCCACCTTACAAAACTCGTCAATATAGTCCGCTAAATTTACGTACTCGTTGTCGGAAAGAACACTAAAAAGCTCGATGCTTTCTAACTTTCTTTGCATTATGTTGTACTCGCTATCCAGTTCACCTAATTTTTCCGCCTGCTTGGCCCTTATAGCGTTAACCTTTTCTTTAAACTTATGCTCCGCTTCCTCCACAGAAAATCCTTTACTACCATCTTTTACCTTACCTCCATAGTCTTTTTCCAAATCTTTAATCTGCTCTTCAAAAATCTTGGACTCTTCTTCTTTGACTTTTTCTAGATCCTTGGCAATTTTATCTATAGCAAAAGCCTTTTTAGTTTCGTCAATTTCTGTGACTATAAATGATGAAAAATATACAATAGACTCAATGTTCCTTGGTGAAATATCCAAGATAAGGGCCATTCTGGAAGGAATTCCTCTAAAAAACCATACGTGTGCTACCGGGCTGGCAAGTTTAATATGCCCCATTCTTTCTCGTCGCACCCTGGAATGAGTAACTTCCACACCACATTTGTCGCAAATTACGCCTTTGTATCTTATTCTTTTGTACTTTCCGCAGTAACATTCAAAATCTTTTGAAGGACCAAAAATTCTCTCATCAAAAAGTCCGTCTTTTTCCGGCTTAAAAGTTCTATAATTTATGGTTTCTGGTTTTATAACCTCGCCGTATGACCAACTCAAAACATCCTTGGTGGAAGCCAAAGTTATTCTTAAAGCTGAAAAATCTTTTAAGTCGCCTATTAGTTTCATTTTTCCTCCTCTACAACTAAGTTTTGCATTTGATCTTTTACTTCTCTTTCAATATCCACGCTCTCCGGTGTTACGGCCTCAGTTTCCAATGGTTCCGCTTTTATTACACCAACGGGGGTTATTCCTAAAACCAACCCGTTTAATTCTCTTACTAAAAGCTTAAACGACTCCGGAATACTGGGCGTTGGAATATCCAAGCCTTGCAAAATAGACCTGTAAGCTTGAGTTCTCCCGGAGAAATCGTCCGACTTGATGGTAAGCATTTCCTGAAGGATGTTAGCAGCACCATAGGCCTCTAAAGCCCAAACTTCCATCTCCCCAAATCTTTGGCCGCCAAATTGGGCTTTTCCGCCAAGCGGTTGTTGTGTTATTAAAGAATAAGGACCAGTGGATCTGGCGTGCATTTTGTCCTCTGCCATATGATAAAGCTTTAAAATGTAAGTTTCGCCCACTAAAACCGGATGCTCAAAGTATTCGCCGGTTCTCCCATCCACCAATCTTACTTTTCCGGTCACTGGAATACCGGCCTCTATTAATTCCTTTTGGTAGTCCTCTTCTGACGGCGACTCAAAAACTGGCACCGTGTAGGTTTTATTAAGTTTTCTACCCGCATAACCAAGAGGAGCCTCCAAAATCTGACCTACATTCATTCTTTTTAAAACGGTATCAGAAGCAAAAATAATATCCACCGTAGTTCCATCTTCCATATGAGGCATATCGATCTCGGGCACGATAGCAGAAATAACACCCTTGTTTCCATGTCGACCGGCTAATTTGTCACCCACCTCAATTTTTCTTTGCTGAGCAACATAAACCGTAACTTCCTCAATAACGCCGCTAGGAAGCTCTTTGTTGTCCTCTCTCGTGACTCTTTTTATCCCAATAACCACGCCACGCTCTCCATGAGGCACGGTCAATGAGTTGTCTCTAATTTCTTTGGCTTTTTCTCCAAAAATAGCTCTTAATAAGCGCTCTTCCGCAGAAAGATCGGTTTCACCTTTGGGGGCCACTTTACCTACCAAAACGTCTCCAGATCTTACTTTTGAACCCACCGCCACGATTCCATCTTCGCCCAAGTTTCTTAAAGCATCCTCCGAGACATTTGGAATGTCTTTGGTAATTTCCTCCGGTCCAAGTTTGGTCTCCAAAACTGAAACATTGTAATCAGAAATGTGTATAGAGGTTAAAATATCGTCTTTTACAAGTCTGTCAGAAATAACAATTCCATCCTCATACTCATAACCCCTCCAAATCATATAAGCTGCTTTAATATTGGTTCCAATGGCAACTTCTTTGTTAACAATACCGGGGCCTTCCGCCAAAACATCGCCTTTTTTAACCTTTTGTCCTGTTACCACTCTTGCCACCTGATTTATACATGTATCTTGATTAGACTTTATAAATTTAGAAAGTTTGTACTCAGTTTTTGATTTTTTATCCTTGTAGTGTACTACTACTTTTGACGCATCAACAAAGATCACCTCTCCGTCGCTTTCCGCGATGATTACGTAGCCGGTGTTTAAAGCCACAGCTTCTTCTGTACCCGTCCCTACAATAGGAGGCTCGGATTTTATTAGAGGCACGGCTTGCGACATTTGTTGGGTAGCCACAAGCGCTCTGTTTACATCGTCGTTTGACAAAAACGGGATTAGCCCCGCGGAAGTTCCCACAATCTGGCTTGGTATAAGATCTATATACGATGCGTTATCGGCACTTCTAATTAGGAAGTCGCTACCCTTTCTCATAGAAATTCGGTCATCTAAAATGTAACCTTTCCCATCTAATTTGGCTGAAGCGTCGGCAATAAATACCTTATCTTCATCATACGCGGCCAAGTAGACTACTTCATCCGTTACTCTCATTTTTCCATTTTGATTTACGACTTTCCTGTAGGGAGCCTCCAAAAATCCATACTCGTTCACTACCGCATACTGTGTCATATAAGTAATAAGACCAATATTTGGACCTTCCGGGGATCTAACCGGGCAAATTTTTCCGTAGTGAGTGTAATGAACATCTCTTACTGCCATGCTGGCGCGTTCTTTAGTAAGCCCGCCCGGACCCATAAGAGAAAGTCTTCTGGTATGATCGAGCGAGGTTAACGGATTTTGCTGGTCGTGCTGTTGAGAAAGTTGACCGGTGGCAAAAAAGCTGTGTATTTTTGATGCAATAATTCTAGTGGAAATAAGCGCGGAAGGCTCTGGTAAAATCTCTCTCGGGTGCAAGCTCATTCTTTCTTTAACATTTCTTTCTAACTGCAAAAAACCAATTCTTATTTGATTTTGTAAAAGCTCACCCATAGATTTAACGCGTCTGTTACCCAAATGGTCAATATCATCTGCCACTGCCGAACCGTTGTTTATCTCAATTACTCTTGAGACAATTTTTATTATGTCCTCTTGTAACATTAACCAATGCTTGTTGTCGTTTGGCGTGTTTAGATTTAGTTTTTGATTAACTTTAAATCTTCCGACTTTGCCAAGACTATATCTTCTGGGATTAAAAAACATAGAGTGAACTAAAGCCTTAGCGTTATCTAAAACCAAAGGCTCCCCTGGTCGCATCTTTTTATAAATCTCCAAACAAGCTTCGTCGTAATTAGAGGAAGGATCCCTAGCTAAAGTAGCGTCGATATAGCTCATCTCCGGGTTGAGATCGACGCCTTCAAAAGCTGTTTTAATCGACTCGTTGGAGGCTAAACCAAAAACCCTTAAAAGGGAAGTGATGGCGAGTTTTCTTCTTCTGTCGATCTTTACGCTGATAATTCCTGTTCTAGAGGTCTCTATTTCTAACCAAACGCCGTTTTTGGGCAGGACTTTTGCTCCGCCAAGAGTGGCTCCGGTAATAGGAGAGGTCTCAGTGGTAAACAAAACGCCTTCTGACCTTGTAAGTTGGCTCACAACCACTCTTTCAACGCCGTTTATAATAAAAGTGCCCCTATCCGTCATTACGGGAATGTCTCCCATATAGATATTTTGGGTCTTTTCTTTTTTTTCCACCGAATCTTTAATAGTTGCTTTAAGATACCAAGGAGCGTCGTGAGTTCTGCCGGTAAAAAAAGCGTTCTCAATAGTAATGTTTGGCTTGTCAAATGTGGGGTTATAAAATTCTAAAACCCAACCTCTTCCAGAGTAATCCTCAATGGTACCTACCTCATTTAAAACCTCCTCTAGCCCTTCCTTTAGCAACCATTGATAAGATTTGGTTTGTACCCCCGTTAAATTAGCTAGGGGCAAAATTTCATTTCGTTTTGAAAAGTCGTATCTCATTATTTAATGTCTTTTATATTTATATATAATTTATAAATTTAAATAAAAAAAGAAACAAGCACGATTACCGCGTGCCTGGTGGCAAGGCTACCACATCTACTTTATACTGTCAACACTTTTTGAGACTCGTTTATACTTATAAATTATATATAAATATAAACCCCGCTTTGGAAAGAGGCCAAAATTTAAAAACCACCTTTCCCAAAATTCTTTCTTTTGACACTAAACCAAAAGCTCGTGAATCCATGGAATGCTCGCGGTTGTCGCCCATAACCAAAAAATTATCCGCCTCTATCTTAAACGATCGCCCATCTTTTATTTTAGCACCGCCCTCCGTACAAACGCCATCCTTAAGGTAATTTTCCTCGTACAAGAAGCTTTCCTCGCCGTTTTTTATGTAGACTTTGCAGTCAAAAATTTTTACCACATCTCCGGAAACCCCTACAACCCGCTTTACGTAGTCAATATTATCATTACCAGGAGGGTGCAAAACAACCACATCGCCCCTTTTAAAAGAAGTAAAATGTTTGGACAGCTTTTCTACCAAAATACGTTCGCCAGTATAAAAACTTGGCTCCATGCTAGAACCTACTACTAGCTCGGGAAAGGCCACTGTGGAATAAATAACTAAAATCACAATTACGGAGCTTACTAGGGTTTCCAGCATCTCCCAGAAAAAGCTTTTGCCGTCATGGCGAGCCTGCTCGCCAATCTTAAACCCATCAGTCATCGATTTATCCAATAAAGGCATTACAAAATAATATCACAATCAAAGGCCTTTAAAGAAAGTCTTTTTAACGGGAGTTTTAATTTTAGGAGAAACTTTTTCCTGCGCAAAATCTTTAACACTTAAAAAGGCGTCTTCCACCGCGTCGCAACCTTTTACCTTAACCTCGTCGATCTCGTTCCTGACATCCTCAATATAAGGTTCAACTTTTTTCCAAGCTTCCTTTAAATACTTTCTGCCCGTTTTCGTGGACAAGAAAAAGCCCGCTCCAGCGCCAACCAAAGCCCCAACAGCAAAGCTAATTCCAGTCTTGTTTTTAGAGTCGCACATATTATTTTCTCCTTTCTTTTGACGAATTATCATCTTTATCCCAAGCGCCAACAATGGAACTTATACCCCTAGCGGTTTTTAGCCCTCTAACTACACCATCGGCAATACTCATAACGCTTACAATTGGGTTTTTTACTGCACTTGTTACTCTCTGCGCATCGTCTAAAATATCGTTGGCTTTTTGAATAGTCCCCCTAAAATCTTTGAGTACGAAAACCATATAAACGCTCACTACAATAGCGGATCCTGTAAGCAAGGCGATCAATATTACAAAGGCAAACTGAATATCCATAGGCAGTTTGTTCGCTGTGACGAACGTTTTTAGTTTCTCACTGCTCTGGCAGATTGTCAACAAAATCTATATTTGAGCTATTCCCGTTGGGTGAAATCAAAACACGCCTCTCTTTACTGGTGTCTGGGGTCGATACCACGCCGTTTTCCTCCAACTGATCCATAATTTTAGCCGCTCTTGAGTATCCTATGGAAAGTCGTCTTTGCAAAAATGACACGGAAGCTTTGCCCGCAATAGCAATTTCCTCTTTAGCTCTAGCGTAAAGCTCATCAACCTCCTTGCCACCTACTATAACCCCTAACTTTTTCTCCTCATCCGGCGTATCTAAAACATCTTCTTTGTAATCAGGAATAAAACCGGTATTTTTGAGCCAGTTCACCAATTTAGAAATTTCTCCATCGCTAATCCAACAACCTTGAATTCTTACCGGTTTAGCGGCATCCGGCGGAACAAAAAGCATATCGCCTCGTCCAGCTAATTTTTCGGCCCCTGCTTGGTCAATAATGACTCGCGAATCTATCTGCGATGCCACATTAAAGGCTATACGAGTTGGGATATTAGCCTTTATTACACCTGTTAAAATATCCGTAGAAGGTCTTTGCACCGTTAATATCATATGAATTCCCGTAGCTCGGGAAAGCTGGCTTAGTCGCACAATACTTTTTTCTACCGACGCCGGATCCACAACCATGATATCAGCCAACTCGTCTACCATTATTACAATGTGCGGAAGGGCTTGAAAGCCCGATTTTTCATTGTAGGCGTCAATGTTTCTAGCCCGAGCGGCCTCAAACAGTTTGTATCGCCTAGTCATCTCATTACACGCCCATCTAAAAGCGCTGGGGGCTTTATCCATGTCGGCAATAACGGGTGCTATCAAGTGAGGAATTCCATTGTAATTAACCAGCTCGACTCTTTTTGGGTCCATTAAAATAAACTTAACTTCTTGGGGACTGGCCCTATACAAAATCGAAAACATGATCGAATGCAAAAAAACCGATTTTCCTGAACCTGTAGCTCCCGCCACCAAAAGGTGGGGCATTTTAGCAATGTCGTAAACCCGCGGAAGCCCGGCTACATCCTTGCCAAGCCCAATCCCCAGTTTTGATTTAAGCGCTTTCATCTGATCGCTAAGTATAATGTCTTTAAAATACACAAAACTTTTTACGGAATTTGGCACCTCCACTCCCATAGCATTACGACCCGGGATAGGAATTTCCAAACGCACAGAACCCGTGGGGGACTCCAGCGCCATGGCAAGATCAACCTGTAAATTGCTGATTTTAGCAATCCTGGTTCCCGGAGGCACGCCATAAGCATATTGTGTAACAGTAGGACCAACATTGTAACCCGCTTCATTTACCTTAATTCCAAAGCTTTTTAGAGTATCTTCAATGGTTTTTTGACGCCTCTTTACTTCATTAATATCGTACGACACGGTAGGCGCATCCACTAAAAGCTCTTTTGGCGGATACTCCCAGACTTTATTAGTATAAGGAAGCTTATTTTCCTCCTTCTGTGTTGGGGCTAAAGTTGTAAGCTCACTGTCCCCCTTAACCAAACCCAAAGAAGACCCGTTTATTTTTGTAGACACGGGTTCGGAAGGCGAAGGTACAATTTCCACCAAACTCGCATCACCTTTTCCCACGCTACGCGCCTCCTCGTTTATTATTACCGCGTCCGCCTCCACTATCGTTGACTCTGTTGATGTGGTCGCAGAAGCTTTAGCTAAAGAAGGTGTTTTCATAGAAAAATTGGGTAGTTTAAATGACTTTATCGACTTCATTTTATCGACCACTCTATTTACAAAGCCAATCACTCTTTCCGTGGAAATGTCTGACAGTAAAAGCGCGCCTACTAAAAAAGTAAATGCAAAAACAAAAAACGCTCCATAGCCACTTATGGCAGACGATAAAATTGACGAAAGCTTATACCCCACTAAACCCCCACCCACGCCCTTAGCAGCCAGTTTATAGGCCTCTTTTCCACTATAAAAAACATGGAGAAGCGCGGAAAGTGAGAGCGTTGTTGCCAAAATGCCAAAGAAAATTCGCGCTTGCAAAAGTCGCCATCTAAATCCCACCATTAGAAGTCCTGCAAACAAAAAAATTAATGGAATAAGGTAGCCAGCGTAACCAAAAAATTTTCTGTATACACCGTTTATGTCGCTATTTACCGAATAGTCGGGTAAAACAAAGGCTACATAAGAAAGCGCGCAAAAGAATATTAAAAAGATCCCTACAATGGATTTGAAGGTATCGGCTTTAAGTTTAAATTTTAACGACTTTTTTCTTCCTCGTGGCATTGTCTATATAATACCATTTATTGGTGCGACTCTAAACCACCACGAGTCTGAGAGCAGTGTAAGAAAGTGATATGATGTCTGTAGTTTGACAATCGCGTCAAGCTTTCTGTAAGGACTATCGGTCGAACGGAGGTGTAACACGTGTCGTTGGTGCGGATGCGGAGGGACGAGACCCGATCCCGAGAATGACTATCGCAAAGAAGAGGACCGCCAGGCAGGCGAGGATCTGGAGGAAATGGAAAAGCAAGCAGGTCGAGATCTGCGTGAGATGGGGGAAGAGATCCCTCAGGGTGGCGATGACGACGACAACGGAGGTGATGAGGAGTAGCCGATCAAGCAACAGGAGAGTGGGGACTTAATCAATCATCACTAAGAGCAATTAGATCATAAGATTAACCCACTCTTTTAAACCATCTGGGGACCATGCACCTGTCAATAGGGTTCGCTCGAACTTTGTTATATCGTTCGGTTTTTTCTTTTCGAGTATCTGCGGTACCACATCCACAGAATACCTTAGCTCACTTACCACTTTTGGCAACAATAAACCTGTTGATCTATTCCAGTCATTCCGATGTCTATTTAGGAATCCGGAAACCCACTTAGGTTCAATAGAATACACGGCTAGCTCCTTCATTTGGTCTTCATAATCGTCCATTTTAGAGTTACTCATAATCCAAAACCCTAATTGACTAAGTTTTTTATGGTAATCGTCCAGCAAAGAGGTGTCAAAAAATCTTTTATAAACGCTTTCGAATGACTCATAAGCTTCCAATAATTTTACAGCCTCCGGCTCAGCGTTGAGTAGGTCAAACAACCTTTTCTCAAAATAACTACTAACAGATTCTCTTGTAGCGCTGGTGCTGGTATAGTAGTTCTCTTTAACAAACAACGGCAAGTCTGAATTTTCCGTCATAAAGTAGTTGAGCGCGTGACCTAGAACCTCGTGACCAAAGAGTCTGATAAAGTCTACTGAATCTATAACCATCTTTCCCTTTATTACATATACGGATGCTCTTGTACTAAGCATCGAAACCTTTGACTGCCTGCTCGCATACGATCTGGTTTCCGCACTATCTAAAGAAACGATAAAACTATCCAGCGTGTCCCGATACTCTTCTGTAGGAAAAACATCCTGTACCGCTTGCTTAAGTACTTCCAAATATCCTTCCGCCAAAGCTTCCGCCGCTTCCCTAATCTTTTTAGAACCTACATAAACCGGTCCCCTACCCCAGGTGGAATACAATTCAAGTTGCCTCTTATTAGCACTTAATACCTGGCCACGATTTTCTATTAACCAAAGTTTGGTGGAGTTAAAGTCCTCGCTACTAACGGAGTATCTATCCATCACCTCTTTTGGTGTGGAAGTCCTAACTTCCAGCTCATCGCCTAAAACATTCACACAGTGGACTGCTGTCCTTTTAAGCTCATTGGCTAAAACCTCATCTCTGCTTTTAGGGTTTTCAATCGGAGCCACGCTTTTATTCAGTTCGTTAAACTTATCGATAAGGACTTTAGTATCTTGGGGATCAACAATGGAGCCTGGCTGATCTAAATGATTGGCCCGTTTAACAAAGTCACTAAATACCAACTCCCCCTGTTTAATTAAATCGTCGAGCACGCGGTAATAATACCATTTTGTGAGTCTACGCTAAACCACCACGGGATAAACGATCACCAAAGGAGTACAGCCGGTTTCTTTTAACAGAAACTGCTGAATCTCTTTTTCCATCTTAAATCTTAAGTGACCCCAGTCGTCGCTCTTTTCTAAGTGTTTACTAAACGACTTTGTAGCAAACTGGGATGACTTGTCTAAAAGTTCCTTAGACTCTTTAACAAAAACAAACCCGCGAGTAACCGCCTCCACTTTGCCCACAAGTTTTTTCCTGTCCTTGGAAACAGGAAGTATAACTACAAAAACCCCGTCATTAGCAAGTCGCTGGCGGTCCTTAACCACCGTTTCATGAATTTCGCCTTCCCCATTTTGTCCAACCATGATAATCTCTGTTTCTATTTTTGGACCTTTTTTCGCAACGCCATTCTCAAAAATCACGGACTCGCCTTCCCGCGACTCAAAAACCGACTTTTCGGTATAACCGAGAGTTTCCACCATATTTGTATAGGCGCGCATCTTAGAAACAGTTCCACCAATAGGAATAAAATATTTTGGACGGGCAACGCTTGCTACGATTGTAAGATCGCCACGAGGTCCGTGACCGGAAACGTGCAAATTTTCTTGTATCGCTCCATAAATTACCTCCGCGCCGGCAAGAGTCAGTGTGTCAATAAGTCGCTCAACATCTTCTCTAACGCTTGGCGGACTAGGATCCGCAGAAAAGATTACTACCGCATCTTTTTGCAACTGAATATTGTCGTGCTGGGCACGAGCCAATCTATCCAAGGCAGAACCGTCCTGCCCGTAACAACCGGCGATAATGTATACCAGCTCGTTTTGCGCAAAACTGCTGGCATCTTTATCAGACACAAAAACATCTTTATCGTAATTAACATAACCTAAACTCAAAGCCACGCGCATACTTTGATCAATTGATCTACCAACAAGCACAACCTTACGATGATGCTTTAACGCACTCACAATTATTTGGTGCATGCGGGAAATGTTGGAAGATATTGTGGTAACAAACATTTGCCGGCCTTCCTTTTCCTCAAAAAGGTCGCCAAAAGTGTCGTCCAAAGTTTTTTCCGACTTGGAATAGCCTTCAGTGGTGGCCCCCAAACAGTCCGACAGCAAACACAAAACGCCCTCCTCGCCAAAACGGGCAATCTTGGCAAGATCAATGGGTTTATCTAAAACAGGAGTCCAGTCTATTTTATAGTCGGCCATATGCAAAATTGTCCCTTGGGAAGTTTTTATAGCAAGACCCTGGGAGCGCGGAACGCTGTGGTTAATTCGAAAGGCTGAAATTTCAAAAGCGCCGATTCGAACTTTACCAGAATCTGGATCAAAAACATTAAGTGAGATCCCGGAAAGCTTTTCATTCAGCCTTTCTTTAAGTCGTTCAGTTAAAAAGCCTAATACCAGTTGCGAGGAATAAATTGGCACATTAAGTTCCTGCAATAAATAAGGAACCGCGCCAATGTGATCTTCGTGTCCGTGCGTAATAAAAAGCGCCTTGAATTTGTGTGAATTTTCTTTAAGATATGTAAAATCCGGCAAAACCAGATCTACCCCTCTCATATCCACATCGGGAAAACCTATTCCGCAATCCACGGCAATAATGTCGTCACCGCATTCGTACACGGTTAAATTTTTTGTAACGCTTTCTGTTCCGCTTAAAGTTATAATTTTTAGAACAGGTTTCGAAGCGTCGCTATTATATAATTGCATATCCTTCATTAGAAGAGTCCTTGTTGACCATCTGGTAAGTTGATATCAACTGACTCTTTATTTCCTTTCGTTAAATTCCTATTACTTGTAATAAATATTTTACCCTCTTTTACATTTTTTGGAACTGGTAAGTTCAACAATACCCCTGGGATTTTTAGAAAATCTTCTTCTAGTGCTTTGGCCATTTGCGGGCTTCTTAAAGCCGCCGCAGGGTGATAAACAGGAAAAACATTGAACTTGGCAGTTGCAATTAGACTTCCCTTATCGCGAGATATTTTACCATCATTATAAAAGTACGACAAGGCGAAACGACCCAAGGTAACAATAAGTTTTGGCGACATAATTCTTAGTTGCTCAGAAAGATAAGGCTGACAGGCTAGAATTTCGTCGGGAAGTGGATCGCGGTTTTGGGGCGGCCGGTGCTTTATAATGTTACCTATCCAAACATCTTCTCGTTTGTAGCCTATTTTTGTAAGCATTGTCTCGAGTAATCGCCCCGCCCGCCCTACAAAAGGTCGGCCGGTCAGGTCCTCCGTTTCTCCCGGCGCCTCTCCAATAAATACTAATTCTGAGTTTGGGTTTCCCTCTCCGGGTACGGGGTTTTTAGCGGTTTTACAAAGTCGACACTTTTCACACACTTTAATATTCTTTTCAATTTCCTTGAGAGATAAAACTTTGTCCACAGGTTTAATATATCAGTAATCGGGTAACAGATGCTACATCACTTTGTTTAAATAGTTTACAGGTACTGGGCCTCTAAATGCGGCAAAGATAAGTCCTAAAACAACAAACGCCATAAAAAGCCAAAATAGCGTAAACACAAATGTTGCCAAACCCCACCAAATTCCTCTTTTTATTCCCACGAATATGCAGGGGAAAATCAAAAAGATCCCAATGAGTCCTACAAAAAGTAGTGTAGCAAGAATCGGCAATACCGATATAACCTCCCCAGCGCTAGACCATGAATCCATTGCCCACGAATTTACCATTCGGGTAAAGAAATAAGCTAAGAAGATGAGGATCGTAATAATTGATGCTGAAACAAACCCCGCCAATGCTGAAATAGTCAAGTTAATACCCGTGTGCGATGTATTAACGTTTAGAGAATTTGAAACAGCGGGCTTCTTATTGAGTGTCCTAAAAAGTCTCCAAATACCAAAACCCAATGCCAACAATACTGTCGCCACTACCGCTACAGAGATTATAATTGTACCCGCATATAACTTAAATCGGGAATCAGCATAAGAACCCTTAACTTTGTAAGAATCCAAAGGCATTAAATTACTGGCGTTTTTATTGACCGTACCGTAGCCAATATTACTCATAGCAGTGTCGACCGAAGTATTCCTAAAAGACGCCCCCACGGACATAGTCTTGGACGACTCAAAAACCGATGCCGATTCCTTAAAATAGTCAACATTACCTTGAGCGCCCTTTATAAAGAGATCCGAATCCGGGGAAATTCCCACCCGCAGATTTCTTATAGTATCGTCAACTTTAAGCGTTTCAAAGTTATAGTCGTACGCGCCAAAAGCATTCTTTTTAGCAAAACCAAAAGCTCTAAAGTACAAAAGAACACTTCCGGATTTTTGCGAAGCTAAAGAGTCAGGCAATTCAACGGTTAAAGTGTCCGTAGCAAGGGCGGTTTTAGCTTTTTTGTAGGTATTGGTACCATAGTAATAATCGGAGTAATTTGGTTCACCGTATTCCAGGCAGGGATATTGGTACAATGGGGCGACGGCGGACTTGTTGTAGTCATACCTTAAACAAGTTTTATCCCTAAGAACCTGGTAGACTAAAATTCCTTCCGGTTCGACTTTGGGAAACCTTAAAGTAAGTTCTTTTAGTGGGGTATCACCGTTATTGGAAAAAAGCACCCGCAAAAACACCACCGCCTGGCCATTTCCTCTAAAAGTTACGGAATAAGCGTGATCCTGACCAAAAAACGGATTAAAAGTATCGCCACCCGGATACGGAGGCATTTGTTGTATCGCCACTCCGTCGGAAACTGGCGCTATCGTAGACTCGTTAAATGTCGCGCCGTAAACACCTCGAATATAAACTAGTGAAACACCAAAAATAACTAGCAAGAAAGTTTTTCTCACAAACATAATGTACCTGCGAGGTTTAAAAATGTCAAATTCAGGATGACGCTACTATTTAGGCAGGTAATCTTTAAGGTTTGACGCGTCTATAGTAACACTGGTCGATTTACCTTCCACAATCTCTTTTGCCACCTTTCGGCAAATAGCGTCGAGCGTTCTATTCAAACTTCTTATTCCGGAGTCAAAACCAAATGGTCGCACAATACTTGGCCACAAATCAGGGTCGATAGCAATTTCCTCCGGCCGCAAACCTGATTTAGCAATGACTTTAGGAAAAAGATAATCTCTACTAATGGCAATTTTTTCCGGATCGGTGTAGGACGACATTTTTATAACCTCCATCCTGTCCAAAAGAGCAGTGGAAAGCGTGCCCAAATTGTTAGCGGAACAGATGAACATCACATCGCTTAGATTTACGGGGAAGTCCACATAGTGATCCCTAAATTCAATATTTTGCGCCGGATCCAAAATCTCCAAAAGGGTTGCCATAACATCGGCGCGTAAACCTGATTCGCCTGAAGCTTTCTCGATCTCATCCAGAAGGATTACGGGATTCTTAACCTGGGTTTTTATCAAAGCTTTGATTATTTGACCCGGTTCCGCCTCCGGAAAAACCTTGCTCCTGCCACGCAACTCCAACACAGAACCAATAGCTCCCATAGCAATTCTTACAAACTTTCGCCCCATAGCATCGGCAATAGATATCGCAAGCGTGGTCTTTCCAATTCCTTGAAGTCCTACAAGAAGCAAAATTGGCGAACGTGCTATCACATCCTCTCCCTGCCTCTGCATCAACTGCATGGTGGCTAGATACTCCAAAATACGCTCCTTGGTAGTTTCCATGCCAAAGTGGTTTTTATCCAAAAGTTTTTTAGCCTTCTCCAAATTAAGCTGATCCTTTGTTATTGCCACCCAGGGAATTGACGACACTGTGTCTATATAGCGGGAAATAGTGTCAAATTGCTCCGCGTAACCTCCAGTTTGCGCCATTCTGTTGAGTCGATTCAACATTTTATCAATGCGCTCCTTTAACTCCACGGGCATTCCTTGTATTTTTGCGACTTTTTGGGAGAGCGACTCTAATTCTGCGAATTCAAATTTCTCTGCTTTTTCTGTGGGCACAAAGTCATTATATATTGACTTTTGAAAAGTGTAAACTATAATGCAAATTATGGTAAAATTGAAACCAAAAACCCGAAGTTGGGAGGAACTGGAGGAGATGCTCCAGAAAATGGGGGAACGACTGGGAGGGATCGGTAATAACCTTGGCGATGTAGCGGAGGATTTCTTTTACGACGGCTTAAACACTAAAAAACGCCTTGGAAAAATCCACTTTGACGATGTGGCAAGAAATGTTCATGTTAAAAAGGGCGAGTACGATATTGTTCTTTACAATAAAGATTCTGTGGGTATTGTGGAGGTTAAGCACAAAATCCACCCCGAGGATGTTAAAAAATTTGCGCAGATAACAATTCCGCTGTTTAAAAAGGAGTTGCCACAATACGCTCATCTTAAAACTTACGGCGCGGTAGCGGGACTTTCTGTTCCAAAAGATTCCAGAGAATTGGCGGAAAAGTTGGGTTTGTTTGTTCTTACGCAATCAGGCGACTCTTTAAAGACGATAAACAGCGTAGAATTTGCCCCTAAAGCAATGTAATCATCGTTCCGTCATCCCAAAATCTGCTCAATAGTGGCATCAGCGAGGATTTTCGTAGTATCGTAGATCTTAAGATTTGGGTGTTTTGGTATAAGAAGTTGCAGATCTGTACAAGCAAGGACTATGCAATCCACCTCTTTATTTTGAAAGCCTCCGATTATATTAATAAGCTCTTCTCTATCTCTATTGTTCTGTTGACCCAACACCAAATTGTGAATAAATTTCCCCATCTTCTCCTGCTCAAAATCGTTTGGGGTTACATACATAATCGATGCCGTTCTCCTCAAACGCCGTTTCGTAAAGCTTATTTTTAATAGTGGCAGAAGTAGAAACTATTACCTTTAAGAAATTTTACTGTTTCTTCAACTATGTTTAAAACCGGAACTTTAACGGATTTTCTGATCTCTTCAACAAAAACATGGAGTGAATTACACGGCATGACAATAAAATCCGCGCCTGTTTTTTCTAATCTTTGAGCCTCTTTGATGAGGAAGGTGGAAAATCTTTCAAGCCCTGTATTCCTTACTATCGCATCTTCCTCGATTGCATAAGGCAACGGAACACTATATATAACTATCGCGGGTCTGCTGGTTTTATCTTTCTTTTGACAGGAAAAAATCAGATCCAAATAAAATTCGGCGGTTGTTTCCGAACCTAAACCTCCAATAATTCCTACGGTTCGCATGGTGGACTATCTCCTCTCAAAGTTTCTGGGGCGGCGGGGACGATCTCGATCGTTGCCAAAGTCACGAGGGCCTCTGCTCATGGGTCTGCTACTTCGGCCACCTCTTCCGCCGTCGTCCCTAGAATAGGTACTTGGCTGATAACCGGGTTCCAAAGCTTTTTTAGAAAGAGAGACTTTGCCATCGTTGCCAACCGCAATAACCTTAACCTTAACCACATCGCCCTCTTTAATAACATCTCTGGGATCGCTAATAAACTCATTGGACATCTCGCTCACATGCAAAAGTCCGTCTTTACCGGGTAAAATATTTACAAACGCGCCAAAGTCCACAACCTCTCTAACAGTACCGTCGTAAATTTCTCCTACCTCAACTTCTTTAACAATGCCCAAAATCATCTCCACGGCTTTTTTAACCATTACCTCGTCGTTGCCTGAAACCGCAATATCTCCGGTATCCTCAATGCCCAAAACACATCCCGTTTTTGCTTCAATTTCTTTAATAGTCTTTCCGCCACCACCAATTACCATGCCAATTTTTGCAGGATCAATTTTTACCGACATAACTTTAGGTGCATATTTACTAACTTCTTCTCTAGGCTTAGCGATGGTTTGCTCCAAAACATCAATAACTTTAAGACGAGCTTCTCGCGACTGCTCAAAAATCTTTGGCAAAAGGTGCATGGGAATTCCGGGCAATTTCATATCGCTTTGAATAGCGGTAACTCCGGTGCGTGTTCCGGTCATTTTAAAGTCTAAAAATCCAAAGGCGTCCTCCATGTAAGCAAGGTCGGTTAGAATAACATGTTTTGTAAAATCATCGTTAGTAATAAGTCCTACACCCACACCACCGACAATGTCTTTAATGGGCACTCCTGCGTCCATAAGAGCCAGGGTGGAGCTACAAGTTGACGCCATGGAACTGGACCCGCTGGACGATAAAGTCTCCGACACCAAAATTATCATGTAGGGGAAGACGTCTTGCTCAGGAATCACAGGCCGCAAAGCTTTTTCTGCCAACATGCCGTGTCCTATCTCACGGGAACCTGCACCACCCATCTTTCCTGTTTCTCCCACCGAAAAAGGCGGGAAGTTGTAATAATGAATAAACCTCTTAGTACGCTCACCGTACATATTTTGTATAAAAAGCTCCAGAGAAGTGGAACCCAAAGTTGCCACAGTTAAAGTTTGTGTAACTCCTCGGGAAAATAGGGCACTTCCATGGGTTCTTGGCAAAATTCCCACTTTAGCATTAAGCGGTCTAATTTCCAAAGGTCCACGACCATCCGGCCTTTTATGCTTCTCCAATATAATTTCCTGCAAAATCGTTTTTTCCACCTCTTCAAACGCTCTTGCCAAGTCGCTCTTTTTATATTTGCCGGCAAACTTTTCAAACATTTCCGCCTTTAACAAATCTTGTCGCTCTTTAATCTTCAACTTATCAAAAGAAGAATCCATCATCTCCAAAACCCTATTCTTAACTAAATCCGTAACTTCCTTAAGCATTGTTGAGTCGACCTTTTTAGATACATAAACATATTTATCTCCGTTGGGATTAACTTCTTTAGCAAACTCATTTATCAAGTCAACCACCGATTCCAAATTTTCTCTGGCAAAATCAATAGCTCCCAAAACTTTATCTTCCGGCAAAATGTCCACTTCCGCTTCCATAGCTAGGAACTTTCTGTCCTCACCAGCAAAAGAAACCATCATGTCTATTTTGGTATCAGGTCGACTCTCATAAACCGGGGGACATAATACATAGAAGCCGTTTACATAGTCGACTCTTGCCGACACCATAGGACCGTTCCAAGGAATTTTTGACGCGTGCAGACAGGCAGAAACCGCAATCATACTTAAAAACTCCGGGTCTGACTGTGGATCAAGCGACAAAACCGTACAAGCCACCTGAACTTCATCCATGTAATCTGTGGGAAATAGCGGACGAATAGCGTGATCAATAAGGCGCTTAACAATAACCGCGTCGTCCGTGGGTCTGCCGTCCCTTTTTACAAACCTGGAAGATTTTATTTGACCACTAGCGTAAAGCTTTTCCTCATAATTAACGGTTAAAGGAAAAAAATCGAGGTCCGGATTGGCAACGCCACTAACCACGGTGGCCAGCACAACTGTGTCGCCAAAAGAAGCCTTAACAGCAAGAGTGGCTTGCGCCGCCAATTCACCCGTTTCTAAACACAACTTCTTGCCCGCAAATTCAATTTCCTTTTTGGTTATGGAAGTCACTTCTTAAGTTTCTTGGAGGTCTTTTCAAACCTTTCGGGGTCTTTCTTTTTTAAATATGTTAAAAGCCTGCGCCTCTTACCAACCATCTGCAAAAGCCCGCGTCTGGAGGAGTTATCCTTTTTATGGACTTTTAGATGCCCGGAAAGACTATCTATTTTCTGAGTCAAAAGTGCTACTTGGATCTCGGGGGATCCCGTGTCTTTCTCGTGCAAGGCGTTTTTCTTTATTAATGCTTTTTTTACTTCTTTCTTCATTGCCATAACATTTTTAGTGTTGTAATCAACTAGATTTGAAGTTTACCAGAAAGCTGAATAGATTTCAAGGTCGACAAATTATCTTTACAGAAAAGACAACGCCGTAAGGTAGGAAGAAAGAGAAAATGATCTCCCTAAACCTTACGGCGCCGATGGCCGAACGAGCGGACAAAACACTAGCTGCGATAGACTTCGCGTCCACTCCCCGCCTTGATCTGAACCTCGATACGATCGTAGTGACGAAGAAGAACATTGATCTTGGGCAACAAGGCGCCGATTGCAGCTTGATCGTCTGCATACTGTCCACGGGCCTGCTCTCCGCCGTCTGTAAACGAGGTCCCTTTGTAACAACCGACGAACAGAATATACGTCTCCATCTGATTACCCTCCAAGAGGTATTGATATCGATATTATACCCTATAGTTTGCAAAATTGAAAGTTTCCTGATACAATACGCCTGTAACTCCTATTCTAAAGGCCTCAAAAACAGGCTTTACAGCGCACTTTGACATCCTTATATTGCGGAGAGTAATTGGCGGATAAGGAAGTTATCTTGTCCATCAATAAACTCTCTGTCAAACAGTCTTTAGCTAATCGATGTAAGAAAGGAAAACTTCCATGCAATTCGCTATAGTTACGGAGTACGACCCCAGAACTCAGACGGGCACTATGCGCCAGGACGGAGTGAGTCTACTAGTGTCCTTCCGTCTACAAGACAGGGGGATGTTCGAACCGGATAGGAGGGAATCTGACTCTCTCTGGTTCCGCAGGAGCAGTGTAAAAAAAGTACGCATCCCCGTACCCGGAGACCGTATTGTCTATGATGAAAGCTTCCGCCACCGGGGGAAAGGGGCACAAGCAATGAACTGGGGCTTCCGGGAAGACTACGACCGAGCGAAGAAAAGAAGCATCGTGTTTTCGTAACAGATGACATACCTAGACTTTGACAGAGAGACGGCGGAGCTTGGTAACAAGCCTCATCAATAGAACTCATCAAGTTCCGCCTCTCTCACAAGGGCATTTACCAAAGTGTTTTTGTGAGAGAAATCTTACAGATTGTTTCTATTTCGTGAGATATTTGAAGATATTTTTGTTGTGCTCATCCAAGGTTTTTGCGTAATGGGTTATACCTTGCGAATCTGTAAGATAATAGTAATAATCCGTACTCTGATAGCCAATGACTGCTTTAATTGAACTCAGACTTGGACTGCATATAGGCATGGGCGGAAGACCTGCCATCTTTCTAGTATTATAAGTGCTTGCTTTATTCAGATCGTCTATTGTTAAATTCTTAGGCCACCAGACCCTGTTACCATTTTCAATCTTTGGGGCCACGGCATATTGGACGGTAGCATCGGCACCCAGTGGCATATCTTCCTTAAATCTCTTAATCAAGATTCCCGCTACAATTCTTCTATCCTCATCCTTAATGACCTCGCGTTCCACAATTGAGGCAATAGTTATCACCTGATTTACTGTCGGCAGTCCCGTTTTACTGACCGACTCGTTAGTTAGAATGTCGCTGGTTTTAGCATTATAATTACTCCGCATAGCGTCGATAATGCCCTCCTCATCAGTATTACTATTAAACTCGTAAGTATCGGGAAAAAGTGTACCTTCCGAGGGAAGTGCTAAGTCCACGAATTTGCTGTAGCTCACATTTCCAAATTTAGACGAAGCTTCCTGAGCGACCTCTTCAACGCGCCAACCTTCTAAAAAGGTTACTTTGATATCACTCCTCCCTTGTTGAAAAAGTTCCGACAGCTTTTTTATATTGTATCCGGCCGGAACCGTGTATGTTCCTGCCTGTAACTTTGACTGCAGATTGTTAGAAATCAGATAAAAATTAAAAAGAACTTTAGAATTAATGAGTCCTTCGTCATAAAGCCTTTGGGATATTGACAATGCGCCTTCGCCTTTTTCTATAACAAAAACCTTCTCCGCATCAGATTGAGCCGGTCTGTTTAAGGCTGTGTTGTAATAAAGATAAAAAGCCACTGGTAATACTATCGCTATAAAAAAAGCTCCAACAGCTGTGTATAGCGGTTTTTTCTTTGGATCCAGCTTGTGAAACTTCTTCTCGTCGACAATTGATTGCGTCTGATTTTGTTCCATGTCGAACCATTATATCCTAAACGGAAAAATGTTTTTTGCAAGCAATATAAGGTAGAATAGCGTTGCAGGAAGCAGGTTGACCGCTCTTTGTGCAAACAAGGGGAGGAAAGTCCAGACCGCACAGAGCAGGGAATGGGGCGTAAGCTCCAGCAGGAGACTGCCGGTCCCAAAGTTCAAAAGGACTTAGGGTGGTGGTTGAATTAACAACCTCCAAGAGCAACAGTGACGATTTTTTTGCTAACTCGTAAGACATGCAAAAAAGTGAAACGGGCAATCCCACCCGCGGAAATCCACGAATTCGCCATTTAAGCTGGCTCGGCAAGGCGTAAAGATGAATATTAGATAGATGGTCAACTAAAACAGAATCTGGCTTACTAGCTTCCTGCGTGATTTAAAATCCTTTTCACTATAACATAACCTACCATAACGCAGGGAACAGCAACAACGGTTCCCACGATTCCAAAGAAGTTTGTAAAGGTAATAACGGCTATAAGAATAACTAAGGGACTGAAACCGGAAACTTTTTGCATAATTCTTGGCACTAATAGGTTGTTCTCTAGCTGTTGAATTACGATACAAAGTCCCATCACCATAAGACCCTTAACGGGCGACTGGGTGAAGGTTATAGCTGTAACAATTATGGCAGTAATAACAGGACCAATCATAGGAACCATTTCTAAAAGTCCCGCAATTACAGCAAGCGCTAATGCGTATTCAACTCCAATAGCAGAAAAACCTGCAAATGAAGCAAGTCCAACCACTAACATAAGAAAAGCTTGACCTTTAATCCACTGTGAGATAGACACTTCAATTTCAAAAATAGTTTCTTCTATCTCGTCGCGTAATTTACTAGAAAACAAGGATAGAAGTCGCGCTTTGATATTTTCCCAATCCAAAGACATATACAAAGATAAAAAGAAGACAGTAATTAAAACTGCGACATTAGAAAAAACTGAGTAAGAAATGGAAATTATATTTGAGGTTACTTTTGAAACTTGAGGTAAAATGTCCGATACAGAAAAACCAAATTGTTCCAACCCACCCAAACTTTGCGCTATAGTAGGAAGATTAGCTATAAGCGTTCTAACCTCTTTTATTAACGGGGGAATACCAACGGTAAAAATTCCTATCCCAAAAAGAATAAGTAGAATGTATACAAAATAAACCGCAAATCCACGTCTCACTCGTCTTTTAACTAAACGTTTAACCGATTGCTCTACTGCAGTTGCTATAAGAAGGGAAATTCCCAGAATAGCAAAAATCTTACCCATCATAAAAATCACATAACCAGCCAAAACTGCACCAGCTAGGACCAACACCGTTTTTACTGAAACAATAATATTTCTATCCATTTAGTTCTGATTCTCCATTTACCAATGATTCTACTATTGAAGTCACACCCGCGTCAAAGTTTTTCTGGAATATATCAAACCATCTGATCTCCGGATTTCGTTTAAACCAGGTCTGCTGCCGCCTTATGTACGCATGCATGTCGAATTTGGCTCTTTGTTTGGCATCATCTAAATCCGTCGCGCCGTTTAAATAATCAACCGCACTTTTATAAATTAGTCCATTTAATCTATGCGACTTGGGAAACTGAGTTTGAATTAGCTTTACTTCTTCAAATAATCTTTCGTTAAAAATACTGTCGACCCACCCGTCAGCTCGTTGATAAAGGATTTCGCGTTCCGCTGTCAAACCTATGTAAGTCGCCTTCTCAAATATCGGAACTGTTTTATTCGCATTGTCCGATTTTTTTACCTGGGAGACTTTTTCTATCGCGCGCAATAGTCTAGCGGGATTTTTGGTATCGATAGTTTTATATATCGATTCGTCAAGCTGCCGAAGTTTTTCTGCCAATTCTTCCGTGGACAACTTTTCCAAACTTTTTCTTAACTCCATATTAGGGCCAATACCCTCAAGTGACGCTCTATCCGTAACAGCGTCAATGTAAAATCCCGTCCCTCCAACCAAGAAAATATTTTTCCCGTTGCGAGAAACCCGCGGAAATACTTTTCGACAGTACTCAGTGAAATCATAAGCGGAAAAATATTCGTCGGGATTTACTAAGTCGTAACCAAAAATATCCACGCCGTCCACATTCCACCTGTCCTCTCGTTGCTCAAACTGTCGATTGCTTTCCCCGGCCGGAATCTTGCCAGTCCCAATGTCCATGTGTCGGACAACCTGTCTTGAATCCGCAGAAATTATTGCTCCATTAAACAGTTGGCACAACTTTATCCCCAAAGATGTTTTTCCGGTACAGGTAGGTCCCAGGATGACTATTACCTTACCTTCCATTTTTTAAACCTTCCCGCCAAATTTTTGTTAAGTAAGCGTGCCGCCACTTTTTCTCTTTAAGGGAAACATCGTCTTTATAAAATTTCTCCGCGGGCGTACCTTTCCGTGGAGAATAAATGGAAATAAAGGCAACTTTAAATTTTACCTTCTTAAACAACTCCACGGTATCCATAAACTGCTCGCGGGTTTCTCCAGAAAAACCCACAATAATATCTGTTCCCAATTCAATATCAGGTATGGCTTTTTCGATGTCTCTAACCAAACTTATAAATTCTTCCACGGTGTGGCGCCGGTTCATTTTCTTTAGCACTTCGTTATTGCCGGATTGCACTGCAATATGCAGATATTTAGACATTTTTGGAAGCTTCAAAACCTCAATTAGCTCTTGTGTAAAATCAAACGGATTGGATGAAATAAACGCTAGTTCCTCTAACCCGTCTAGCATTCGAACCTCTCTCAACAAATTCGCAAAGGGGGTTCTTTTGCTGTCGCCTGATCTAATTTTAAACTTTTCCGCCATCCCTAACCCCCAAGAATTTACATTTTGCCCACACAACATAATCCGCTTGTATCCTCTGTCAATAAGATTTTTTACATCCCGCACAATGTCATCGTGACTGTGCGAAACCTCCTTACCTCGAGCATAAGGCACTACGCAATAACTGCAAAAATTGTCGCAACCGGTGGAAATATTTACATACGCAAAATCCTCACCTTCCACTACCGGAGTAATAGTTTTTAAGTCGACCTTTTTAGAAAACGACAAAACATTGGGCAAGTTATGAATATCTGCAGGACTAATGTACGCGTCCACCCAAGGCATTTTCTTCTTTAGCTCCCCAAGTTCAAGCCTTTTTCTTTCCCCCACCGCCGAACCCACCATACATCCCGATAAAATAATCGTAGGTTTTTTTCCGGAGTCGGCCAACACCTTTTTGATCATCTTTCCCATCCCATAAATCTTATCCTCGCTTTTTTGACGCACAGAACAGGTGTTTATTATTAAAAGATCGACATTTCTTAAAACCTCTTCCAATGCATCATCCCGAAGCGCAGTATCATTCCGTACCGACTCGTCACCCCGATCCGCCAGAACAAACTTCTCAAATCCCAACGCCTCCACAATTCCTCCCATAGTTCCGGAATCGGCAATATTAGCCTGACAACCAAAGGTTTTTATGTAATATTTTTTGGCAAAATTCATAAGTCAAAGAATTATACACATAACCGAGCTTCCTAGTTTCTTTCACATGGCTTAAGATGCCTCTTTGTGTATCTCGAATATAGTAGAAACTGAAATCTACATCGTAACAACAACCAAAAACCATTGCTGGGAATGGACCCATCACACTCTTACCCCAAGCTAAGGTGATATCATTCGTAAGTGCTGAATTTTGAAGAGAAAGATCTTAATCCCCAACAAATTAAAGCCGTACAGCATTTTACAGGACCTGCGTTGGTAGTGGCGGGACCCGGCAGCGGAAAAACGCGGGTGCTTACTCACAGAGTCGCTCATTTGATACAAGAGCATGGAGTGTCACCGGAAAGAATTTTGTGCGTAACTTTTACTAATAAAGCATCAAGTGAAATGAAAAATCGGGTCGACAAACTGCTTAGCGCCCAGGATTCTCTTTACTGGTGCGGAACTTTTCACTCTATCTGCGTAAGAATTCTAAAAAAAGACGGTAAAAACAACGGAATTTCTCCAAACTTTTTAATTTATGACACCGATGATTCCGAATCAATCATAAAAAACATAGTTAAAGAGCTGGGATTGGACCCAAAAAAGACCAGTCCACGGGCGGTACTTGGCACTATTTCCAACGCAAAAAACGAGCTTATCTCCCATGAGCAGTATCACGCTTACGCTAGAGGAATTTTTCAAAAAACGGTGGCGCAAATATATCCCCGCTATCAACAAACACTGGCTAACAATAACGCCCTAGACTTTGACGACCTGCTTTTCGAAGTCGTAAATCTTTTCAAAGCGTCGCCGGAGACTCTAGAAAAATATCAAAAACAATTTGAGTTTATTATGGTTGACGAATATCAGGACACCAACAAAGCGCAGTACCAAATTACCAAGTTACTTTCGCAAAAGAGCCATAATCTTTATGTAGTGGGCGACATGTCGCAAGCTATTTATAGCTTTAGAGGAGCGGATTACCGAAACATTTTAAATTTTCAAAAAGACTACCCAAACGCGCAGATTTATCATCTGGAACAAAACTACCGCTCTACGCAAAATATTTTGGACACGGCAAAACACATTATTAAAAATAACACTTCGCACATCTCCTTAAATTTATGGACCGAGCAAGGTGCCGGTGAGGCACCTTCTTATTACACCGCGGAAAGTGAAAAAGACGAGGCAAAATTTATTTGCGATGAAATTCTAAAAGCCAAAAGGTCGTACAAAGATTTTGCCGTCTTGTACCGAACTAACGCCCAATCCCGAAGCATGGAGGAGTCACTCATTAGAAATAACATTCCGTACAGAATTTATGGCGGACTTAAATTTTACGCGCGGAAAGAAATTAAGGATATTGTTGCCTACTTACGCGTGGTTCATAACCCAAAGGACTCGGTGTCGTGGGAGAGAATTATAAACGTGCCCCCAAAAGGAATTGGCGACAAGTCTAAAGAAGTTTTAAAAAATAACGGATGGGTGTTGGAAGAAGTTGTTGCCAGAACCAAACTTCCTTTTGACAACTGGATAGAAAAGTCGCCGGAAAGATCTACTCTAGAGACCATGGATGAAATTATAAAAGTTGCGGAGTACTTGGAATACTTAAACGACGGCTCGGATGAGGCACAGTCCAGAATTGAAAACATCAAGGAATTAAGAAGCGTGGCCTCGGAATTTACTAATTTGGAAGAGTTTTTGGAAAATGTGGCGCTTATAGAGAGCTCAGATAAACCTGGCCACAAGAGTGAAACAGATAAAAACTTTGTTTCCCTTATGACTATACATTCCGCCAAAGGTCTGGAATTTCCTATAGTTTTCATTGTAGGCATGGAAGAAGGACTTTTCCCGCATGCGCAATCTTTGGGAGAAATGGCGGAACTAGAAGAAGAGCGCAGGCTTTGTTATGTGGCGGTAACTCGCGCCATGGAAAAACTTTATTTTAGCAACGCGGGTTTGAGAATGTATTTTGGAAGTATCCAATCCAATCCGCCCAGCAGATTTTTAAATGAAATCCCTAAAGAGATGTTAAAAATAATTAAGAATAAGAAATCGCCCTTGCCTATGAAAAGCAAAAATTTAAATAAGGATATGGACGATTATTTAAACGAGATGGATTCCAGTAGGAGAAATTTTTCATGGTAGAGCATATTAGAGCAAAAAAGTATCTGGGGCAAAATTTTTTAACTGACCCTAAGATTGCCCAACTGATGGTGGAAAGCGTCGATGTTTCTAACGGCGACCAAATTATAGAGATCGGCAGTGGTACGGGGGCTTTAACACAATCTTTAGCGTCGGTTTGCAATACCCAAAATGCCCACCTTACTGCCGTGGAGTTTGATATCGACCTCATTCCCATCTTAAAGTCAAAAATAATTGAAAATGCGAATGTAAAAATTGTGAACGCCAATATTTTAAATTTATTGGACGACTTTAAGATATCGGAAAACACCCATTTAAAAATAATCGGTTCACTTCCTTATAACATTACCTCGCCGCTCATTCATAAATTGATAAAAATCAAGCCGAGGCCGGAAACTTGCGTCTTCCTAATTCAAAAAGAAGTCGCGCAAAAAATCTGCGAGCAAGCGCCAGATTCAAGTTATCTTTCTGTTTTTGTTCAAACATTTTATAAAACGGAAATTCTAAAAATTGTCGACAAAAATCTTTTTTCTCCGATCCCCAAAGTAGAAGGTGCGGTTATTAAGCTCACAAGAAAACCGACCGATGAACTAATTCCTGACATTTCACGTTACGAGAAATTCCTTCACCACATTTTTTCCCACCCCCGAAAAATGTTAAATAAAGTATTTACCAAGGAGAAATTGGAAGAATACCAACTCGATAGTACAAAACGGGCTCAAAACTACAATTCAGACGTGTATTCGCAAATATTCAGTGAAAAGATGTAAAAGGGCCCGATGCCCTTACGACTCCGAGCCCTTTAAGCGGCTCGCCTTTCTAGAACGGACCGCAGTCTCTATCTAACCCCGCTATATTGCGGAATTGATACTTTAACTTATAATACATATTGAGAATTTATGCAAACTACAAGTCACATAGTTCAAACACAAGAGTGGGCGGAGTTTAAAACGGCTTACGGCACAGAAACTGTGCAGTGCGGAGAAATTTTTTACTCCAAGCACCAAATACCCTTTTCGCCCTATTATGTGGCGTATTGTCCAAAGGTTAATCCGTTTTCAATTGACTGGGATAGACTTAAAAAGTCGCTCAAAAACGAGAGCTGTGTAAGTATAAACTTCGATGTACCTAATGTTGTAAAAGACTCGCCCCAAGCAAAAAACGCGGAAACAATTTTCCAAAACCACTGCATTAAGTCGCCAAAAGAAACCTTTGCCAGTAGCACTGTAATTTTAAATCTAAACAAAACCGAGGACGAGTTATTAACAAACCTGCACTCAAAACATCGATACAACATGAAATTGGCGCAAAAAAACGGTGTAATAATAGAAAAAGCAAAAAACCTAAGCGACTTTGAAACCTTTTTTGAATTCCTCTACGCCACCTCTTTAAGGCAGAAATATTACATTCACCCTAAACACTATTATCAAAAAATCTGGGAAATCTTATCACCAAAAGGAATGTGCCACATTTTAACCGCAAAATTTAACGGCGAAGCGCTTTCCTCTTGGATGCTTTTTTCCTACAACAACGTACTTTATTACCCTTACGGAGGCTCGGCAGACAAATTGCAAAATCTGTTTCCCAGCAATCTTCTTGGATGGGAAGCTATAAAATTTGGCAAGGAGCTTGGTTGCACCTCTTTTGACATGTGGGGAGCGTGCAGAGACATTAACGACCAAACCGACCCTTGGTGGGGCTTTACCAACTTTAAACTTAAATTTGGCGGACAGCTGGTGGAATTCATGGATTCGTACGATTTCGTGGTCAACGCAAAAATCTACAAAATGTTTAATCTTGCCAACAATCTAAGATGGAAAATTCTAAAATTAATCAGATAGTAGATATCAGGCAATCTCCGCAGTGGGGTGAGTACCTTAAATATTTGGGGTGGAAAAAACATTCTTTGGGCGACTGTAAAAACATTTACTGTCGGGGGGCCGGGCCATTAACACTTGCTAAAATGCAACGACCCGTAAATTTAAACGCGAACGACTTAAAATATATCGACCAACTCGCCCAAGAAAATAAATTTGCGTTTGTTAAACTTGAGCCTTCGTTAGAACAAAGCGTCGATGATTTAACCAGTGCACACTACAAAATCAGTCAGTCGCCCCTGTGTCCGCCGTCAACCATTTTTATTGACCTACAAAACGACACCGTCACTCTGGAAAAAAACCTTAGCCACAGCGCCAAATACTCCATCAACCGAGCAAAAAGAGAGGGCGGACATGTAGAATTTTTTAATAGCCCTAGTGTCGATTTGTTATCCCAAGTTTATCCGGCTCTAAAAAACACCGCCATAAAACAAAAATTTTTTGTACCAAGTTTTGACGACTTAAAAACCAAGATCGACCTTTGGGGATCGGAGTGCCACATTGCCGTGGTAAAAAGCGTCGATAATGTTATCTGCGGAACAAAAATGTTTTTGGGCTTTAACGGAAATGTTTGGTTTATGCACGGCGGAACTTCAGAAGAAGGGAGAAAAACTAAGTTTGGCTACTTGCTTTTGTGGGAGTCGATCTTGTACCTAAAGTCGCACGGTTACAATTTTCTGGACTTGGAAGGCAAAGATGATAAAAGATTCCCCTCGTTTACCAAAACTTGGGGCGGATTTTCTCATTTTAAAGAAAGATTTGGTGGGATCGATATCCAGTATCCATACCCCGTGATTAAATACTACTCATCAGTTCTAAAGTTCCTCTCCCGTCTTTACAACTCCGCCATCCCTCTCTAAATGCCTTTTTGGGCAAACGGGCACAGCTCTTTATAATCGCACCAATCACAGTGAAAACCGAGAGTTGCGGTAAAGTCGCCGGATTTCATAGTTTCCACAACTTCCTCGGTCTTAGCAACCTGCTCCTTAATTTGTTCCAAAGTTTTATGCGAACTTACCTTCGTGACTTCCTCCACAAAGTAAAGAGTTAAAATCTCCGGCTCATATTTAAAATTTTCCCGCACACCCCAAGCGTACAAAGAAGTCTGCAAATCCTTGTCTACATCTTTTTGTTCCTTGAGTTTGCCGGTTTTATAGTCAATAATCTCCACCTTGTTTCCTTCAATTCTGTCGATCCTGTCCACCCGCCCGGTAAATTTAACTCCCGCTAGCTTTAAGGTGATGGTTTTTTCCAATTCAATAATTTTTTTACCTGTGCTTTTTTCTTTTTTGTAATACTCCTTAAGGAATTTCTCGCCCGACAAAAACCTTTGTTCCCTTTGTTTTGGATCAAGATAGCCCGTGCCGTCAAAATCTTTTTTATAAAGCTCTAACAGCCGCTCACAACTTACGTTTCCGCTAAAAATGTCTTCAGTGTGAAAGTCGCGCAAAGTGGCATGAATAGAATTTCCAAAAGTTAGCGCGTGGCTTGGCTGGGTAGGAATTTTAACTACATACGCGTACTTATATTTTAGCGGACAAGTTTGATACGCCGAAATTTGCGTGTAGTTTACGTAGTCTAGATAAAACGCGTGACTTAAACTTTGCTGCTTTCTGTACTGCGAATCAACTCCAAACATAGTTTGTGTTTCTTCGTTCTGTGTTCGAGCGACTTCTTTAGAGACTTTTATCCCTGTTTCTCCAATAAATCCCGATTGGGTGGTATCTCGCTTACCACCATAATTGGTGGCATAAGTTAAGAATAGGTGCTTCTTTGCTCTCGTCATTGCCACGTAGAAAAGCCTACGCTCTTCCTGTAGATGTTCGTCTCCGATTGGCAAAGTTTCCTTAATTAACTCGTCTGGTATTTCAATTAGATCTCCTCTTTCTCGTGACGGGAATCTTCCGGAAACTAGATTAACCACAAAAACTGCCTCATATTCCATACCTTTGGCAGAATGAGTTGTGGAAAGAGTGACGGTATCAATATCTTCAATTTCCGCTTGCGCAGGATTATCTCCAGCTTCGGTCATAAGGTCCAGATATTCCATAAAATCCAAAATGTTCGGCGTGGTCCCGTGATCTCTATAGTAATCACTCTCAAAACTTTTAACCTGATCTAAAAACAAATTGAGGTTTTTAATGGCCAAGAGATTCTCCGCAGTCTCCTCCTTAGTGTAGGCATCCAACATTCCTGTAGTGTTGATCGACTTGAAGATAAAACCAGAAGGAGAATACTTAAGCATTTCTTTTTGAAAATCAGTGATTGTTCCGACTAGACTTTTTACATTCTCACTAGAAGAATTTTTTACGCATTCCCAAAAATCTATCTTTTTGAATTTAGAATCAGACAATATTTTTGAGATGTCCGCGGGTAAAACATCAAATACCGGATTACTCAGAACCCTATATAGGCTCACTCCATCCATAGGGTTTGCCAGAATCCGCAAAAATGCCAACACATTTTTTACCTCATCTTTATCATAAAGCCCTCTATTACCAATCAATTGATAAGGAATTTCTTTGGCACGCAACGCTAGTACAAAGGGGTCCAGATGATTATTAGCCCTAGCCAAGATTGCAATATCCCTATACGACATTTGGGGATCCTGAGAAAGTAATTTCTCAATTTTGGAAACAACAAAGTCAACCTCTTCGTCCAAACGGGAAAACTCATAAACCTGAGGAACAACTTTACTTTTCTTGTGTGCAGAAATTAATTTCTTACTAATATTTAATTTTGATTCCAATGTGTCGGGATTATTATTTTGAATAAGTGCGTAAGCCGGATCTAAAATACTTTGGAATGAACGATAATTCTTTATTAACGTGATCATTTCCGATTTTTTGAAGTCATCTTTAAATTCCAGAATGTTAGAAACCGCCGCACCCCTAAATTTATAGATAGATTGAGAGTCGTCCCCAACTACCATTAAACTTCTCGCGGATTCTCTTAACGGGAAAAGTAGTTTTACAAGCTCGTACTGGGAAAAATTGGTGTCTTGAAATTCGTCTATCATAATGTATAAAAACTGCTTTTGATACTTTTTAAGTGTATTAGGTCGGCTTTTAAAAAGTTTTAGGCACCATAAGATTAAATCGCCAAAATCCATATAGGAATTTTTGATCTTTAACTCCTGATATTTTCTATAGAACGATGCAAGTTCAAACCATCGTTTCTTTTCACCTTCGTCACCAGAAAAATTTCTTGCGAATTTTCCAAAAGTCACGTCATCGATACCTTCATCTTGAAGTCGCGATATAAATTTGAGCATTGCGGAAATAAACTTAGTGGGGTTTCCCAAAGGCCTATAATAATCCAAATCAAAGTCGAAAAGATTTCTCCTCACTAACAACCACTGTTTGGGATAAGAAAGAATTTGATAACCAATGTCTAACCCAATCCCCAAACCCTCCTTCTTCAAAACCCTGTCTGCAAAGGAATGAAAGGTGGAAACCCATGGCTCCTTATAACCCAAGGGCATAATGTCGCCAATCCTCTCCAGCATTTCATTAGCAGCTTTTTCGGTAAAAGTTAGCGCCAAGATAGAATCCGAATCTACACCTTTTTCCTGAATAAGGTATTTTATCCGCTCAGTAATTACACGCGTTTTCCCTGTACCGGCGCCCGCCACCACTATAATAGGACCTTTTTTGTGCTCAACCGCCTTCTTTTGGTCAACATTTAGTTCAAAGCCTTTTGCCACCTGTCAATTATATCAGCAACAATGAGGTATAATTCTCTGGTTATGTTTGGAAAACTTTTTGACTCTAATGAGCGACAAATAAATAAATTCCGCCCGATGGTGGCAGAAATCAACAAACTGGAGGAATGGGCAAAAGCGCTTGATCAGAACCAGATGATTGAGCAAACCAATCAGTGGATTGCCGAACTTAAAGACAAAAGCGACATCGAGCAAAAGGAGCATCTGAACAAAATTTTACCTAAGTCCTACGCCTTGGTGAGGGAAGCAAGCCTAAGAACCCTGCAAAAACGGCACTTTGATGTGCAACTTATGGCAGGAATGGTTTTACATCAAGGCAAAATTTCCGAACAAAAAACCGGAGAAGGGAAAACCTTAACGGCTACTTTACCCCTCTATTTAAACGCCCTTACCGGTAAAGGCGCCCATTTAGTAACTCCCAACGATTACCTTTCACGGCACGGCGCGGGCTGGATGGGTCCAATTTATAGCTACCTGGGCCTAAAGGTCGGAGTAATTATGCAGGAGAGAGCTTTTGTGTACGATACGGAGCACAACAACCCGGAGTTTCAGGACGAATACGCCAAGCATCTTAAAGAGTCGCCCAGAAAAGAAGCTTACCTGTGCCACATAACTTATGGAACCAATCACGAATTTGGCTTTGATTATTTGCGCGACAACATGGCCAGAAGCACAAACGATGTAGTTCAAACTAATCCTAATGGAGAGTACGGGGCACATAGCTTTGCTATTGTGGACGAGGTGGATTCAATCTTAATCGATGTGGCCAGAACTCCTCTCATAATCTCCACCACAGCTCAAAAACCATCTGAAAGATACAAGAACGCCAATCAAATTGTGAAAAATCTAATAAAGAATCAGGATTACGAGGTCGATGAAAAATTTAAGACTTCCACTCTTACCGACCTTGGCATAAGAAGAATTGAAAAAATGCTGAGCGTGGTAAACCTTTACGAGCAAGATTTTGAAATGGTTCACCTTTTGGAACAAGCCCTTACCGCCAATTCCCTTTACGAGAAAGATAAAGACTATGTTGTTAAAGATGGGCAAGTAATTATCGTGGACCAATTTACCGGGCGACTTTTGCCCAGCAACCGCTATTCCCATGGACTGCACCAAGCCTTGGAATCTAAAGAAGGGGTGGAGATACAACAGGAATCAAGAACTTTGGCAGAAATTTCTTATCAAAACTATTTTAGAATGTATAAAAAACTTGCCGGAATGACGGGCACCGCGGAAACCGAGGCCGAAGAGTTCTTTAAGATATACAAACTCGAAGTTTTATCAATACCTACCCACAGACCGTGCGTAAGAAAAGATCTAAACGATGTTATTTACAAAACCGAGGCGGCCAAATTTAAGGCCGTAGCCGACGAAATTGCCGAAAAGCATCAAAAAGGTCAACCGGTATTAGTTGGTACAACATCCGTGGAAAAAAGCCAGATGATTCATGAGCAATTAAAAAGGCGGGGAGTCAAGCATGAAATCTTGAACGCAAAAAATCACGAAAACGAAGCTTTAATTATTGCCCAAGCCGGTAAAAAGGGTGCGGTAACAGTGTCCACCAATATGGCAGGAAGGGGCGTGGACATCATTTTAGGCGGAGATCCTTCCACCCCCGAGGAACAACAAGAAATAACTTCCCTGGGTGGACTTCATGTTATAGGAACCGAGCGCCATGAAGCCAGAAGAATTGACAATCAACTTAGAGGTAGGGCGGCGCGTCAAGGAGACCCGGGTTCTTCCCGTTTTTACATTTCTCTCCAAGACGACTTAATGCGCATTTTTGGTGGCGACCAGATGAAAAATCTCATGGATCGTTTTGGTATGGAAGATAACACCCCTTTGGAGGCTGGCCTTGTCAGCCGCTCTATTGAAAACGCCCAAAAGAAAGTTGAAGGTTTTCATTTTGACAGCAGAAAACGCGTAGTGGAATTTGATGATGTTATAAACATTCACCGAGATGTGGTTTACAAGTTGCGTCGAAAAATCCTGTCCTTCACAGAGTTAGCAGACGGAAGCACTCGTAATTTACCTGAACACATTAATGAAAATTCCGATTGGCTTATTAATAAACTAGCGGAAAATACCGATTTTACACAAGAATTTTGGGACAAAATGCAAAGCGGTTTTGGAGAAATTCCCTGGCACCTAATTTTTGCGGAAAGCTCCCTGCCCGTTATAGACATAAACTGGATGGATCATCTGATCGACATGGAAAACCTGCGCGAGTCTACCGCCCTTAAAACCTACGCCCAACGGGATCACTTAGTGGAATATAGAACGGAGGGTCACGGAAGGTTTGAGCTTTTGGTTAAGCGAATTTACAACGAAATTTGGCAGAGACTGCAAAATATAGAGACACAGGTTAGCGGGTCGGCCCTCAAAAAACAAAATGATAGTTTACTGGCCATGGGTCCAGTGACCTATCAACACGGAGAACTGCAAAGCGGAGTAACCGCCGAAGACGACGCTCCAAGGGGATTTAAAGTGGAAGAAGTAAAATCCGGCGGACCTAAAATAGGCCGTAACGATCCGTGCCCCTGTGGCAGCGGTAAAAAATTCAAAAACTGCCATGGGAAGTAGGAATATGATCAAGCCAAAGAAAAAATTCATGCAGTTAGCGATTAAAGAAGCTGAAGCGGCACGTCATCAAGGTGATTATGCGGTTGGAGCGGTTTTGGTAAAAGGCAATAAAATTTTGGCAATTTCCAGTAATCGTAGTAAGCGAGATGAAAGTCCAATCGCGCACGCAGAAACGCTGGCAATAATAGAAGTAAGCAAGATTCTGAAAAAAAGACATTTAGAAGATTGTGTTCTATACTGCACTCATGAACCGTGTCCAATGTGCGCCAGTGTAATTGTGTGGGCGCGACTGAAAGGAATCGTATATGGCGCGCGGTATCAGGATATGAAAAGATATAGAGAGAAAAATGCCAATCATCATTATCTTTGGCGAACAATCGATATTCCAAGTAAAGAAATATTCACCAAGTCGACGGAAAAAATTGAAACGATAAAAGATTTTATGAGGAAAGAATGTGTTGCATTATTCCACAACGAATAGTTCCTACTGTCACGGAATATGAGAAAAATTTATTATCACAAACTTATACGAGATGGCATCACCGCCAAAATGCAGAAGTTAGGTATCGCATTTGAGGTTAGGAAGTTGAATAAAAAATCATACGAAAAAGCTCTACTGGCGAAGTTAGAAGAAGAAGCTGGTGGCATAATAAACGCTAAGACCAAAGAAATACTTGTGGATGAGCTTGCCGACATTCTCGCCGTCATAGAAGAGATAAAACAATTAAAGAAAATTAGTAGTACCGAACTTCACTCTATTCAGAATGTAAACATGGAGACGAAGGGCGGTTTCGCTAAGCGGTTATGGCTAGTGTGGTCGGAAGACACCGAATATAAGACAAACGAAAAGCGTGGGAAGAAGTAAATGACCCACTTTGTAGGGTGCGGATCTACTAAAACCCTTTTACTTTATACTTTGTCTCGACAAATTTTATCTCCTTAAATTTTGTTAATTCAATAGACTCTTCAACACCGTCAAATAAATTATCCAGCTTCAGAATTTCCTTCTTACTGAGCCATAATAAGGCTGTTTTAATCTCTGTTACATTAAATATTCAGGGGTCTTACCTTTCCTTCGAGAACAAACCAGCAAGACGCCGACTTTTGGTTGCTTTTCGACCTTAGCCTTTTCCGTATCAAAACGGTTGGCGTACTCCTTACCTGTCATAGTAAGGGAATATTTTCCTTTTTCGTTTTTCTCCACTAAACCCAAAGCCAGAATACGATTAACATGAAATACAAAATGATCGGATGTTAATCCTTCAATATTCAGATCAGAAAACCTAGCTTCAGTTTTGAACAACAAAGTATTTAGAATTTTGGCTTGAACGGGGTGTAATTCCAGCTCCATAACGGCAGCTTACACCGGTTGTTAGTTATCGTCTAGTAAAGTTAACTTTAGTAGAGCACCGGCATTGATTATTTTTTACGGATAGATATATTGGGCTCGCGACCGTAGTTAGGGAGTTTTACCTCCTTAGCTGTTATTTTTCCAGTGGCAAAGTTGAAAGTATTGGCAATTGCCGATCCAATTTTTAAACCGGTAAAAGAGTCGCCTGGGCCTTCAAAGTAGTCAATAAAAACATCCTCGGGTTTTAGATTGTGCGCGGATAACAAATCGGCGATAGTTTGCACCACATCAAAGTCGCCCCCCTTATGCTCCAAAACTACTTCATTCTTGTAAAGAGTGACTTTGTTTAAATAGCGTTTCGAAGTGTCGAGATATATTTTGTACATAGTAGATTGCTTCGTCACTCCGTTCCTCGCAATGACGGAAGTGTCCACAACGACGAGTCGTCCGATTCTTCCATAATTATACGCCTAGTATTCTCGTCGATGGTTGTAAAATAAAGCTTTAAGACATTCCGAGGCAGGAAATCCATTGCCAGCTCGGGCCATTCTATTAAAACTAGAGAATGTGACTCCTGCAACATTTCCGGAAGTCCAATGTCCAAAACTTCTTTTTTTGAGGTCAGTCGATAAAGGTCCACATGATGGATGGTGTCGATGGGATTTCCCAGTGATTTTTTGTAACGTCGATGAATTACAAAAGTAGGGCTTTGTACGCGGGAGGCAAAACCCAAAGCCTTCACCAAAAAAGCTGTAAAAGTGGTTTTGCCTGACCCTAAATCGCCAAAAAGAGCCAAAACCATTTCCGGCTTAACCTTCTCCGCTAGGGTTTTAGCCAGTTTTTCAGTTTCTGTGGTAGATGTGGATAAAATTTCCATATTAAAAACGCGCTAAGCAAGGCGCCCGCTAAGTCTATTACAACATCCAACATTTTACCACTTCTTAAGGGTGTAAATAGCTGATGGTATTCATCAAACAAACCATAAAGTCCGGATAAAATTATCGCAATGACGAAAGAACCGGTGGCTCTATATAACGACGCGCATAGAACCCCGTAAATTACAAAATGGACGATTTTTCTGCTTGACCTGTCCACACTCTTATCCTGTGATATCACCATGTTGGATCTGGATGACGACCAAAACAAAAACACACAAATTGCCAAAGCGGGAAACCATTTTTTAACCAAAGCCATTAGGTGATTTTAGCAGACCGTAAAGAAAAAAGGCAGGACTCAAGTACCAAAGATATATTTTTACAGGATCGTTGGGTTTGCTATCGACAGGCTTAACCACATCAACTACTGATTCTGTAAGCGTGTTCTCATCGCCAGAGGTTTTTAGAATATTCTCATTTAATAAATCCGTATATTTTTTGTAATAAGCCGTTCCCCAAATCTTTTTAACGGGCGTTTCGTATTTTTGACCGGTTAAAGTGTCGTAAATATAAAAATGCAAAGACGCAGGTGTTTCCAAACTTTGCACTCCAATAAATCTTAGAGGTATTTCCTCCTGCAAATAGGGAAGCTGACTATTAAAGTCCGTTATTCCCACAAACTTTTTTAAATCCTTGTTATAAATTTCCACCGCCCCCGCGGAAATATAAGGTTTAACCGTGAGTCGCCTTTGCCCCGCCATATTAAAATCCTTGATGTTCCAATTAAATTGAATGACAACTTCCTGCCCATCCCTTAAGACATTTTGGGGTAGAAGAAAGTCAAAAGAGTAATCTGAAAGCGCGTAAACTCGCGGACACGAAAGCACGGACAATATAATCGATGCTGTAACAATAAGCGAAAAAGCTAAACTAATAATTTTCTGCCACGCGTAAATCAACACACCAGCAATTTAATGGTCGGCATTAAAAGAGTCAAGATCTTGACTTCTAGTTTCACTAGAATTTCCCGCCACGACGCTATCGAATATGCAGATAGTAGCTTATTACCCCACCCCCATGATCAATAGCCGCGTAATTTAAACCAACACCGTAACAATTCTGTACGCTTCTTACATAAATCCCATCCGCCGGCGCGTATATCTTTATGTTGTCGTCAACCATATCAATTCCGGTGTGAATACGATCCGGCAGGTATCGCCCAGACCACGGGGTTTTACCAAATCTTTGAGTAATTCGCGGGCTTTCCATAGGCCAATCCCAACTGCCACCACCAATTTTCAGGTTTGCACTGGAATAGTTATTGATATCTACTAAAACTGTCTTTGATTTCAGATAGTTTTCCGCATTAACTACAGAGCTATTTTTTCTTACTTCAAAATGCAAATGTGCACCCGTGGAACAATACGGGCGGCCGCTATTACCCATGTAGGCTATTACATCGCCTTTCTTAACCTTCTCGCCATTGGAAAAGTTGATTCCGGCAACAATACCCTGAATAGCTTCC
>Ga0265292_1000503_pt1 | contig 54326 bp, 56 predicted proteins | sample Munlanlewell296A_FD_189080 | JGI IMG/M metagenome (GOLD analysis project Ga0265292, IMG submission 189080) | Leachate microbial communities from a municipal landfill in Southern Ontario, Canada - Leachate well 296A | ecosystem: Engineered > Solid waste > Landfill > Unclassified | place: Canada... | reverse complement strand
TGGTAAATAGGTGCATCCTCGCATGTTATCCAGAAGCGCGTATATGATTCACCGGGTGCCTCCAGAGCAAACTTAAGTTCAAAGATATCTTTGTAACCCGGCACTTTCGAAACAATTTCCTGCTCCTGGCCATCAGGCTTTAGCCTGACGCCTATGCCATATTCCTTCATCTTCCAATCCGCATCGAACATAGCCTGGCCAAAGGATGTATTCTCAATAGGCCCATAATAGACGGCTTTTAAATTGAGACCGCTGGGATTCTGTGGATCAGCAGGATCGAGTGAAAATTCGGGATCTTCACCCCAATAGACAGCTTTCAATGCCACTGCCAGATCTTCGGGGTTTATGCCAGACACGGAATTGGTTTGGTCTCCTAACAGCACGAGAGCCTTTTTGTCATCATCCCATACGGCTCCAGTGATATTGCCAAAGTAATAATCGCTCGAAGGTCTTGCTGTGGCATCTAAGCTAATTCCACCGAGATCTTTTTCAAAATTGTCCAGTACTGCGATTGGGGAGGAAGATGAAACTGCACCACCACCGCCGCCATTACCATCATCGGGTGGGCAGAACGGTGGGCAGTGCGGATAGTCAGAAGGAAATATTTTCTTATTATTATCGCTGAGGTCACCAAGATTGACAGGTGTGTTGGCTATGTCTTTGAGATCGGTCTTTTTGGTATCTATTGTGTTTGATTCACCGCCGCCGACTAGCGGACTCTTCGAGCTTAGATTTGCTTGTTTGATTGCCATATCTCCTGCCTCAGCGAGTTGGCCAACGGTTGATAGAGGAGACAATACATCATCGAGCTTACCCCGTATTATGCTTTCTTGTATGGTACTCGATGAGTAAAATACCTCACCTGCGCCATTTGCGAGTTCCTTTGATGACCCCATCCTTTTGCCGGTCATTTTCGAATAGCTACCGATAAGCCCGACAACTTGCACAAGGTCCCAACCATCGGCTCTTTTGCCTCCTGTTAATGAGTTGGTTGCGGTGCATAGCGCCGCAACTGCGCTAACCCCGGCTGCTACCTCTGGAGCAAGCAATGTTACCCCCATCCCGATCGTGGTAGCCCATAATAATTGGGGGACCGACTGCGGCTGTCCGGTTAATAATGTAATAACACCGCCGACCACATCCCATCGTATTGCATCGACCCACCCAAACCCGCCAGCACGCCAGCTTGCCGCAGACCGCTGCGCGAGCTGCAGCTTAAGATTATCGAGCCAAAAACCATTCGTCGACATCTTTTCAGGCTGAAATTGTTGATTATTGGATGACATGATCCCTGCAACCTGCTCCATTTTGGAATTCATGCTACTTACAGAAATTAGCTCATGTGAATATGTTTCAGGATCTCTAATTTCCAGAGGCGTCGGATCTCCCGAAAAATTTGCGACAGGTGGAGAATTCATACTCCAGTCGCCAAATGGATCATCAGATTTGTATTCCAAGCTGAATCTTGAATTGTCATTCCGATCGACGATATTACCACCGTCATCTAATGAGAGACGATTTGACCCCAAGCCATCTTCAAGATAGTAAGTGGATTCGTCATTATTTCTACTAGAGAGTAATGAATCACCATATGTATAAAATATATTTTCTTTTTCCGAGTACTTATTTAATGCTGTTCCATCCAGGGAAAAGGCATCCGGGAGATATCTGATTTCTTCGTCGCCATTTTTCGTAAAAATCAGATCGCCCCGACCGTTGTATTTGAATTCAATCTCCTGTTCGGAGGTTTTTATAATTGAGGGTTTGCTATCGCCGTAATACTCGATTTCATGAAATTTGTCCGCTTGCTCCCGCTTGACCAAATTACCATTATCGTTGTAAGTAAATGCGATATCACCTGCATTGGTAATCTTGCCTGAATTATCGTATTGATAATCATTCCTGCCTGAATTGTCCTCCATGGCAATCCTGTTACCTGCTGCATCATAATCAAAATGGAGCGATGTATTCTCTGATGTAACCAGGCCCGATAGATTTTGATTTTTCCATTCATATCTGGTCGAGAATAAACCTTGAGGATCCTCTTCACGTTTTTCAGTTAAATTACCATTTAAATCATACTGGTAAGTGTATTTAGCGAGAGGTTTGTTGTCAGGCAATAAATGATTTACGGATAGAACTTCGTTGTTCTGCCCATAACTGAAGATACTCTTCACGCCATTCGGTAGAATGCGGACTTTGGTTCTATTTACGGGATCATATTCGAACCTGATAATACCGGTACCGTCATCCACGGAGAGCATATTACCAAGCAAGTCGTACTTGTAATCTACTTGATATTCCTGGGTTTCACCGCTGGATATACTTTTTCTCGCAATATAACCCTGAGAATCATAATTATAGTTAAGTGATTTTTTCGGTTCACCCTCTAGCTTGACTTCAGTCAGGCGGTTCAGATTATCGTAGCTCCGTTCAGTGCGACCAGTATCGTCTTCCACCAGTACAACGTTACCGCGGGCATCATATCCAAGCTGAACCTCTTTGTCGGGATCGGCGATCTTGGTTACTTGACCTTTATCGTTGTATTCATAGGCCGTTTCGCTTCCATCGGCCGAAATCATTTTGACGAGTCTACCCTGCTCGTCATATTCATTTCGTTGCAATTTCGTGTCGGACTGACCGCAACCACTTATGAACGAAATATTAATAATTAAAAAAAGGATTCCCGCAAATATGGGAACCCTTTTTCTAAAATCAGCACTTATTGAAAAGGAAAAGCATGTTCTGAAATATTTATTTGATGTATACATGATACAAGTGGTCAACCATTCAATTACATTTATTTAAACTGATTGCATATAATCGCAGAATACACGACTACATAGTTATTCCCACTACACATCCTGCATGTTTATATCCAGAGCACGCCCCCAACCAAAAGCCAGATTTAGAAATATTTCTAAACTGGATAGAAAATTGCCATCTATCGATTAATTATTTGCGAAACAGGATGAACAGATATCTGCTCCTGATTTTTTAAAAAAGTATTCCCAAGAACACTTAATATTTTTATAAAGACTACCGTCAGGGTCGTCTGCTCCTTCACCTACACCCCTAATAATTACATGCACATTTTTAAGATCTGGTAAGTTCCCTTTGCTATCTTCGAGATCAATCATTTTTTCCACCCTTTCACAGGAAACATCCTTGTAGTCGAAACATTCTACAACGCCAAGAGAACACTCTAACATGGAAGAATATATGTACAATGTTATTTCTCCGTCAGGGTCAAATCTTAATTTTTCTTCCCCGCTACTATTAATATATTTCTCGTTTTTTAGCTCATCGATTTTAGATGCCATTTTTGTACTTTCATTCCAAATTTCCGCTCCAGTCTTCTCTATATGTATATTGCTAAATAATTCATCAAAATCTTTTTCTGTGTTTTTTTGAGCATCTTCTATTGCCGTATCCTTAATTTTGCTCGGATCTTTATAAGGAATATTTTCAAATTTATTAGGGTACTTTTTCGTCAATACATCTCCGGCAAATTGTTCTGCATATACGCATGAACCAGGCTGAATAATTAAGCCATTCAGCTTATCGTCTGAATCATAAAGAAGTTTCCTGATGAATTCTTTGTAATTTTTAATAATGATATTTGATATTTGATTATTATTTTGATCACTGATTACGTTCTGGTTTGGGTTTGATGGATTAGAAATATCAATCGCGACAAGAGTCAGTTTTTCACAACCATATGGTTTTTGCTCACATGCAGAACCCATACCGCACCAGCAAAGAACCGCTTTTATATAACTAATAAATAGGATAATAAGGACCAAAACAACTAACACGACCGCAACAGCGGCCGAATACCTTATTACTTTTCTCCAATCAATCATCATCATAAGCGCACACCCAAAACCGATTATATTTCTTTAAAATACAATATGAACTAATACTGATTCTGCTTAAGGCCTTCTGTTACATTTTCATAAGTCAAATCATAGACGTGCTTTCTTTTCTTTCCTTCTTTTTCTATGTCATCAATCTTCAATTTGATGATTTTTTTACTCGATTCGATATCAGCCTGATATGAATGATATTGCAATTTTGCCTTAAGATACCTTCCTTCCAAAGAGGTAGTTCGCCTTTCGGAAGCATTATAGTTTTTTTTCGATTCATTCAGCTTTCGCTCAGCATTCAACATTTTTTTATTGTGACGGTAGTAACTTATAAGAATCGCCACAAACAAAATCGTTGCATTAAGACTAAAAAATAGAGGAATTGACAACCAGAGTGCATATGTTTTTGCAAAGTCAGCACGAATTGCTGATGCTACTGAAATAAGCATTAAAACAACTAACGCGAATGCAATCCATAAATATTTATGCCACCCCACCTTACCTTCTTCCTCATTTCCCTGCCTCAGCATAATCCCGAATAAATGACCTGCAAGAGGTACGGATCCCGCTATTGTACCTGCTATGATATTTCGCATTTGAGGATCGTTTTCTGCAATAGATTCAAAGACCATCCTCGATAGATACAGTTCCGGTACAGCCAGAATAAAAAGGAATACATAATAAAGCCATTTATTAATCTTATATGATCCATGTTGTTGAGCAAAAGAGTCCCTATTTTTTAAATATTCCGCCTTGTCTTTTATTAGGTCGTTATTTGCTTCTTGATATTTTTCATAATAATGATCTTGCCAAGTTTTTGCTTTATTCCTCTTTTTTTCAAACTTCACCATCTGGCTCTCATGATTTTGAAGTTTGTTATCTTTAAGGCTTCCGCAAGCTGAATCAAGATATCCCTTAAAGTCGTTATCATCATCATTTTTGTTTTTATGCACTGCATCATTCCCAGCAACTTCGGCGACTTTCTCGATCGGCATAAGCTCTCTGTGAGACGACCTATTGGCTCGCCATTTAAACCCGTTTATTGTTTTTCTTAAACAGGTATTCATTGGTCTTTCATTCACTAGTCTCTTTCGAAAGAACCTCAAAATGTTCTCCTGGTCATAGCTTTATTCTTGTTTATATCTGAATTCTTATGGTTAGCGTGGCGACTTATTATCTTCTGTTTCATAACCCTTATCATTATTTTTATCAGCAGCTATCTCATCATCTATCATGACTGGTCTCTCAGCATCATCCATCGCTGCTTTCTCACGATCATTCCTCGCAGCTTCATCTTCTGCTAGATCAGCGGCTACATCAGCATCTATCTTCGCAGCTTTTGCTTCCTCCGCTGCTTTCTTAGCAACTTCTATCGCAGCTTTAGCTTTCTCAGCAGCTTCATTCGCGGCTTTTTCTTTCTCAGCAGCTTCCTTAGCAGCTCCGTTAGCATCAGAATCAGCATTAATCTCAGCATCTTCTTCTGCACGGCCAGACTCATCGAAATCAGAAATATCCTCAACCATTTCAAATTCCCTTAACTTAACAAGAAGGGAGTTCTTTTTTTTCTGTATATCTTCTTCGATGGCCGATATGCTCGTTAAATCGTCCCCTTCCATTTCACCCTCAAGCAAGTTAAAACCATCTCTAAATGCATGTAAATCAGTTAGAAGAGCTGCATGCGCCCTTTCGACTTCAGAATAAAAATAATCACGCAGGCCTATTCTCCGTTCATGCAATTGCTCAAAAGTGGTCTTATTTTGATAATAAAGATCCACGTTGTTCTGATAATTATTTTTAGCTTCAGATAAATCTGTTTTTCTTTCTTCAAGCGCTTTTGTTAAGTTCTCCGGGCAACAGTGACGTTTTTGTTTTTTGGATAACTGATCATATTCCTTTTCCATTTTGGCAACGGATTTTGCCAGTTTGGGTTGTTTCCGATTGCATTGTTTCATTGCATTGATACTTGCAATTACCAGCGTTCGCTTTTCTTCTTCCTGTTTTTCCCATTCACTACGTAGAGTATCCATTAACTGAAAAGTTATATTTTTTAACCCATTTTGGTACTCAATGACGATCGTCCCGCTTTCTGCGTGGATTCTTCCGTCCTTCTTAACTGAATATCTAGGAGATGACTTCTTCTTTATGACTTTTCTAATATTTAGTAGTTTTCTTTTTAACTTGAACCTTTTCATGCACACTCCGTCGTTTATGAATGATATTTATATGATATAAATTTTGCCATCTGTTCTTCTTGTTCCAAACCTGCCAACAATCATTAATATGGTATCTGGCATAAAGCCTCCACGAATTTTTCTCTAGCTACCTCGAATCAACCAGCTAGCAAATAATCAAAATAATAGTACTCTTAATAACTATTATTGTAAATATATTCAACGAAATATAATGTTTTTTTGATAATACATAAGTAATGTTGTCAACTATTATTAATGTAATATTTTGGGTTCCCCCTTGGGTTTGATGATAGAAGTATCCTGCCACGGGGAGCTTGAAGAAACGACAGTCTTATCGGAAAATTTGGCGACTTGAAACTCGACATCTGAATACTCAAGAGGGTCTTCTTAAAGAGTGGTAATACTAGTTGCGAAAAGAGCAGCAGATCTTGATAAATTGCAGAGCGATTGCAAAACATGTATGGGTGTAACATTAGAAGAATTGACGAGTCAAATGACGGAAAGATATCAATATCTTGGGCTGGTCAAAGATAGGGTGATGAACATAAGCGGTGAGCAGCAAATAAATCACAGACAAAAGTGAGTTCGATTACTTGTCACTTAAACACTTTGCAAGCGAAGACAACCGAATAGAATTATCATCCTCTCTTCTTGATTTTGCCGCCTGGATAGTAGTAATCAACTTTGCCTTTTACATCATCCTCTGGCTACTGGCCTGGCGGGTCGGCGCTATTCCCGAGTCGGGTGATTTCTTCGGCAATCACGGCCCCTGGCGCAGGTCTTGCTTCCTTTCTTCGTTTCTGTCCTCTGTTGAAGGTTACGGAAGCATTGACCTTTTCTGCACATTTACCCAGATCTTGCTTCCACTCATAATGTTCAGCATCATTCCACTTTTCGTGATTACGCTGATCGGCTTCTTTATAAGACCTAGCTGGAAAGGTATCCTGTTACTGATTGTTACTTTCGCTTTAGGGTATGTGACGCTGCAACATATCGTTCTTATTGATTGATTCCGCTACCAATAGTGCCGCGCACCCAAAGTCACGTTTCCTGAAGCTGCTGGCCTTCCTGAACTCGAGACACCTAATGACACTTCGCCTGAACCCGCAACCCATCCCAGTTCACCAAACAAGAACATACTCAGGCTCATAACCGGTGGGGACGCAACTTCCCAGAAACAGTTTGCCGCGCTGAGCACTTTCAATCATCTCGGGTGTCGGCAGGCCCATCACCAGAGGTACCAGGTGCGGTGGCCCGGGCCAGTTTTGAAAGCTGATAGCAACTGGTGATAAAAAAGCATAAAAAGCCAGTAGGCACAGACTTACCGACAAGATAATCCTGAGCGGACGTAAATTTCTGGAGCGTACCAAAAAGAAATACAGCACCCATGCGGACATCAAGAACGGAACGCAGGTCAATCCGGGCAAGAGAATAGGCCAGACCAGAGCAATGCCTATGCTAACCAGTACAAAATACCTCATTTTTTCAAGCTCCCATCGAGGGGGTCGCCTAAAACTTCTAACACATCAATAAAACTTTCGGGCTGCGTTTCTTCTTTCCTTGAGGCGGATACAAGCGCCTTCCTGGTTTATACTGGTCCGATTATTCGGACCACGCCCATATTGATTCGTTACGGCAATCATTTTCCCGTTTCAACATCCTGCATTCATCTTTTTAGAAGTTGGCCTGCCAGAACTTGCCATTCATGCTCAATCCAGCTCAGATCATCAAATGGAACAATGCATTCGCTTTTCCAACCTGAAGCATCAAGCGCGCTTTTCATCCTCTGAACCGCATTACTGTTAGATGAGTGGATAATTACCGGACACGATGGCCGGTTTGTAATCAAATAATCAACAACTTCCATACCTGATCCGGGATCATGCACATTACCATCAATAATACGATTTGGACCCAGATCGTGATCAAGGCTAATCAGGCAGACTTCCGAAATGTGCTCTTTAAGCCAGTAAACCATCACGTGCGCACTATCAAAAACCTTGCAAGATACCCCGCCAAGATGCAATTCGACCACATTCCGCAAAGCTTCGATACGCCGCAGATCATCTTCCAGAACAACTATAAGTGCTGCAGTACTGTTCAATTGCCGGCTCCTTCCGGGGCAGAATCAATCTACTTTAAGCCAATTAAGTGTTTCAATGTAAGTGGGTCACCCCCCAACCTGATTATGATGACCAACAATGGTATTTGCCTTAAACATTTTCTATTTAATGTGTAAACTCACCAAAAGCGCAGAATTACCTCGGGAACCACCTGATCGCCATCATGATCTCCTGTTGAATGCACTTCTCCGCATATGACCGAAAACGTACACCCTGACGAGGCTTGAAATCGCGAATCGCCTTCATCAGGCCGACGATGCCTTCGCCGGTCAACTTCTCAATATCGGGCGCATCACCGCGGTTAGCGATTTTTGTTGCGACTGTCGTGACAAGAGGGCTGTAGAGCGCGAGAACTTCTTCAACCCGAGATGATTCGGTTAAAGACGCCGCGCTTTCAACCAGCAGCTCACTCACTTCGTCCTCCATGCTTCCGGCCTGCCCGCCCAGAAGCTCCCGGGCAAGTTCGACGAGCGAGCCGAGCGCACCCTCAACGGCATCCGTCGAGACATCGACCCAATGCATCAGTGGATGGTCATCGGAGAATTTCATGGGCACGGGGGCGTCATCGAGGCCTACGGCAATGACGTGCTTGCGATGATGAAGTGCCATCTCAACGTGGTCGAAAAAGATGTTGCCGAAAGAATCCGGACGAGCGGCGTTCCGGGAGAAAATCACGATGAGCAGACGGCTGTCCTCGAGCTCGTCCCTGACAAACTGTCCATATCCACTGCGGCTCTTTATCCGGAACCAGCGTGGGTAGTAACAGTCCACCCCGCCGACCGCGAGTGCAGCATAGATCATGTCCGCTACGGGCTTGTCGTCGTAGTCACAATCGAGAAAGAGGTCATATTTCAAAATACATCCTCTCGCTCATGGTGAACGGCAGCTCATAAGAGGACAAAAGCTTCCTCCCCGGGCGCGTTTCGCGGAAGCGGACTATTCCCCTGACACCTCTCCTGCTCTGCCTCATCGCCGCCAGAGCGTTAATGCTGAGCAGGGTGAAGAAACTGCATGTGACCCTGGTCGGATGCTTTTTGAGAAATTTCATGGAGCGCAGAAATGCCTCCTGAAGGATATCTTCATCGTTTTCGTGAAACGGCTGCGGACGCTCGTCATTCCAGCGCCGGATAAATAGAAGGATCGCCAGACGGTAATGGCGGTACAGATAATCGACCAGCTCCAGCAGCTCCGGCCCGTCCAGCCGGCCCGTCCGGCAAAGATACTTGAACCTGTCTTCGCGCGCGTTGCGAAAAGAATTGTATGACGGTCTATCAGGCACAGACTTCCGACTGCTTGTGGTTCTCAGTAATAGCACTAACGCCTCCGACTCCACTGTCGGCTACCAGCTCGCCCCTGGCTATCTTCCAGCCCAGCTGCTCCAGCTGCCATTTGAGCGCCGGGTCGCGTGTATCGCGGGCCATTGAAGTGGTGGCGTTGGCCATTCCGTACAGGGTCCTCTCTTCTTCGACCTCGAACCGGCGCCTTATTTCCCTGATAATCTTGCGGGTAAAAGAGTCCCCATGACCGCTATTAAGCATCGACAGAAGCTTCAGTTCATAATCCGTCTTCCACTCTACTCCTCTTTTGCGAGCATCCTTCATTTGCCCGGCCGCCTCCTGAAAGAATTCCTTGCGGGCACAGTTGCGGATAGCCCAGGGAATCTCCAGGGCCAGCTCCTCGATGCCCTCCTCACCCTCAGAGAAAGTGTCGTACTCCATGCAAACCGACTGCATGGTACTTGCGGCGATCAAACCGTTGCGGCAGACCTGACGGAAAAGGTACGGGTGGAGCCAGAGCTCGGTGGTGGTGGATTTGAGGGCCAGGCCCCCGTGGATCTTATCCTTCTTTGTTACCTTGAAGCTGTAGGGCAGGACGGAGCGGATGTAGAGATAACGACTGTCGTCGTAAGTGTCTCTGACCTTCCCCCTTTCCGCCTGGATGCCCTCGATAAAGCTTGCGGTGATCTCTGCGGTGGAAAACGGAGCGCCAAAAGACATGTTGCCTCCAGTCCCTGAAAGTGAAAAAGACCCTTGAATTCATTATAAGGCCTTTTTGCGAAAGTACCAGTCTTCTGGGAAAAGTGTGATGTCAATTATGTATACGGGCGGCCCTAACCCTTCAGCAGCTCCATTACTTTCAACAGACCGTCCGGATCTTTACGCGTATCCGTGTGAATCCAGCGGTCGATGACACCGTTACTTTTCAGCAGTTCGATCTCATACTGGAGCGGGCTGTCATCGACCCAGTAGAAGTCCGATTCGAAATCGATGACCTCAGTCTTGAGGGTCTGCCAGGAGGTGGGAATTATCTGCCGGAGCATGTCCAGCGTAGCAACGGAATTCACGCCGGGGGGCATAAACTTATCAATATGGCCCAGGAGCCTGCCGACGTCGCCATACCGGCAGTGAGTAGTAAGCCAGTAGCAATCAAATCTTTCGAGGCAAAAGCTGAGGAATTCCGGTACATGTCGGGCCAGGACAAGCTGCATATCGCGCGGGTCGTTTTTCCCGAGCAGCACGCCGTCGACGTCGAGATATATGAGTTTTCTGGTCATTTATTCGTCCGTTCCTGTCTGCCAAGCAATTGTTTTCTTTTCCGCAGGGCCGGCCTTCCTCCTTCTTTTGCGCAGAGAGAACAAGCAAACCCAAAAAATTTTTTGAACTCTTCATGCAGGCTGACATCTCATACGACGACCCCGGCGTAAGACTTACGGCTCGAGCGGCAGCTGCGCCCCGTGCCAGATACCCAGAATCCATATTTTCCTGCCCTTGATCCTGTAGAAGATGCGATATGGCGAAACGATGATTTCACGCTGAGGAAGCTCGGGAAACTCGGGGATTGCGTGTCCGGACTCAGGAAATTCCTCCAGCCGGCGCAGTGTTTTCTCAACTTTATTCCGAAAGCGCAGAGCGGCCCGGGGGTCGTCTTTGTTGATATAGGCCAAAGCATCGAGCAACTGCAACCGCGCTGACGGCGTAAACCTGACTTTCATTTACGGAGTTTCCCCGAGTATGGCGTCTGCCTCCTTGATGACATCATCGAGATCATAGCCTTCACCGGCAGCGACCTCTTTGTCCCCCTGAGCCAGAACCCTGAGAAGCTGCCGGTCGTGTTCAGCCTGTTCGTATGCTTCCACACTCAGCATGACCGCAGCCGCCCGACCCCGCTGGGTGATGATGAGGGGCTCGTTGGAACTGCGCGCTTCCTTGAGAATCCTGGCTGCATCGTGCCTGAAATCGGTGATGGGGATAATTTTTGCTATATTGACCATTTAAAGTACCTCCTAAGGTTCTTTTAAAGGTATCATTAGGAGTACCATTGCGCAAGGGTTCACCCCAGCTTCCCCCGCCGCCATTTCTCGATCTCGGCATGGTTACCGGACAGCAGCACTTCCGGCACCTTCCAGCCGCGAAAATCAGCTGGTTTAGTGTATTGGGGATATTCGAGCTTGCCGTCCAATTCCTCGGAGAAGGACTCGTATACGGCGCTCTCCTCGCTACCGAGTGCTCCCGGAAGGCGTCTGGATACTGCATCCATGAGCACCATCGCCGGCAGCTCCCCCCCGCTTACCACGTAATCGCCGATTGAAATCTCGCCGGTCACCATGTGCTCTGAGACCCGCTCGTCGAAACCCTCGTAGCGGCCGCAGAGCAATGTGAACGCCTCATGCCCCGCCAGCTCGCCCAGGAGCTTTTCGTCCAGCCGCCTGCCTCGCGGCGAGAGCATATATACAGGCCTCTCTTCCCTTACCGCCGCGCAATCGCTGCCATAGACATCCTCGAGCGCCGCGCAGACCGCGTCCACCCTCAGCACCATGCCGGCGCCACCGCCGCACGGCGTATCGTCGACCTGGTTATGCTTTAAGGGGGTGTAATCGCGGTAATTGAACAGCCGCGCATCCAGGCTTCCCGCCTGGACCGTGTTGGTTATATGGCGCTGGTCGAAGAACCAGTTGAACCACTCGGGGAAGAGCGTGAAGACGTCGATCCTCATCCAGGGTCACCCGAGAAAGCCTTCGATGATATCGATGCGCTGTCCTTCCACGTCGACCTTTTTAACCACCTGACTGATAAAAGGTATCAGGAGCAGCGGCCGTTCCTCACCCGGATCGACCTCGATATATGGATTCGCCTTGGCCGATTCGGCCAGCTTCGTGACGGTTCCGATCAGCTGCTCACCCTCATAGACGAGGCAACCCTCGATCTCGAATGCGTAATATGATCCTTCATCGAGGGGAGTGATCTGTTCGCCGGGCACGAAGAGCGAGGCGCCGAACAACGGTTCCGCCTCGACGCGGGAATTGTATCCCTCCAGCATGATCAGCGGCCCCCGGTCGGATGTTCGGGAGGCCGCTATCCTCATTTTCACGCGCTCCGATTCCCGCTTGCGCGTTACATAAAGCTCCGAGCCTTCGGAAAAACGCTCTTCCCTGTCGGTGAGCGGCTTGATAAGCAACTCGCCCTGGTTCCCGTGGATACGTTTGATCATTCCCACGAGAACCCAGTCAGGTACGCCCCTCAACAGGAATCACCCATCAGAGCAGAGATCCGGATCCCGGATTTGTTTCGGTTATCAGCTTCAGTCGACGATCTCGACTATGGCCCGCTTGCCGTTCTTGACGGCGCTGGCCTTGACGATGGTCCTCAGCGCGCGGGCTATGCGGCCCTGCTTGCCGATGACCTTGCCGATATCATCCTTGGCGACCGTGAGCTCGAGCACGACTGTCGTGTCAGTCACGGTTTCCTGGACCTTGACCTCGTCAGGTTTATCAACAAGGGCCTTGGCCAGATATTCAAGTAACTCTTTCACTTTCTACCTCCATTTTGCACTCGACCGGATTCAACTACCAGAGATCCCCTTAATTGCCAACAACTTGGAGACGGTCTGCGTCGGCTGGGCCCCCTTGGCCAACCAGTCCCTTGCCTTGTCCTCATCCACTTCGATGAGAGAAGGCTCTTCCAGCGGGTTGTAACGCCCGATGTTTTCGATTATCTTGCCGTCCCTCGGGGAACGTGAGTCGGCCACGACAATACGGTAGATAGGCTTCTTCTTCCTGCCAACCCTGCTGAGTCTTATCTTTACCGCCATTTAATCACCTCCTCGTTTTTTATTAACGCTGTCATCGCTTTTCCCGGAGATTCTTCGTCGCTACGCTTCTCCGAATGACAATCCATTAAAAACCGCCCCGAAGCATCTCGGGCGGGATATTCGGCATGCCTTTGCCACCCTTGCCGCTCGTCATCTGTTTCATCAGCTTCTGCATCTGCTTGAACCTGCTGATGAGCTGGTTGACGGCCTGGACGTTGCTGCCGCTGCCGGCGGCGATACGCTTGCGGCGGCTGCCGTTGATGATATCCGGCGCGCGGCGCTCCTCAAGCGTCATTGAGCGGATTATCGCCTCGATGCGGTCGAGCTCTCGCTCATCTATCTGCTGGTTCTTGAGCTGTTTGGGCACTCCCGGAATCATGGCCAGCATCCCGGCAAGCGGGCCCATCTTGCGCATGCTCTGCATCTGGTCCAGAAAATCATCGAAGGTGAAGGTCGCCTTGCGCATCTTCTCTTCGAGCTCGGCGGCCTTTTTTTCGTCGACGTTAAGCTGGGCCTTCTCGATCAGCGTCATCATGTCGCCCATTCCGAGGATGCGGCCCGCCATCCTGTCGGGATGGAAATAGTCGAAGGAATCGAGCTTCTCGCCGGTGGATACGAACTTGATCGGCTTGCCGGTCACCGCTTTCACCGAAAGCGCGGCGCCGCCGCGGGCGTCACCGTCGAGCTTGGTCAGTATGACCCCGTCAAAATTCACCTGCTGCATGAACTGCTCCGCGACGTTGACCGCGTCCTGGCCGGTCATGGAATCGAGGACCAGCAATATGTTATGCGGCTTCACGTCGGCGCGGATGCGCACCAGCTCGTCCATCAGTTTCTCATCGATATGCAGGCGGCCGGCGGTATCGATGATGGCCATGTCGCGGCCGTTGGCGCGGGCGTCTTCCACACCCCTGGTGGCGATATCTACCGCGTCATCGCTGCCCTCGATGGAAAAGACCGGCACATCGAGCTGTTTGCCGAGCATCTTCAGCTGCTCGACGGCCGCGGGACGGTAGATGTCACACGCGACCATCTCCACGTTCTTGCCCTGCGCTTTGAGAAAACGCGCCAGCTTGCCGCAGGCTGTGGTCTTGCCGCTGCCCTGCAGGCCGACCATGAGCACGACCGTCGGCGGACGCGGTGAGAAGGTGAGCTTGGTGGAAGAGGCGCCCATCAGGCTGCCCAGCTCTTCGTGGACGATTTTCACTACCTGCTGGCCGGGAGTCAGGCTTTCGAGCACGTCCGCACCCATCGCCCTCTCCTTGACCGCGGCCACGAACTGCTTGACCACCTTGAAATTGACGTCGGCTTCCAGCAGGGCCAGGCGGATCTCCCGCATGGCCTTGTTGATGTCGTCCTCGCTTAGGCGTCCCTGTCCCTTGAGGCCGCCGAGTACGCTTTGCAGTTTTTCGGATAAAGTGTCAAACATGGCTGTACCTGTTTAGACGAAGGCTTCAGACAAGGGGATGTGGCGGCTTTCTTCGCGGCGTGTTGCCAACGCCAGCGCGGGAGATGAATCATACCCTGAAGACGGATTCATGTACTTCAAAAAACCCGGTCGGGGCATCGATAATCCAAAAGGTAAAGCAATCTCACCGCTGCCATCCACTATCCACTTTGCGAACTCTCCGTAGTCACTGTCCTCGGCGGGGAGCAATTTGAAGCCGCCAGCCCATCAAGGCCGCCGTTGTCCGGTTCGCTCCCGTCACCTGTAAGGCGTTCATAAAAACGCCCTTCAACAACTCTTAATATTAGGAAGTAGCAGGATGAGTGTCAAGCTCTACAGGAGATGGTGTTTACAATGCTCCCGGCTTAATCAGCTGAATACTGAGGACTGGAATATCAGGAAGGCGATGAAGACCAGCACAATTACGGTTATTCCCACGGCTACGGCGATGTCCAGGGTCACCGAAGTCTCGCATTCTCCCCGGCGGATGGACCTGTCGATGACCCAGTAGCGCCAGGCTGAGATGGCGATGATAAAAGCACCCGACAGCATCAGTACGATTCCGGCGATTCCCGAGTAACGAACGAAGTTATGCTGTTTGGCAGAGACTTCAGCCGATATCGCTTCCAGGAACGACCCTGCTTTTTCAACGACAAAACCGAAGGCCAGGAGGGCGATTCCCGTGCGGATCCAGGCAAGGAAAGTCCGTTCGTTGGCCAGCTGCGTCGTCAGCCTTGTGAACCGGTTCGGCTTGCTTAAGCCCGATTCGGGTGCGTCACATGTCTTTTTGAGATCAGATGCCATCTTCTGCAATTCCCCCCTCGCAGATTCTAAAAAACATGACCTGGCCTCCCGCTACGCCCGTCAGGCCTCCAGCAGCGCCTTCGCGAAATCTCCCGGGTCGAACGGACGCAGGTCTTCCATCTGTTCCCCTACCCCGACCAGCTTGATCGGTAACCCCAGCTCGTGCGATATGGCTACGGCGATTCCGCCCTTGGCGGTGCCGTCCAGCTTGGTCAGCACGGCGCCGGTCACTTCCACCGCTTCCCTGAACAGCCGCGCCTGGATCAGGCCGTTCTGGCCGGTGGTGGCGTCGACGGTAAGCAGGGTCTCGTGGGGAGCGTCGGGAATCTGTTTGGCGATGACACGTCTGATTTTCTTCAGCTCTTCCATTAGGTTGACCTGCGTGTGCAGGCGGCCGGCGGTATCGACGATGACGACGTCGGTGCCGCGCGATTTCGCCGCGGTTATGGCGTCGAATACCACCGCCCCCGGGTCGCTGCCATGTTTCTGGGCGATGACCGGGCAGTCCACGCGTTCGCCCCATACCTGCAGCTGCTCGATGGCGGCGGCGCGGAAAGTGTCGGCCGCTGCCAGCATCACGCTCTTGCCCTCGCGCTGAAGATGCCAGGCTATCTTGCCGATCGTCGTGGTCTTGCCGGTGCCGTTGACGCCGACCATAAGGATGACCGACGGCTGAAGCGATACATCGATCTGGTAATCGCCTTCAACGAACATCTCCGTGATCGAATCCTCGAGCTGGGAATAGAACTGTTCTTTCCCCATTATCCTGCCATCGTTGGCGGCCTGCTCCATGCGCTCGACGATCGCGACCGTGCTGTTGACGCCACAGTCGGCAAAGATCAGTGTCTCCTCCAGCTGTTCCCAGAGGTCGGCGTCGATCTTGTCGAACATGATCGCCGAAAGATGCTGCTGCATATTCTGGCGGCTCTTGGACAGCCCTTCCTTAAAGCGCCTGAGCCAGCCGCTCTTTTTCTCCTCTTCAGAGTCAGGTTGCGCCGCCGGCTCAGAAGAGCCTTCGACCCCCTTGAATACCTCATGCCATGTCTTAGTCATACAGGATCCCTATTTTCACAAAAGTTGGAATAAATTCAATATATCCAGCTCAACGAGCGGGAGTCTGGATGTTGTCGCAGCGACCCTTCTATTCGCGCGCAAAAAGCCTGCAACTGGAAAAGATATACGCGCGAATCGGGGGAGCAAGGCAACATCCCGACTCCTGCGCGCCACCCCCTCCTCTAGCCTGCTAGCGCCGCCGGCTCCGCCTCATCATGCATTATGCCCACGTCGTCAGAGCCCTCATCTTCCGGCGCGTCATCACTGGCTGTTTCGGATGTCTCCTCAGGTTGCCCGGCCACCGCCGTGTCTGCCGGCATCTTCCGTGACAGCACCTTGGAGGTTCCGTCCGCGCCCATGCTCACGCCATAGAGTACATCCGCCACTTCCATCGTGCGTTTCTGATGGGTTATGACGATGAACTGGGTGCGGTTCTGGTAACGGCGGAGCATCGTCAGCAGGCGGTCAATATTCAGATCGTCCAGCGCCGCCTCGACTTCGTCGAGTATGTAGAACGGCGCCGGCCTTGCAAGGAAGATCGCAAACAGGAAAGCGATGGCGACCAGCGAGCGCTCCCCACCCGAAAGCAGCGACAGGCTGCGCACGGCCTTGCGTGCCGGCTTCACCGAGATCTCGATGCCGCGGCGGTCGGCCGACGTGGCCGCGGCCAGCTCGTCCGCTTCCTCTTCGGAAAGTCCGCTGCCCTCGGCGGAATCGTCATCCTCCATGCCGTCAGCTGCTGTCGGCGGATCCACCATCGTCAGCCGGCCCTCGCCGCCCGGGAACAAAGTTGATACCACGTCAGAGAAGTGACGCTTTACCGCCTCGAACGTAGCCGAGAATGTCGTCTCGATACGATCGGTGAGCTCCTTGATCAGTCCGCTCAGCTCATCGAGGCTCTGCTCGAGATCGGTGCGCTGCTCCTCCATGAACTTCTGACGCTCGAGCATCTCCTCGTACTCCTGCTGGGCCAGCGGGTTCACGGGGCCGATCTGCTCACGCCGCCTTACCAGGCGCTCGATCTGCTCGGCATAGATATCCAGCTCCTCAGCCGGCGCCGCCTCTTCGTCTTCGAGGCCGGCATCGGGAAATTTCTCTTTCAGGCCCTTCAGGCGAGCGGACTGATCCTCGACCTGGTCGCGCAGCCTGGTGACGCTGACCTCGCGCTCGGTCGATGCGTCGCTGGCGTGGCTGAGCTGCTGCTGCAGCTGCGCCTCCGCCTGCGATAGCTCGCGCAGACCCGCAGACTGGCGCTCGCTTTCCTCCTCGCCCTCCCGGAGCGTCTGTTCGACGCCGATCGCCGACTGGCCATACACGGCCTCTATCTGGTCCATAATCGACAGGAGCCGCCCGGCGACGGGTTCGAGCAGGCCGCAGGCACCCAGCTGGAACGTATTGGCGGCAAGGTCCTGCTCAAGCCGTTCCAGTTGGGGACGGAAGCGCTCGATGGTCATGCCGGCGACACGCTCACGCTCGCGCACGCGGGCCGCGGAAATCTGAAGCTCCGTCACCTTCTTCGATAATTCCAGCCTGGAAGCGACGAGTGTCTCGTCATCGGCGCCTTCAAAACCGTCTCCGGATACGCCAGCTTCTGACAGCGCGCTCTCGGTTTCAGCAAGCCTCGCGTTCGCCTCATGCAGCTCTTCGTCAAGCTTTGAATCCTCGGCCAGTAAACGCTCGTGGGCTGACTCCTTGAGCTCGACTTCCTGGCCCAGCACCTGCCGCTTACGCTGGATTCCCGACAGTTCACTCTCCGCCTCGCGCATCCTGGCGGATACCTCCCGCAGCGAATTCTCCGCCGCGGCGCGCCGGGCGTCGAGTTCAGCCAGCCCGGAATCGAGCTCTGCCGTTTTCTGCTCCAGTTCGCGGTGATGGGCTTCGGCGGCTTCCCTCTCTTCTTCGAGATGACGCCGTTCGTTGCGGTGCTTGAGGACGACCGATGAAGGCGGGTCGGCCTTGAAACTCAGGAGCTTCTGCCCGGCGTGATAGACCACGCCGTCGCGTGTGACCCATGTGCTGCCGTTGGCGGTGTCGTTAAGATCTCCAGTATCCTCGACGACGCGTACGCCGGCGAGCAGATCGGCTATCCGGGAGCTGTCGCCACCGGTGATATTTACATGGTCGATCAGGTAGTCGACGCCTTCTCGCCGGGGCTCGGCAGTCCCGGCATCATGGGGAAGCAGGAACTCGACGCTGCCGAGCTCGGCTTCACGCGCAGCTTTTAAAAGGTCTCCGGCATGCCCCAGGTCCCGCGCGGTAAGAGCAAAAAGGATTCGGCCGAGCACAGCCGAGACGGCCTGCTCGTAACCTGGCTCGACGTCTATCATCTCCACGAGGGCCTTGACGCTGTGCTCCTCGGCTATCTTCTTGGCGGCGGCCGGCAGCCCTGAGCGGTCGCGGTCAGCATCGCCCAGGAAAGTGAGCCTGGCCTTGGCGATGCGAAGATCCTCGCCCACGCTCCGCAGCCTGGAAGCTATCTCCTGGCGGCTCGAATCCAGTTCGGCGCGCCTTGCGTTCAGTTCCATCAATTCAGCTTCAGCGGCGGCTGTCGTCTCCCGGCGCTCGGCCATCTTCGCCTCTTCGGCGGCGACCTGCTGCTCGAGGCCGGCCAGCTCGCGTCGATGCCCTTCGTTCTCACTGATCGCGCCTTCCATGGCGCCCGCGAGTTTCTGCTTGCGCTGTCCAAGGTACTCGATCTGGTGCGAAAAACGGTCTCTCAGGGCGGTAAGCTCACCGACCTTGCGTGACTTTTCCTCGGTGGCCTGGCGCCTGCGGTTGATCTCCTCCTCGATCGCGGAAAGTTCCGCAGCCCTCGCAGAAAGCTCTTCCTCGATCAGGGCAAGCCGCGCCGCGTCTTCCCTGTGCTCGGTCTCGGCTCGCTCGAGCTCGACGCGGACCCTCTCCATCTGTCCGCGGAAATTATCCATCTTCGCCCGGGCGCGGCCGGCCGCCTGGACAAGCGTCTCGCGCCTCTCGGTCACCGACTCGCGCCTGTGGACAAGATTCTCCTGCTGTGACTTAAGACTGTAGAAACGCGCCGCAAGCTGCTTGTGCTGCTGGAGCGATGCGGATAAGAGTTCTTCGGTTGCGCGCCGCTCCTCAGCGGTTGAAGCCAGTTCGGCTTCCAGCTCCTGCCTGCGGGAGCCAGCGTCGCGAGAAGCCGTCTCGGCGTCCTGGAGTTCCGCCGTAAGCTCGGCGAGCTTTCCCTTTATCAGCTTCGTGCGCGCGACTGCCAGCTGAAGATCGAGCTTTGATGAACGCTCCGCCGCCGTGGCCTGTCGCTTGAGCGGACGCAGGTTCGTCTTAAGTTCATCCTCGATATCGGCGAGGCGCACCAGGTTGCGGCGCACCGCTTCCAGCTTGCGCTCGGCGCGGTGACGACGCTTCTTGAACTTGCCGAGTCCTGCCGCCTCTTCGATATGGGAACGACGCTGGTAGGGCTTGCTCTCGAGGATCGAATCGACCTTGCCCTGGCTGATTATGGAATGGCCGTCGCGGCCCAGGCCGGCGTCCGACAAAAGCTCGGCTACGTCGATGAGCCTGCAGGCTGAACGGTTGATGAAATAGGAGCCCTCGCCGTCGCGATAGAGTCGCCGCGATACGAGCACTTCGGAAAATTCTATCGGGAGCACACCTTTGCTGTTGTCCAGGAGTATCTCTACCTCGGCCATGCCCGCCGGCGCCATCTTGTCGCTTCCAGAGAAGATGACGTCCTGCATGCTGGCGCCGCGTACCGCGGAAGGACTCTGCTCACCCATCGCCCAGACCACAGCGTCAGCAATGTTGCTCTTGCCGCTGCCGTTGGGTCCCACCACGACGGTGATGCCTGGCTCGAATCCGAACTCCACAGGCCGGGCGAACGACTTGAACCCCCTGGCCTTCACAGATTTAAGAAACATGCGTCTCCTTTCTACCCAATGCCATACATCCGGCTACCATTCCTCGCAAAAAAACCTGTCCCTGTAACAAAAGAGCCCGCAACCTCTGGGGCTGCGGGCGGCGGGGTCAGGAAGGGCCTTCCTTCCTTGCCCGCAGTACGTCCAGTGCTTCCTTCGCTGCCTCCTGCTGAGAAACCTTCTTTGTGCGGCCACTCCCCTGCCCCAGCGAGTCACCTTCAAGAACCACCTCTGAGGTGAACCGGCGCGCGTGCGGAGGCCCGTTGACGGCTATTACCTCATAGGTGACCTCAAGGCCCGCCTTGGCTACCTCCTCCTGGAGCACGGTCTTGTAATCCACGTGTTCGCTGGCGGCGTAGGCAATATGCTCGTCGAACGCCTCAACTACGGCGTCGAGGATCGACTCCAGGCCGAACTGCAGGTACAGGGCCCCGATGAGCGCCTCCACGACCGCCGACAACACGTTGGCGTTCTCGGCCAGCTGGAGCACGTTGGCGGCATCCGCTTCTTCCGCGGACTCAACCAGGCGCCGCGACAGTTCCAGCGTCGATCCCACCATGGAACAGGTGCTGCGGCTGACCACGTATGCGCGCACCTTGGCCAGTTCACCTTCATTGTAATCGGGATAACGCTGGAAGATGGCGGTGCTGATGCAGACGCCGAGAATGCTGTCGCCCAGGAACTCAAGCCGTTCGTAAGAGAGGGTCCGTTCAGAAGCCCACGATGAGTGGGTAAATACCTGCCGGGCGAGGTCCGGCTGCAGTTTATCTGCTAGTTTGGCAAGTGACGCCACAAGTAAACGCTCTGGTATGTATCTCTCCGGGTTTTTAGGTACGGGCCGTCACGAATTCGACGGCGTCTCCAACCGTGCGTATCTTCTCTGCTTCTTCATCAGAAATCTTGACACCGAACTTGTCTTCCATCTCCATGATCATTTCGACCAGGTCCAGCGAATCAGCATCCAGGTCGCCCTGGAAGGAAGCTTCCATTTTGACGTCTTCTTCATCGACACCCAACTGGTCTACCAGCATCTCTTTTACTTGGTCGAAGATTTCCTCTTTGGTCATGCATCTGCCTCCGTGACTATGGGTTTCACTTTCGGTTTATTCCGGGTTTTACTTTCTGTGCCGCTTCGTTGTTCTGCTTAATAACGCTGGATGAAAATCTACCACGATGGGAAGGAAAATTAAAGCGCGGAGCTCTATTCGGCGGCCTGCATGGCGGCGATTCGCTCTTCGAGCTTGCTGATCAGCCGCTGTTCCGACGCGAGCGCGGCGATTTTCAGAGCGCTGCCGATGGACTTACGGCTGGAATTGCCGTGGCACACGACCGCCAGGCCCCGGACGCCAAGCAGGTAAGCGCCCGAGAATTCCTCCGTGTCTATGCTCTTTTTAAAAACCCCCAGCTCCTTCTTGAGGAGCAGTCCGCCGATCCTGGCGGAAAAACTCCGCATGGCCGCTTTCTTCACCTGCTCGACGATCAGCGATGAAGTGCTCTCCATCAGTTTCAGGCTGACGTTGCCGGTGAACCCGTCGGTGACGACCACATCCACCACATTACGCACGATGTCGCCCCCCTCGACGTTGCCGTAGAAATTCAGGAACGAGGACTCCGCCATCAGGCGATGTGCTTCAAGCACCAGTTCGTCCCCCTTGATCGATTCCTCGCCGATGGACAGGAGCCCTACGGACGGATCACGCACGTCGAGCACATCCTGGGCGAAGATACTGGCCATGTTGGCAAATTCGAGCAGATGCAGGGGCCTTACGGTTGAATTGGCGCCCACGTCGATAAAGATGGTGGGCTTGTTCGGCGTTGGCAGCACCGCGCAGAGACCCGGGCGCTTCAGTCCCCTTATGCGCTTCAAGTTCAACATCGCAGCGGCCAGAATGGCGCCCGTATTGCCCGCCGACACTACCCCGTCGGCCCGGCCTTCAGAGACTTCGCGGCACGCCACAACCAGAGAAGAATCCTTCTTGGTGCGGACGGCCTTCGTAGGTTCTTCGTCGAAACCGATGACTTCCGATGCGACCACGATTTCGACGTAGCGCCGGCAACCGGGGTCAGCCTGGGCCAGGCTGCGCTCGATCTCGGCGGCATGTCCTACCAGCAGGATTTTCAGGGACGGGCTCGCGACCGAAGCCGCGCCGAGAACGACTTCATCGGGCGCAAAATCGCCGCCCATCGCGTCCAGCGCGATGACCGTCTGCGCATTTGTCTTTGATTTATATGGTGTCATTTCCATAAGAACCTCACCGGTTCTGGATGATTTATAACCCGGACCCGCCAGCCGGCTTTCAAAGCCGCCATCGTTGGCATAAAGTATAATATGATTTCAGCCAAGATTTGTGTCAAACATTAAGCGGAGGGGTCGGGGAGCTTGCCCAGACTAGCATACCTTATCATAACAATCGGCTGTTTTATCACAGCCATATCCCTGTACTTCTCCGGATACCACGGCTACAGCGGCCTGATGGCCGCGATCGGGCTGGCCGCCGCGATCAACGTCAAATAGACATTTCCTGATTACATTCGCCACGCCGAAGGTAACACCGATCGGCGGCGACCTGAGATTTTTCCAGGACCAGTGCAGCAGGAAACGCCTGCCATTTCGTGCGAAACCTCAATGCAGCGGTACCGGCACCGAAGAGACGAGTTCAGCCATGTCCTCACGCAGGTTATCCAGCGAAAAATGTTTGCGCCCGATCTCAAAATTGCGATCCACCATCTCCTGCATCAGAGGCGGGTATTCCATCAGCTTGATCGCCCGCTCGACCGCGTCGCCCTCCAGAGACAGGAACTGGAAACCGAATTTTCTGAGCTCTTCCAGAACGGGATAATCCGCCACCAGCAGCAGCTTGCGGTGAACGACCGATTCGAGTACGGGGTTGCCGAAACCTTCACGTGAGCTGGGGAAAGTAACCATTTCGCAGCAAGCGTAAGCATCACGGACATCGTAGCATGACCTGGCTCCCGGTTCATTCCTGGTCCTTCCCAGCCAGCCCGGGACATGGAATACCTCGACCGCTGAGTTACGGCACATCCTGCCAAATTCCCCGTTATAATCCTCCTCACAGGAGCCCGTGACCACCAGCCGCGCCGGCCTGCCGCTTGCGGCCGCGAAGTCCTCCACGAACTGGATTGACCTGCCGATCCCCTTGCGCTCGATAGCCCGGGTCGGCTGCAGGAACATGACCTCGCCATTTTTCAGGCCGAGGTCAGCGCGCAGGGAGCTGTTGAAATCGTCCACGCACCTGGGCGAGTTGAAATCGAAACAGTTGCGTATGCACGTGGCTGCGACACCCGTACGGTCATAGAGCTCTTCCCTGCTCTTTTCATTGATCGTGACGTGCATCATCTGAGGCATCGACGCCGGAAAATGGCTGGCAAGAATGTCTTTAAAATAACAGCTTGAGTAACTGGGGTTCTGCCAGTAGAAATCGTGATGTACGGCTATGCAGGAAATGCCCCGTTCCTCGATATAACGGCAGAGTACAACCGTCAGGGGCAGGTTCAGGGGCAGTGAAAAGACATTCTCGGCGATGATGATGTCCGGACCGATGTCGTCCAGAACCGCACCGACGCTGCGTCCGACTGACTCGCAGATGCGCTCAAATTCGCGTTCCGTCTCGCTCGCGTCAGGCTCATCACAAAACACGGCACCCGTGAATGCCTGGATCTCGGGGTCGATGTGATTGAGTTCAGGTATGATGTGGTCACAGACATCGGGTGAGGGAATGTGGCCTGCTACCCGGTGTACCTCACACCCCCACTCCTCGAACACATTGATCCATTTTTCCGCCTCGGTGGAAACCCCATCCAGAGCCTTGAGGCGAAAGGAGATAAATACAACTTTCGTCAATCTTTTTCCCCCGGTCAAACGCGCTTTATGGCCGCAATATGATGCCGCTCACCTGTAAGTATATTTTTATCTCACGATTCATACAATGATGAGTTAATCGGTAGGAAATCAGGAAGGCACCCGCTCAAGGTTTTTCCTGCAACGGTCGATTAAACGAATGTAAGAAACACAGTGGGTAAGAGAGACCAGCTCCAGCCCCGCCAACTGATAGGTTGATACCGGCAGGAGCCTCCCGTTTTCCGCAAACGGACACCAAGTTTCTTGGAAAATAAAACAGCCTTCATCCTCCAAAAAAGGAAGCCGGGTCAGCTTCCTTTTTTGACGTCTAGATCTGCCTCTCCTCCAGCTTGGTCTTCGCGTACAGCCGTTTTACCTCGTGAGGATCGAAGACGCCGGCTCCATACTTCTGGGTGTTGGCCGCGCCGCATGCGACCCCCTGCCTGAGGCATTCGGCGGGGCTCTTCTCCGAGAGCTTCGCCGATACGTATCCCGCCAGGAAGGCGTCTCCGGATCCGACGGTGCTTATCGGGTCCAGGGGCGGAGCCTGCACCTTGTAGACAGTCTGCGTGCCTTCACCATCGTCCAGATAGGCATAACAGCCGCGTGAATGGGTGATGATCCCGGAGCCTGAGCCCATGCGGCTCAACTGCTGGGCCGCGTGGAAGAAATCCTCGTCATCGGCGAACTCGTGGCCGATGAGCGCCTCTGCCTCGAAGATATTAGGCGAAACCAGCCCCGGTCCAGCCTTGATGGCCAGGCGCAGCGGTTCACCGGCGGTATCCAGCACGGTAAGCGCGTCGCTGGATTTCAGCGCGCCGACCAGCTCCTTGTAGAAGGAATCCTTTACCTTACGGGGAAGCGAGCCGGCCAGGATGACGACGTCCGCGCCCTTGGCGATATAGGTGAACTTCTCCATGAAAGCGTGCAGCTCACGGGCCGTCACGACCGGGCCATACTCGTTGACCTCAGTCTGTGTGTTGCTGGTCGGGTCGATGATGGCGGTCGATGTCCGCGACTCGCCGCGGATGCGGACGAAATCGTTGAGGATTCCCTCAGTGGTCAGGTCCTCCACGATCCTGATGCCCGTCTTGCCGCCGGCAAGACCGATGGCGATCACGGGCTGCCCGAGGGATTTCAGCGCCCTCGCTATATTGACGCCCTTGCCGCCGGGCAGAGTCAGGCTTTCGCTCGCCCGATGGCGGAAACCCGCCTGAAAATTAGGAACGGTCAGCGTGCGGTCAAGCGCTGCATTCAGAGTTACTGTGACGATCATCCAGAAAACCTCCGGCGCGGGAAATGGTTATCCCGTTATTATTACTGACAGAACCAGATTGAAAACCGAGTGAATGTAATAAGTAACCCTTTCCCTGTACCCCGGCTCAGGGACGTCCTCGGTGGCCAGCAGGTATGAGCTCCCCAGCAGCCTGCCGCCGTCGTAAGCTTCGACGATCCCGATCTTGTCGCCCTTGTGAAGCGGCAGCTCCACTTCCTCGGGAAGGGTGAGTTGATGCACTACATTATCTTTCACGTAGACGGTCTTGACAAGGTTATCCGCGGAAGCAAGCTCCATCTTTCTTCCCCACTCGAAAGGTATATCGATTGATGCGTAGCGTGTGCCCTGTTCGATAACTGTGCGCTGCTGGTAACTGTCAAACCCGTAGCGCACCAGGCTCACGACTTCCGAATCCCGCTGTGACAGCGAAAGACCTCCCAGGTAGGCGAGGACCAGGTTGACACCGTTCTCGCTGGCCGAGATGACGATGCACTGGCCCGCGTTGTCGGTGTATCCGGTCTTTATGCCGTTTATGTAGGGATTTTGCTCGAGCAGATGGTTGTGGTTGGTGAGGCTGCGGCCGAACGGCTGGCCAGTCCACGGGATCGTCGCATAGGGGCTCTTGACGATCTCGCGGATCAGCGGGAACTTCATGACTTCGGTCCCCAGCCTGGCGAAGTCGGCGGCCGACGTGTAATGCGCGGGATCATCAAGGCCATGGGGATTTGCAAAATGGGTGTTCTTCATCCCCAGCTCGGCGGCGCGTTTGTTCATCTTGTCCACGAAGGCCTCGACGGTGCCGGACTGGTACTCGGCCAGGGCGGTGGCGGCGTCGTTGCCGCTTTGCACCAGCATCCCGGTCAGCATCTCCTGTACGGTGAGCGTTTCACCGGCCGTGAGCCATACGGATGATTCTCCCACTTCCGCGGCGCGCTGGCTGGTTGTCACCATCGCGTTGAGGTCCTTGACGTTCTCCATGGTGAGCAGGGCGGTCATCATTTTTGTCGTACTGGCCATGGCCATGGGCTCGTCAGGATTGAGGCTGTACAGGACCTGGCCGGTATCGGCGTTGATCAGCACGACAGCTCTGGCACTGACACCCGGGGGCGGCGGACCATCGTCGGCAAGGGCAAGTGGCGTTAACGCAAAAAGGCAGAGCGCCAGCGTAATTGTCAGCAGGAATATTTTTCTCAGGCGGAAATTCTTCATAAGCATTTAATGCAGTCTGGAACGCACATTTTATGGAATTGCCAGACTGATGCCGGCAGTCAGGTGTTGTGGGTCGATATTGGGATTCAGCTTCTGTATCTCGCTGATGGATGTGTCGTACTTGCGGGCGATGCTGTAGAAACTGTCGCCGTCCTGGACCACGTGTGTCCTGGTCGCGGTAGTCGCGGTCGCTTCCGCGGCTGCGGAATCGGATGTTGTCGCAACACCCTCTGTGCCGCCGGCCTCGGAAGTCTCCGATGAACCGCCGCCGATCACGCCGGTATTGAAGGTGATGATTACCATGGTCAGCAACGCGGCAGCCAGGGCCGCGATGGCCAGGGCTTTGAGGATCTTCGATTCGACCTGATAATTCAAACGTACTCCTCTGTAAAAGGAAGTATCACCCGCGGGCTTTCGGCTGACCCGACCCCTGCCAGAGACCGGCGCGCATCTCCTGCGCTGCCCCGGCCGCGGCCTCGGCGTAGTCTTCGCCGCTGCCAGCGTAGATTATACTACGGGAAGCGGTCACCAGCGCACCCAGGCCGCGTGTATCGAACGCGGAGGCGACCTCTGCCGGACCGGCGCCCTGGGCTCCATAGCCGGGCAGCAGCAGGATGGCTTTCGGCAGCTGCGCGCGCAGCCGGGCCAGTGCTTCGGGCTGGGTAGCGCCTACGACCGCCCCCACACTGCTGTAGCCTTCTTCGCCGATCAGATCCTGGCCCCATCCGTCCACCATTCCCGCGAGGTGTTCGTGCCACAGCTCACCGGATTCGAGGCGCAGGTCCTGCAATCCGGCGGCGCCCGGATTCGATGTCCTGACCAGAATGAATATCCCCTTGCCGTAATCGCGGCAGTCGTTCAGGAAGGGTTCGATTCCGTCACTGCCAAAAAGGGGGTTGACCGTGAGTGCGTCGATCTCCAGGCTGTTGAGTCTGGCGTTCAATCCGTCCGGAGCTCCCAGAAAAGCGGAAGAATATGCGGCGGCGGAGATGCCGATGTCGCCACGCTTGGCGTCGGCGATAACGATAAGCCCGGCTTTCGATGCTTTTTTCACAAGATGTCGGAAAACCCTGAAACCGGGAGCGCTGTACTGCTCAAAGCAGGCAAGCTGCAGCTTGACGGCCACGGCTTGTGGCGCGACGGCATCGATTATGTCCGAGCAGAACTCCTCGAGGCAGGCCGCGGCCTCCTTGCGCCCGCAACCGCAGCCCGACGGCTCGATTGCGCGGTAGCGCGCGAGAAGATGCGCCGGCATGCGGTCGATACGCGGATCGAGCCCCACGCATACCTGGGACTGCCTGGCGAGCATCGCCCTGGTCAGCCTGTCAGCGAAATTTGATGGCAAATCTGCTCATTTCATAGCTTTTCCCGCGGGACGGCCCATTTGCAGACCGGCGTCGGCATTCTAATCCTGCCTTACAAACAGGCATTCGCCGTTCGCGCACAGCCTGTTGCCCTCGACCGTGAAGATGGTTCGCCTGCCTATCTGTTCGTTGGGGCTGTCAAGGTTGATCTCGTTGTCCCTGATCCGGTACTGGCTCTCGAACGTGTCTTCCCTGTCCGAGCCGGCGAGTCTTACCCTCTGGACATAAGTCCCGTCATCTTTCAGCTCGTAGCAATTGCTGGAGCCGGATACGTTACTACAGTACATTCCGGCGACCGGATCGTAGGGACTCGACCTGATGAAGAAGAACCAGACGAGCAGCGCCACGATAACCGCGACGATGGCGATCATTCCATATAGATATTTTCTTTCTATTTCCATGATTGTTCAAGCTTTCCGACCGACACGGCCATTTATGATGAAAACCGGTCCAGCTTACCAGAATTCGAACTCCATACTGCCGATGATGACGTCTTCTCCCGAGACGGCGCCGGCCGCGCGCAGGGCCTCGCTGACGCCGAGTTTCTCCATACGCTCCTGGAGATAACCCACCGCCTCCTCGTTATCAAAATCCGTCCGGGCCACGATACGCTCGACCGCGGGACCGGATATGCGGTATCTGCCTTCTTCTTCCGAGATTTCCCAGTGATCCCCGGCTGACGGCCTGTATGTGATATGGCCGCCAGGCTCGCTTGCCTGAAGGACCGGCCTGCTCTCCCAGGAACGCTGTAAAAGGTCGTAGACACGCCTGATCAGGGGATTGATTCCCGCTCCGGTCGCGGCGGATATGGAGATGATGGCCGCGGAACCATCGACCTGGTCCGGGTCGCCGTCAGCCATGTCCATGAGCCATGCGAACGCAGCGTCTCCTGAGCGGCAGCGCCGGGCGACTTCAGCGGCCAGCGTAGTTGTTACTTCTTTTACAATATTTTCTGATTCGAGGTCAACCTTGTTCAGCGCGATGAACTGCATTTTTGCCGCCAGCTCGGGGCTGTATCCGCTCAGTTCCCGGTTGATTGATATGAAGTTATCGACCGGATCCTGGCCGTAGTATCCAGTGACATCGACCAGGTGGATAAGCAGGCCCGTCCGTTCCAGGTGCATGAGAAACTCGTCACCCAGGCCGACGCCCTCGCTGGCCCCCTCCAGTAATCCGGGTATGTCCGCGACCGTGAACTGGTTATGTCCATCCGGGTCCTCGACAGTTCCAAGCATGGGTGCGACCGTGGTGAACGGGTAGTCGGCCACCTTGGGTTTGGCGTGGGATATGCGCCTGAGCAGGGAGGATTTGCCGGCATTGGGGAATCCCAGCAGACCGGCATCCGCCAGCAGCTTCAGCTCCAGGTCCACTGTCAGCTCTTCCCCGGGAAGACCAAGCTCCGCGAATCGCGGCACCCGGCGCGTCGAGGTGACAAACCGCGAGTTCCCCTTGCCGGCGTCGCCGCCGCGGACAGCCAGAAACCGCTGCCCTTCGATCGTGAGGTCGGCCACGAGTTCTTCGCCTATCCTGATCTGGGTGCCGCAGGGAACTTCGATGACCAGATCCTCGCCGCGTTTGCCATGCCTTTTGGCGCCTTCACCCGGCCTGCCCTTTTCGGCCCGGAAATGCCGCTGCCGCTGGAAATAGGTCAGGTCCCGCAGGCGTCTGGAAGCAACCAGGATGACGTCGCCGCCGTCTCCCCCGTCGCCGCCGTCCGGGCCACCCTTGGGTACGAACTTCTCACGGCGAAAGCTGACGCAACCGTTGCCGCCCTTCCCCGCAAGCAGATCGATTGTAGCGCGGTCATAAAACATGAAGCTATTTTATGCTATCCGGCGGCCGGTTGCCGTATGACAGCCCAGGGATATGGATAACCGTAGTGCTGATGCAGACAGGCGTGGAAAAAAGTAAGGGCATTCGTCGCGTCAGCGACGAATGCCCTTACCCGTGATTTTAAAGACAGTATTGTGTTATGTGTCCAGCAGGTTTCCTTCGCTGTCGGTAAATTTGCCCAGGATGATCATGACGAAATCAATAAGCGTCCAGACGCCGAGTCCGCCGAGCGTCAGCAACATCAATATTCCGGTCCCGGTTTTCCCGACATAAAATCTGTGCACGCCCAGGCCGCCCAGGAAAAAACAGAGCAATAATGCGGTGATCTTGCTTTTCTCGGATGATGCCATTTATTTCTCCTTTAGCCTTGTGAATATAGCCTCACTGACATCCTGCCTGCATGCTGTACCCAGCCAGACTCCTTTCACTAACAGAAGTGAATATTAATTCTGTTTGTAGCCGCTCTATCCTGCAAGCAGATCGATTATAGCGCGATCGTAAAACTTGTCATATAAGCAGATCCTTCGCTTCGCTCAGGGTGACAGAAAAAGTCGCTTTGCTCACGATGACAATAATCGTCGCCCCCAGGATGTCAGAAAGTGTGGCTCTACGCAGGATGACAGAAAAAGTCGCTCTTATATCGGCAGATAACAAAAAAGGCCGCCTGAAGGGCAGCCTTGAAGTTTCCTGATATTACTTTGAACCTTATGTCAGACAAGCTCTTCCGGTATGACGCTGATCGTCCTCGTCGCGCCGCGTGAGAAGACAACCCGGCCGGTCACCGTGGCGAAGATCGTGTCGTCGCCGCCTATACCTGCGCCTGGACCCGGCTTGAAGCGGGTGCCCCGCTGCCTGACAATGATCGATCCGGCCGATATGACCTGGCCGCCAAAACTCTTGCAGCCCAGCCGCTGCGAATTCGAATCGCGCCCGTTCCGGCTTGTACCCGAACCTTTTTTATGCGCCATCTGTCTCCACCTTCTTCTTGCCCGTGGTTATGGTCTGAATCGTAATCTTCGAAAGACGGCTGCGATGGCCGTTGTTGCGGCGATAGCCTTTTTTGGCCTTGTATTTGAAAACGCGGATCTTTTTACCCAGCAGGTGGCCTTCCACCTTGACCTTGACCTTGGCGCCCTTGAGTTCGGCAGCCGTCACGGCCGGTTTGTCTCCGCCGAGGAGCACGGGAACGAGTGTCATCGACTTGCCTTCCTCCACGTCGAGTCGATCGACCAGCAGCTCTTCGCCCTGAATGACCTTGTGCTGTTTTCCGCAAAGTTCGATTACCGCGTACATATTCTCATCCAAATCTGTTTAATTTAAGAGACTTTCTCCATATTTACCGTAGCGCCCATGACTTCACGCGACCGTTTTACTGATGGAATAACAACATCGTGAGCAAATCCGGAGTGCAGGCGTAACTTCCCGCAAGCCTCCCTACGAGCCTCACGGATTATAGCAAACCGTGGGGCAAGCGCCAACCTCAGGGGCTTTCCTCCGGGGTGACTCTCCAATCCTGCCTCTTGGGCACGTCGATGTCGCCGCTGCCGCCTGGCTGCTTTTCCTCGGCTGAATCCTGCTGGTTATCTTCCACCAGGGTCGCATAGGCGCAGGTGCGGGTGACGCTGTCGATATGGACTTTCGTGTCCTGCCCCACCATCTTGCTGCCGCCGGCTATGCTGACTACATAGCCGTCGATCCTGGCGATGGCGTCGTCGGGGTTATACATGTGGGGCTCCTCGATACGCAGCCTCACGTCGTCGCCCTCGGCCACGGGCAGTGAAGCCCGCTGGATGGCGTCGCGGCTGCCCTCTGCCGAGACTTCAAATGTATCTATGGGGATGGTGTCCAGCCCCTCGAAGCTGAAATACTTGTGCGTCTCCTCTTCCAGCTCGCGCAGCTTGGCTCCGCCCTGGCCGATGAGCATGGCCGCCACTTTGGGATGGACCTCCACCAGAAAGGCCTCCTGGGGCGATGTCGCCGCCAGACGCCGCAGGCGCCGTTCGATATCGAACGCCATCGTCTCCTCGGAAACGATCACGCCCTCGCCTTCACAGGTCGGGCATGTCTTTGTGAGTATCCCCCTCAGACCGTCAGTGACGTTCTGCCTGGTCATCTCGACCAGCCCCAGCGGCGAGAGCTCGACTATATAAGTCTTGGTACGGTCGGTGTCCAGCTCCTTGCCCAGCGTCTCAAGCACCTGGTGCCGGTTGCGGGGCCGGGCCATGTCGATGAAGTCGATGATGATGATGCCGCCGATGTCGCGCAGGCGCAGCTGGCGCACGACCTCCTTGCAGGCCTCGATGTTCGTCTTGACGATAGTGTCTTCGAGCCGCGTCTTGCCCACGTAACGGCCGGTATTGACGTCGATAATCGTCATCGCCTCGGTATATTCGATGACCAGGTAGCCGCCGCTGGGGAGGTCGACCCTGCGCTTGAGCGCCTTCTTGATCTCCTCGTCGACCCCGTAAGTCTCCATAAGTGGCTTGCTGCCCTGGTAGAGCTCGACACGGTCGATAAGCTCCGAGGACGTCTTCTTCATAAAGGAGCGGATCCTGTCATATTCACGCTGCGAATCGACCAGGACCCGATCGTAGGTGTCATTGAAGAGGTCGCGCATGACTTTCAGGGATACTTCCATCTCCGAATAAAGCAGCGACGGTGCCGGTGAACCCTTGTCGCGTCCCTTGACGGTCTGCCACATCTTTTCGAGGAACCTCAGGTCCCCGGTCAGCTCCTTCTTCGTCACGCCTTCGGCGGCCGTGCGGACGATTAAGCCCGCCCCCTTGACCTTGAGCTCACGGCACATCTGCCGCAGCCGCTGACGCTCTTCGTCCGGAAGCCGGCGCGATACGCCGACGCCATCACCATCGGGAACATAGACGAGGAATGTGCCGGGAATCGATAACTGGGTGGTAAGGCGGGCGCCCTTGGTTCCCATCGGGTCTTTCCCGATCTGGACCAGTATCTCCTGGCCCGAGCGCAGCATCTGGGTGATCTTCTTGGGGCGCTTGTCGGGGTCCTCGTGTACCATGACTTCCTCGACGTAGAGGAAACCGTTTTTCTCGAGCCCGATATCGACGAATGCCGCCTCCATGCCCGGCAGCACGTTTTCTACCTTGCCCTTGTAGATGTTGCCGGCCAGCGGCCGGCGGCCCTTCCTCTCGACGTAAATCTCGCAAAGCCTGCCGTCTTCAAGAATTGCCACCTTGAGTTCGTTCGGCTCCGCGCTCACCAGGATCTGCTTGGCGCGACCTGCCATGTTGCTCAACTGCCTTTCGTTAAATTTTGTAGAAAGCGGCCGCCCGCCTCGAACCGGCGTGGCTTCCGTTCAAACCTTGACAAACTTCCAATTCGCCCGCGTGTCCGGCAAAATTTCTTCAGGCAGTGAAAAATGCGGGCTTAAACTTTTGGGAGAACCAGGACAAACCGGGACCGTCCCCTTGCATCATATTATATCCACATGGGTAAACAGTTAAAACCTGGCTGCATCTAGCGCCTTTTGCCCCTGTATGTGGCGCGTCCGTTGTGTCCGGGCCTTGCTGGCACAGGCGTCGCCTCTTCCTTGATGACGATGGAGGTCCTGACGATGCGCGATATTCGAATATCCTCGCCGCAGATGCCGGACAGCGCCCCGATGATCTCGTCCGGCCGGCCCGTGCCTTCGGAGGTCACCGCCATATCGAAAGTAATGCCCTGCGGGTCAGCATCGCCCTCGGACAGCTCGACCTGCCTCACATACTTTTTGATGTCGACTTCCTTGTCGCCCTTGGGCCTCTTCCTGAGCAGGACGATCGCGCTTTCTCCGTTGTAGCGCCCGGCCGCTTCCGAAAGCCCGGCAGGCGCACCGGCTAACTCGATCCTGTATGAGACCGACTGCACCCTGGACGCGGACTTGGTGCGGTCGAACGAGGGGCCCACCGATTTCAGCTCCATCCCCTCGGGCAGCTCGCTGCCCAGTTTCTTTGCAAGCTCCGTCAGCGGCGCCCGCTGCTGGAGGGAGAAATCGCAGATCTCGTCCTCGCCCTCGACGCCGACGCCGAGCGGCATCGCCAGGCTGAGGACGGGCTTTGGCCGCATCCCCTGCGTCAACGCGAACTCGAAGCCGGCGCGCCGGATCGCGCGCATCAGGCAGCTCAGGGTGTCCAGGTGCGCGATGAACCGCGCCCTGCCGGTCTTTGAAAATCTCATCTGGTAGTTGAAGTTCATATAGTCATCTCATTTGCATGTGGTCATCCGGATGCCGCCCTCGCAGACGCCGCAGTCCGAGCAGTCGCCCCAGCGGCAATCGAGCGTGATCTGTGCGCGATCCGCTTTTTTCTTCTCGTCGATGAGGAAATCTTTCTCCACGCGGGAGTCAATATCGTCCCAGGGAAGCTCCGCGTCCAGCGTGAACGGACGGGTCGCCTCCTGCTCGACCGTGCTCCCCACGGCGGCGAAGCCTTTTTCCCAGGCTGAAAAATCAAACTTCTCGGTCCAGGCGTCAAAACGGGCGCCGGCCCTCCATGCAGCCTCGATGGCGTCGGCTGTGACATCCCGGCCGCGCGCGATCGCGCTCTCGACCATACCCGGCATCAGGTCGTGCACGCTCAGCTTGATCTGTTTGCGCGGCATGTTGCGCCGCAGGTATTCCTGCTTCTTTTCCAGCTCCTCGCGGCCGTTCATGCCAAACCACTGAAAAGGCGTATGAGCCTTGGGCACAAAGCTGGCGACGCTGACGTTTATCTGCACCCTGCCCGGGCTGGCGGCCTCGCTGCGCCCAATGCGCCTGGCTGCCGTGGCTATGTCGATGATGCCCTGCAGGTCGGCCTCGGTCTCCGTCGGCAGGCCGATCATAAAATATAGCTTTACGGTAGTCCGGCCGCCGCGAAACGCTTCCGTGATGGCCTCCTGGATATCTTCTCCGGTCACCTGCTTGTTGATGACGTCACGCAGCCTCTGGCTCCCGGCCTCAGGCGCGAGCGTGATCGAACCCTTGCGCTGTGATGTCAGGCCCAGCAGCTTTATCGCCGCGGGATCGACCCGTAGCGAAGGCAGCGAAATGGTGAGGTTCGGATTCGACTGCGCCAGGCCGGCGAGCGTTTCCTGGATGGCGCTGTAATCGGTCGTGGAAAGGGAACTCAGCGATGCTTCCTCGTAGCCCGTGCCGGCTATCATGGAGTTGACGGCGCGGCAGACTTCCTCCATCGGCCTTTCGCGCACCGGTCGGTACCAGTTGCCCGCCATGCAGAAACGGCAGCCGCGGGTGCAGCCGCGCATAATCTCCAGCGCCGCCCGGTCATGCACAGAATGCATGGAAGGGACTATCGGCCGCGCGGGGATCAGCTCGTAATCGAGCTCCTCGGCCACCGCCCTCGTAACCTGGCGCGGGAACGCCGGGACGAAAACCCCGTCCATCTCAGCCAGCTTTTCGAGCATCTGTTTGCGAGGTGTTCCCTTCTCCAGCTCACACAGGCTAATAAGTCCCGGCATGACCTGTTCACCGTCACCGACGATGATGAAATCGAAGAAAGCCGCGACCGGATGCGGGTTGCTGGCGCAAGGCCCGCCGGCAAAAACGACAGGGTCGTCTTCACCGCGGTCTTCAGAGCGAAGCGGCACTCCCGCCAGGTCAAGCATCTCGAGTATGTTTGTATAGGTAAGTTCGTGCTGGAGGGTGATTCCCCAGAAATCGGCCTCGCGCACCGGCTTCCAGCTCTCGAGGGAAAAAAGCGGCACGCCCTCAGCCCGCATCAGCTCCGACATGTCGGGCCAGGGACAATAGGCGCGCTCGGCCCAGGCGCCGGTGTGGTTATTGATAAGCGAGTAGATGATCTGCACGGCCTGGTTGGCGGTGCCGATCTCGTAGACATCGGGGTAACTCAGAACGACGCGCAGGGAATGGTCTTCCTTGACGACGCTTCCTGTCTCGCCGCCGATATATCGGGCCGGCTTTTCAACGCGTTCCAGCAGTGATTCTATTCCTGTTTCCAATTTATCCTTCGCCGGGGTTCGAACCCGGGAGGTCGCGGCGGCCGCTATCCCCTTAGTTTTTTCAGTCTATCCGCCAGCGGAGCCAGACGCGATGGAGTAACCCTTACTGAACCGTTGAAATACGTAGTGGCTGTTTTTCCAAGAGCGCGCGTACCGCTCCAGGCGATGCCGCTCTTTATGACCCATCCAGGCCCGGGTATGAAATCCACCAGCTGGCGGGCTATCGCTCTTAAACCGAATCCACTGCCGACGACCCCGAGGAGTTCCAGCGCGCGTTCCGTGCCCACCGACTCGCCATGGGCAGCCGCGATACGGAAAACCATGCGGGCCTCGTTCATGGTCATCACCGGCATGTCGGCGCCCGGTATTATGAAAAGCGCCCCGACCACGGCGTTCTGCCGGGCCGTGCGTTTGATAATGACGCGGCAGGTCTCATCCCTGAGCGCGGGCAGCTTAGCAGACATGGCAACAGCGGTATCTCCGGCAGCGTCTACCACCGCCGCCACGAGCAGGTCGGCGGGAACCAGGGAACCAGGCGCCATGCCGACCACGCGGCTGGGACCGACTCCCGGAAATGATAACTCGATGCCGGGAGCCTCAGTGAGCACTACGACCACAGGCAAATCGTTCTTTCCGGCATCCGCGAGGCGGTTGTTGAAGACTTCGGACGACAGCTCGGCCGGTGAAGCGATAAGTATGAGCACGCCTTCACTGTTCCTGAGCAGACTGTCGCGCAAAGGTTCATCCTCACCCAGCTGCACTGTTTCCAGTATGCTGCCTTCCACCCGGGGATCCGACCCTGCGGCCAACGCGCTCTTCACCGCGGCCATGGCCTCGCTGTCGGACCCGGCGATCAGCAGTTTCACAGAACCCTCGCTCTGATCGCGGACCTCGTTGACAGTCGAATAAACCTTGAATGGACTAAGCGGTAGTTTGGGCACGCCTGTACCTCCTGTCTCCCATCAGCCGGCTACGCACGTGAATGCTTTCCAGCAGGCCGATGGCAAGTAAATTGGTGACCATGGAGCTTCCCCCGTAGCTGACGAAGGGAAGCGGGATGCCAGTGATGGGCATGATGCCGATGGTCATGCCAATGTTAACAAAAACCTGAAAGAGCAGCATACTCAAGACCCCGCCGGCGATAAGGCTCCCGAAGAGGCTCTCGGAAATGATGGCTATCCTCAGACCCCTCCATATCACCAGGACATAAAGGGCCATCAGCAACGCGATGCCTATAAACCCGAGCTCTTCTCCGAGTACCGAGAAAACAAAGTCCGTATGATGCTCCGGCAGGAAATTAAGCTGGGTCTGCGTTCCCTCGTAGAGGCCTTTGCCGGTCATCATCCCGGAGCCGATGGCGATCTTGGACTGCAGCAGGTGGTAACCGGAGCCACCCGGGTCGCGGTCCGGGTGCAGGAACACCAGCAGCCGGTCGATCTGATACGGCTTGAGTATCTGGATACCGATGATCGGCAGGACTTCGATCACGAGGAAAAGAGCGGCCGTGACGGATGAGGTGATGATCGCGAAATGCAGCCAGCGGGTGCCATATACAAAAAGCAGGGCCATCGTCACCGCGGCCAGGACCAGGGCTGTGCCGAAGTCGGGCTGTATGAAGACCATGAAGGCGGGCACGGCGGCATAGAGCAGCGTCAGGATCGTGGTCTGGCCTTCCAGCTCACCCCTCTGCCTGCCTTCCAGGAAAGCAGCGAGAACGACTATCATCCCGATCTTGGCCACTTCGGACGGCTGCAGGTTGAAGAAACCGAGGTCGATCCAGCGCTGCGAACCCTTGGCCTCGCTACCCACGATAAATACTATGAGGATCAATCCGATGATGGCGAAGAATATGTGGTGGCGGTAATTCCTTAAGCCACGGAAATCGATGAATGCGAGGACGGTCATGAGCACTGTGCCCATGGCGGCCGCCATGGCCTGCACCTTCACATAATAAAAAGGACTCGGAAGATTGGGGTCGGAATGGGTCGCGCTGTAGATGATGAGCATGCCGTAGCCGACCAGTCCGGCCACGGCGGCCAGCAGCGCGTAATCAAAATGCCTGAGGTAAGTCCTTATCTCCATGCGGGCGGCCTCTTATGTGCCCGCGGGCGGAGCCGCGGGTTGCGCCGGAGTGGTTTGACTGAAATATGCCTCGAGTATCCTGCGGGCGACAGGCGCCGCTACCGAGCCGCCACCGCCACCCTGCTCGATGAGTACGACCACGACCACCTGGGGATCGTTTGCCGGCGCATAAGCCGCGTACCAGGCATAATCAGTCTTGCCTGCGACCTGAGCGGTGCCGGTCTTGCCGGCGAACGGTATGGGAAAACCGACGAAAGTGTCACCCACGGTTGTGCCCTGCGCGGTGGCTCCGACCAGTCCGTCCTGAACCGACCTGAGATTCTCCAGTGATATCCCCAGCTGTATGGATTCGTCCGGCGGGCGGTATTCGGGTATCGGCTTGTCAGTGACGGGATCCTCCACCCTTAATCCCGTGTGGGGTTTTACTATGCGGCCGCCGTTGGCGATCGTCGAATATACCGAAGCCAGCTGTATGGGAGTAACGAGCATGTCTCCCTGCCCGATCGCCATGTTGACGCTGTTGCCGGGCATCCACATCCTGTCGACGTCGGTCTCCCCCACCCGGGCTTTCCATTCGGGATCGGGGATTCGCCCTATGGCTTCTCCGGGCAGGTCGATGCCGGTCTCACGGCCAAGGCCCATCGTGCGGGACCAGTTCTGCATTCCCTGACTGTTGGCCTTATAGAAGCGATATCCGACATTGTAGAAGTATGTATCGCACGACATGCTGATGGCCCGCTTGAGATCCACGTCGCCGTGCGAACCCCAGCATTTGAAAGGCTGTGACAGGACGTCCCACACGCCCGTGCAGGTGAAATCAGAAAGCGGCGTGATGAAGCCGTCCTGCAGGCCGGCGATGGCAGTCACCGACTTGAAAGTCGATGCCGGAGGATACTGGCCGGCGATGGCGCGGTTGAGCAGCGGATCGTTGGCGCCCTCGGCGTTGAGGGCCTGATAAGCGGTGTCACTGACGCCGCCGACCCAGACCGAGGGATCGTAGTTGGGCCAGCTGGCCATTGCGTAGATCTCGCCGTTCTTCGGGTTCATTACCACGGCCGCGCCGCCGTTGGCCGCCATAAAATTCTTCTGGTGGGCGAGATCGATTCCATAGAGAAGACTGTCCTCAGTGGCTTTCTGCAGCTTGCTGTCTATGGTGAGCACGACGTTTTTGCCTGGCGTTGCCTTGATGCTCCTGACCTCGAGCTTCGGACGTCCCGCGGCATCGACCTCGACTTCTTTGCCGCCATCCACTCCCTTGAGGTAGCGGTCGAACTCGAACTCGACGCCTTCCTTGCCGATCTCGTCGCCCAGCTTGTAACTCTCATAGCGCGGCTCGGTCAGCTCCTGCTCGTCGATCTGCCCCACGTGGCCGAGCAGATGCGCGCCTTCGGTCGCCAGAGGATAGCTGCGTAACGGGAATTTCTTGATGTCGACGCCCGGGAAATACAAAGGTATTCGCTCGATGAGATAGCTTTTCATCTCGGGAGTTATGTCTTTCTTGACCACTACGGAACGGTATGTATCTTCCTTATGAAGATCAAGCTGCTTCTGGATCTCCTCGATGGGAACCTGGATCACCTTGCTCAGCTCCGCCAGCTCTTTTTCCGGATCCTTGAGAGCCGCCGGAAATACTGTTACCGCCAGGCCGGCCCGGTTTTCGACCAGGGGCTGCTTGTTGCGGTCGTAGATGATGCCGCGTGGCGCCTCCTCGGGGATGAACCGTATGCGGTTATCCTCGGCCATGGCGATATAGGTCTCTCCTGAGAGTATCTGCAAAAACCAGATGCGGAAAAGCAGCGTCGCAAGCAGCAGCATGGCCATGACCCCCATGATGCCGACGCGCATGGCGACCGACGGCTGTTTGCGTTCATTCTTCTTCTTGCTGCTGCTACTTAGTAAAGAGGGCATCCTTGCGGTCACCCCCCAGCGACCAGCGACAGATGATGAAGACGGGCGCGGCCAGCAGCGCATTGAGAAACGCCGAAGGAAGAACGACCCTGAGGAGGATGAAATCCGCCGATGCCTGTACTCCCAGCAGGAACATGATCACGCTGTTGAGCAGCTGTACGACCAGGCTGGAAATAAAGACAGTGATCACAGGCGGAAACCATGAATCCAGGTCGACACCCTCGGCGTAGCGCCCGCTGAAATATCCGGCGAGCGTGAAAAGGAAAGATGAGATGCCCAGTGTCTGGACCAGGGCGACGTCGATCAGCAGGCCGGTGGAAAAACCGACTATCGCTCCAAGTACCGGCCCGCGCATCATGGCAAGACAGACGATGATAACGAGGGCGACATCCGGTTTTGTGCCGAGTACCGTTAAAAATGGGGCCAGAGTGGTCTGCACGACCACGGCCAGGAGGAGGATGGCAAAGATCCGCAGCATGAACAATGGACTGTCAGGGGCGGCGGGCGCTGTCGGCGCGGCGTTCTGCTGCAGCACCCTCGTGCCCGGGCGCCTGAACCTCACACGCGCGCGCTTGCGGCGCACACGGGAGCGCTTCCTTATCGCTGGAGCAGTCACCTGCCTGCCCCCTCCGCCATCAATGGCGCCTGATCCGCGCCCGCAGGCGGAATAAGCACGAGCACTTCTTCGAGCCTGCCGAAGTCCACGAAAGGCGTGATGGAAATCCGCTTGAAATACTCGACCTCCTGGTCGGCTGCCTCATCCACGACGCCAATCGGAATCCCCTTGACGAACAGCTTGCCCGTACCGGAGGTCACCACGGCATCGGTCTTCAAAACTTTCTGGTCCTTGTCGACGAAATCCATCTCCAGCATGCCGTTGATGCTGCCCACGACCGTACCCGAGGCGGCGCCGTTCTGCAGCTTGGCCTCTACATGGCTCGTATTGTCGATGATAAGCAGCACCTGCGCCGAGTTGGTGGTGACTGCCGAGACCTGTCCTACCAGGCCCTGGCCGCTTACCACAGTCTGGCCCAGGGCGACGCCGGCATCGCTGCCCCTGTTTATGGTGATGGTGGAGTTCCAGGATGAACCCGAGCGGCCGATGACGCGTGACGGTACGTTCTTGTAATCCCTGGGGTAAGAGGGCTGGTTGATGAAACCGAGCAGGTCGCGGAGTCTTTTGTTCTCAGCGTCCGTCTCCCTCAATGAAAGCACCTCCGTGCGCAGGCTGTCCGCCTCTGCGCGCAGGCTCTCGTTCTCACTCTGCGCCGAGAAGATGCCCGTCACCCAGTCGTATGAGTCCCTGAAGGGGCTGACGACCTTCGATACGCCGGATTCGAGTGGAGAGATCACCCTGAGGCCGCCCCGCTGTGTGGAATGCAGCACGCCACCCACCGGTTCGCGGAAATACCAGGTAAGCATTGCCATCGATACCAGCAGCAGGACCGCCAGTACCACTTGACGTTTGACTACAGTCGTACGGGCCAAGGTTAAACCTTAAATTGCGAGCTTAAAAGCGGCGTTTTGACTTGGCGTGACGTGAGGACTTGTGCAGTGCTTCGAATTCCTCAAGCGAACGGCCTGAGCCGACTGCCACACAGGTAAGGGGAGACTCGGCCAGGTGGATCGGCATGCCGGTCTCCTCGCGCAGGCGTTCGCACAAGCCCTGCAGCAGGGAACCGCCACCGGCGAGCATCACACCCCTGTCCATTATGTCACTGGCGAGCTCAGGAGGCGTCTTGTCGAGCGTTGTCCTGAGAGCATCGATAATCGCCGCCACCGGCTCGGCCAGCGCGCCCCTTATCTCTTCCGAAGTCAAAACGATCGTTTTGGGCAGACCGGTCACGAGGTCGCGACCCCGAATCTCGGCCTGCTCTTCTTCCTTCAGGGGAAAAGCCGAGCCGATTTCCAGCTTGAGCTCCTCCGCCGTCTGGCTTCCTATCATCAACTTGTACTCCTTCTTGACGTAGGCCATTATGGCCTCGTCCATCTCGTCGCCACCAACACGGATCGACTGGGAAGTGACTATTCCGCCAAGGGAGATAACAGCCACCTCGCTGGTGCCGCCGCCGATGTCGACGATCATGTTTCCGGTCGGTTCACTCACCGGGAGGCCGGCGCCGATCGCCGCCGCCATGGGCTCCTCGATCAGGTAACACAAACGCGCGCCCGCCGAAAGGGTCGCTTCCTCGACCGCGCGCTTCTCCACACCCGTGACTCCCGAAGGGACACAGACCACGACCCGTGGATGCGCCCAGCGGTTCTGGTGGACCTTCTGGATAAAGTGACGGAGCATCTGCTCGGTCACGTCAAAGTCTGCGATGACGCCATCCTTGAGCGGACGGATGGCGCTGATCGAACCCGGCGTACGGCCCAGCATGCGCTTGGCTTCGGCGCCGACGGCGTGGACCTCTCCGGTCCGCTGGTCGATTGCCACCACCGAAGGTTCGCTTAAGACGATGCCTCTGCCCCGTACATAGACTAGTGTGTTGGCGGTTCCAAGATCGACCGCCATGTCACGCCCGCCGAAGCCGGCAAAATAAGCAAGAAAACTGATTTGCTTCTCCTTTCGAAACTGTCGCGCCTGTCAAATTGAGCGGCAACAGCCATAATCGAACAAACACAGCCTTCGTTGAACGAGGCTGCGTCGGTACCTATGGTAACAAAGAGGGGGCGTAACACCATAACGCATCACCAGCTGAAACATCGATGCGCCTGTGGAAAAACCCCCTGGAATACCCATTATTGCAGCAAATTTCGGCTCCTTGGGGAGCACGACATTATATAACACTTCGGGCGAGGGGCAAAATGAAACGCCAAAACCCTAAAGTAATGGTACAGGTTTTCGCTCTGTGCCTGAACTCGGACTTTAAGGATAAGTATAGGTCGAACCTGTGGATACAATGGCCGAGGCTATGATCCAGAGCCTTCAAATCCTTACATCCATACATATCTTGAGTTTGCACTTTGAGGACGAATCATAAACTCCGGCGAAAGTATCCAGGGACTATGCGCCCAAGCCCCACCCCGTTGGCGGCCACTGGCCCCACTCACGCAGCATCCCTACCAGCAGCGGCACCGGCAGTCCGACAACATTCGTGTAGTCGCCGCTGACCTCTTCGACAAACGCCGAAGCCCGGCCCTGGATCGCATAGGCGCCGGCGCGTCCTCGCCACTCGCCTGTACCGACATAGGCCTCCAGCTCGAACTCCGTGATCAGACCGAACCTTACCTCGGTAACTGCATGCGCGGTCTTCTCTTCAACCACCGCCACGACATCGCCGGCACGGAGAAGTGTCAAACCGCTGTATACATGGTGTGTCCTGCCGGATAACCGCCTGAGGAAATCGAGCGCCTCGTCTACGTCACGGGCCTTTCCCAGCGTCTTTTTATCAACAACTACCATCGTGTCAACACCGAGGACGATGCTGTTGGTGGAATTCGATGTAATTCGGGGCAGGACAGACATGGCTTTACCACGGCTGTGTCGCTTTACGAGATCAGCCGGAAGCTCGCCGGGAAGATCGTCTTCGATATATTCAGGAAGCACTATCTCGAAGTCGATGCCGAGAGCTTCCAGCAGCGCCTTGCGCTGGGGTGATTTTGAGGCCAGAAAGATCATTCAGTGGAGTATATTACAGACTATGGCTAGCCCATTAGTCCCAATGGTGTCCCTTCCCCCAAACGGAAATCCCCCATAGATCCCGTCTTCCCAAGCTCAGGCACGTAGTTGGCACGAAATGAATCGCCCCGCGTTTATCGGAGTCTCTTTTCTTGAAAATTATTTTACTCTATAGAAACTCTTAAAAGGTTCTTTTGAGCTAAGAAACGATACCCAATATGCGAGCAGCAAGACAAATGGGATTGAAAGTGCAAGAGTTAAAATACTGCCCACAACGTGATAAATAGTACTTCTATTAGTGGCTAGAAACGTCGCCAACGTAATTTGTATTACAACTGGAATAAAACTAAAACATACAAACCAAAAGATTCTTCTACTGGTCCAAATGTTTATTAAAACACCTATAGTGAAGCCCAATACAAAAATTATCGCTGTTATTATTACGCCCATATTATGAATGACTAGTACTTGGAGTTGGAGATACCCTGCCGTTGAGGTCGTAGTTAAACGACTGGGATATGCCGCGCCCGTCCGTACGAGTGACCAGGCGCCCAAGCGAATCGCGACTGAAAGTGGTCTGTGCGCCCAGGGGGTCAGTAAATATCGTCGGTCTTCCCATGACATCATAGCTGAACATATAGGGAGCGTATAGCGGATCGACCCGGCTGGCAAGTGAACCGCCGGAGCTGTAGGTATTGTTTACCGAGTTGTTTCGCTCGTCGATATCCTTATCCACCGGAGCCGCTGATGGTAAGCCATGTGGATGACTCGGGTATGCTAACCGTTTAAAGGAAATAATGGCATATAATAGAAAAATGTCATGCCATGCCTGTGCTCAAAAGCTAAAGGAATAATAAGTATGGATCTTCTGAAGACAATTCCAAATAAAGAGATTGAAAATATTTGCCGGAACTTCTCTGTCAAAAGACTTTCCCTGTTCGGCTCAGCGGCACGTACAGATTTTATCTCCACCAGCGATATAGATATCCTGGTCGAGTTTCTTCCCAACCAGGCCCCTTCGCTTGGAAGGCTTGTGGAGTTACAGGATGAGTTGACTGACCTCCTGGGGCGCAAGGTCGAGGTCGCAACAGTAGCTATTCTGAATAATCCGTATCGACGGCGGCAGATCGAGAGTGACTTAAGGGAACTCTATGCTGCCTGAAGAACGCGACGCTGCTTATCTGTGGGACATGGTCGAAGCCGCTAAAGAGGTGCGTGACATGACTTCAGGCGTCTCGTCATCGGATTTTCTTGAAAACAGAGTTCTTTTACGCGCCACGGAAAGAGGTGTGGAGATTATCGGTGAAGCAGCTGCGCACGTTTCCGTAGCCTTCAGGAAGACCCATACTGACATTCCCTGGCGACAGATTATCGGACAGCGCAATATCATCGTGCACGAGTATGGGCAGATTGACTACGAAATGCTCTATCAAACCGCGACGAATGATATTCCTGAGCTGATTACGACTATTGAACCGATTCTCCCGGCGCTCGATCCCTGACTTTCATTTACCAGGGTTCGGAATACACAGGTAGACTCAAGTAAAATTGTCTTCGATAAACCCGGGGCGCTTAATAATTAACGATCCGCCCTTTCGGTGTGTAAACAGAATTCGGGGAAGGTCATTCCTAGACTATCTCGCTCTCTTTGAAATAAAGCCCGATCTCGCGCTCGGCGCTGGCGGCTCCGTCTGATCCATGGACGATGTTGGCCTCGATGTCGAGCCCATAATCCCCGCGGATCGTTCCCGGCTCCGCGGCCAGCGGATTGGTGCCGCCCATCATCCTGCGGACCACGGATATGGCCTCAGGCCCTTCTAGCACGAACGCAGCCACCGGACCCGATGTTATCGAGCCGACCAGACCGCTGAAAAAATCCTTTTCCTTATGCTCGGAGTAGTGCTCTTCGGCGAGGCTCCTGTCGAGCTGCATGAATTTCATCGCCCTGATGCGAAAACCCCGATGCTCGAAACGGGCGATTATCTCTCCCACCAGCCCGCGGGCCACTGCCCCCGGCTTTACCATCACAAAAGTACGTTCCACGATTCCTCCTGCCTGTTCCGGCCTCATTGGCGTTTCACGCCTCTAAATGCCATTGTTTTTTCACTTCGAAAATAGTTCTGAAATCCCTGGCTGCGGTTCAGCCCTGATTCTATCGCACGTCAGAAATACATGAAAAACCCGGTTGTCAGGGATTGTCTCACTCGATTGTCACAACAGGCGCAGCTAAGCAGTCTTTACGCGAACAGCTCGTCTTCCTGTTCCACTGGAGCCTTTACATCCGCCTCGCAATAAGGACACACGCGCCACGAAGGATCCAGCGGCCGGCTGCACTTCCTGCAGGGAGACTTGAGTTGCCGCCTGCATTTGGGACAGACGATATAGTCGTCGCGAACCGCTGTCCGGCAGGCCGGGCAACGCTGGCCGCCTCCTACGAGCTCCTGCTCCCTGGCCCTGATCTCGAGGTCCCGTTCAAGGACATCTTCGAGGTATTCCGGCGGACGCAGGATAGTATAAAAGATGGTGCCCACGAAGGGGAAAAAGAATGAAGTCGCCACGGAAACACCTATCAGCACCGGATCCGTGATACGCCGTTTGGCATCCTTGTAGGTCCAGAAAACCAGCGCCATCCATAGCGCTACGATCATCACCTGCGTTATCATGGTCAGGAATTTCCAGGTGCCGGAATTAAAGAAGCCTTCGGCTCCATCCACCGCTTCTGCCTGCAAGATTATTAAGTGCAATGATTCCCCTTGTCTGCGCTAGGTCATGCGCCTCTTGATATCGGCCAGCAGGTAAATCGAGCCGGTTACAAGGATGACGTCGCGGGTCGAGGTCAGCTTAAAGGCGCTCTCCAGCGCCGATTGGCTATCCGGAGCAACGAACGTCTGCACGTGGCTCTCGAGCACAACGGGAAGTCTGGACATCTCCTGTGCCGACATGCAGCGCTCGTTCGAATTCTCGGTGATGAATAAGATATCACAAAATTCGAGGAGCTGTCCCAGCATCTTCTCGTAGTTCTTGTCCTTGAGAATCGAGACAACACCGATGATCCTCTTGCCGCTGGTGAGCGGATCCAGCGAGTGGATAAGTTCTTCGATACCGCTGGGATTATGGGCGCCGTCGAGGACGACCAGCGGTTTTTCCGCGATTATCTCCAGGCGGGCCGGAATCGATATGCGCGGCAGGGCGCGGCGCAGTTTTTTCTCATCCAACGCCTTGTGCAAAAAGACCTCCGCGGCCTGAATGGCAACCGCGCAGTTGGTCCTCTGGTACTGACCGAGCAGGGTAAGTGACATGTCGGAATACTGTGTTCTCGCCGTCCAGACATCGAACTTGTCTCCCCTCCCCTTCAGCAGGGAGTATTCCTCGCCGAACACAGCTGTCTTCGTCTTCAGCCGCTCGCAGATCCTGATCGCCTCTCCCATGGCCTCATCGGACAGCGCTCCCAGGACGACATTTCCCTTTTCCGGAATAACCGCTGCTTTCTCCTTGAGGATCGCGGATACGGTCTTGCCCAGCAGGTCCGTGTGCTCGAGCTCGATATTCGTGATGACCTGCACCTTTGAATCCGTGACGTTGGTGGCGTCGTAGCGTCCTCCGAGTCCGGCCTCGATAACCGCCACGCCGACCTTCTGCTGCTTGAAATAGAGCAGCGCGGCCGCGGTCAGGATCTCAAACTGGGTAAGTGGGCCGCTGCTGCGCGAACGCTTGTTGACATCCTCAGCCTTGGCCTTGACCTCCATGATAAGCTTCTCGAATTTCGGCTCCGATATCTCCTTGCCGTTTATCAGGATGCGTTCCGTGAAAGAGACGAGGTGAGGTGAGACGTATGTGCCGGTCTTGAGACCGTGCGCCGTCAGTATGGACGAAAGCATACGCGCCGTCGATGATTTGCCGTTCGTGCCTACCACATGGATGGTTTTCAGACGTTTCTCGGGATTGCCGAGCGCCTTGAGAAGTTTTTCTATCCGGGTCAGCCCGAACTTCATTCCCAGCCGCTCGAGTTCCGTCAGATAGCGGGCGACCTCAACCGAGGGAGTATGGGACGCGGGCCTCGGCCTCGAAGGAGGCGCTTCAAAATTTTTCGATGGCCCTTTTTTCGCGGGCTTTTTGGCTGCCGCTTTTGCCGGCTTCTTGGCGGAAACCTTCGCGGGTGCTTTTACCGGTTCGGCAGCCGGAGCCTTTTTCACCTTTTTCGAAGGCGCTTTTCCTGAAGCCTTGTCCTTGACTGCTTTGGCTTCCTTTGCCTCCTTGGCCGCCTTGCCTACCCTGGCGTGCTTTTTTTCCAGAGCTTTCAGGGTTCTGGACGGCTTTTTTTCTACGGCCTTCTTTGCGGGCGCCTTTGCGGTTTTTGCTACGGTAGCCCGCGGTTTTTTCGCCGGCGCTTTGGCGGGAGCTTTTACCGGTTTCTTTGTTTTGGGGGCTTTTGCTGGCTTTTTGACAGCAGCTTTTGCGGCCGCACTTGCCGGCTTTTTCTTTACTGGAGCCTTGGCGGTGGCCTTTTTCTTCGCTGGAGCCTTGACCGCTGTTTTTTTCTTCGCTGGAGCCTTTAATGCTGGTTTTGCGGCCCTTGCGGCCTTTGCCGGTTTTTTCCTGGCTTTTGCCGCTGTCGCCGGTTTTGACGGTTTCGCTACTAACTTCTTCGCGGTTTTTACGGATTTCACCGCCGGTTTCGCCGTGCTCTTCTTCGCCGGTTTAGCGGGCTTTTTTACCGTAGTCTTTGCTGACTTGACCTGCTTTTTTGGTTTTTTAGCGGCTTTTGCCATCTACTCCCCGAAATAACGTTCGAACTGCTGTTTTAATTCAGCCACCTCACGCTCGTGGAGTTCCAGCTTGGCCTTTTCCTGCTCGACCAGCTCCTCAGGCGCCTTGGCGACGAAATTCTTATTACCCAGTTTTCCCTGCGCGCGTGAAACTTCCTGCTCTTTCTTTGAAATAGCTGTCTTCAGCCGCGCCTTTTCCTGCTCCACATCTATCAGCTCTTCAATGGGAATCAGCAGTTTGCCGCCCCGTATCAGCACCACGGCGGGCTGCGAACCGGCTCCCGTGGCCGCACTCTCTTCGCTAACGGTCTGCGCCAGACTGATCCTGGTAAGTGATTCTATCAGAGAGGCGTTGTTCTCTACCACACCAATTGTGCCATCGTTGTCCGAGACCAGTATGGCCTCGGCGGGCTTCTTCGGAGATACGCCGAGCTCGTTTCGCATCGTCCTGATCGAGACCACGGCTTCCATCAGCAGCTCCATCTCCTTTTCCGCCGCTTCATCGCGTGCGGAGCAAGCACCGGCGGGATATGTCGAATTGATGAGATAATCCCGCTCGCCGGGGAGCAGCGCCGAGAGCTCTTCGGTCAGGAACGGCGTCAGGGGGTGCAGCATCCGCAGGATGTTGTCCAGCAGGAATAGCAGGTTCGCGGATACATCCCGCTTCGCGTCACCGTCTTCGCCGTAAAGCCTGAGCTTGGCGATCTCAACATACCAGTCGCAGAACTCATTCCAGACGAAGCGGTAAAGCAGCTTTGTCGCCTCGGTAAAATCGTATTTATCCAGCAGGCGGTTCACATCAGCCGCGGTCGCCTCGAACCGGCTGAGGATCCAGCGGTCGGCCAGCGTCGCCGGTGTCGCCTTCGCCTCGACATCCTCGACCCCGAGCAGAACGAAACGCGCGGCGTTGAATATCTTGTTGCAGAAATTGCGGCTCATCTCGATACGCTCTTCGGAGAAACGTACATCCTGGGACGAAGCCATGTTCAGCAGGCCGAAGCGCGTGGCGTCGGCGCCGTAAGTATCGATAAGCACCAGCGGATCGACGCCGGTGCCGAGTGACTTGCTCATGCGCCGGCCGTCCTTGGCCATGATCGTGGCGTTGATGATGACATCGCTGTAGGGGATGTCGTTGGGAAACTCCATGCCCATCATGATCATGCGGGCGACCCAGAGAAAGATGATGTCACGCGCCGTGACCAGCACGTCGGTGGGATAAAAACTCTCCATGCGCCCCGTGCTTTCCGGCCAGCCAAGAGTCGCGAAGGGCCAGAGGGCGGAGCTGAACCAGGTGTCGAGCACATCTTCTTCCTGGCGCAGGTTGGCTGAGCGGCAATGGGGGCAGCTGGTCGGGGTCTCTTCGCTCACCACGATCTCGGAGCATTCCTCGCAATACCAGACTGGGAGACGGTGGCCCCACCAGAGCTGTCTGGAGATACACCACGGCCGGATCGAGCGCATCCATTCAAGATATACGCCAGACCAGCGCTTCGGATGAAATTTTACGGTCTCATTTTCCACCATGTTGATGGCCGGACGCGCCAGCTCGTCCATGCGCATGAACCACTGCAGCGAGATGTACGGCTCAATATTCGTGCTGCAGCGGTAGCAGACGCCAACCGAGTGCATGTACGGCTCGACCTTCTCGACCAGATCCTCACGCTCGAGGCGGTGCATGATCTGGGCGCGCGCCTCCATGAGGTCGAGCCCGGCGAACTCCCCCCCGGCCTCGTTGATTCGTCCGTCGGAGGTGAAAACGTTGATCTCCTCAAGATCGTGCTTCTTGCCGAGCTCGAAATCGTTGGGGTCATGGGCGGGAGTGACCTTCAGCGCGCCGGTACCGAAACTCATGTCGACGTACTTGTCGGCGATTATGGGAATCTCGCGGTCGACGAGCGGCAGCTTGATATTCCTGCCGACCAGGTGTTCGTAGCGCGTGTCCTTGGGATTCACCGCGACGGCGGTATCTCCCAGCATCGTCTCGGGGCGCGCCGTGGCGATGACAAGGTATTCGTCCTCGCCTACCACGGGATAGCGCAGGTAATAAAGTTTATCTTCTACGTCCTCGTGTTCGACCTCGAGGTCGGACAGGGCCGTATGGCAGCGGGTACACCAGTTGACCATGTATTCGTCTCGGTATATGTAACCCTTCTCGTACATGGCGACAAACACGCGGTAAACGGCCTTGACGTAGCCTTCGTCGAGCGTGAACCGCTCGCCCTCGTAGTCGAGGGAGCATCCCATCCGCTTCAGCTGTTTGATGATTGTGGAGCCGTACTCGCCGCGCCACTTCCAGACACGCTGCTCAAAGGCCTCGCGGCCGATCTCCTGGCGCGTTGTCCCCTCTCCGGCCAGCTGCTTCTCCACCTGGTTCTGGGTGGCTATGCCGGCGTGGTCGGTGCCGCAGACCCAGAGCGTGTTCTTTCCCCTCATGTGATTGAGGCGGATCAGCAGGTCCTGGATGGAGGAATTGAGAGCGTGACCCATGTGCAGCGAGCCGGTGACGTTCGGCGGCGGTAAGACTATGCAGTACGAATCTTCCCTGCTGGAATCCTCTTTCGGGGTGAAAAGCCTGTCGTCCAGCCAGCGGCTCATCCATTTCGACTCGATGTCGGCAGGCGAGTAGCGGGTGTTCGTCTTCAGTTGTTCGCGGATGTCCTGGTTCATTTATTTTATGCCACACAGCCGCGGACACAGATTCACGTGCCCGTCAACCGCGCCGCGCCGCAATCTTATCACAAGTGACACAACCGGCGTATTTTTTGCCGCTATTTGCGGGAATTTTAGTGAACGTCAACCTTTCTTATTGTAAAATATGCCCTTTATGGATATTATGTACTTTTATTACAGAATTTACATGGGAGATATGAAATGAAACTGGCCGGCATTGCAGAGGCGCGAAAAAACCTCTCACAAATGGTTGAAGATTCATTTTTTCACGGACAGAGGTGGGTACTCACGAAATCCGGTAGTCCGAGGGCAGTACTAATAAGCTTTGATGACTTCGAGGAACTGCAAAGCAGAATTGCGACCTACGAAGAATTAACCGACCCTGAGGCCATCGAAATGAATCGGATCGCCGATGCGGATATAGCTGCAGGCCGCGTTATTGAACATGAGGTTGTTATGGCGAAACTTCGCGAACTGCGGCGTAAACGCACCTGATGGGTGGAAACGTCAAACTTGGATGGAGCCCGCTTGCGGTGGGCCAATTCCTTGAGCTGCAGATAACAGACCGTGACCGCGTCGATAAATGTGTTGAGCTTTTGACGCGATTTCCACGCATGGGCTATCGGATACGGTTGGCAGGCGAGCACATGCGACGCTTCCTCTGTGGCGATCGCTGGATTATTTACAGGTTGGAAATTGCCGATGCCGGGGAGCCCATTGAGCGAAAGCTGATTACTGCTTTTCAAATTGAAGAACATCAACAGCCGGCAGAAATCACGATCAAGTACATCCGCCACAATGGTGGTTCTGTATTGGGGATGAATAATTAATTCGAGTTGCTACCGCTTTATCTACACAAACAACCGCTCGATCGCCTTCGCGAAATCTTCCACGTAGACGAACTCGAGGGCCTTGCGGACCTTCGGAGGGAGTTCCTTGATATCAGGCATGTTCGCCTTGGGGAGTATCACAGTTTTTACGCCCATGCGCTCGGCCGCCAGACACTTCTCGCGCAGGCCGCCAACACGCAGGATCTTGCCGCGCAGGGTTATCTCACCCGTCGCCGCAACCGCCGGCCTGATCGCGTGTCCGCTTATCGCCGATAACATTGAAGCCGCCAGCGCGATACCAGCTGATGGACCGTCCTTGGGTATGCCGCCCTCGGGCACGTGAAGCCTGAGGTCCTTGCCGGGCATGGCCCATTTCCCGTCTTCGTCAAATGCGGGCGCGTTCTTCTTGAACAGGGAAGTAAATCTTTCGTCCGTCTCAACTTTTGATTGCAGGTAACCCCACGCCGTCGAGGCCGATTCCTGCATGACCTCGCCCAGCTGGCCCGTCATGACCAGGTCGCCCTTGCCGCTGCTGGATACGATGGTCTCGATGGTCAGCACGTCACCGCCATCAGAAGTATAGGCGAGCCCAAGGCTGGCGCCGCAGAGAGCTTTGCGCTCGAGGCGCTCCTCGGTGAACGGCGCCGGACCGAGATAATCTTCCAGCGCGGTAGCGCTCACCTTGACCGGAAGCTTTATCCCATCTTCCAGATAACGCCTCGCGACCTTACGATATATCTTGCTCAGCCGTCGCTCGAGGTCTCGCACTCCTGACTCGCGCGTGTAAAAGCGGATGACAGCCTTCAGCGCCGCCGGAGAAAGGACCACGTTTGCCTTCTTGAGGCCGGTTTCCTTCGCGATCCCCGGCAGCAGATGCTTTATGGCTATCTTCTCTTTTTCCTCGCAGGTGTATCCGGAAAGATGGATAACCTCGAGACGGTCGTACAGCGTGGCCGGTATACCGTCATCGTAATTGGCGGTCGCAAGGAACAGGACTTTTGAAAGGTCGTAGTCGAGCTCGAGGTAGTTGTCGCGGAACTCCTTGTTCTGCAGCGGGTCGAGCACTTCCATCAGCGCTGCCGCCGGGTTGCCGCGGAAATCGGAGTCCATCTTGTCGATCTCGTCCAGCAGCACGACCGCGTTATCGGCCTTGGCCTTGGTGATGGCGTCGATGATGCGTCCCGGCATTGCGCCGACATATGTGCGCCGGTGGCCGCGGATCTCAGCCTCGTCGCGCACACCGCCGAGCGATATGCGCACGAACGGCCGTTCCAGCGCGTCGGCGATGGCCTTGGCGACCGAGCTCTTCCCCACTCCAGGCGGCCCCACGAAACACAGGGTCGTGTTGGGCTGGTCCTTGCCGAGCAGCTTGCCGACAGCGAGGAACTCGAGCACCCGCTCCTTGACCTTCTTAAGGCCGTAATGCGTCCTGTCCAGATGCCTGGAGACGACCGGCAGCTCATAATCGGTCTTGTCTGCCAGCTTTCCCCAGGGCAGCGCGAAGACGTTGTCCAGATAATTTCTTATGACTGAGACCTCTGCCGACATAGGTGAAGTCGACTTCAGCTTGTTGAGCTCCTTGCGTACCGACTCCTCGGCCGCGGCGCCCAGCTGTTTTTCCTCAAGCAGTTTGTAATAGTCCTGTATCGACTCGTCCTCGGTCTCGGCGGCGTTGTCGAGCTCGTCGCGGATGACCTTCAGCTTCTCGTGCAGGAATATCTGCCGCTGGGTCGTCTCAATCTTATCCTGAACTTTCTGGTTCAAATCACGTTCCATGTCAAGCACGGCGTTTTCCTCGATAAGTATCTGGAGCACGGCGTTCAGACGCTCGTCCGAGTTGCCCAGCTCCAGCAGTTCCTGTTTTTTGTGGAAGGGGACCATGATGTGGGCGGCCACGGCGTCCGCAAGCTCGTCGGGTTCGGTCACGGCGCCGACGATGTGGCTCATCTCCTCCGGCATGCCCGGGCTCGACTCGACGTAGCGGATGAATTCCCGCAGGACCACGCGCGCCAGCGCATTGGTACGCTCGGTCGGCTTTTCCACGCCGGTGAGCATCGGTGAGTAGTGCACGACGAAGTGCGGTGAAGTCGAAGTGAAGTCGTCAATCGTGACCCGCTGCTGTCCTTCCACCAGGGCCTTGATGGAACCTTCCGGCATGCGGTAAAGCTGCACGACCGTCGCCATGGTGCCCACGCGCACGATGTCGTCGCTGGTGGGGTCCTCTACCGATGGTTCCTTCTGGGTGGAGAGGATGATGGGAGACTTGTCGGCGAATGCCTGCTCCAGGGCCTTTATCGACTTCTCACGGCCCACGAAAATAGGCGCAACCATCCGCGGGAAGACTACTAGTTCTCTGGTTGGAAGCAGCGGTAGCGGTTTTGCTTGTTTAGGCTGACTCTTCGTCAAGTTCTGGCAATATTCTTTCCGCTTCCGTCACCAGCGTCGGATCGATGTTTCGATCGATG